>BBPE01001289.1_pt2 | contig 10973 bp, 5 predicted proteins | sample 1344301 | NCBI WGS metagenome assembly BBPE01 (sample SAMD00019089, study PRJDB2971) | groundwater metagenome | isolation source: The Cedars highly-alkaline
CAGGCTGCCGCCATAGTCGTCGAGCTCTTGTGGCTGGCAGCCCAGCAGCAGCACCTGGGCTGGATAGCGCCCGGTGAATTGCGCCAGCGCCAGCACCTCCTGGAAACCGGTCTGGTGCAAGCTCATTTTTTTGGCGCCCATGAACAGCGGCACCTCGGCGTCGCGCACCGCCTTGAGGGTGCCGGGCTCCAGGCCGTAGTCGATGGCGTCGAAAATCAGCAGCGCGTCGGCCTCTTGCACGTGGTGCAGCAGGTACAGGCCCTGGGTGCCCCCATCGACCAGCCGCACGTGCTCGGCAAACTCAAAACCGCGCTGCAAGGCTTCGATGCAGCGCACCCCAAAGCCCTCGTCGGCCCAGAGCAGGTTGCCGATACCCAGCACCACGATGCGCGCCGGGGCGTCTGGCGCCACGGGGGCGGCGGTCTGGGTGAGTGCGGTCGGATCAGCAAACATGGCGGCGTGGCATCAGTCGCGGAAGGTGCGGTAGCCCGAGAACATGGTCGAAATCGTGCCTTGGCGCCCCAGGATGTCTTCGCGTATGGCGGCGTAGATGTGCAGCACGACAAAAATCACGATCGCCCACAGGCCCATGCGGTGCCAGGTTTGCAGCGTCAGCGGGTTGTCGAAGATCAGGAACATCCAGCCAAACAGCACATCCTGCCACGAGCCCATGCCGGTGCCCAGCGAGTACAGCGCAAAGCCGCTCAGGATCATGAACAGCGTCACCAGCAGGTAGCCAAAGAACATGGCAAAGCGCGCCATGGGGTTGTGCGCCACGTAGCGGCTCGGCCGCGGGGCCAGGAAGGCGTACCACTTGAGCATCAGCAGCACCTCTTTCCAGTAGGCCCTGGACCAGATCGGCAGCCAGAAAATCTCGCGCGAGTAGTGGTTGCCCACCAGCGCCCAATAGGCCCGCCCAAGCAGGCCTATGGCCAAGATATAGCCGGCGGCAAAATGGACGAAGCGGATGTAGCCCATGAGAAACTGCTCGCTCGCCTCGCCCGGCATGGTAGGCAGTGGGCGGCCTATGAAGTAGCCGGTTAGGCACAGCACCGTGATCGCCAGGGCGTTGACCCAGTGCCACAGGCGCACCGGTGCCTCATAGACATAAACCGACTTGAGCGAGCGCCCGCTATCAATGGCGTCTTCATCGACGCCAGTGACCGAGGCCAAACGCCTTTTGTCTTGCATTTCTGCGGAATGGGCGGCCATGGCACTGCTCCCGTATTTGCAGGCCGGCCGTCAGGCTGCCAACTGGCCAAACAGCGCCAAGCCGGCCAGACCCAGCGCAGCACCCAAGCCAGCGAAAACCAGCCCTTGGCGCGCCGCCAGCCAGCGCCGAATGCCCAAACCCAGCAGCACCCCCAAGCCGTGCAGCAGCGCCGTGCTCAGCACCAAACCCAGCGCATACACGCCCGCCCCGCTGCCCGGCACTTGAAAACCGTGTGCCAAGCCATGCACCACACCCGCCAGCGCCACCAGCCCCAAGCCCCAGCCCAGCGGCACCTGGCGCAGCGTGCTCAGCAGCAACAAGGCCCCAAACAGCAGCACCGACAAGGCCAGCGCCTGCCCCTGCCAAGGCAACATGAAGCCCATCCAACCCAGCACCCCGGCCGCCAGCAGCGCCAGCACAAACAGCGCCGGCCCCTGCCAAGCTTTGCGGGCCGGCAAGGCCAGCACCGACCACAGCCCCACCGCCAGCAGTGCCAGCAGGTGATCGAGCCCGAAGGGGTGCAGCAAACCGGCTGCCAGGGTGTGCGTGCCGTGGCCCGGGTGGGCCAAGGCAGCGCCAGTAAACAGCAGCAGGCCGACAGCGGCGGCGCAGCGGATGAACGAGGATTGCATGGTGATCTCCTGTGAAGGTGGGGGGGGTGATTGGTGGAGCCAATTCAGCGCACGGTGACGCGCGCCATCTCTTGCCCGTCGGGGCTCATGACGTGGGTCGAGCACGCCAAGCAGGGGTCAAAACTGTGCAGAGTGCGCAAAATTTCCAGCGGCTGCTCCGGGTTGACCATCGGCGTGTTGAGCAAGGAAGCTTCGAAGGCACCAATCTGGCCCTTGGCGTCGCGCGGCGAGCCGTTCCAGGTGGTGGGCACCACGCACTGGTAGTTCTCGACCCGCCCGTCCTTGATCTTGATCCAGTGCCCGAGCATCCCGCGCGGGGCCGCCACCAGACCCACGCCCTTGGCCTCCTTGGGCCAGGTGCTCGGGTCCCATTTCTCGACGTTGGCGGTGCTGCTGTCGCCGTTTTTGATGTTTTGCACCAGTTGGCGGTAGTCGTCCATCATCATCTCGGCGCAATACTGGCTTTCGAGCGCGCGCGCCAGCGTGCGGCCGATGGTGGTGGGCAGCAACTGCTTGAGCGTGTATTCGGTCTGGGGCAGGCCGAGGGCCGCCGGAATGCCGCGGTTGATGGCTTGGGCGGCGTGATCGACCTGCTCTTTGACGCGCTGGCAATGCTTGTTGCCCTGGCTGGCATGGACGTAGCCCAAAATGTAGCGCGACAGCGGCCCGACCTCCAGCGCGTGCCCGCGCCAGCGCGGGGCCTTGATCCAAGAGTATTTGGCCGACTCATCGACCTGCTCCAGGTTGGTGCGGGTGCCTTTGAAGTTGGGCCCTTCGGGCTTGTAGTTTGGCTCGGTGACGCCGTCCCAGGGGTGCAGGCCCTTGGTTTCGTCGCCGTATTTGTACCAGCTGTGGGTAACGAACTCTTGCACCTGCTCCGGGTCGCGCGCGTCGATTGGGTGGATTTCGTTCCAGTTGCCGTTGAGGATGACACCGCCGGGCAACTGCTGCGTGCGCGGGTCGTACTGCACTTTTTCATAGGTGCCGTAGTCGGCCACATTGAGCGCGGCCAGCCCGCCACCGTAGAGCCAGCCGGCCTGCTTGTAAATGGTGCCTATGGCCAAGACGTCGGGGATATAGACGTTGTTGTTGAAATCTATCATCTCCTTGATGCGCTCTTCGACGAAGTTGAGCCGCTCCATGGTGATGGGGGCACCGACCGCACCGTCACCATCGAGGTTGATGGCGCAAGGCACCCCGCCGACCATGTAGTTCGGGTGCGGGTTCTTGCCGCCAAACACCGTGTGCACCTTGACCCACTCTTTTTGCAGATCGAGCGCCTCCAGGTAGTGCGTGACCGCCATCAGGTTGGCTTCGGGCGGCAACGCATAGGCCTTGGAGCCCCAGTAGCCGTTGGCAAACAAGCCCAGCTGGCCGCTTTCGACAAAGCGCTTGAGCCGGTTTTGCACATCGCGAAAGTAACCCGGCGCCGATTTGGGGTGCGCGGGTGAAACCAGCTTTTGCAATTCGCTGGTTTTTCTGGGGTCGGCGTTGAGTGCCGAAATCACATCGACCCAATCCAGCGCGTGCAGGTGGTAGAAATGCACCGCGTGGTCGTGCACCTGCAGGGTTTTGGCCATCATCTCGCGGATCAGGTAGGCGTTGGGCGGCACCTTGATGCCGAGCGCGTCTTCTACCGCCAGCACGCTGGCGAGGGCGTGGCAGCCGGTGCAAACGCCGCAGATGCGCTCCACAAAGGCCCACACATCGCGTGGGTCGCGGCCCTTGACGATCACCTCCAGCCCGCGCCAAAGCGAACCGGTCGAGACGGCGTTGCGGATCACGTTGTCGCTGTCGAGGTTGACCTCGCAGCGCATATGGCCTTCGATGCGGGTAACGGGATCGACCACCACGCGGCGGCCCGTGTTGTCGAGCTTGAAGCCCTGGGTTTCGTATGCGCCCATTTTTATGTCCTTCTCATGCGTCTATGCCAGCGGTGGCGGCGGCTTAGGTTTTTTCCTGCTCGGTCGCAGCAGGGCTCTGGCTGGCGGGTTCGGGGCCTTTTTTCTCGCGCGCCGCTTCGACGCCGCGCTTGGCCACCGTGATGGCGGCGTGCGCGGCCACTGCCGCCCCGACCACCGCCGCCGCCGTGCCGCCGACCAAATCGGCATTGGCCTCGACGCCAAACTGCAGCAGGTCGGTTTGGCGGTCGTAGAAAGAGCCCTTGTCCCAGAAGCCGTCTTCGGAGCAGCCGATGCAGCCGTGGCCGGCCTTGATCGGGAAGCTGGTGCCCTCGTTCCACTCCATGGTCGCGCAGGCGTTGTAGGTGGTGGGGCCTTTGCAACCCATTTTGTACAGGCAGTAGCCCATGCGCGCGAATTCGTCGTCGAAGGCCTCGACGAACTGCCCGGCGTCGAAGTGCGGACGCCGGTAGCATTTGTCGTGGATGCGCTGGCTGTAGAACATTTTCGGCCGCCCCTGCCGGTCCAGCTCGGGCAGGCGGTCGAATGTCAGCATATAGGTGACGACGCCGGTCATGACCTCGGCAATCGGCGGGCAGCCCGGCACCTTGATGATGGGCTTGTTGGTGATGACCTTGTGTATTGGCACCGCCTGCGTGGGGTTGGGCTTGGCCGCTTGCACGCAGCCCCAACTGGCGCAGGAACCCCAGGCGATCACCGCCTTGCAGTGTTCGGCGGCGCGTTGCAGCTTGTCCATGAAAGGCTTGCCGGCTTGGATGCAGAACATCCCGTCTTCGTTCAGCGGCGGGTTGCCCTCCACCGCCAGAATGTAGTTGCCCTTGTATTTCTCGATGGTGTCGTTGAGCGACTTGATGGCCTGGTGCCCGGCGGCGGCCATCAGGGTGTTGTGGTAGTCCATCGAGATCATCGACAGCACCACATCGGTCGCCAGCGGGTTGGCCGAACGGATGAAGCTCTCGGAGCAACAGGTGCACTCCAAGCCGTGCAGCCACAGCACCGGGGTGCGCGGCTTGGTTTCCATGGCGTGAGCGATCTGTGGCACGAAGGATGGGGCCAAACCGAGCGAGGTTGCGGTGAGCGAGCAGTATTTGAGGAAGCTGCGCCGCGAAATGCCGCGCTTGCGCATGATCTCGTAAAACGTCTCCATCTGGGCGTATCTCCGTTGGAATAAAAACAGGCCGGTAGCGCCCCCTAGCAGGGCGGTGCCTCTAAGCAAGGCAATTCACGGGCCATCTTGGGGCCGCTTGGTGTAAACCCTGATTCCACCCGCCAGCGGCTTGATTAAGCGAGTGAATTTTGGCCCGTGCAGGGAGACTAGGCTGCAGTGGGCGGCAGGATCGGAATTTTTCATTCCAATATTACCGCCGAACTGGAATTATGCTTTCCGGTTGCGCCACGGGCGATCCAAGGGCTCGCAGCCTCCCTCGCATCGGGCACGGCTCCCTCTCGGCAGATACACTGTGGCTGCCATCGCCTAGGCCGCCCCGGCTGGCGAGCCCAACCAGTCCCTACCCCGCCGCATGAACCCCTGCCCACTGGACGCTGCATCCGCAACCCCCGCCACCCGGGTGCTGTGCGCCACCACGCGGCTGGCGGCGGAGCTGCGCCAGCGCCACGGCCGTTTGCAGGCCGCGCAGGGGCGAAAAAGCTGGGCGGCGCTGGACTGCTGCACCCTAGGCCAGTGGCTGGCGGCGCTGCGCCAGCAGTGGCTGCTGCGCGGCACCGTGCCGCTGCCGGAGCTGGCGCGCACCCCTTTGAGCGAGCTGCAGGCGCGCGAGCTCTGGCAGCGCCTGATCGCGCAGCAGCTTGGCCCCGAAGCCCCCTTGCTGTTCGATCTGCCCGCGCTGGCGCAGTCGGCGCAGCAGGCGCTGGCGCTGCAGTTCGTTTGGCGCATCGAAGTGGGTGCGCCGCCGCTGGCGGCTGAGGCGCAGCAATACCTGATCTGGCGCAGCGATTTTTTGGCCCATTGCGCGGCGCAAGGCTGGGCCACCGTGGAGCAACTCGACGCCGCCACCGTGGCCGCGCTGGCCGAGCTGGAGCACGCCCCGGCGGGGCCAGGTTGGCCACAGCGCCTGCTGCTGGCGGGCTTTCACCGCCTAAGCCCCTTGCTGAACACGCTGCTGCAGCAGTTGCAGCGCCTGGGGCTGCAGGTGCAGAATCTGGCCGATGAGCCTGTGGCCGAGCGCATCGAGCTGCGCAGCTACCCCGACGCCGCCGCCGAATGCCTGGCCGCCGCGCAGTGGGCGCAGGCGCAACTGGCGGCCGATGCGCACAGCCGCATCGCCATCGTCGCGCCCGATCTGCGTGCGCTGCGCCTGCCCCTGCACGATGCGCTGCAAGATGCGCTGGCCCCGGAGCTGCTGCACCCGCAGCGCGCCCAAGTGCCGCCACCTTTCAACCTCACCCTGGGCGCGCCACTGGCCGAGCAGGCGCTGGTAGGGGCTGCGCTGGCGCTGCTGCAATGCCTGGCCCAAGCCGATGCGCTCGAGCAGCGCGACATCGGCCTGCTGCTGCGCCACCCCTACTGGTCCGCCCCCGAAGAGGCGCTGGCGCGCGCGCACCTGGAGCAGCAGATGCGCAGCGAACTGCCCGCGCGCTTGTCGTTGGAGCAATGGCTGGCTTGGGCGGCGGCAAAACCCGAATCGCCCGCCAGCGCCCAGCCCGCTACACCGGCCTGGCTGCAGCATGTGCAGCAGTTGCACCAGCTGGCCGCCAGCGCCCACGCCGCCTCGCGCCTGCCATCGCAGTGGGCGGCGCTGCTGCCCAGCTGGCTGGAGCAAGCCGGTTGGCTGCATGGGCGCAGCCTGTCGAGCCCCGAATACCAGGCGCAGCAGGCCTGGCTGGAGGCGCTGGACGAACTCGGCCGCCTCGACGCCTGCAGCGGCCCCTTGCCCCTGCGCGGCTGGCTGCAGCGCCTGCGCGCCCTGTGTGGCGAGCGCATTTTTCAGCCGCAGAGCGTGGGCCAGCCGCGCCTGCAGGTGCTCGGCGCGCTGGAGGCCAGTGGGCAGCGCTTCGACGCGGTCTGGGTGCTGGGCTTGCAAGCCGCGGTCTGGCCGCCACCGCCGCAACCCAACCCCTTGCTGCCGTATGCGGCCCAGCGCCGCGCCGCCAGCCCCAACGCCTGCGCCGCCGTGCAGGCCGAATTTGCGCAACAGGTGCAGCAGCGGCTGCTGCGCGCCGCGCCCGCGCTGTGGCTATCCTGGCCGCGCAGCGAAGGGGCCGCCCCCTGCCAGCCCAGCCCCTTGCTGGCGGGTTTGCCTGGCAGCCTGTCGGACTTGGGAATCGTCGGCTGCAAATCGACCGCAGCGGCCCCAGTCCGACAGGCTGCTGGCGCCACCGAACACGCCGCGCCGCCCAACCTGCACTGGAGCGCGCTGGCGCTGCGCAGCGGGCAGGCGCTGGCGGCCCGCGAAACCCTGGACGACGCCTGGGCTCCGCCCATGAGCGCCGAGGAAGCGGCGCGCGGCGGCAGCGCCCTGCTGCGCGCCCAAGCCCTGTGCCCGGCCTGGGCCTATTTCCAATACCGGCTCGCGGCGCTGGGCCTGCCCGAGGCCAGCGAGGGCCTGGAGCCGCGCCAGCGCGGCAGCCTGATGCACGCCGCGCTGGCGCATCTGTGGCTGGAGTTGAAGGATGCACCCACCCTGCACGCCCTAAGCGCGGCCGATTGCGCAGCCGCCATCGAGCGCGCCTGCCGCAGCGCGCTGGACGCGCACGCCGCCTACCCCCTGCCAGAGCGGCGGCACACCCTGGAGCAGCGCCGCCTGCACCTGCTGCTGCAGCGCTGGCTGGAGCTAGAGCGCCGCCGGAGCAGCGGCTTTACCGTGCTCGGCATCGAGCAGAACCAGGAAATCGAACTGGCCGGGCTGAGCCTGAAGCTGCAAATCGACCGCATCGACCAACTCGACGACGGCCGGCTGCTGGTGATCGACTACAAAAGCAGCCAGCGCATCGACACCGGCAACTGGGCCAGCCAGCGCCCAAGCGAGCCGCAACTGCCGCTCTACGCCGCCTGCGCCACGCTGCCCCAGGGCCCTGTGGCCGGTGCCCTGTTTGCCAAGGTGCGGCGCAAAGAACCCGGCTGGGCCGGCCTGGTTGCCGACGCCGCTGCCAAACCCCATGGCGCCGCCTGCTACGACGAGCCGCGCAGCCGCCAGCGCTACCCGCTGGCGCGCTTTCCCACCTGGGACGCGGTGCTGCAGCACTGGCGCGAACGCTTGCAGGCGCTGGCCACCGAAGTGCGCACGGGTGATGCCGCCGTGCGCCTGGCCGACCCGGCGCTGCTGCGCCACTGCGAGGTGCTGCCGCTGCTGCGCCTGAGCGAGCGGCGCAGCCAGTGGCTGGCCTTGCTGGCGCAGCCGCCCGCCCTTGCGCCCCAGCACCCCGCCCGGCCGCCGCACACCCCATGAACCACGCCGCCACCCAAGCCGCCGCCAGCGCCGATCTGCTGGCCCAAGACGCGCACAACCGCCTGCAAGCCATAGACCCCGAGCGCAGCTTCATCGTCGAAGCCCCGGCCGGGGCCGGCAAAACCGAGCTGCTCACGCAGCGCTTCCTGGCCCTGTTGCAGCGCGTCGAGGAACCCGAGCAAATCGTCGCCCTCACCTTCACCCACAAGGCGGCGGCCGAAATGCGCGAGCGCATCGTCGGCAGCCTGGAGTTGGCCGCCCTGGGCCACGCCCCGGCCGAGCCGCACCGCCTGCAAACCTACCACCTCGGGCAGGCGGTGTTGCAACACGAGCGCCAGCGCCAGTGGGGCCTGCTGCAGCACCCGGCGCGGCTGCGCATCACCACCTTAGACGCGCTCTGCGGCCAATTGGCGCGCCAGATGCCGCTGCTCTCGCGCTTGGGCAGCCAGCCCGGCATCGCCCCCGACGCCCAAGCCCACTACCGCCGCGCCGCCCAGGAAACCCTGCGCCTGCTCGATACCGACAGCCCGCTGGCCGACTGCCTGCAGCGCGTGCTCGAGCGCTTTGACCACGACCCGGCGCGCCTCTCTGAACTGCTGCAAGCCATGCTGGCGCGCCGCGAAGCCTGGCTGACGCGCAGCCACCAAGGGGCCAATCTGGAGCAGGCCGAGGCCGCGCTGCGCGACCTGATCGACGACGAGCTGCGCCGCCTGGCCGCGCTGCTGCCCCCTGGCTGGCAAACGGCGCTGCAAGCCGCCGCCCGCTGGGCCGCCGCGCACGCGCTGCAAAAACGCAGCGAGCAGGCTTGCACCGAAAACCCAGCCCAGACCGAGGAACTGGCCCGGGCCAGCGACCCGACGCAGCCGACAAGCCGCGGCAGCGCCACGCCCATCCCGGTTCACCCGCTGCAAGCCGTGGCCGACTGGCAGCAGCCGCTGCAGGGTTGCTGCGCCGAGCTGCCCCTGTGGCGCGGCTTGGCCGAACTGCTGCTCACCCAGACCGGCAAACCGCGCCAAAAAATCCCGGCCGAATACGGCCTGAGCGGCCCCGAAGGCAAGGCGCTGGCCCTGGTTTTCAAGCACAGCCTGGGGGCGCTGCCCGAGGCGGCGGCCGCGGCGCTGGCGCGGGTTCGGCGCCTGCCCGATCCGCACTACCCCAGCGCCGACCACCCCTTCATCGCCGACCTGCTGGAACTGCTCAATGTGGCGGCAGCGCAGCTCTGGCTGGTGTTCCAGCAGGCGCGGGAAGTGGATTTTTCCGAAATCGCCCAACAGGCTCTGCGCGCCCTGGGCCACACCGATGAGCCCAGCGAGTTGCAACTGCAGCTCGACCACCGCCTCAGCCACCTGCTGATCGACGAGTTCCAAGACACCAGCCCGCTCCAAGTCGAGCTGCTGCGCCGCCTCACCGCTGGCTGGCAAGCGGGCGACGGCCGCACCCTGTTTCTGGTTGGCGACCCGATGCAATCGATCTACCGCTTTCGCAAAGCCGAAGTCGGGCTGTTTTTGCAGGTGCGGGCGCATGGCCTGGGGGCGCTCAAGCCGCAGCCGCTGCACCTGTACCGCAACAACCGCTCGCACCCGCCGCTGGTGCAGTGGGTGAACCAAAGCTTTGCCACCGTGTTTGGCGCGCACGACGACCACCGCCGCGGTGCCGTGCGCTTCGCCCCGGCCAGCGCCACCCGCGCCGCGCACCCGCTGGCGCGCGTGCAGTGGCACCCGATCATCATCCAAAACCCGCCCGCCAGCCCAGCAGACGAGGAGCCCGACCCGCTGCTGGCCGACGAGCCCGCCAGCGGTGCCGAACGCGAGGCGCAGCAGGTGCTGGCCCTCATCGAGCAAGCCCGCGCCGACGACCCGGCCGGCCGCATCGCGGTGCTGGTGCGCGCCCGCACCCACCTCCAAGCCCTGGTGCAAGCGCTGCGAGCGCGACCGCAGCCGCTGCCCTTTCAGGCCGTTGAAATCGAAGCCTTGGCCGAGCGCCAGCCGATTCAAGACTTGCTCACCCTCACGCACGCGCTGCACCACCTGGCCGACCGCGTGCATTGGCTGGCGCTGCTGCGTGCCCCCTGGTGCGGCCTCAGGCTGGCCGACCTGCACGCGCTGGCCGCCGACGCACCGCGCCACAGCGTCTGGGCACTCATCCAAGACACCGCGCGCTGCCAGCGCCTGAGCCCCGACGGCCAGCAACGGCTGGCGCACCTGCGCGAAGTGCTCACCCTGGCCTTTGCGCACCAAGGCCAGCAGCGGCCACGGCGCTGGGTAGAAGGGGTTTGGCAGGCGCTGGGCGGCCCGCTCACCCTGGCCCAGGAATCCGACCTGCACGACACCCAAGCCTACTTCGAGGTGTTGGATCGCTGCACCCAGCACGGCGCGCTGCAGCCCGAGCGCATCGCCAGCGAGCTCGAGCGCCTCTACGCCGCCCCCGACCCCGACGGCAGCGCGCTGCAACTCATGACCCTGCACAAAGCCAAGGGGCTGGAGTTCGACACCGTGATCCTGCCCGGCCTGCAGCGCAAGGCCCAGGGAGCCGACCGCGCCCTGCTGCTGTGGGACCAGGTGCTCGACGACTCGGGCCACGAACGCCTGCTCGTGGCCGCCCAAGCCGAGGCCGAGCACGGCGGCCCCTCGATCTACGACTACCTGCTGGCGCTAGAAAACGAGCGCCAGCGCAACGAAGCGCGCCGCCTGCTCTACGTCGGGGCCACGCGCGCGCGCCGCCAGTTGCACCTGCTGGGCTGCGCCGCGCCCAACAGCAAAGGCGAGGCCCTGCGCGAGCCGCCCTCCGACAGCCTGCTGGG
>BBPE01000492.1_pt7 | contig 10958 bp, 10 predicted proteins | sample 1344301 | NCBI WGS metagenome assembly BBPE01 (sample SAMD00019089, study PRJDB2971) | groundwater metagenome | isolation source: The Cedars highly-alkaline
GGTTTGCTACTCTGCCCAGCGCGCCAAGCACATGAAGCAGAGCACTGGTACGGTCGGTGAGCCCTTGCACGTGCCGCTGGAATGGAGACCTCGGGCGCCAATGCTCAGTCAAGACCAGCCGACTAATATAGCATGCTACGCTGCTATGCGCTGGCAGCGCTTTATTTTCGATCCGGCAGCTCGATCTTGACTTCCAACACTTCCAGGTTATCCTGGCGATCCAGTTGCACCTTGATGTCGTCCGGGTTGATGCGCACGTACTTGCTGATCACGGCAACCAGTTCTCGCTGCAGCGCAGGCAGGTAGTCGGGCTGCGCGGCGCTGCGCCCGCTGCGCTCGTGCGCCAGGATGATCTGCAAGCGCTCTTTGGCAACGCTGGCCGTCTTTTTTTTCTCACCCAGCAAGAAGGACAGTAAAGACATCGGCTTACTTCCTTCCAAACACGCGCTGGAAGAAGCCGATTTTTTCCGCATCGATGAAACGCAGCGGTTTTTCTGCACCCAAAAATCGCTCGACCACGTCGGCGTAAGCCTCGGCCACTTCGGTGCCTTTTAAGTGAATCGCCGGCAGACCCTGGTTGGAAGCCGTCAGCACGCTTTCACTCTCGGGAATCACACCGATGAGTCTGATGCGCAAAATGTCCTGTATGTCTTGCAGCGAAAGCATCTGCCCTTCGGCCACGCGTGCCGGGTTGTAGCGTGTGATGAGCAGGTGTTCCCGGATCGGTTCGCGGCCATCGATCGCACGCTGGGTCTTGCTGCTCAACATGCCGAGAATGCGGTCGGAATCGCGCACGCTGGAAACCTCGGGGTTGGTGACAACCAGCGCCTCGTCGGCGTAGTGCATCGCCATCAAGGCACCGGTTTCGATGCCTGCTGGCGAATCACAAACAATGTAATCAAACCCCATGTCGGCCAAGTCGCACAGCACCTGGTATACGCCTTGCTGGCTCAAGGCTTCCTTGTCTCGGGTCTGGCTGGCCGCCAAGACGAACAGCTTGTCGCACTGTTTGTCCTTGATCAGCGCTTGATTCAGATTGGCCTCGCCCTGGATCACGTTGATCAGGTCGTACACCACGCGGCGCTCGCAACCCATGATCAGATCGAGGTTGCGCAGGCCGACATCGAAGTCGATCACGGCAGTTTTATGTCCACGCAAAGCCAGACCTGCAGAAAAACTGGCGCTGGTGGTGGTCTTTCCCACACCACCCTTGCCTGAAGTCACGACGACGATTTTGCTCATGTAAAAATTTCTTTTCGATAGAAAAGTATGGTCGAACCGATCGGAACGAGTTTATGTGCTCAGGCGCTCGACAATCAGCTTGTCGCCCTCATGGCCACTTTGCAAGCGCACTTGCGCAGCCAAACCCAACACCGTCTGCGGTAAAGACACCTCGCTGGTGCGATAAATGCCAGCAATAGAAAGCAACTCAGGCGCCATGGACAGCGCAAAAATACGTGCCTCGGTGTTGCCGCGTGCACCCGCCATCGCCTTGCCGCGCAGCGGCGCGTAGACGTGAATATGGCCATCGGCAATCACTTCGGCGCCTGGATTGACCATGGACAGCAGCACCAGATCGCGCCCGCGCGCATAAACCTGCTGCCCCGATCGCAAGGGTTTATCAATCACCAAGGCGCTGGCAGGAATGTCAGGCTGCGGCGTGGGCGCTGCAAGCGGCGCGTCTGCCATGCTGGACGGTGCAAGCGAAGCCAGCGGCTCAACACGCCGCTGGCCGCTGACTTCGGGTGCACAAACCAAGCCACCAGCCAAGGCTTGCGCCATCTGCGCCGGGCTGCCAGAACGCACCACCAGTGGCTTGAGCCGGTGTTGGCGCAACAAGTCTAGCAAAGCGGGGAAGTCGATCTGAACCGCGGGCTCTGCGGCCTGCAAAAAATGCAGATCGATCAGCAGGGGATCGTTATCAAAAAAATCGGGCAGGTCATTGAAACGCTGCTTGAATTCTTGACTCAGGCGACCGATGTCGGACGTCTTAAGCAGCAGCGCCACCAGCGACAGGTTGGCACTCTTGATCTCAAACGTGACAGGCTTTTGGGCAGTCAGAGCAACCGACATAGGGTAGTGGACGCAAAAAACCAAAAAACAGTCCGGTGACTACCGGCCTGTGCAGCAAGAAAAACAAGCACCCAGCGCGGTGAAGGGGAGTATTTTAGCAAAACAGCTTGATTTATAGACTTCAAACAGGCGCAAAACGAAAAATTTTCAACAACTATGTGGATAACTTTATGATATCTCTCATGTTATCCACAGAAAAATGGAAAAACAAATCTTATCCCCATTTCACCGCCTTCGCACTGCACGCTCGAACACAGCTTTTGTAAGGTGCTAACTTGTTGCCAGAAAACAAAAAAACAGACTTTTCCTCAAAAAAGACGAAGCCTACTACTACTGCTATTTTGAATTAGAGACATCAAGATAAAGAGAGAGAAGCAGCCCCTCAGACGGCGACAAGTTTTAAAACCTTAATTTGTGTAATTAAATGTGTAACATTTTACAAATAGCGAGAAACCCACTTAAAATCGGGGTCTTCACCATAAGTTGTGATAGAAAAACCCAGACTTTTCATCAACTTCAACATGCCGGAGTTGTTTGCCAACACCAGGCCTTCAATCGCTGAGAGTCCTTTGTCGCGCGCTTCTTCCATGATGCTGAGCATCAGACGCGCGCCTAAACCCTTGCCAGCAAAATCATCAGCCACCACGAGCGAAAATTCACAACTGGTTTTATCGGGGTTGGTGATGTAACGCGAGACGCCCACGATGCGATCTACCGTCGTGGTAGAGATGTTTTCATCTTGCTTGATTTCCTGGTAAATCGCCACCAAGGCCATTTCACGGTCGTAGTCAATCAGTGTCAGACGTGAGAGCATGGCAGGTGAGTGTTCTCGTGCGCTGGAGATGAAACGAAAGTAACGTGTCTCGGAGGAAAGGCTGCGCATGAGTTCTTGCAGCATTTGAGCGTCGTCCGGGTGAATCGGTCGAATGGTGTACGCACCCCCACCACGCAGCGGCCAGACCTGCTCGTAACGCGCTGGATAGGGTAGGATGGCCAGGTGTGCGTAGTTGCGCGCCGTGGTGGGTGCGCTGTCGACAACGATGCGTGCATCGACCGCTACCGCACCGTTTTGATCAACGATGATGGGGTTGATGTCCATTTCGCGCAGTTGTGGCAGCTCGCACACCATCTCTGAAACCCGCAGCAACACGCGCTCGAGTGCCTCGCGGTTGATGGCGTTGGCGCCGCGCCAATCACCCAGTGTTTCTGCCACACGCGAACGTTCAATCAGTCGACGTGCCAAAAATTGATTCAGCGGAGGCAGCTCCATGGTACGGTCGTTGATGAGCTCTATCATGGTGCCGCCGGCACCAAAAGCAATCACCGGACCAAAAATGTCGTCGGTCACCAGACCGATGTTGATTTCGCGCCCGCGTTTGCTGTTCGCCATTTTCTGGATCGTGATGCCGTTGATTCGCGCAGAGGGTTGCCAGCGGCCAACAGACTGGATCATCTGGTTGTAACTGTCGCGCACGTCGACGGCGTTCAAAACGTTCAACACCACGCCGTCGACATCAGATTTGTGATTGATGTCGGGTGAGTCGATCTTGAGCGCCACCGGATAACCCAGTTGGCTCGCTATCATCATGGCTTCATTGGAGTTACGCGCCAAAATGGTCTGGGTCACGGGTATGTGAAAAGTCGACAGCAAGGCTTTGGACTCCATTTCAGTCAGCACCTTGCGCCGCTCGGACAAGACGTTTTCAATCAGCAGACGTGCACCCTCAATATCTGGTTGCGCCAGACTCGATAAGGGTGAAGGCGTTTGTTGCAGCAGTTGTTGGTTCTGATAGAAGTTGGCTATATTGCCAAATGCCCCCACAGCAGCTTCCGGGGTGCGAAAACTCGGGATGTTGGCGTTGTTGAGTTCAATGCGTCCTTGCAGAACAGAAATATCGCCCATCCAGCAACACAACAAGGGTTTGCTCTGACGGGTTTTATGGTTCGTCAAGACACGCGCAACTTCTACCGCATCGACCCCGGGCTTAGGTGAATGCACCACCAGCACACCGTCTATTGTCGAATCCGAAGTCGCCGCTTCGATAGCGGCTTGGTAGTGTGCCGGGCTGGCTTCTTCACCGAGGTCTATCAGATCGGACAGGGAAGCAAGCTCAGACAATTTGGGCTGCAGTGCCAGCACCTTCTCGGCACAAAGGCGGCCGAGCTCGAGCCCGATTTCGCTGATCCAGTCGGCTGCCAGCACACCAGGGCCGCCGCCGTTGGTGATGATGGCCAGGCGCCGACCCACCGGCAAGTAGCGAGAAGCCAGGCATTTGGCAGCAGAGAACAATTCGACGAATGAGCGCACCCGTACCGCGCCAGCACGACGCAGCGCGGCGTCGAACACATCGTCGCTGCCAACGATGGCCCCACTATGGGTTTTTGCCGCCAGATTACCGGCCCGTTTGCGACCGGCCTTGAGCACCACCACCGGTTTGATACTGGCGGCAGCACGCAGAGCACTCATGAAACGGCGGGCGTTGGAAATACCTTCCAAATAGATCACGATGCTGTGTGTTTTGGCGTCTGAAGCCAAAAAGTCGAGCACCTGATCGATATCTACGGCAGCATTTTTGCCAATGGTGACGACGGTGGAAAAACCCACCGCGTTCTGACCCGCCCAATCCAGAATGGAAGCCGTGAGTGCGCCCGACTGCGACACCAGGGCCAAAGAACCGTTGCTGACCAAGGGCCCGGACACACTGGCGTTGAGGCCGCAACTGGGCCGTTGCAAGCCGGTGCTGTTGGGGCCCAGCAGATACATGCCGTGTAACTGCGCCACCCGGCGCAGTTCCGCTGCCTGCTTAACCGCAATGCCATCACCTAACACCAAAGCGGCGCGGCATTTGATTCGGCCGGCCACCTCCAGTGCCTCGATTGCTTGCGTGGGCGGCAAGGCAATGATGGCCAGATCGGCACGGGTATGGGCCAAATCAGCCAAGGTGCCGCTGGTATGAATGTCCAGAAAAGTCAGAGTGCCGCTGAAACGCTGCGCGCGCAAGGCTTGCGACAGCGTGTTTGCGCAAGCGGTTTGCTGTTCGACTTGATCTGGATTGCCCGTAAATATGACAATCGATTCAGGTTGAAACAAAGGGCTGAGGTAGTGTTTGTCCATCAGAAATCCTGAAAAACAATGAAAATGAATGATCGCTGCTGCAAAGCGAGCGAACGAGGCAGAACAAGCGCCTGCATCTGCTGTGGTGCGTACCGCACCAGCTTAGCGCTTGAAAATGAAAATCGGTTCAACCAGTCAGGCTGGCAGCCAAGGCACGCTTGAAGGGTGTGCAGCGCTCGCCCAGGTGCAACAAAGCCTGACGCAACAAGCGCGCTGGCGCCTGTTCGCGCGTGTAAAGCGTAGCCACCGCATGGGTGGCAAAAAACAGGCCACGGCTGTCGCACTGGTGGCGGCGCTGGTAGCGCTCGAGCAAAACAGGCGCAGCGATGTCTTGTCCCTTGCGCAAGGCCTTGATGAGCAAGCCAGAGAGCGTTTCAATGCTGCGCAGACCCAGATTGAAACCATGTGCGGTTACTGGGTGCATGCCTACTGCGGCGTCACCTACCACGGCAAAGCGCTGTGCCACCAAGTGGCGCGCCCAGACACCGACCAAAGGGTAGACATGGCGGCTGCTCGTCACCGTCATGGCTCCTAGGCGTCCCTCAAAACGCTGCACCATGGCTGCGTTGAATGCGTCGTCAGGCAAGTCCAGCAAAGCCGTCAGATCACGCTGAGGCAAGGTGAGCACGACCGAAGAACGCGCCAAGCCGGATTCGGGACAGGGGTTCATGGGCAACAAAGCCAGCGTCTGACCGTGGCCAAACCACTGCCAGGCGGTTTGATCGTGCGCCCGCTCGTGCGTCATGTTGCACAGCAGCATGCTGCGACCGTAGTCGTGCATGTCGGCCGCAATGCCCATCGCACGCCGGCTCAAGGAGTGGCGGCTATCGGCTGCCACGACCAAACGAGCCCGCAGCGTTTGCCCACTGGCCAACTTGACGTAGGCGGCCTGTGCGTCGCTGTACACATGGCAGACGCGTTCATTACAGCGCAATTCGGGTGGCGCGCCAAGCTCGTCGGCAGCGGCCAGGGCGGCCGCAAAAGAGGCACGGCGGATGTGGTGGTTGCCCACCAGATAACCGAGTTCGGGCGCAGCACTCAAGCGCTGGCTGATACACATGCGCGCCTGCGCCGAGGCGCGGTCACCGTCGATTACAAGCGCGTCTTTCAGTGGCGCGATGTGCTGCGCGCCCAGCAGCGCCCAGATGCCAAACTGGCGCAACAGCGACGCGCTGTGCTGGGTGAGCGCAATTTCCCGACCATCGAAATCAGGCTGCTGCAGCGCGTGCAGCGCTTGTTGTTCGACCAAACAAATACGCAAAGCGCTGCCGCGCAAAGCACGCGCCAGACCAAGACCCGCTGGCCCAGCGCCGATGATGATGAGGTCGAATTCCATATCAGGGCAGCTTACGGTCAAATTTGGTTCAGATTTTGACGCATATCAAGCCATTTGGCTTGAAAATCTTGGGCACCATATCACAAAAGGCTGGCTGTCGTGCAGTCATGCCGCCACCCGATAGCCTTCCTCCTCAATTGCAGCCAGCAATGTCTCGCGCGCGAGCTCGCTATCCACCTCGACCCGGTTTTGCGTGCGCTCGATCCGCACCTGGGCCTGCGGATCGAGCTTGCGAATGGCGTCGATGACTGCTTTTTCGCAATGGCTGCAGGTCATTCCATGAACGGTGAAAATATGCTGGATCATGCAAACTCCTGGTACGTGCAAACTGCTGGTGAAAATCAGGCCTATCGCCCCTGCGAAAGCGCCGGGTTCAAATCATGCGGCCCGGGTTAAAAATGCTGAATGGGTCGAAGCAAGCGCGCAAGCGCTGCTCTATGGCCGCCAGTGTGGGGCTTTGGCGGTCCCAGCGCGGCACGTCGGCTGCGCCGTCGGCGCCAGCGCGAAACAAGCAAGCGTGGCCGCCTACTGCGGCAGCAGCAGCGCGCAACTCGGCCGCTGCAGAAAAAGAGGCCCAGAGCCAGCGTTGCGCACCGTGCCACTCGATCATCTGCGGCGCTGCCGCCAGCGGACCGGGCAAGTGCAATACGGGCGCCGTGGCCGGCACCGACAGGCGCCACAGGCACAGCGAGCGATCCGTCTGATCGGCTGACTCAAGCTGCGCAGGTCTAAAAAAAGGCAAACGCTGATCGGCGCAGGCGGCCCAATCGGCCCCAGCCTGGGCATTGTCTATGCGCTGCCCACCACCGGCTTCACGGCAGATGCGATCAACAGCCCACTGCACCGCTGCCCGTGCACCGCGCAGGCGCACGAACAAGAGTTCGGGCGCGTCCGGCTGGCTGGCGTCCCGGACCCAGCAACTGGCGTTGAGTGGCAGCGGCTGGGCGCCCCAGCGGTGCAACTGTTCGAGCGCTTCGTGCTGGGGTAGAGAAAACACCAGTGTGGCCTCGGCCAGCGGCAGCGGCAGCACCTTGAGCGAGACATCGGTGACTACGCCCAGCGTTCCCATTGAGCCGACCATGAGGCGGCTGACGTCGTAGCCGGCGACATTTTTAATCACCTGACCGCCAAAAGTCAGCCACTCGCCGCTGCCGTTGATAAGTTGCACCCCGAGCACGAAGTCACGCACGCTGCCCACACTGGCGCGCGCTGGGCCGGACAGTCCAGCAGCAACCATACCGCCAACGGTGCTGTCAGGGCCGTAATGCGGTGGATCGAAGGGCAGATATTGGCCTTGTGTGGCCAGCAGCGCTTCCAGTTCAACCAGCGGCGTGCCGGCGCGCGCTGTGACCACCAGCTCACTTGGCTCGTAGCTGGTGATGCCGCGCCAGAGGCGGGTATCGAGCACCTGACCCGGCGTAGCTTGGCCGTAGAAAGATTTGCTGTTGCCCCCGACGATGCGCAGCGGCGAGCGGCTGGCCGCTGCCGCGCGGACTTGATCAATCAAAGGCTCAGGGCGATCGGTTGGGCTTGCAATCATGACCGCCATATTAACTGTCCGATAGGCTTTTTCTGCGCGGTTTCGTGCCGCTGGCGCAAGCAAAAAACCCGCGTTCCCAAAGTTCGACACTGGGTAGCGCGGGTGAATCGCTGGGCCGCGTGCAGCTCTAAGCTTGCACACGGCCCCGCGTGGAGCATAAAAACTCAGCGTGAGTAGGCCGATTCGCCGTGCGAGCTGATGTCCAGACCTTCGCGTTCGGCTTCTTCCGAGACTCGCAGACCCAGTACCAAATCGACTACCTTGTAGGCGGCGAAGGCCACCACGCCAGACCAGACCAAGGTGATGACGATGCCTTCGGCCTGCACCATCAATTGGCTGCCGATGGCGTAATCACCGCCCTTGATGCCTCCGAGCGAAGCGGCCGAAAAAACCGCGGTCAGCAAGCCGCCGAGAATGCCGCCGATACCGTGGATGCCAAAGACATCCAGCGAGTCATCGGCGCCCAGCATCTTCTTCAATCCATTGACACCCCACAGGCACAGGAAGCCAGACAGCAGTCCGATCACAATGGCGCCCATAGGGCCGACATAACCACAAGCCGGCGTGATAGCCACCAGACCTGCCACAGCGCCGGACGCCGCACCCAACATCGAGGCCTTGCCTTTGAACAAGGCCTCACCGATGCACCAGGCCAGCACCGCAGCCGAGGTGGCCACCAGCGTGTTGATAAAAGCCAGCGTGGCACCCCCCGTGGCTTCCAGGTTGGAGCCGGCGTTGAAGCCAAACCAACCCACCCACAGCAACGAAGCACCCAACATGGTCAGCGTCAGGCTGTGCGGCGTCATGGCTTCCTTGCCATAACCGATGCGTTTGCCCAGCATGTAAGCACCCACCAAGCCGGCAATGGCCGCGTTGATGTGAACCACCGAACCACCGGCAAAGTCGAGCTTGCCCTTTTCAAACAAGTAGCCGCCGGCGCCCCAGATCATGTGCGCGATTGGGATGTAGCTGAAGGTGAACCACAGAGCGCAAAACAACAGCACGGCACTGAATTTCATGCGCTCGGCAAACGCACCCACAATCAGTGCGCAGGTGACGCCGGCAAAGGTGGCTTGAAAAGCGATGAAGATGAATTCGGGAATCATCACGCCAGCGGTGAAGGTGGCGGCGAGCGAATCAGGCGTGACTCCCAGCAGGAATACCTTGTCCAGATTGCCGATGATCAGCCCCTCACCGCTGAAGGTCAGGCTGTAGCCGTACAGCACCCACAGCACCATGATGAGCGAGAACACGGTCATTACCTGCATCAAGACCGACAGCATGTTCTTGCTGCGCACCATGCCGCCATAGAACAAGGCCAGGCCGGGAATGACCATCATGATGACCAAAGCCGTGGCAATCATCATCCAGGCCACATCGCCCTTGTCCACGGTGGGTGCAGCCTCCGCTGGCGCCGGCTCAACGATCAGCGTGGGTGCTGCAAGGGCAGGGGCGTCGGGCGCGGCCAAAGCGGGAGTGGCTTCGACGGCGGGCGCGGCAACAAGCGGCGCGGTCTCGGCAAGCGGCGCGGTCTCGGCAGGGACGGTCTGTGCCATGGCGCCCAGGCCGCCCAGGGCCAGGCCCAGGCCCAGAAACAATTTGGCTAAGAATTTTTTCATGATCTTGATCTTTCTTGACGTGTGCGACTCAGGGGCTGCGCTCAAAGCGCATCCTTGCCTGTTTCACCGGTGCGTATGCGCACCACCTGCTCTAGCGAGGTGACAAAAATCTTGCCGTCTCCGATTTTGCCGGTGCGTGCCGCTGCTTCGATGGCCTCTATGACACGCTCGACCAACTCTTCGCCCACGGCGGCCTCGATCTTCACCTTGGGCAGAAAATCGACCACGTACTCGGCGCCGCGATACAACTCGGTGTGCCCTTTTTGGCGGCCAAAACCCTTCACCTCGGTGACTGTGATGCCTTGCACGCCCATGCCAGAGAGTGCTTCGCGCACCTCGTCCAGCTTGAACGGTTTGATGATGGCGGTAACCATTTTCATGTTCAGATTCCTTGAAACAATAAGACAGGGGCCCAGACCGTTGCTACGACGACGGGACGAAAGCAAGCACTGGCTTGGTCAGCATGAACCGTGCCAGATATTTGGCCTCGTCTGGTTTTTATCTGCTGCAACTCACCCCGTAAGATGGGAAGCCTGTCTGTCAGCTCCTCAGGCTTCCAGTTCTCAAGTCGGACTGCCAACGCGGTCTGTGTCATGATCAAGACCAGCGCTGCAACCGGTGGTTTGTTACGTCTTGGTGCGAAGCACCAAACAAGTGCATCATTGGTCGACAAAAACTGGTCTGTGGGTATGCGCACCAAAAAAGGGGCTTGATCGCATGAGTCTGTCGCGGGTACACAGCCGGGCCTTGCTTGGCTTGGAGGCGCGGCCGGTGCAAGTGGAGGTGCACTTAGCCAATGGCTTGCCCAGTTTTACGCTGGTAGGACTGGCCGACACCGAGGTGAAGGAAGCGCGCGAGCGCGTGCGCTCGGCAATTGCCAATGCCGGGTTGGACTTTCCCAACAACAAGCGCATCACCGTCAACCTGGCCCCGGCCGATCTGCCCAAAGACTCGGGCCGCTTCGACCTGCCGATTGCGCTCGGTATTTTGGCCGCCAGTGGCCAAATCAGCACCGCTCGGCTGCAGGGTTGGGAATTTGCCGGCGAACTCTCACTGGGCGGCGAATTGCGCCCAGTGCGTGGAGCGCTGGCGATGAGCCTGGCTTTGCACCGTGACGCCGAAAAAAACCAGCAAGCGCACCCGTTGCCGCTGCGCCTGGTGCTGCCGTGTGGCAGCGCCGAAGAAGCCGCGCTGGTACCGCAGGCGCAGGTCTACCGTGCGCGCCACCTGCTCGACGTGGTGGCGCGCTTCCTGCCTGAGCAGGCGGGCGCCGCA
>BBPE01000138.1_pt1 | contig 10944 bp, 7 predicted proteins | sample 1344301 | NCBI WGS metagenome assembly BBPE01 (sample SAMD00019089, study PRJDB2971) | groundwater metagenome | isolation source: The Cedars highly-alkaline
CTACCCCAGCACCCACGGCGTGTTCGAGACTTCGGTGCGCGAACTGTGCGCGCTGGTGCACCGCCACGGCGGCCGGGTCTATATCGACGGCGCCAACCTGAATGCGCTGGTCGGCCTGGCGGCACCCGGCGAATTCGGCGGCGACGTGAGCCACCTGAACCTGCACAAAACCTTCTGCATCCCGCATGGCGGCGGCGGACCCGGCGTGGGCCCGGTGTGCGTAGTCCCCGACCTGCTGCCCTACCTGCCCGGCCACGCCAGCGCCCAGGCCGTGGGGGCTTATACCGGCAGCGCAGCGCCTGCAGGCGCAAGCGTGGGGGCCACACCAGTCGGGGCCATCTCAGCTTCACCGCTGGGCAATGCCGCCGTGCTGCCAATTTCGTGGATGTACATCCGCATGATGGGTGCCGACGGCCTGCGCGCCGCCACCGAGAGCGCCATCCTGAGCGCCAACTACATCAGCCGCCGCCTGGCATCGCACTACCCGACCCTCTACGCCAGCCGCGAGCAACACGTGGCGCACGAGTGCATTCTGGACTTGCGCCACTTCAAGGAAAGCTGTGGCGTGATGGCCGAAGACGTGGCCAAGCGCCTGATCGACTACGGTTTTCACGCCCCGACGCTGAGCTTTCCGGTCGCCAACACGCTCATGGTCGAACCCACCGAAAGCGAGCCGCTGCCCGAGCTCGACCGCTTCATCGCCGCCATGAGCGCCATCCGCGAGGAAATCCGCCTGATCGAGACCGGCCACTGGCCGCGCGACAACAACCCGCTCAAAAACGCCCCGCACTGCGCTGCGCAGCTCACGCGCTCCGACTGGCCGCACCCCTACCCGCGCGAAGTGGCGGCCGCCCTGCACGGCAGCGCCCTGGCCGCCAAATACTGGCCCCCGGTCGGGCGCGTGGACAATGCCTACGGCGACCGCAACCTGTTTTGCTCCTGCCCGCCGCTGGAGGAATTGCCCTAAGCCCTAACACCGGACCAGTTCGTTTAAGGTGCCACGGCCCGCTTGATGCCAAGCGCCAAGGGGCGCGGCAAATGCCGCAGCGAGTGCAGCAGATAGGGCAACAAGCGCAGCTTCAGACCACTGACCGAGCGCGGCACCACCGCTTCGATCAGGTGCGGACCGGGGGTGCGCAGGGCGTGCTCGAGCGCGGCCAGAAATTCTTCGGTGCTGCTGGCGCGGCACGATGGCACGCCCATGCCTTGCCCCAGCGCCACAAAGTCCAGCGGCGGCTGGCTCAGGTCGAACTGCTGCTGCGCGGCCCGCCCGCCTGCTTCGGCCCCGACGCGCTGCAACTCCAGGTTCAAGATGGCGTAGCTGCGGTTGTTGAAAATGATGTTGATCACGTGCAGCCGCTCGCGCGCCATGGTCCAGAGCGCTTGCAGGGTGTACATGGCCGAGCCGTCGCCGTTGAGCGAGATCACCGGCCGATCTGGGCAGGCCAAGGCGGCCCCAACGGCACAGGGCATGCCCTGGCCAATGGCCCCGCCGGTGAGGGTGAGCAGATCGTGCGCCGGCGCACCGGCGCTGTAGAGCGGCAGCAGCAGGCCGGAGGTCTGGGCTTCATCAACCACGATGGCGCGCTCGGGCAGCAGGTGCCCCAGCGCTTTGCAGACCTTGTCGGCGCTGAATTTGCCGCTCGGGCGCGGGGCGCGCCGGGCCGGCTGCAAGGCGGGCGTGGCTTGTGCGGCTCCCACGGTCTGCACCAGTTGTTCCAAGCTTCCAGCCACATCTTGCTCGGCGCTGCACAGGGTGTGCAGCGTGCAGCCCTCGGGTACCAAGCGGCTGGCTTGGCCGGGGTAGGCAAAAAACGAGACCGGCTCTTTGGCGTCGATCAAAACCAAGTGATCGAGGCCGCGCAGTTGCACCGCAGCCAGTTCGGCCAAGTAAGCGATGCGCTCGACCACGGGCAGGCCGGCCCCGCGCTGCAAGCGGGTTGGGAAGGTTTCGGCAAACAGTTGCACCCCGGTGTGCGCCGCCAAGCGCGCCGCCGCCAGCAGGGCCGGTTGGCGCAAAGCGCGTCCGCCCAGCAGCAGCGCTTTGCGCCCCGGCCCTTGCAGCATGCGGGCCAGGCGCTCCAGTGCATCGGTGCTGGCCAAGGGCGGCGCGGCCGCAGGGGCCGCTGCCAGCGGCTGCGCGCCCTCACCCCACGAGACGTCGGCCGGCAAGATCAGGGTGGCGACGGCACCCGGTGGGCCCTTGCAGGCGGCCAAGGCATCGAGCGCGTCCTGGCACAGCGCTGGGCTGCTGGCCGAGGTGCGCACCCAGAGCGAGACGTTGCGCGCCACGGTCTCAATATCCGACTGCAAGGGTGCGTCGTGCTGCACGTGGCTGGTGGCGTGGTCGCCCACGATGTTGAGCAGCGGCACCCGGGCCTTGCGCGCATTGTGCAAGTTGGCTAGGCCGTTGCCCAAGCCACAGCCTAGGTGCAGCAGGGTGGCGGCGGGTTTGTCGGCCATGCGTGCGTAACCGTCGGCGGACCCGGTGGCCACGCCTTCGAACAAGGTCAGCACGGCGCGCATCTGCGGCGTGCGGTCGAGCGCCGCGACGAAGTGCATTTCCGAGGTGCCGGGGTTGGTGAAGCAGGTGTCGACACCGGCATCGACCAGGGTTTTGAGCAGGGCATGGGCGCCGTTCATGGGGTGTCTCCAAGGGCAAGGTGGCGTGCGGCGGCGCGCGCCGTGAGGATGCAGCCGGGCAGGAAGGTGCCCTCCAGCGAGCGTTTGCCACAGGCCCCGCCGCCACCAAAACCGGCCGCCTCGCCAACGGCGTATAGGCCGGGCAGCGGCTGGCCGGCGTGGTCGAGCACCCGGCTGTGCAAGTCGGTCTGCAAGCCGCCCAGGCTCTTGCGCGTGATGAGCCGCACCTGAATGGCGATGTACGGCCCGGCCCCGGACTGGCTCAAGGGGGCTGGGGCGCAGGTGCGCAGCCGATCCGGCCCCCAAAGCCGGGCGTGCAGGATGCGGCGGATTTGATCGTCGTTGCAGTGCGCCAGCCCGGCGCTGAACTGTTGGTCGAAGGCGGCCACGGTGGCTTGCAGGGTGCCGGGGGCCAGGTCTGGGTTGCCGGCGAGCGCGTTCATGCGCTGCTCCAGCTCGGGCAGGGTGTCGGCAGCGATGAAATGCGGGCTTTCGGCCAGCATCTGGCGCACCAGCCGGTGGTTGCCGAGCAGGGTTTCGCGCAAAAACGCCAACCAGTTGCGCTCGCGGATGTGCAGGTTGTGTTCGGCACCGGAAATTGCCAGCTCCTTGGCGGCAATGCGCCAATTGAGCAACTGCCACGTGTAGCCGCGCGGCTGCGCCGCCACTTGCTGGCACAGGGCGTGGGTGTCGAAGCCGGTGACCAGCGGCTGCGGCCCGATGCGCCGCCCGCTGCTGTCGAGCCAGAGCGCCGATTTGCAGGGGATGAGCGAGAGCCCATGCCCAGCGAAATGCGGTTGCGGGTGCGGCACCCCGGCGGCGTAGTTCCACATTCGCCCAGCGTGCGTGACCTGCCCACCCAAGGTCTGCACGCGCCGGTGCAGCGCGCCGTCGGCGTAGGGGTGGGCGCCGTTGAGCAGATCAGGCGGTGGCGCTGAGCCAGTCGGCCAATGGCGGCGCACCTGCTCCAAGCTGCCATTGATCCCGCCCGTGGCGACCACCACATGATCGGCCTCAAAAACCTGCTCGACCCCGCTGGCTTCGTCGATGGCGATGGCCCCGTTGACGCGCCCCGCCTGCTGCGTGAGCTCGGTGACGCGGTGCCGATGCCGCAGCAGCAGCCGATCGCTGCCACGGCTGCGTGCGGCTTGCTGCAAGGCCGCAATCACGACCTGCGTCAGGTGCGCGGCGGTGCCCCACAGCACGTGGTAGCGCGGCAGGCTGTTGCCCTCGCCGTACTGGCCGCGCTCGACCCAGTTGACGGCAGGCAAAAAGCGCAGGCCGTGACCCAGCAGCCACTCATAAACCTCGGGCGTGCTGCGCTGCACGTAATGTTCGGCCCAGCGCCGGGGCCACACTTCGCTGGCATCGAGCTCGCCAAAGCGCAGCCAGTCTTGCAAGGCCCGCTCGGGGCTGTCGGGGATGCGCTTGCGCCGCTGCAGCGGGGTATCGACCAGGCACATGCCGCCAAAAGCCCAGCGCGCCAGACCGCCTAGGCGCTCTGGGGTGTCGCGGTCCAGCAGCGTGACGCGCCGGCCAGCGCGCAGGCACTCCAGCGCCGTCACCAAGCCGGCCAGCCCAGCGCCGATGACTAGGACCTCGGTGCGCGGCAGGGTGGGCATGGCAGGATTCCTTGGGAACGTTCAGATCTCTTCGATGCGCAACGGCGGGTAGCTGTCCCAGCTCTGGCAGCCGGGGCAGTGCCAGAAATACTGGCGCGCCTCGAAGCCGCAGCCGGCGCAGCGGTAGCGTTTGAGCGGCTCGCAGGCGCGCTCGAGCGCGGGTTTGATGAGGCTTTCTTCTTCCGGCAGGCCCCAGTGGGCCCCGCCCAACCACAGGTTGGCGGCCACCAGCGAGGGCTCGCGCCGCAAGTGTTCGAGGTAACGGGCGCGCGCCGCTTGCACATCGTCTTCCAGGCTGGCCAAGGCTTGCGTGACGTCGAGCGAGGCCGTGTGCTGCTGGCTCCACTGCTGCAGCATGGCCCGCACGGCTTGGGTGCGCCCCAGGCGTTTGCCCCACAGCGCCAGATTGTGCGCCACCAGCGGCAGGTGCGAGGGCGTGTGCTGCACCAGGTGCTGCAAGGCATCCCAAGCCCCTTCGGTCTGCTGCAGGCTGTGGCGCAAATCGGCCAGCTGCACCCAAGCCCGCGCCGATTCGGGGATGCGCTGCACCAGTTGCTCGAGCAGCACCAAGGCCTCGGTGGTGTGCTGCTGCTGGCGCAAGGTGGCGGCTTGCTCGCAGCGGTAATGCGCCAGCCGCAACTGAAAGCTGCCACGACCGGCGTCTTCGAGCAGTTCGGCCATTGCGCCCGCTTGGCTCCAGTCGCGGGTGCGCTCGTAAATGGCCAGACGGGCCAAGCGGGCATCGGTTTGCAACGGGGTGCCTTCGAGCCGCAACAGCGCCGCCTCGGCGCGGTCGAGCAGGCCCGCCTTAAGAAAATCCTGCGCCAGCGCATGGCGCGCGCGCTCGGTCTCGCGGGCCGACAAGTCGGCGCGCGCCAGCAGGTGCTCGTGCACCCGCACCGCGCGGTCGTAGTCGCCGCGGCGGCGAAACAAATTGCCGAGCGCAAAATGCAGCTCGGAGGTGTCGGGGTCGTTTTGCACCGCCTCGATGAAGGCGTCGATGGCCTGGTCGTGTTGCTCGTTGAGCAGGTGGTTCAGGCCCCGAAAGTAGGCCTTGGGGGCGCGCCGGTTTTCTAGCCGCATCTGGCGCAAATCGAAGCGCGAAGCCAGCCAGCCCAGCGCAAATGCCGCCGGCAGGCCCCAGAGCAGGCTGATCAGGTCAAATTCCATGAGGAGGCAGTTCGCCGCCGCCGCTTGCTTTGGTTTCGGCGTGGTTGACCGGTGCAGCCACTGCGGCCCGTGCCGCCCGGCGCGCGCGCAGCCACAGCGGCGTCATGACCGCCACACCCAGTGCGACACCCAGCACCAGCGCCGCCAGCACCACCAGCACCAGCGGGGCGTCCCAGTAGGCACCAAAAAACAAATGCAGACGAACGGCGCCTTGGTTGTTGAGCGCGAACGCAAACACGACAAAAAAAATGGCTGCCTTGAGCAGCCACGAGAGGTAATTCACGCTTGCCCCCAGTGGTGGGCAAGATTGTAGCGGGCTTGCGCGCCCCCACACCCTTGCACACGCGCTGGCGCACTCAAGCGGAATTTGACCGGGAAGCGCCGCCCCCGGCATCGACCTGCTCGCGCAGGGCTTTGCCGGGTTTGAAGTGCGGCACGCGCTTGGCCTCGATGGCCACGCTCGCACCGCTGCGCGGGTTGCGGCCCATGCGCGCGGCGCGTTCGTTCAGCGTAAAGCTGCCAAAACCGCGCACCTCGACGCGCTGGCCCTTGACCAAGGCCTGCGCAATGGCCGACAGGATCGTCTTGACGGCCAATTCGGCATCGCGCTGCCCCAACTGGCCAAAGCGCTCTGCCAAAGCCTGCACCAGATCGCTGCGCGTCATGGCCGGGTCAACCGTTGTTGTCGAGCTTGGCGCGCAGCAGGGCCCCGAGGCTGGTGGTGCCCGCATTGCCCGCATTTTGCTGGCTCAGGTTGGCCATCGCCTCTTGCTGCTCGGCCATGTCCTTGGCTTTGATCGAGAGCTGGATGTTGCGCGTCTTGCGGTCCACGTTGACCACCACGGCTGTCACTTCATCGCCCTCTTTGAGCACGTTGCGAGCGTCTTCAACCCGGTCGCGCGCGATTTCGGAAGCCCGCAGGTAGCCGATCACGTCGCTGCCAAGGTCGATTTCGGCGCCTTTGGCGTCCACCGTCTTGACCTTGCCGGTCACGCTGGCGCCCTTGTCGTTCATCGAGACGAAGGTGGTGAAGGGGTCGCCGTCGAGCTGTTTGATGCCGAGGCTGATGCGCTCACGCTCCACATCGACCGCCAGCACGATGGCCTCGACTTCTTGGCCTTTCTTGAAGTTGCGCACGGCGGTTTCGCCGGCTTCGTTCCAAGACAGGTCGGACAAATGCACCAAGCCGTCGATGCCCGCGGCCAAGCCGACGAACACGCCGAAGTCGGTGATGGAGCGGATCGGGCCCTTGACGCGGTCGCCGCGCTTGGTGGCTTCGGCAAACTCGTGCCAAGGGTTGGCGCGGCACTGTTTCATGCCCAGCGAGATGCGGCGCTTGTCTTCGTCGATCTCGAGCACCATCACCTCGACCTCGTCACCCAGGGCGACCAGTTTGTTGGGGGCGATGTTCTTGTTGGTCCAGTCCATTTCGGAGACGTGCACCAGCCCTTCGATGCCGGGCTCGAGCTCGACGAAGGCGCCGTAGTCGGCGATGTTGGTGATCTTGCCGAACATGCGCGTGCTGGCCGGGTAGCGGCGTGCCACGCCCATCCAGGGGTCGTCGCCCATTTGCTTGAGGCCCAGGCTGACGCGTTGTTTTTCGGCGTCGAACTTGAGCACTTTGGCCGTGACTTCTTGGCCTGGTTGCACCACCTCGGAGGGGTGACGCACGCGGCGCCAAGCCATGTCGGTGATGTGCAGCAGGCCGTCGATGCCACCCAAATCGACGAAGGCGCCGTATTCGGTGATGTTTTTCACCACGCCGTGCACGATCGAGCCTTCGCGCAGGGTGTCGAGCAGCTTGGCGCGCTCTTCGCCCATCGAGGCCTCGACCACGGCGCGGCGCGACAACACCACGTTGTTGCGCTTGCGGTCGAGCTTGATGACCTTGAATTCGAGCGTTTTGTTCTCGTAGGGGCTGAGGTCTTTGGTGGGGCGGCTATCGACCAGCGATCCGGGCAGGAAGGCGCTGATGCCGTTGACCATGACCTTGAGGCCGCCTTTGATCTTGATGCTGGTGGTGCCGGTGACGAAATCGCCCGATTCGAGCGCGCGCTCCAGCGCCATCCAAGAGGCCAGACGCTTGGCTTTGTCGCGCGACAGGATGGTGTCGCCGTAGCCGTTTTCGACCGCTTCCACGGCCACCGAGACGAAGTCGCCGGCTTGGACTTCGAGTTCGCCCTGATCGTTCTTGAACTCGGCGATCGGCACGTAGGCTTCGGATTTGAGCCCGGCGTTGACCACGACGTGGTTGTGCTCGATGCGCACGACTTCGGCGGTGATGACCTCACCCTGGCGCATTTCGGCGCGCTTGAGCGATTCTTCAAATAGGGCGGAAAAAGATTCAGACATGGGGCTTCCTGTGCCGCGAGCGCCTTGCAAGGGGGTGAGCGTAAGGCATGCGGCGGGTGCAAAAACGCAAGGCCAAAGGGCGCTGCGGGTTTCGTGGTTGTGAACCCTCGGGCCTGCGGCTGACAGAAACAGCCGGCGGGGCCTTTGGGGCCTGCTTAACTTGCTATTCCAGCGCAGCGCTTGGGCGCAACACCGGACTTGCCTGCCACCAGTCCAACACCTGCTGCACCGATTGCTCGATGCTCAGGGCGGAGTTGTCTAGCAGGAGGGCTCCTTCGGCCGGCTTCAAAGGCGCTGCGCTGCGCGAGCGGTCGCGCTCATCGCGTGCCTCTAAGTCAGCCAAAAGGTCTTTAATTGTAGCACTTTCGCCCCGCTCTTGCAACTGCCACAGCCGCCGCTGGGCACGCTGGGCCGCGCTGGCGGTGAGGTAAACCTTGAGCGCGGCGTCGGGAAAGATGACGCTGCCCATGTCGCGCCCGTCGGCCACCAGGCCGGGCAAGCGCCGGAAGTTGCGTTGCAAGTCGAGCAAGGCGGCGCGCACCTCGGGCACAACGGCCACGCGCGAGGCCGCCATGCCGGCGGCTTCGCTGCGCACCTCGTCTGTCACATCCTCGTGGCCCAACCAGACCCGGCCCTGCTCGAAGCGCACCAGGAGCTGCTGCGCCAGCCGGCCCAAGGCGGCGGCCTGCTGGGGCTGCTGCAAGGCGGCGGCTGCGGTGTCGAGCCCGGCGCGCTCGGCCGCCAGCCCCACCAGCCGGTACAGCAGGCCCGAATCGAGCAGGTGGTAGCCCAGCCGCGCCGCCAGTTCGGCCGCCAGCGTGCCCTTGCCGGAGGCGCTGGGGCCGTCGATGCACAGCACCGGGATGTGCGACGGCTGCGCCTGGCAGACGCCAAACAGGGTCTCGAAAAAATCGGGGAAGGTTTTGGCCACGCACTTGGGGTCTTCGATGCGCAGCCCGAGTTGCGCCGGGTTGAAGGCGGCCAGCGCAAAGCACATCGCCACCCGGTGGTCGTCGTAGGTGTGGATGCTGGCCGTTTGCCAGCCGCGGCCATCGGCGGGCAGGGGGTGCACGCGCAGATAATCGGGCCCCTCCTCCACTGAGGCGCCAAGCTTGCTGAGTTCGCAGCGCATGGCGGCGAGGCGGTCGGTTTCCTTGACGCGCCAGCTCGCGATGTTGCGCAGGGTGCAGGGGCCGTCGGCGTAGAGCGCCAGCACGGCAAGCGTCATGGCGGCGTCGGGGATGGCGTTGCAGTCGAGGTCGATGGCCTTGAGTGGCCAGGCGCCGCGCCGCACGTGCAGCGCATTGGCGCTGCCTTCGATCTGCGCCCCCATGGCGCGCGCGGCTTCCACAAAACGGATGTCGCCCTGGATCGAGTCCAGCCCCACGCCTTCGATGGTGATGCCGCTGTGCCCTGGGCTGGGCTGGGCGATGGCCCCGAGCGCGATGAAGTAGCTGGCCGAGGAGGCGTCGGCCTCGACGTGGATTTGCCCCGGCGACGCGTAGCGGCTGCCGGCGGGTATGACAAAGCGCTGCCAGCCTTGGCGCTGCACCGCCACGCCAAAGCGCGCCAATAACGCCAGCGTGATTTCTATGTAGGGCTTGGAGATGAGCTCGCCCACGACCTCGATTTCAATCGCCTGCTGCTGCGCCGCCAGCGGCAGCGCCAGCAACAAGGCGGTGAGGAACTGGCTCGATACGTCGCCGCGCACGCGGATGGGCTCGGCCAGCCGCAGCGCGTGCGGCGCGCCGTCGCCCACGCGCAGCGGCGGGTAGCCGGGCTGGCCCAGGTGCTGCACCGGACAGCCGAGCTGGCGCAGCGCGTCGGCCAAATCGCCGATGGGGCGCTCGTGCATGCGCGCCACGCCGCTGAGCTCGAAAGCCGCCCCGTGCTGGCAGGCCAGCAGGGCCAGCGCGGCACACAGCGGGCGCATGGCGGTGCCGGCGTTGCCCAAAAACAGGCTGGCTTGGCGCACCGGCAGTTGCCCGCCCAGGCCGTGCACCGTGAGGCTGTGCGGGCCGTGGCGTTGCAAGCGGCAGCCCAGCGCGTCGAGCGCGGTCAGCATGACGCGGGTGTCGTCGGAGTCGAGCAGGTCTTCGATCCGGGTCTGGCCTTGGCTGAGCGCAGCCAGCAGAAGCACCCGGTTCGAGATGCTCTTGGAGCCGGGCAGGCGCACCGTGCCACCGGCGCGGTGCAAGGGGGGGAGGTCGAGAAAGGCGGTGGCGTACATGGGGCGGGTGTTGGGGGGCCGAATTATTCGAGGCAGAGCCGGGGCTCGGGTGCGCCAGCGGGGTTGCTGGCACCACCCAGGGCCGGCGCTGTGGCAGCCGGAGCGGCATGCGCATTTGCAGCCGCACCCGCCCCGCCCTGCCCGCCTGCCGGCCATTGCTGGGCATGCTGGCTGCGGCCTCGGCTGGCGTGGCCGATCAGGGCCTGGAGCGCCGCCGTGTCGCGCTGCTGCATGGCGCCTTCCAGAGCAGCCAGGGCATCGCGGAAATGTTGCAGTTGCGCCAGCACCTCGGTGCGGTTGGCCAGCAAAATATCGCCCCAGATGGTCGGGTCGCTGGCGGCAATGCGGCTGAAATCCCTGAAACCCGGCCCGGCCAGCCCCAGCCACTGCGGCCCCTTCGGCTGCGCCAGCAAGGCGTTGAGGGCGGCAAAGGCCAGCAAATGCGGCAGGTGGCTGACGGCGGCGTAGGCGGCGTCGTGCGCCTGCGGCTCCATCTGGCGCACCTGTGCCCCGAGCGCGCCCCAGAGCCGCTGCGCGCGCACGGTCTGCTCCGGGTCGGTCTCGGGCAGCGGGGTAAGAATCACCTGGCAGCCACGGTAGAGCTCGGCGTCGGCGTGCTCGATTCCGGCCGACTCTTTGCCGGCAATCGGGTGCGCCGGGACGAACTGCGGCAGGTGCGCGCCCAGGTGCTGCCGCGCCGCCGCCACCACGTCGGCCTTGGTCGAACCCACATCCAGCAGCAGCGCCTGCGGGGCCAGCAGGTGTCGGATGGCCTTGAAGGTGTCGGCGCAGGCCGCCACCGGCACGGCGACCAGCACCAGATCGGCCCCCGAGACCGCCAGCAACGCCGATGGCGCTTCGACATCGATCACCCCCAGCGCACGGGCGCGCGCCAGCGTGAGCGGCGATTTGCTGTAGCCCACCACC
>BBPE01000936.1_pt1 | contig 10936 bp, 8 predicted proteins | sample 1344301 | NCBI WGS metagenome assembly BBPE01 (sample SAMD00019089, study PRJDB2971) | groundwater metagenome | isolation source: The Cedars highly-alkaline
GTGGATCACGGCCAGCATGCGGCTGCTGTCGCTGGCGGCGCGCGGCGGCTTCTTGGAGCGGGCGCTGAGCGACATGCGCAAAGTGGCCTGGGACCGTGGCCCGGTGCGCCACGGCCACAAGGTCAAGGAAGACGGCACCCAGGTGCCGCTGTGGCACGACTCGGAAGTGGCGGCCATCGCCTACGCGATCCAGAACATTCTGGCGCTGCGCGCCCAGCGCGCGCTCAGCGCGGACCAGCTCAGCCTGGGCCTGCCCGAGCCCGATCCGGCCCCGGCCGCTCCCGCTGCGGTGCTCGGCCCGGGCCTGATGGCCGGCAAAAAATGCCCCGAGTGCGGCGCCCACGCCATGATCCGCCGCGACGGCTGCGACTACTGCACCGCCTGCGGACACGTGGGGGTGTGCGGCTGATCCCTTCAGCCCCTCCCTCAGCCCATCACCTGCTGCGCCATGAAGGTGTAGAGCGGGATGCCGATCAGGATGTTGATCGGGAAGGTGATGCCCAGGCTCAGGCCGAAGTAGAGCGCCGGGTTGGCCTCGGGGATGGCGTAGCGCAACACCGCGGGCACCACGATGTAGGAGGCGCTGGCCGAGAGGATCATGAGCATGACCGTGTCACCCAGCCCCAACCCGAGCAGCCACGCCAGCCCGAGTGCGATGCTGGCGTGTGCCACTGGCCCTAGGCTGGCGTAGCCGATCAGCACCAGCGGGGCCTTGCGCGCCTGCTGGAAATTGCGGGCCACCATCAGCCCCATGTCGAGCAAAAAGAAGGCCAACATGCCTTTGAACAGGTCGCCCGAGAAAGGCTTCATCATCGCCTCGCCGGCGCTGCCGCTCAAGAAGCCAATTGCCAGCGAGCCGAGCAGCAGCAGGTGCGCGCCGTCGGTGAAGGATTCGTGCAGGATTTTGCCCAGTGGCGGCACACCGGCTGCGGCGTACTGGGTTGCGCCGCCGGCTACCGCCGCCCCGCCTTGCTGCGCCACGGCATGGCGCGCCGCGCTGGCCAGCAACACCGCCATGATGATGGCGGGCGACTCCATGATCACCAGCGCCACCATCATGTGGCCGCCAAAGTCGACCCCAATGCTTTTGAGGTACTGGGTGCCGGCCACGAAGGTGACGGCGCTCACCGAGCCGTAGGAGGCCGCTACGGCCGCGGCGTCGAAGCGCGAGACGCGGTTTTTGAGCAGCGCATAGCCCAGCGTGGGCACCAGAAAAGCCATCAACACCGCCGCCCCCAGCGCCGCAGCCGTGGCATAGGTCAAGCCTGTGGCCGCCATGGCGAAGCCACCCTTGAGCCCGATCGCCATCAGCAGATAGAGCGAGAGGAATTTGGAAATGGCCGGCGGGATTTCGAGGTTGGAGCGTATCAGCCCAACAAAAACGCCAAAAACAAAGAACAGGATGGCCGGGTCCAGCAGGTTTTGCATGATAGGTGCGGCTGCAGTTAAGTAAAACCGCAGCGTAACCCGGCCTTGCGTTCAGGTAAATTCAAAAATCAAGCGGCATGGATTTGTGTTTTTCTTAAGCTTGGCGATCCGATCCGCTGTATGGCCCTAGACCATGCGCCAGCCCAGCGCCTCACCGGCGCGCAGGGGCTTGAGGTCGGCCTGCCCGAAAGGGTAGCGCTCGGGCACAGTCCAGCTCTGGCGCTGCAGCGTGACGGTGCTGGCGTTGCGCGGCAGGCCGTAAAAATCGGCCCCGAAGAAGCTGGCAAAGCCTTCCAGCTTATCGAGCGCACCAACGGACTCAAAGGCTTCGGCATAGAGCTCGAGCGCGGCGTGCGCGGTGTAGCAGCCGGCGCAGCCGCTGGCGTGCTCTTTGAGCAACACCGCGTGCGGGGCGCTGTCGGTGCCGAGGAAGAATTTGGGGTTGCCGCTGGTGGCGGCTTCAAGCAGGGCCAGGCGGTGCGTCTCGCGCTTGAGCACGGGCAGGCAGTAGTAGTGCGGCCGCAAGCCGCCGGTAAAGAGGGCGTTGCGGTTGTAGAGCAGGTGGTGCGCGGTGATGGTGGCGGCCACGTGGGCTGGGGCGGCGCTCACGAACTCGACCGCCTCGCGCGTGGTGATGTGCTCCAGCACCACTTTCAGGCGCGGGTAGCGCGCCACGATGGGCGCTAGGTGCCGGTCGATAAAGACGCGCTCGCGGTCGTACACATCCACCGCCGGGTCGGTGACTTCGCCGTGCAGCAGCAGCGGCAGCCCGACTTCTTCCATGGCGGCAAAGACTTCGTGGCAGCGCTCGAAGTCGCTCACGCCGTAGGCCGAGTTGGTGGTGGCGCCGGCCAAAAAGGCTTCGCCCACCCCATGCACGATGCCGCTGGCCTGGGCGCGCACGATCTCATCCGGCGTGGTGTGGTCGGTGAGGTAGAGCGTCATCAGGGGCTGGAAATCCGATCCCGGCGGCAGCGCAGCCAAAATGCGCTCGCGGTAGGCGCTGGCGTCGTCGAGCGTGCGCACCGGCGGGTTGAGGTTGGGCATGATCATGGCGCGCGCAAATTGCGCCGCCGTGTGCCCGAGCACGGCTTGCAGGGCGGCGCCGTCGCGCACGTGCAGGTGCCAGTCGTCGGGGCGGGTGATTGTGAGGGTGTGTGGGAGGTCGCTCATGGTGTCCGGATTGTCGCATTCTGCGCCACCCGCTCCCATACCTTGCGCGCCAGCGCCTTGCCTTTGAGCGCCCCTGTGCCGGCACCCGGGCGCTCGCGGTAAAGGCGGATATCGAGCGTGGCGCACAGCGTTTCGTCGGCTCCGTGGGCCGGCACCAGCCGGCCGTCGCGCAGCGCACGGCCCACCGAGCGCCTCGGCAAAAAAGCCACGCCATGGCCTTCGATGGCCATCGCCTTCAAGCTCTCCGACATATCGGTCTCGAAAATGGGCTGCAAGGGCACCGCCGGCTCGACCTGGCGCAGCGTCCAGTCCACCACGCGGCGCAGGTAGGCCCCGCTGGCGTAGGCCAGAAAGGGCACCGGCTGTGTGGCGGCGGCGTCGAGGCGGTGCAGCGGCTGGCCGACGGCATCGGCGCGTGCGCACGGCACCAATTCTTCTTGCCCCAGCGCCAGCCACTCGAAGCGCGCCGCATCGAGCGCAATCGGGTGCGCCGGGTGGTGGTAGGTCATGAGCAGGTCGCAGTGCCCTTCTTGCAGGCGCAGCACGGCGTCGTGGACGTTGGAGGCATACAAGCGGCTTTTGATCGGCCCCAGGCTGCTGCGCAGGCCCGTAAGCCAGGGCGGGTAGAAGGTGAAGGCCAGCGTGTGCGGCACCGCGATGTCGAGCGTGTCGGGTTCGGCTGGGCCGTGGCCGCGCAGCAGGGCGCGGGTGCTGTGCAGCTGTTGCAACGATTCGAGTGCCTGCTCGTACAGGGTCTGGCCAGCGGGGGTGAGGCGCGTGGGGTAGGCGCTGCGGTCCACCAAGTCGGTGCCGGCCCAGGCTTCGAGCGACTGGATGCGGCGCGAAAAAGCCGGCTGCGTGACGTGGCGCAGCTGCGCCGAGCGGCTGAAGCTGCGCGTTTCGGCCAGGCTGACGAAGTCTTCAAGCCATTTGGTGTCCATGCTCGGCTCCGGGGGCGCTGGCCCCATTGTGCTGCAAGGCCCACATCTGCGCGTAGCGGCCGCCTGCCGCCAGCAACTCGGCGTGGCCGCCGCGCTCGACGATCTGGCCCTGGTCCAGCACCAAAATTTGATGCGCATCGACCACGGTCGAGAGCCGGTGCGCAATCACCAGCGTGGTCTTGTTGCGCGCCACGCTGCCCAGTTCGGCCTGGATGGCGCGCTCGTTGGCCGAGTCCAGCGCCGAGGTGGCTTCGTCGAAGATCAGGATCGGCGGGTCTTTGAGCAGGGTGCGGGCGATGGCCACGCGCTGCTTCTCGCCACCCGAGAGCTTGAGGCCGCGTTCGCCGACCCGCGTCTGGTAGCCCTGCGGCAACCCGGTGATGAAGTCGTGGATGTGCGCGGCTTGCGCGGCCTGCCGCGCCGCCTCGGGTCCGGCCTCGGGGCGGCCGTAGCGGATGTTGTATTCGATGCTGTCGTTGAACAGCACCGTGTCTTGCGGCACAATGCCGATGGCGCGGCGCAGGCTGGCTTGGGTGTAGTGGCGCAGGTCTTGCCCGTCGAGGGTGATGCGCCCGCCAGACTCTGCCGCTTGGCCCGGCTGCCCCACATCGTAAAAGCGGTACAGCAGCCGCGCCAGCGTCGATTTGCCCGCCCCCGATGGGCCGACCACCGCCACCGTCTGCCCGGCCGGGATGGTAAAGCTCAGGCCGCGCAAAATCTCGCGCTCGCTCTCGTAGCCAAAGTGCACGTTTTCGAAGCGGATTTCGGGGGCGTGCGCCAAGCGCAGCTCGACCGCGTCGGGCCGGTCGGCGATCTCGCGCTGGCTGTCGAGCAGTTCGAACATGCGCTCCAAATCGATCAGGCCCTGACGGATTTCGCGGTACAGCACGCCCAAGAAATTGAGCGGGATGTAGAGCTGGATCATGAAGGCGTTGATCATCACCAGGTCGCCCAGCGTCATGCGCCCAGCCAGCACGCCTTCGGTGGCGCGCCACAGCATGGCCACCAGCGCCACCGCGATGATGAGCTGCTGCCCGGCGTTGAGCAGCGAGAGGGTGGATTGGGTGCGCAGGCGCGCGTGGCGCAGCCCTTCCAGCGCCTGGTCGTAGCGCTGCGCCTCGAAGGCTTCGTTGCCAAAGTATTTGACGGTCTCGTAATTAAGCAGCGAGTCGATGGCGCGGCTCTGGCTGAGCGATTCGGCCTCGTTCATGTGGCGGCGCAGCTCCATGCGCCACTGGGTCACGCGCACCGTAAAAAACACGTACAGCACCAAGGCAGCCAGCGTGATCCAGACGAACCAGAGGTCGAACTTCAAACCCAGCAGCAGCAGCACCAGCGTGACTTCCAAGATGGTGGGCACGATGCTGTAGAGCAGGTAGGAAATGAGCGACTGCACGCCGCGCACGCCGCGCTCGATGTCGCGCGTGAGGCCCCCGGTTTGGCGCTGCAAGTGAAAGCGCAGGCTCAAATCGTGCAGATGGCCAAACACCTGCAAGGCGATGGCGCGTGTGGCGCCCTCGGTGGCCTTGGCAAACACGAGCTCGCGCAGCTCGGTAAAGAGCGAGTTGCAAAACCGCAGCGCGCCGTAGGCCAGCAGCAGCCCCAGCGGCAGCACCACCAGCGCGACCCCGGCTTCGGGCAGGCCGATGCGGTTGGGGCCGCCGGGCGGGGCCAGGGTGTCCACCAGCTCTTTGAGCAGCAGCGGCACCGAGACCGTGGCCAGCTTGGCCGCCACCATAAAGGCCAGCGCCGCCGCCACGCGCCAGCGGTACTGCCACAGGTAGGGCAGCAGGCGGCGCAGCGCCGACCAGTCGGCCTGGCGTTCGGGGCTGGGGGCTGGCCGAGCGGCCGCATGGGCCGTTGCCGCCGCGGGGTTCGCCCCTTCGGGGGCGTGAGGGTTGGAGCCGGAGCCGGAGGAGCTAAGGGGCGCGGCGGCCGTATCTGGGGGGCTGGGTCTCATTAGGGTTGACACTCTACCCGCTTTGTGGGCCAGCCTGTGGGGCGCAGGGTGCGGGCAGCGGGGCCGCGGCTGGTTTTGCGCTGCGGCGCCCAGCTTGGCTGCAAATGTGCTACATTGTCAGCCATGCAAGCAGCCTGCTTTTATTTTGCCCGCTTTTGGTTCTCACGCGTCACCCGACGGCAGAGAGCGATGAGTGTGGCCCCCTAAAACAGGCCGCAGGCGCCCAAAGAACCGTCGGAACCCTCCGGCGGTTTTTTTTTGCCCCTGCCGCAAGCATGCGCCCCTTTTTTGCCCAGCCCAACTTTTTGGAGTTAGACCATGAGCACCGCCGCCCCCGCCGACTACTGGCACACGCACCCGATCGACCGCACCAGTCAGACCGACGACCAACGCATCGAGGACATCACCGTGCTGCCGCCTCCCGAACACCTGATCCGCTTTTTCCCGATCCGGGGCACGGCGGTGGAGCAACTCATTGGCCAGACCCGGCGCAACATCCACCGCATCTTGCAAGGGCAGGACGACCGGCTGCTGGTGGTGATCGGGCCGTGCTCGATCCACGACCCAGCCGCCGCACTGGACTACGCGCGCCGCCTGCAGCCGCTGCGCGAGCAGCACCGCGACACGCTGGAAATCGTGATGCGGGTCTATTTCGAAAAACCGCGCACCACCGTGGGCTGGAAGGGCCTGATCAACGACCCCTACCTCGACGGCAGCTTTCGCATCGACGAGGGGCTGCGCATTGCGCGCCAGTTGCTGATAGAGATCAACCGGCTCGGTTTGCCGGCGGGCAGCGAGTTCCTGGACGTGATCAGCCCGCAGTACATCGGCGACCTGATCAGTTGGGGTGCCATCGGTGCCCGCACCACCGAAAGCCAGGTGCACCGCGAGCTGGCCTCGGGCCTGAGTGCGCCGATCGGCTTCAAAAATGGCACCGACGGCAACATCCGCATCGCCAGCGACGCGATTTTGGCGGCGGCGCGCGGGCACCACTTTTTGTCGGTGCACAAAAACGGCCAGGTGGCGATCGTGCAGACCAAGGGCAACCCGGACTGCCACCTGATTCTGCGCGGCGGCAAACACCCCAACTACGACGCCGCCAGCGTGACCTCCGCCTGCGCCGAGCTGCAAGCGGCGCAAATCCATGCGCGCCTGATGGTGGACTGCAGCCACGCCAACAGCAGCAAGCAGCACCAGCGCCAGATCGAGGTGGCGGCCGACATCGGGGGCCAGATCGCCGCCGGCTCGCGCCACATCATGGGCGTCATGGTCGAGAGCCACCTCAAAGCCGGCGCGCAAAAATTTACGCCCGGCAAAGACTCGGTGCAGGCGCTCGAATACGGCCAGAGCATCACCGATGCCTGCATCAACTGGGACGATACGCAGCAGGTGCTGCAGGGTCTGGCGGATGCAGTGGCGGCGCGGCGCGCGCTGGGCCAGCCCGCTTGAAGCGTTCAAGCACACACCCAGCCCCACGCCTGATCGCCGCCATACCATGCCCACCAAACCCTCGCCCCCCGCCTTGGCCGACCTCGATCTGCACCCCGGCCAGTCGCTGGCGCTGCTGCAAGAGCTGCACATCCTGACGCGCGAGGGCCGCATCAACCAGGACAGCCGGCGCAAGCTCAAGCAGGTCAAGCACCTGCTGCAATTCATCGAGCCGCTGTTGCAGCAGGCGCTGCAGCAGCGCGGTGACGTGACGCTGGTGGACCACGGGGCGGGCAAGTCCTACCTGGGTTTTATGCTCTACGACCGGTTTTTGCAGGGGCGCAGCGCGGGCCGGGTGATCGGCATTGAGGCCCGCGCCGAACTGGTGCAGCGCGCCCAAGCGCTGGCGCAGCGGCTGGGTTTTGCGCGCATGGAATTCGTGGCCGCCACGGTGCAGCAGGCGCTGGATCACCCCGCGCTGGCGCTGCGGCCCGATCTGGTGACGGCGCTGCACGCCTGCGACACCGCCACCGACGACGCCATCGCCTTTGCGCTGGCGCGCCAGGCGCAGCACGTGCTGCTGGTGCCCTGCTGCCAGGCCGAGGTGGCGGCGGCCTTGCGCCGCCACAAATCCCTGCAAGGGGCGCAGCCGTCGGGAGCGCCTGCACACGAGACCGCGCACGAGACCGCTGACGAACCCGCGCCGGAGCCAGCGGGAGGCCGCCCGGCGCCAGCGCCGCTCTCGGCGCTGTGGCAGCGCCCGCTGCACACGCGCGAGTTTGGCAGCCACATCACCAATGTGCTGCGCTGCCTGCAACTGGAGGCGCACGGCTACGCCGTCACCGTGACCGAGCTGGTGGGCTGGGAGCACTCGATGAAAAACGAGCTGATTGTGGCGCGCAAGGTCGGCGCGCCGCAGCCGCGCGCACGCCAGCGCCTGCTGGAGCTGCTGCACACCCTGGGCCTGCCCGAGTTGCAGCAGCGCTTTGCGCCGCCGCCCGACGCGACCTGAAGGCGCCAGCACCACCAGCCGCGAGGACGCTTGGGCACCCCGCCGCTTGGCAACTTGTGTGCTGCGGCGCGGGCGGGGCGCCGGTGCGGCTGCACCAGCCGTGCTAAGCTGGCGCCGGTGGTGCGCGCAGCCGCGGCTTGCGCGCCATGCGCCACCCCATGCGCCACCTAGCTTCACAACCCACACCAGCCCCCACCATGCCAGCCCTCCTGCCCCAAGTGGACCCCGACGGACTGCTCGAATTCTCGGTCGTCTACACCGACCGCGCCCTCAACCACATGTCGCAGCGCTTTCGGCACGTGATGTGCGACATCTCTGGCGTGCTGAAAGCGGTCTATCGCGGCCATGCCACGGCGCTGGTGCCCGGCAGCGGCACCTTTGGCATGGAGGCGGTGGCGCGTCAGTTCGCCCAGGGCCAGAAGGTGCTGGTGCTGCGCAACGGCTGGTTCAGCTACCGCTGGTCGCAGATTTTCGAGATGGGCGCCATCCCCGCACAGGAGCATGTGCTCAAGGCGCGGCGCGTAAGCGACGCCCCCGATGCCCCTTGGGTGCCATGCCCGCTGGACCAGGTGCTGGAGGCCATCGCGCGCGAGCGCCCGGCCGTGGTGTTTGCCCCGCACGTAGAAACCGCTGCCGGCATGCTGCTGCCCGACGCCTACTTGCAAGCCGTGGGCCAAGCGGTGCACCAGGTGGGCGGCCTGTTTGTGCTCGATTGCATCGCATCCGGTGCGGTGTGGGTCGATATGCCGGCTTGCGAAGTGGATGTGCTCATCAGCGCGCCACAAAAAGGCTGGAGCAGCTCGCCCGCCTGCGCCATGGTGGTGCTGAGCGAGCGCGTGCGCCAGGCCATCGAGGCCACGCGCAGCTCCAGCTTTGCCTGCGACCTCAAAAAATGGCTGCACGTGATGGAGGCCTACGAAAAAGGCGGCCACACCTACCACAGCACCATGCCGACCGACGCCTTGGTGCGCTTGCGCGACGCCATGTTCGAAACGCGCAGCCACGGTTTTGATTGGGTGCGCCAGCAGCAGTTCGAGCTCGGCCGGCTGGTGCGCGCATCGTTCGAGCGCCGCGGCCTGCGCAGCGTGGCCGCCGAGGGCTTCCAAGCCCCTGGGGTGGTGGTGAGCCACACCCGCGACCCGGAGCTGCAAAACAGCAAAAAATTCCTCGCGCTCGGGCTGCAAACCGCCGCCGGGGTGCCGCTGATGTGCGACGAGCCGGCCGACTGGAGCACCTTTCGCATCGGTCTGTTTGGGCTCGACAAGCTGCTGCACCCGCAGCGCAGCGTGGCGCACCTGGAAGCGGCTTTGGATGCCTTGGGCCTGCAGCCACGCCCAGCCTAAGCACGCCCAATCCCACCCCATGGCCCGTGCTTGACAGCATGAAAAAAGCCTGGTGCCGCTACAGCACCAAGCTTTTTAATTGGTTGCGGAGGCAAGATTTGAACTTGCGACCTTTGGGTTATGAGCCCAACGAGCTACCAGGCTGCTCCACTCCGCGTCAAGACCGCTATTGTAGCACGCTTACTGGGTTTTGTCAGCAGCGGCCGAATCTTCTTGGGCTTGCACCGCGTCGCCGCGGTCAACCAACTCGATCAGTGCCATGGGGGCGTTGTCACCCACGCGGAAACCGGTTTTCAGGATGCGCGTGTAGCCACCCGGGCGGGCGTTAAAGCGCGGGCCAAGCACGTCAAACAGTTTAACCACCACGTCGCGGTCGCGCAGGCGGTCAAAGGCCAAGCGGCGGTTGGCCACAGTAGCCACTTTGGCCAAGGTGATCATGGGTTCGACCACGCGGCGCAATTCCTTGGCCTTGGGCAGCGTGGTTTGAATGGCCTCGTGCGTGAGCAGCGAGTTCATCATGTTGCGCAGCATCGCCAGCCGGTGGCTGGTGGTGCGGTTGAGTTTGCGAAGGCCGTGTCCGTGACGCATGGTGATTTCCTTTCTGATATGCCCGCAGCCGGATCAGGTACTGCGAGGGGTCATGGGCGATGAGGGGGTTGAGGGGATGAACCGCGGGCCAGCGGCTCAGTGCTTGTCCAGCCCGGCGGGCGGCCAGCTTTCCAGCTTCATGCCCAGCGTCAAGCCGCGCGAAGCCAGCACTTCCTTGATTTCGTTGAGCGACTTGCGACCCAGGTTGGGGGTTTTGAGCAGCTCGTTCTCGGTGCGCTGAATCAGGTCACCGATGTAGTAAATGTTCTCAGCCTTGAGGCAATTGGCCGAACGCACCGTGAGTTCAAGCTCGTCGACCGGACGCAACAAGATGGGATCGAACTGCTGCGCACTGCGGCTGGGCGTGGTGCCAAAGTCAAACGCCTCGGCGCCTTCGAGCTGCGAAAACACCTGCAACTGCTCGACCAAAATCTTGGCCGCGGCGCGCACCGCTTCCTCGGGTGCCACGGCACCGTTGGTTTCGATGTCGAGCACCAGCTTGTCCAGATCGGTGCGCTGCTCAACGCGGGCGTTCTCGACCGCATAACTGACACGCGTGACCGGCGAGAACGAGGCATCGAGCAAAATGCGTCCGATGGAACGCGTGCTGTCGTCGCCACGGCGCAGGTTGCCGGGCACGTAGCCGCGCCCTTTTTCAACCTTGATCTGCATATCGAGCTTGGCACCCGCGCTCAGCGTGGCAATGCAGTGCTGCGGATTCAGAATCTCTACGTCGTGCGGGGTCTGGATGTCGGCCGCTGTGACCAGACCCTCGACCTCTTTGCGCAAGCTCAGCGTCACCTCGTCGCGACCGTGCAGCTTGAACACCACCCCTTTGAGGTTGAGCAGCAGATTGACCGAGTCTTCCTGCACGCCCTCGATCGAAGAAAACTCGTGCAAGACCCCCGAAATCGTGACTTCGGTCAGGGCGTGCCCCACCATCGAAGACAGCAACACGCGGCGCAAGGCGTTACCCAGCGTATGGCCGTAGCCCCGCTCAAAGGGCTCGAGCGTGACCTCAGCCCGGTTGGGGGCGATTTGCTCGACTTGGATGTTCTTGGGT
>BBPE01001445.1_pt1 | contig 10932 bp, 17 predicted proteins | sample 1344301 | NCBI WGS metagenome assembly BBPE01 (sample SAMD00019089, study PRJDB2971) | groundwater metagenome | isolation source: The Cedars highly-alkaline
GTCTTTGAGGTTGTCCTTGGCCACCGTCTCGGGCGGCGGCGCGTAGGGGTCGAAGTGCGCCAGGTCGCGCTGCAGCAAAAAGTGCATGAATGCCTCGCGCCCGCCGCTGGCCATGCAGTCGGCCACCTGCTGGTAAAAGGCACGCTCGAGCTTGGGCGGCGTCCAAACGACCAGATAGCGGCGGTCGGATGAGTCGAGGGCGTTGGGCTGGATCTCGTTGCTCAGGAACACCATGTTGACGTGGTTGCGCTCGCTGCGCACGGGCATCATCTTGGTGTTGATCTGGATTGTTTTGCCCGAGATCATGGCCTTGAGCTTGCCCTTGAGGTGGCGCATCTCTTGGCGGCTGAGCACCTCGTCGCCGATCACGAAGCAGGTTTTGCTGATCCAGTCGTTGAACTTATCCTCGAGCTGGTCTTGCCCCACGACCTTGGCGTATTCGCCGTAGAGGCTGGCGTAGCACTCCCAGAACAGGTTTTTGCCGCTGCCCTCGTCGCCGTGCATGATGACGGCGCTGGGCAGCTTGGCGCCCAAGTGCTGCAGCGGGTAAGCGCACCAATCGAGCACCCAGCTGTAGATGTCTTCGTCTTGGCCGCAGAGGTGCTCGAGCAGGTCGAGGATGGGGCGCACGTTGCCGGGCATGGGCACCATGTCGAGCCCGCCGAACAGGTTGACGGCGGCAGGCCCGCAGGCGCCGGTGGGGTCGAACACGACCTGATCGGGCATGACGTCGCGGCGCCTTTCGCTGCCCAGCCACATGCGCACCTCGTCGTTGCCAAAGGTGTGGCGCAGGTTGCTGATGAGGATGGCGATGCGATTGCTGGTGTCCCACGCGATGTTGGAGCCGTACTGATAGACGAAGCTCTTGAACAGCGTCTGCAGCTTGCCCATGTCCACCTTTTTTTTGCGCTTCTCGCGGCGCGCGCCGAGCGGTGCCCCGCCCCTAGGTGGTGGGGTGGCCGCGCCAGAGTCGTCGCTGTCGTCCATGTCGTCGGGCAGGTGGTAGATGTGGGGCTTAGCCATAGCTTTTGATGAGCTCGAGGGCCTCGATTGCCAGCTCCATGGCCTCGGTGACGGCGGGTAGGCCCTCGAGGCGGTGCAGGTCGTTGAAATCGGTGTCTTTGTCGGTGCGCGGGGTGGCGGCGTCGAACACGGGGTAGCTGCGGCAGACGAGCTTGGCGCCGGCGTCCATGACGCCATCCATGGCCACCTGCGCTTGGATGCGGCCCACGTTCCACGGCCAGCCGTCGCGCTTGGTGGCGTGGTCGTCGTCGGCGCAGATGATGAGCGGGCTGCCGGGCAGCGCTTGGTGCACGTACTGCGCCACCAGGGGCAGGTTGTAGGCGTCGAAGGCCACGAACACGGGCAGGCGGTAGCCCATGGCGGCGCGGATGCTGGCGCCGGTGGCCCAGCCCTCGCAAATGAACACGGGCTCGCCGACCACGGCCAGCCCCAGGTGGCAGGCGGTGCCGCTTTTTTCCATGCCGAACGTGAACTTCTTGGCGCCATCGGGGGCGATGGTCTGCACGCCCTTGAGCGCGAGGTGGCGCGGGAGGTCGTAGCGGATCATGGGGATGACGATGCCGCCGCCGGGGGTGAAGCGCACCGATTCGGGCCGCTCGACGAGCTTGCGGGCGCAGTAGGGGCTGGAGCCCTCGCGGCTGGCTTGCTGCCACGACTCGAGGGCGCGCTGCATGGCGGTGGCGGCGCTGGCCTCGCGCTGGGCCTTTTCGGTGGCGGCTTTGTGGGCGCGCTGGGCGCGGCGGCGGGCCAGATCGGTAAGCTCGCTGGGTGTGGGCGCGGCGGCGGCGCTGGGGCGGTAGCCGCCGTCCTTGGCAAACTTGATGAGGGTGCCTGCGCTGTAGCCGCCGGTGCTCGATGATTTGAAGCCGCGCCAGCAGGCGGCCACGGCCCGGGTGTCGTAGTTGGCGGCGGCGCTGCTCCAGCGGTCCCACAGGTCGAGGGCGTCGGGGCCGAATTCGGACTTGAGCGCCATGCCCACGGCCAGCCACGTTTCACGGTCTTCGGCGCCCTCGACGTACTGCAGCATGGCCTCGGCCTCGCGCAGGGTGAGGGGGCGGCGAGCGGTGGCGGCGGCTGCGGCGGTCATTTCCTGCCCGGTTCCGATTCAAACGGATTTACACCAGCCACGCGGCAGATTACTTTTGCCTCATGGATACGCGCCAACGACCAATCGGACAGGATGCAGCGCACCACATCGGCGCGGGAGCGGCCTGTGGCGTTGCAGTAGCCGTCGAGCACGGACACATCGACGCTGGGCAGTTCGACGCGCAGCTCGATGCGGTCGGGGTTATTGCTGGTCATGGTTGGGGCTCGGTGGCGGCCAGCTCGGGCCAGATTTGGTGCCAGTCGTGGGGGCGTAAGGACTGGCGAGTGACTGCGCCGCCGGTGAAAGCCTCGATGGCGGCCATGCGCTGCACCGGCACGGGCTTTTCGCCCATGGCCATTTTGTGTACGAAGGATGGAACAACGTCGAGATGCCGAGCCAGCGCAGCCGCCCTGCCGGATTCCTGGTCGAGCCAGTCTTTCAAAGTGTTCATGCGGCCATTGTACTTCCCAATGGGGAATGTATGTCAAGCCCCTTGGGGAATTTTTTTTCTACCACTTCTTTGATGCAATCCACAGCCATGCAAACCTGCGAAGAAATCCGGCGAACCAAGCTGAAAATGCTCGCCGACAAGCACGGCGGGGCCGCGAACCTCTGTCAGCTGCTGGGCTACGCCAGAAGCGAAACTGCAAGACTGACGCGCGTCCTCAACGCCAACGTGCGGCACGACCGCGGCGGAAAGACATACAACATGGGTGACACGATGGCCCGCGAAATCGAGGAAAGGCTGGCGCTGCCCCGTGGCTGGATGGACAACGCGCCCACGTACAGCGAAATGCAGGCGAAAGAAGACCCGCGCACGCGGGTCATGGCTCTGATGGAGAGCCTGCCAGAGGATCAGTGGTCAACGGTGCTGCGCCTAGTGGCAGCACTGGCCCAGCCGGCGGCAGAGCCCGCCAAGCCAGAGGCGGAAACGCCAGAAGGTAGCGCGAAGCCGCTGCGGCGAGGCAGGCCACCGCACGCGCCTACTCAGCGGGCCTCCTAGCTGTTATCGCCTACTGCGGCACCAGCGAGCAGCCGCAGTGCTTGCACTTGCTGGCGTCTTTGAGCACCAGTTCGCGGCACTCGGGGCACTTTACATGCGTGGCAGGCGTGGGCTTGTCGGTTTTTTTGCCCGAGATCAGCAGCACGATGAGGCCGACCACAGGCGACAAGATCAGCGAAAGCACGAAGTACAGGAAGCCACTCCGGTTAAATGTGGCCGCCATGTAGCCGACAAGCGCGGCAAAAAAAGCCCAAGCTGCTATGATCTCCATCTGCTTCTCCTTCTGGCCCTCAGGCCGTTGATTTAAGTCACTTTTCGCCTTGATTTTCGGGGCGAGCCTTGGCCACATCTTCGAGCACCGGCAGCAATCGAGCCAACCCCACCTCGCTGATTTGGTCGATGAGGCCGTGGGCGGTCGATCGGGCCATTCTGGAGGGCCATCCAGGCCCATCATCACCACGATGGCCCTGAGCCTTGCGGGCATAAGCCGGCACTTGCGACACATCCGCAGTGTCTGGACCATCTAGCAGCCAATCAAGTGACACATCAAGGGCTTGGGCGATTTTGGGCAACACGAACCCACCACGCCCGCCGGCTCGATTTTCGAGGTTGCTTACCCCGGACTGGGTTTTGTACCCCACCAGCTTGGCCAGCCCAACACCAGATAGACCTCTGTGTTCTCTTGCCTGCCTGACGCGCTCGCCTATGCTCTTCATTGATCGGCTCCAATAAACACAAACTGTATAGGACTTCGGCGCCCGGCGCAAGACCCGATCGCCTTAAAAATTTTTTGTTGCTTTTTTCCCTTTGGGTATTGCTTTTGCGTTCCCCATTGGGTAAAGTACGGCCATCGCAACACCAACCGGAGCCCACATGAACACCAAGTCAAGCAACTGGACAGGCCGGGCGCACCGCTCGCTCGATTCGGCCTTCGGGCCGCACACCAGCCACCACATCGAGGCGCCCGACGACTACCCGCCCATGCCAGCCGCCGACGTGGTGGTGGTGGCCACCTGCGCCATTGCGGCGCTGGCACTCGCCGTGATGGCGCTCATGGGGTGGCTGTCATGAGCGCGCAGTACGTCTACAGCGTTGAGGCCGCCGACGCCTACCAATGCCCGCTGCTGCACGAAACCCGCGAGCAGGCATTGGAGGCTGCGAAAAAAGAGGCCGACGAGGCGCTTGACCCAAGCACGACGACCGAGATCTACACGGCCCGCGTGGTGCCGTCCGTTGACCTGCTGATGTTTAGTGCGTCGCGCATCGGCTGGCGCTGCGGCCAATACGTGGCCGAAGCGGCTGAGGATGAGTCGGTATTCGAGCAGATCATCGCGCCCCTGACGCGCGAGCAACAACAGGCCCTCGGCCAACACATCATCAACTGGTATCGGGCGCACCCCGGAGCATTGCCGGCCACCGGCACCGCCGATCTACAGCAGCACACCTACACAACGCCAGAAGGAGATGCCAAATGATTGTTGGGAAGTACAGGTACCGCATCGACGGCAATCCCATCCCGACGCCGCGCCGCCTCTTTGACACCCGCGAGGCAGCCCTTGAGGCCGCGCATGCGGCAGTCGATGAAATGTTTTTACTTGGCCATACGGCGACCATTTATACCGCTCGGGTGGTTCCACTCGCGGCGATGCTGAGTCGCCACGCCCCACGCATTGGCTCGAGAGTGCTGGCATTGATCGACGAAATCATGATCGATGAAGCCGGGCCATACCGGCCATCAGTAGCCTTGGATTGCATTGGCCAAGAGGCCGCACTAGGAGGCTTTGTGATTGCATGGATAACGGCAGACTCCAGCTTTGACGCATATACAGAAGCTGAAGAGCGGAAGCACACCTACACAACGCCTGCAGGAGCAAACCCATGAGCGCGCACACACCGGGGCCTTGGCGGGACATTGGTGGCTGCGGCCACGTGTTTGCAGAAGTGGATTGGGATGATCAATCCGTTGATCGCGTGATCGTCATGAGCCAACTTGCCAGCGTCGACACGAGCCGCAAAACATGGGAAGCCAACGCTCGCTTGATCGTAGCCGCTCCCGATCTGCTCGCCGCCCTGCAGGCACTGGTGGCCGAGCTTGACGGCCCAGGCAAGCCCGACAGCAGCGACAGCTACGCGCCAGAGCACTTCGTGACCGCCGCCAAGGCAGCCATTGCCAAGGCAACCAATGGAGCCTCGAAATGAGCGAAGCCCGCCACATCACCCCCGGCCCTTGGGTGGCCGCGCACGTTGACAGCCAAAAACTGCCCATATTCCCTGATGCGAAATGCCCTAAACCCATCCGCATCGGCTCCAGCGTAGGCGCAGTTGCCGATGTGTTCTACGAGCCTGACGACGTGGCCGAAGCCACCATGCGCGCCAACGCTCGATTGATCGCAGCGGCGCCGGATTTGCTGAGGGCGCTTGCATCGCTGGCTGATCTGGTCAGCTGCGTCGAGCAGCCGGAAGACGCAGCGATTGCCGAGGAATTCAACTGCGCCTGCCGCAATGCGGCGCAAGCCATCAGGCGCGCAACCCTCCCTTTTGGTGGCGCTGATTGCAAGGGCTGTACATGAGCCACACCCACGCCGAAGCGCTGGCCCAGCTGGCGCCGTGCAGCCCGCCGCACCTGCAGCGCATGGCGCTGGCCGAGGCGATGGCGCACGCTGGCTGGGGGCCGCTGATCCGCCGCAAGGCTGCAGCCATGCGCGCCGCGCACCGCAAATCCACCACGCCGCGCCGGGTGGCGCTGCGCACCGAAACCACCACACCACAGGACTGACGCATGAGCGCAAACGACACTCAAATCTCGGGCGACCACTATCGCAAAAAAGCGATACAGCCTTGGGACTACATCGCGGCCAATGGCATCGGCTACTTCGAGGGCAACGCCATCAAGTACCTGAGCCGCTGGCAGCAGAAGGGCGGGCTCGATGATCTGCGCAAGGCGCGGCATTACATCGACAAGCTGATCGAGATCAACACCGCCGATGGGATTGATGCACTGAAGTTTTTTGCGACGACCACAGAGGTGACGGTCCACCGCGAGGGCGAGAGCCCGGTCTTTGGCGAGAGCGCCGTGAAGGTGCGGATCGACGATGAGGGCGGTGGGGCATTTATCGTGCTCGAGCAAATGGGCAGCGATGCGCCCGGGGCGCGGCGGGTGATGATCGACGCTGAAGAGCTGGATCTGATCGTCAAGGCAGCCCGGAAAATGCTGGCGCAGCCGGGGCTTGGGGAGCAGGAATGAAGCGCCCCAAAAAACGCCCGACCGTGCGCCGCCACTACACGCTACTGCACGAGCTGCTGGCGAGCCCCACCGAGCCGCTGCCGGCGGCGCACCAAATGCACCAGCTTACCAGAATGTGGTTGGGTCTGGCAGCTCTCGAGACGGCGGCGGCACCGAGCACCGACGACTGGCGTGTGTGCTCGGACGCCATCAACCTGATGGAAACCCTGGTGCTGGAAATGCGGGCCGCCGACGACCGGCACGGGCTGCTGGCCGACGCTGTGGCGGCGCTGGCCAAGGCGGGCAAGCGCCACCGGGCGGGCGGGCATATCCGGCTCGATGCGCAGGGTATTTTGGCAGTGCGGGCTGTGCTGGAGGATTACGCTGCGGCCATTGCCCAGCTGCCAGCGCGCACCATGATCCGCTGCCACCGGCTGACTGAGGCGCGGATCGCATCTATTTTGGCGGGCAAGCGCTTGCCGCATGACGTGGAGGTAATGGACTTATGAAAATTCGCATCCTACTCAAATCGCTGGCGGCCACTGTGCCGACCTATGGCACAGATGGCGCGGCCTGCTTTGACCTCTACGCCGCCGAGCCGGTGAAGGTGTACGCCAAGCAAAGCGCGGTGGTGCCCACGGGGCTGGCCGTAGAGGTGCCGTGGGGCCATGCGATGCTGATCCACAGCCGCTCGGGGCATGGGCTCAAGCACGGCATACGGCTGGCCAACAGCACTGGGGTGATCGACAGCGACTACCGGGGCGAGGTGATGGTCTGCCTGCACAATGATTCGAGCGCCGATTACGTGGTAGCACCCGGCGACCGCGTTGCCCAAGCCATGATTGTGCAGGCGCCGCGTGTGCAGTTTGACGTGGCTGAGCAGCTGAGCCTGACTGAGCGCAGCGCCGGGGGGTTTGGGAGCACGGGGAAATGATCACGTCCCTGGCGCTCATGTCGATCTACAAATCGCCAGCCATCCCGCTGGCCGATGTGTGCGAGAAGTTTTTTGCGCTGTCCTACGAGGAGGCGCTGAAAAAAGCCGCGCGCAACGAGCTGCCGGTGCCCGCCTTCCGGCTGTCCAGCAGCCGCAAGGCGCCCATGATGGTAAGCGCCGAGGCGCTCGGCGCATGGATCGACAAGACCGAAGCGGATGCGCGCAAGCTGTGGGAAAGGAGTCAAGTATGAGCCCAAACGATGAACCGCTCCCCATTGACATGCTGGACGACCCGGCTGACGAAGGCAAGCCTACATGGCAGGATTTGATCAGCGTGGAGGGCGGTTTCACGTTCATTGACCTGTTCGCCGGCATCGGCGGCATACGGCTCGGTTTTCAGCGGGCCGGGGGAAGATGCGTTTTCACGAGCGAGTGGAACGCCTACTCGCAGAAGACCTACGCCGCGAACTTCGGCAAAGACCACGTAATCAACGGCGACATCACCCAAATCGCATCGGAGGACGTTCCCGACCACGACGTGCTGCTGGCCGGGTTCCCTTGCCAGCCGTTCAGCATCGCCGGGGTATCCAAGAAGAACTCCCTCGGGCGGGCCCACGGCTTCGCATGCGAGACGCAGGGTACGCTGTTCTTCGACGTCGCCCGCATCATCGAGGCGAAGCGTCCGAAGGCTTTCCTGTTGGAGAACGTGAAGAACCTGGTGAGCCACGACAAGGGCAGGACCTTCGACGTCATTATGAGAACCCTCCGGGAAGAACTCGGCTACGCCGTCGAGGCCCGGGTAATCGACGCGAAGCGGTTCGTTCCCCAGCACAGGGAGCGGATCGTCATCGTCGGCTTCCGGGAGAACGTCGGCTTCTCGTTCGACGATCTCACCCTGCCGGAGACGGGGCCGAAGCTGTCGTCCATCCTCCACCCGGAGAACGGGACGGAGGAGGCAGAGCCACCTTTCACCGAGGGGAAGAAGGCCAAGGTCGCGGACAAATACACCCTGACCGACAACCTGTGGGCTTACCTCCAGGCCTACGCCGCGAAGCACAAGGCGGCGGGCAACGGCTTCGGCTTCGGCCTCGTCGGTTCCGACGACGTCGCTCGCACGCTCTCCGCCCGCTACCACAAGGACGGCTCGGAGATTCTCGTCTCCCGCGGTGCCGGCAAAAACCCGAGGCGGCTCACCCCGCGCGAGTGCGCGAGGCTAATGGGCTTCCCGCCGGGCTGGAAAATCCCCGTGTCCGACACCCAGGCGTATCGCCAGTTCGGGAACGCCGTAGCGGTGCCGGTCTTCGAAACCGTCGCGCGGGGAATGGTCCCCCACGTCCTGTCTCTCATCGAGAAGGAGGCTGGGACGCCCCGCCTGTTCTCCCTCTGGCATGGCGGACGTCGTCGACCCGGCGACGCGCTCGCGCATGAAGGCAAGCCCTTCCGGTGCCACTCACCGTCTGATGGTCGCATCTGCACCGGCTGGCTGTACGCCCGAGCGGGAATCGCCGCACACCCGTTGCCGCCCCAAGCCGTCGCTTTGCTCGACAAGTGGGACTACACCCCTGCCGATGCCACCGGAGAGCCCGCATAACCAACGCCTTCACCGCCAAACCCGACGTGTCCTGGCTCAAAAAGCAAGAGCGCGACCGCAAGACCAGCGAAGCCATGCGCCGCGTCGTTGAGCGGCCTGCATCGAAGCAAAGGCAGAAGCTGGCCAACCTGCTGGAGAGGAAGTGATGCACCGGCGCCAGCCGCCGCCCCATGCGTATGCACCGCCCAGTGCATCAAGGCCGCACCAGCGGCCTTTTCCGTTTCAGTGACAAGCCCTTAGAAGTGGCTGCGTCCAGTCGAGCATCGGGGCCACGCACACCCGCCAAGGGCTTGATTTTGCTGCAAGTTGTTGATTTGGTGAGGCGTTCGTCAACTCGGTGCCTCATGCTCTGTGGCTTGGTAGACGGGTATTCCGGTGCATTTCCGTGGGTTTCTTGGTTGCTGGTGCATCAAGTGGTGCATCATACGGCCCTGATGCACCGCCCGGCCAGCGCCCGGTGCATCAAGCACAAGGAGCCCACCATGCCATCCATCCAAAAGCGCGGCGACGTGTACTTTGCCCAAGTCCGCATCAAAAAAGCAGGCGTCATTGTAGTCAGCGAATCCAAGACCTTCCCCAGCGAAGCCATGGCGCGATCTTGGGCTGAGCGCCTCGATGCCAAGGTGCGCGCCCAAGGTGCGCCGGCGCGCTCATTGACCGTGGGCGAGTTGATCTTGCTGCACCTCGAATACCAGCAGCAGCTGCGCCCCTTGGGCCGATCCACGATCCACAACCACGAAACCACCGCCCAAGCGTTTGCCAAGGTCATGCTGCACGAGCTTGCGGCCAAGCACGTCACCGATTTTGTACTGCGCCGCAAGGCAGAGGGGGCAGGGCCGGCCACGATCATGGCCAACCTTTCGCCGCTGTCGGCTGCCGTGCACGCGGCACCCTACGCGCACGGCATCGCGGCAGACCCTGCGCCGGTTGACTTGGCCATCAAGCGCCTCAAGGGAGCGGGCGCGATTGGCAAATCCCGCGTCGTGGTGCGCCTGGTCGATGACGAGGAAGAAGCCGCGCTGCTGGCAGAGTTTGTCCGCCGCAACCACCATCACCAAACCACCATCGACATGGTGCCGGTTTACAAAATGGCCCTTGCCCTACCGCGCCGCGCCGGCGAGCTCACGCGCATGCGTTGGGCCGACGTGGATTTCAAGCGCAAGACGGTTGTCATCCGCGACGTGAAGCACCCGAGCAAAAAAATCGGCAACGATCAGACTGTGCCGCTGCTAGGCCCGGCGTTCGCGCTGCTTGAGCAAATCCCGAAGCTCGATGGGCGCATTTTCCCTTACGAAACCGACTCGATGTTGGCGGCGTTTGAGCGTGCCCGTGATCGGATCGCAGCCACCGGGCTGCCCAAGATCGCAGACTTGCGCTTCCACGATCTGCGCCACACGGGTATCACGCAGCTTTTTTGGGCCGGGCTGAAAATCGAGGAAGTCGCCCAAGTCTCGGGGCACTCGAATTGGGCGCAGCTCAAGCGCTACACCCACATCCGGCCAGAGGATGTGCACCGGCGCTGGGCTGAGCTGCAAGCCTGATGACGGGCGCAGAGGCAAAGCCCTACTGCGCTGCTGCGCCAGCCGACGGCCCACTCAAGGCCCCGTAGGCGGCGATGCAGGCGTCGAGGGCAGCCTGAGTCCGGGCTGCGTCGGCAGCGAACCCTGCAAGAAAAGCTGCATCTGGCCTAGCCAATCCCGCTCCGGTGCATCCGGCAGCACCAGCGGCGGTATCCGTGGGCACATTTCCAGCACCGGCGCGGGCTTCGGGGCGGTCGCGCAGGCTGTCAACAACAGCAGCGTGGCGCTGCTCAAGACGAGTGATTTCACGGCGTAGCTCCTGACGTTGTTGCGCTGCTCTTGCAGCCAGTTCCTGCTCGCGCTTGCGGGCAGCGGTATCAAACTCGGCGCGGGCGCGCAGAGCCTCTAGGCGCTCTGCATCCCATGCGGTCTGCACGCGGGTAGCACCGGCCTCATAGCCAGCGCTGTAGGACATCCAAGCCCCACCAGCACCTACTACGGCGGCGACTAGGCCGCCCAGCAGCCAGCGGTTTGCGAGCAGGCTCCAGATC
>BBPE01000387.1_pt1 | contig 10930 bp, 8 predicted proteins | sample 1344301 | NCBI WGS metagenome assembly BBPE01 (sample SAMD00019089, study PRJDB2971) | groundwater metagenome | isolation source: The Cedars highly-alkaline
GCCTTACGAGCGCCGTCGCGGAAGTGATCGACCATCGAGGGCAAGAAGACTACGGCGTCCAAATTGCCGCCCTTCCACCCCTCGACCGGGCGGTGCTATTCCGAATCGCCTGTGGCGAAAAGCCCTACACCGCCCTGTGATCGCAGGATCTCTCCTTGCCTCCGTCAGGGAAGAGAACTAAACACCGAATTAGCTGCATGATCCGCCTCAGGTCATGACTATTCGCCTTCCTTCATATGCTCGAGGGAAGTCGGCTCGGCCTCTCGCCCATCCCATGGGTGATCGCTGGGCAGGATGTAGAGCAAAGCAGCCAAGATCAGCGCCGCCGGGGTCACGACAATTCCGGTCGAGAGGAGTTGAGTCGACTTCCCTGCTCCGAGTTGTTGGACTTGGGCATTGGCGACTGCGTCACCCGCGATGACGCGCCTTCCCCGTTTGGCAAAGACTCCGCGGATTATCTCGCCGGCGCTGATCGACATTATCCCGATCATCCCCGCTTCAATCGGCCCCCAGATGGCCCAACCAAGGACTCCAGCGATAAGGGTGGCGATGCAGAGGCGCCAACTGAGGTCTTTCGCTTGACGAATTTCAAGGAGATGAAATGCATCCAAGGTAACGTTCTCGAGCCTCTTTATGTAGTCCGCAGAAACCGCGACGGATTCAGGCATAGCGCCGCCAGCTCTATGCTTTGAGGTGAGCGCCACGATATTGATCTCGGAAGCGAGAACCTTAGTCAGCGCATCACGGACAATCGCACGGTCTCTCGACAACCACCCCTGCTCGCGGGCATCGACTAGCGCAGTCTCGATGCCGGAAAGGTCGTGTTCAAGAAGATGCTCGACGATGCCGCCGGTAGACAGCCAGCGCCCCTGAGGACCGTAGGTGACGATTTCGAAAGGAATTCCGTCGCATGCAACGGTGAGGCGGAAGAGATCAACATCGAACGTGCGCAACGTGTTGCGTTCCGCCTCTCGGCCACCATTATGCCCACCGACTGAAGTCGGCGAGGAGATTCGGGCGATCTTTGCCAGACCTTCAAGGCCGCCCTCGATTTGCTCGATCTGGGCGAGCTCCTTAGGGGATGCTTGGGGGTGTTTAAGCTTGTGCTCGACAGCGAGTGAGACATCGGCCCAGGCCAACGAACCCGAGCGACCTGTAGCGGCACAGGCACCGCATTTGATGTCCCCTTCGCCAGAGCATGAAGCACATCGGACCTTCCCCATTGCGGCGCAGGTGGTGCAGCTGACGAGAGATCGCCCAAGGCACCGATTACACTGGATTCGACCGCCAAAGCACCCATACTCGGGGCACCGCTGGTACTCGTTCACTTGGCGGTACTGCGTGTAGCCGTTGCTGTCGATGTAGGGCCGCAAGACGATCTCCAGCACCTGCCCGTTTCCGTGGCATCTCCTACAGGTGGCGCGTCCGTTCAGGCATTGATAGTTGTCGCATCGCATTTGCGCGGTGCCTCTGCAGGTTCCGCAGAGCGTTCTGCCATGCCCACTGCATTGGCTGCAGGTGCGACTGCCTGCGCCATGGCATGGGCTGCACATCGCAAGAGCCCAGAATCGGACCTCGGCGAGGCTAAATGCCCCGGGCCTCAGTGAGTCCCAAGCGGCGTCTTGGCGCCCGAGGGCGAGGTTGAGGTCTTGGGAAGCAAGGCGAAGGCGAGTTGCACCATCCTGCTGTGCGCTCGCCGTTGGATTACTGGCCGCACGTGTCTTGGGAGTCTCCCGGAAATTTCTATTGATCTTATGAACCTGGACATCGGCACGCAATCCGTATGCCGATTCGAGATTGAAGGACGCCGTCTCGACGACGGCTCCCTTGGTCTCGATGTTGGCGGCTCCGAAACGCGTCTTTTGGTCGATGAGCACGCCCAACTGCTGCCGCATGGTGCAAAAGGGTTCGGGAAGGAGTTTTTCTTCGGAGGTGCGCGAACTTTCGGTCATCTTGATCACCTGCTGCAGGATCGCCCCGCGGCTAACTCTTGCGGATAGGCGCGTCACGTCGGATAGTTTCCGAAAGCTCTTTCGGCCGCCCAGGCCTCACACCGGCAGAGAGTTGCAGACACGCCCGCGGACCAACGAGGCTTTCGTGAAAATGGATTGATACCCTTAAGGGGGTAGCGTCGCATCTTGCTTGAATGTTCCAGAAACGCACAATCAAGTCGTCAACGCGGACGCCCGGCAGGGACAAGGGGAGCAGCGGTTGTCGCCCCCGCCACTCCCCTTCGTTCCGCAGGGGCTGACTCTACCCCTAGCTTGCGCTGCTTCATTGCCCGCGCTCACGCCTTCCTTCTGGGCTGGAGGTTCAGGCGTTTCGGGGGTCACGTAGCCGAAAGTGAACCCCCGAAGCAGGTGCACTCGGATGAACTCGAATACGGGGTAACCGGTCGCCTGACCTTGAATGGTGGCGCGGAGGATCTTCGCCCGCATCGGCCCGACATTGCCTGACTCTTCTTTGACCATCGCCTCAAGCCCGAGGTACAGAGGCTTCTCGGTGATGGTCGTCATGGAAAAGCTCGAGAACACCAGAAAGAAGAAAGAGAGACCGCAGACGACAATGGCCGCTTTCATCCGCCCTGTCAGAGCGTCCACGCCGAGAGCAAGCCGCTGGACGAGGAACGCGGTCTTAAACAGGTGTGTAATTGCCCCAACGAGCGAGAAGAATAGTGCGATCGGCGGCACCCATAAGATCTTCGCGGCGTCTTCTTGCGCCTTCACGGATGCCGCGTCTGTCTTACCGGCCATCTGCTCGATCACCCTCTTGACCCGACAGTTTCGCTCAGCTTCGACGATGTTTTTGTAGAAGTCGTTGTAATTGCGCTGGTAAGGATCCTCGATCGTGATGCAGGTGATGCCTTGGCGCTGCAGTGCTGAGCGGAGTTCGGTCTTGACGGGATCACTATTAATGAATCGGTTGAAGCTCCAACCAAGCTCTCTCGGAATGAAATGGGGTGCCGCCGCCAGACTCTCTCTTGCACTCCGCTTCGCAGCGTCCAGCGCATTCTTGTAAACCGCGTCCTTGAATGTGTGCTCATCTGCGGGATCCCAGTCACTCGGGATGCCTCGAACCCGATTCCTTACCCTATCTCGCACTCGTTGTGCATTTCGTGCGTTCAGTTCATGTGGCGCGACGCGAAAGTTCTGGCGAACCTGTTTGACGTACTTTTCCCACTCTTCATTCGCCCTACGCTCCGCGGCAGACCTTGTTGATGCCGACGTCACCCTCGACGTTCCTGCCCGATACTTCTCATAGGCATTCGTCAGCTCATCGACCCCAGCCTTGTACTTTTCGTATGCCTCAACAGGATCGATGTCATCCTCGCCCGAAATCGCAAGGAGAACGCGTTTCTGGCTATCTCTAGGGAAGCGTCGCTCGAGATTGTCCACTGAGCTACCCAGCAGAGGCATCAAGGCGACAAACGCTTTCGCGTCCGGCGGAACATTGGTGGTCAGGTCGATCTCGAGGCCTGGCAACTCCACGGCACCGCGAAGCAGGCCCTGCTGCAGGAGGACCAAGCCCTGGGCCTGAACCTTGCTCTCTACGTCCATCGACGACACCACCTTCCGCACCAGCGCCTCTTGAGCGACGTACGCGAGGACGATGCAGGCGATCAGGAGGTAGAGAGTGCGGCGGCCGCGCTTGGCACGGCCTTCGGGCGTCGCCGACCAGCGATTGAGGAAGAAAGGCCACAGAGCAAGGGCTAGAGCGAGACCGGAGATGGCCCGCCCCCAAACCTCGATCGCTTTGATCTGATCAAGTTCAGCGCCCGAACCCACCACATCGAGGAGTCTGGCGTTGAATCCGAGCTCCAGAATGAGATATGCGATGGTCGCCATCAGCAGGACCCACAGGTAAGCCGGCCTGCTGGGCGGCTCGGCTACAGGGATCGGCGGAGGCTGAAGGTCTGTCACTGGGGCTTCTCATCGATCAGATTGACGCGGACAATCTCAACCGAGGTCTGATCGGCGTTGGCCGGCGGAGACGGCAGTCGCGGGGCGGCGCCAACGGTCGTAGTTCCTGCATCGCCGCTCCGCGGACGCCACGGCTGCGGCGGTTCGGCGCGCGCCTGCACCGGCGGGGAGCTGGCAACGGTCGGTCCGGAAGTTTGACGGGTTGCCGGCCGGGGCACGGTTCGCTCCACGGAGGTGTTAAATCGCCCGTCCTCCCAGTGCCACCAGCGGGCACGGGCGTCGACGCTCTGGCGCATGGCGAGCTTGCCCCCGCTCTCTTCGACGTCGATCTCTTTGCAGCCGTTCCGCAAACGCACCTCACCGACGTTGTCTCGGGAGATGTTCACGAGTCGATAGTTCGGGCAGGATCCGTTGGCGCTCGCGGTGCGAAGAACGACTGCCGTGTTCTGGGCACCTTCGCTTACCGCGACCACCTGGAGTTCACCATAGCGCCCGAGGCGAAGCACCTGGAAGCGGTTCTCGATGCGCATGCCATAGGTCCCGTCGGTATTCCGTCGAATAGTGACCGGACCCTGGACCGAGTTGAACGTACGAACCTTCGTGCCCAGAAGCACGTCGGCATCAATGCCGATCTGGATTTGGCCGCTACGTGTCTGGTGGACGACGCATCCGGTAGTCATGAGCGCCATGCCAATCGCGGCAATCACGTTTCGGACGACCGCGTTGCGGCGGTGGCCTTGCTGTTGAGTAGCCCCGAGTTTCTGTTGTTTCGATTCCACGAGCGAATTCCTCAGCGAGAGAAGGTGCTGCAGAAGGCCTGCCAGCCATCGTCGAGAATGACGACCCGAAGGACGCCATCGAAAGTTGTTGGTGTGGGGCGCGAGGGAGCTTGCGATCTTGGCCCCCGATTACTTTGAATAGACCATCAGCTGAAAGCCGCATCACCCCAAGCGGCTCGGAAGAGTCTCATCGGCCTCGAGGACGGAAAGCTCGACGTGCACGCCTGGTGGGGGGGGGGATGGCCCGGGAGATGCCCTCGATCATGGCGTCGGTGATCGTGAACTGCTGCGGCTGGCGGGCACGCAGAATCTCCCCAATAGCCCCCGGGATCTTCTGGGTCGCTGAGCTGGGGTCAACGACCACGAGGCCGATGTACTGGTCGGGAGCCCTAGACTTCAGGCACGAAAGATGGCGCGGATCCATCGAGGTGAAGAACCACACTCCCGCCGGGCGACCCTCTAGCGCGTCGAGGAGCGTCAGCGTCCTCTGATAGCTGACGATAGGCTCCTTTTCTCTAGCGTAAGCCTGAAGTATTGGAAGCAGGCTTTGAGTCAACATGCTAAGCGTCCGCAATGGGTCGATTTTTGTTGAAAAACTCAAGTCGCCGATATGCTCAGCTATCCGGTGATCGCGACAACTCAATTCTGCTCATCTAGCAGTTTTTTTGGAGACCTATAATCGCGCCATCGTGACTGCCGAAATGTCTGAAATGCCGCGGGTTTTTTGTCGACGGAGTTCTTCAAAGGAATCGGCCAAAAGCGGCCATTCGCACCAGGTGCCGAGAGCTATCAAATCCGTAATCGATGCGCTGCTCAGGGTTGCGGGGACGTCGCAGTCAGTTCTATTTGTCTGCGGCAACTAGGAAGGTCCGCAAAGACCTCGCGATCTTCATTGCTTGCGCTCCACGCCCCAAGTGACCTTGGTGAGGATCGGTGTGCGGTCCTCATTCAAGAAAAAATCGCCGACTACGAACTCCGCGCCGACAGTAAGTAGAGTCACAGTGTTCCCCTTCACCGGACCGAGCTTGTAGAAGGCCATCCCCCGCATTGCGTTGATTCTCCTACCCGACGCAGTGCGCACCTGCTCAATCTGTTGCGCGACGATCTGATCATCGACTGGAAGGAAACAGATATCAGCTCCGTGCTTATGCGACACCACGTGCGACACGTCGTTCTCATTTACATAGTGGGTTGTGCTCGAGCCGCATAGTGACCCTGAAAGCGGGAAGCCCTTGCGCTCGAAATCGTAGCCCGAGCTACCGTCGAGACCGGCCCACGGATTTCCCTGCCCAATGCTCAGCGGAAGTGCGATGTACTCCTGAGCCCCGATCTCGGCGATAGCGGCATTGATCCTGGCAAGCTCTCCTTCTCTCATAGCCTGCCGTTCAAAACTGTTCTGGGTTGAATTCCATTTGGACGAGAGCATCTCAAGCTTTTCTTCGTCTGTGGTCTCCTTACTTGACTGAGACAGCACGTAGTACGTTGCCCAGTTCGCCCCATACTTTTGGCCCACGTCGACATAACGAGAGGTTTCGTGCGGTGCCTCAGCGATGCTGAATTTCTTGGCCTGTTCCCGGTAAAAAGCTACTTGCCTATCAAACTCCTGTCGGTTTTCCGGAGTGTCTGAAACGAATCTCAGAGCGCCGCCGGCCAGATAGACCACCAACTCTTCCATCTTCTCGGGCCGCTTGACATCCCCCCCATCACTTGGCGGCGTGTAACCAGGCAGTGAGACGCGCATAAAGTCAGCCTGCTCCCCGTCTCTCTCATTTCGGAACAGAAAGTACTCTGGGTTTTCAGGGTCGTTCGCATAAGTAAGTTCGATAGGGTCGAGTTGCTTTGCTTCGTTTTGCAAGATGGCGTCCCCGGCCGAGCCGATCGACAACCGCAATCCGCGTTCGGTATTGAGCCACTCTGTCTTGTCCAGCACGCTGTAAGGGCTACTGCAGGCGACTGTGCTAAGCATCAATGCTACAACCAAAAATCGTGCGAATCTATTCATGACGCCCCCTAATGCAAAAATGGATATTAGACAGAGTTGTTGCTATAGATGATGTTCGCGCCGAGGGCGCAGCTGACCGATCGACTTTCTTCGAAACACCGATTAGTTGAAGAAAGCTTGAGTCACCACCATTCTATGGACTGGAATGAGCGAAGTCATTGACCCATGCCTCCAAGGCCGCCAACGATTCGCCATCCGCTGTCACCCTGACGGAGCCTGACGGAAATTGAGACATTATCAACCGGTATAAACGGCGTCTTCATCGAATAAACTATGTCGCACTTAAAGGCTTCGCCGGCCGGCTCACACCCGAGAACCTTGAGTTCAGTAAGTTCATTTTTCTGAATGTTTCTCGCGGCACGGCCACCCATTTCCAGTATCTGCTGATTTGCCCTCTCGATGTCGCGCTCAAGCGCGTCCCGAACATCAGAGGATGAGGGGCCAGAACTGCAGCCCGCGAGACCCAATAAAAGTATCGCCATGATGGGGCGGGAAGTGCCCAAGTTTGAGGACATGCTTGTTCTCCATGAAATATGTAAGTTGATTTTTCACGCTTTAACCACGCACGAACGATGACCCAAACAAGACGATACGGGGCTGTTGGACTTGCGCCTCCCAGCGACGGATCAACTGCAGTCAGAAGGACACCCCATCGACTTGCGACTTTCCAGAACCACCGCAAAACCCAGAGTGCCCAGGTGCCCTGAGGGTTCGTTGGTGAATATCAGTTGCTAGGCTTCGAGCCGCGAATATCGCTGAGGCACTCGTGCATCTTGAACAGCACGATCATGATCTCGCAGTACATTCGAGCGATGAGCGCTGAGGCCACAACCACGATCGGGACGAGTATGAGAGTGCCGATACCAGCCATGGTCTGATAACTCATCATGCCGAAAGCAGCTACGACGCCCAACAAACCACCGAGTGCAATCGCAGCAAGCAAAATCCAGTAAACGAAGGTGATGACCTTCGGAGTAACCATTGAATCGAAGAAAAGAAGCCTCTTAGCGCCCACAGTGATTCTCCTTTGAATTGCAATTTGAAAAAACCTTGTTGCCGGAAACATCGCTCGGAAAAAACTTTTCTGAGCGCTTCTGCAGACATCGCCGATAGCAGACTAAGCAACCGGGATAAAGAACAGAAAACGAGAGAGATAGAGGAATGTTTCTTGACGATCCGCCAGATGCCCTTGATGACCGGCCATCTCGACCACAGCGTCGCTGCAGCGCTAACATTTGTCCCCACGCACCTCAAACGAAGTTCAAACGGATCGTAAGCCCCTAATTTAACTCGGTTTCTGGTGCTGATTTGCGAGCTGGCGTGCGGCGTGCAACAGTCAAACTATCTTGTCGACAAGACTATGGGGATATGCATGGAACAGGGATCGCAGGAGGCGGCCGGCTACCGCTGGACTTTTTCTCATGCCGAGTTCGACGAAGTACGCTGGGAACTTCGCGTCGCCGGCGAGCCGGTTGAACTGGAGCGCAAGCCGCTAGAGGTTTTGGCGCAACTTTTGCGTCACGCCGGCGAAGTCCTGACCAAGGAAGAGTTGCTCGAATCGGTGTGGACCGGTCGGATTGTTGTTGAAGCAGCGCTAACTAACGCCATTGGCAAGCTCCGCCGGGCTCTGGGCGATGAGGCTCAAGGCATCATCGTGACGGTGCCACGAATTGGTTACCGGCTAGAAGGGCGGGTCGCCCGCAAGGCAGTGCCGGCCCTTGTGCCCGATAGCGTGCTCGCGGTTGGCGATGCAGTGCCGCGCCGGCCCAACTACCGGCTGGTCGAACGGCTCGCGCGCAACGAGGACAGCGAGGTCTGGCGAGCCGAACAGCCAAAGAGCCACGAGATCCGGGTATTCAAGTTCAGCCTCAATGGATCGCGCCTGCCTGGGCTCAAGCGCGAGGTAACGCTGACGCGACTGCTGCGCGACGCGCTCGGCAATAGGTCGGAGTTCGTTCGTGTGCTGGACTGGGACTTCGAGCAGGTGCCGTACTTTATCGAGTCCGAGTTTGGCGGCACCAGCTTGGACGCTTGGTTTGACCAGCACGGCGTATCGGCAGACCGCGCAGCGCGTCTGCAATTGATTGCCGATGCCGCCGACGCTGTCGCCAGCGCACACGAGGTCGGCGTACTGCACAAGGACCTCAAGCCCGCCAACCTGCTGGTCTACGGCGAGTCCGGAAACTGGCACCCGCGGCTGACCGATTTTGGCAGCGGACGACTACTCGATGCCGCCCGGCTGGAGGCGCTTGGCATCACTCAGCTCGGGCTGACCCGTACCCAGTCCCTGATGTCCGATAGCCAGTCTGGAACGCTGCTGTATCTTGCGCCCGAAATCATCGCCGGCAGGGCACCGACAATTAAGAGCGACTTGTATGCGCTTGGCGTCATGCTTTACCAGATGCTCGTCGGCGACTTTCGCCGGCCACTGTCGCCCGGCTGGGAAGCCGACGTAGACGATCCACTGCTACGCCGGGACATCGCTGATTTTGCCAACGGCGATCCTGAAAAGCGTCCATCGTCGGCCCGCGAGCTGGCCGAACGTTTGCGCACGCTGGACCTACGCAGAACCCGGCATGACTTGGATCTGGCAATACAAGCACGCATCGAAAGCAATGAGCGCAAGCTGGCTTTGACGCAAGCCAGGCGGCCGTGGATAGCAGCAGCGATGGTGGTGCTTGCTGCGGGCGTGGGTTTTTCACTGTTCTATGCGCATCGTGCCGAGAACGCCAGTCGGGAAGCTGCGGCGTCCAGTGCAGTTGCCCAGCAAGCGACCACAAAGGCAGAGCGGAATCTGAAGCGCGTCAATGGTGTGATCGCCTTTCTGATCGAAGATGTCATCGGCGCTGCCGATCCATTCAGAGCCGGCAGCGAATTGTCAATCCAGCAGGCTCTGCACCGCGCCGAGGAAAGCATCGGCACGCGTTTCAAGGATGAACCCGAAACCGAAGCGCATGTCCGGATCATGCTTGCACAGGCTTACTCGGGACGCGGTGAGCATTTGCTTGCAAGCGGTCAGTACGCCAGAGCCGTCGCCGTGGTGGAAGCGGCGCCCTCGGCGGACCAGTCGATCGCCTTGCAGGCTCGTCTGCATCAGGCTGGCAGCTTGCTGAACATGGGTGACATGTCTGGTTTCGACCGCGTCATGGCACCTGTACAGAAGGCCGTCGAAGTCGATCAAACACTCGATCCTAGATTGCGCCTCCACGCATACTTCGTTTCTGGGCAAAAATCGATGCTGGTAGGAGACATTCAACCTGCGGTCGCTTACCTGGAAAAGGCCGACGCGATCGTGCAAGCAATGGATTCACCGGATCCGTCGACGGCGCTTCGGGTGAAATCGATACTAGGCGTCATGTACGGCCGAGCCGGACAACACGCCAAGGCCGTTGCAATCATGCGCGACGCCAGCGCACGAGCGATTCGTCAATACGGCGCAGTGCACCCAGAAGCGCTCAACACGCGAATTCTGTTGGGCATTGCACTGAACGGCCAGAAAAGTTATCACGAAGCGGCACAGGAGCTTGAAGCATTAAAACGCGACGCAATAGTGACGCACGGCATCGACAGCGAGCAGGTGCTAGACACGGATCAATTACTGGCTAAAGCTTTGGTTGGCAAAGGCAAACTTAGCGACGGATTGGATTTGTTCGAAGCAGCCTACGCACGCCGATTGGCGCGATCCGGCGCGAGCAACCCTTTAACGCTCGAGTTGGCTGCATCATTCGCTGATGCGTTGCGGTTGGCCGGACGATCAGGCACCGCACTGGAAGTCTTAGACGAAGCCCAAGCAGCCGCCGCGAAACTTGCGGACAATGCCGGGGCTCCACTGCTGCAGAAACTCCGCTTCATTCAGGCTTGTGTCCTCGCCAGCAATGGTGATGGCGCGGGAGCGTTGGCTATTGCGGCATCACTTGATGCCGAAATCCTTACGGCAGCCGATCCACCTGGGCAATGGCCGTGGCGGCTGGGTCAACTGCGGCGCAGTGCAACGCTAGCCGGCACGGATGAGCGGGCTGCGGATCCTTGCCCCGAAGTTTCGGCAATTGATGCGGGGACTTCGGCAGATTAGAAGAGTGAACTGCCCCGGCAATCGCGGCAGGCGCTGGCCATCCTGCGCGAGTTAAGGAGCAGTACCTGCCGGCGCGGCGGGAGATGATGCAGGCGTGGGCCGACTATCTGGACGGCCTGCACGCTAGCGCGAAAATGGCCCTACTCCAGCGCTAGCC
>BBPE01003211.1_pt4 | contig 10904 bp, 6 predicted proteins | sample 1344301 | NCBI WGS metagenome assembly BBPE01 (sample SAMD00019089, study PRJDB2971) | groundwater metagenome | isolation source: The Cedars highly-alkaline
AAAAGTCTACGATGTGTATTATGTAAAGTGACGTGCTTATCTGGCTGACACATTGTGTTTTCCTGATCAAGCTCAGTGCGCCTGTTCCCAGTTCGGCCCCACGCCCACCTCGGCCAGCAGCGGCACCCGCAGCGAGGCCACGCCTGCCATCAGGCGCGGAATCTCGGTTTTCAGCCACGCCACCTGCGCCTGCGGCAGCTCGAACACCAACTCGTCGTGCACCTGCATGATCATCTTGATCTCGGGCTGCTGCGCATCCAGCGCCTGTTGCACCGCCACCATGCTGAGTTTGATCAGGTCGGCCGCCGTGCCCTGCATCGGTGCGTTGATGGCGGCGCGTTCGGCCGCTGCGCGGCGCGGGCCGTTCGGGCTGTTGATTTCCGGCAGGTATAAGCGCCGGCCGAACACGGTTTGCACGTAGCCCTGCGCCTTGGCCTGGGCGCGGATCTCGTCCATATAGCGCTTGACGCCGGCAAAACGTTCGAAATAGCGCGCAATGTAATTCTTCGCCGCCGTCGCGTCTATGGCCAGCGCCTTGGCCAGACCGTAGCTGCTCATGCCGTAGATCAGGCCAAAGTTGATCACTTTGGCGTAGCGCCGCTGCTCGGTGCTGACTTGCTGCGGCTCCAGTCCGAACACCTCGGCGGCGGTGGCGCGGTGCACGTCCTGCCCGCTCTGGAAGGCGCGCAGCAAGGCGGCGTCGGCGCTGATGTGGGCCATGATGCGCAGCTCGATCTGCGAGTAATCGGCGCTGGCGATCACGCGGCCCGCTGGGGCCACGAAGGCTTCGCGCACGCGCCGGCCTTCGGCGGTGCGGATCGGAATGTTTTGCAGATTCGGGTCGTTGCTGCTCAGCCGCCCGGTCACGGCCACCGCCTGCGCGTAGTGGGTGTGCACGCGACCGCTGCGCGGGTGCGTCAGCGCGCTGAGTTTGTCGGTGTACGTGCCCTTGAGTTTGGACAGGCTGCGGTGCTGCAAAATTTTGCCTGGCAGCGGGTAGTCTTCGGCCAGTTTCTCCAGCACCTCTTCGTCGGTGCTGCGCGCGCCGGTGGCGGTTTTCTTGATCACCGGCAGGCCCAGCCGGTCAAAGAAAATTTCGCCCAATTGCTTGGGCGAGGACAGGTTGAACGGCTGTCCGGCCAGGGCGTAGGCTTCTTGCTCCAGCGCCACGATGCGCTGGCCCAGCTCGTGGCTCTGTTGCGCCAGCGTGGGCGCGTCGATCAGCACGCCGTTGCGTTCGATCCGGTAGAGCACCTCGCTGCAAGCGATTTCCAGCTCGTAAACAAAACGCAGCGGCGCATCGGCCTGCAAGCGCGGCCACAGCACCTGGTGCAGCGCCAGCGTTTGCTCGCTGTCTTCGCACGAATAAGCCGCTGCACGCCCCACGTCGACCTGCGCAAATGGAATCTGGTGCGCGCCCTTGCCGCACAGGTCTTGGTATTGAATGCCGTCGCGCCCCAGGTGCCGCTTGGCCAGGCTGGACAGGTTGTGCGGCTGCTGGGCTTCGAGCACGTAGCTCTGCAATAGGGTGTCGTGCAAGTAGCCGCGCACCTCTATGCCGTGGTTGGCGAATACGTGGCGGTCGTATTTGACGTGCTGGCCCAGCTTGTGCCGTGCCGGGTTTTCCAGCCAGGGTTTGAGCCTCTCCAGCACCTGCGCCAGCGGCAGTTGCTCGGGTGCGTCGGGGCCGCAGTGGGTCAGCGGCAGGTAGGCCGCCGCAGCGGCTTGCACGCAAAACGAAATGCCCACCAGTTCGGCCTGCATTTCATCCAGCGAGCTGGTCTCGGTGTCCAACGCCACCAGATCGGCCGCCTCTATGCGCGCCAGCCAGGCGTCAAAGTCGGGCCAGCTCAAGATGATGTGGCACGCAATCGAGACCGTGTGGGCGGCTGGCGCAGCAGCGGCCTGGTCAGGCGCAGATTCGGTGGGCACACGGGTGTGTGCGCTGACCGATTGCAGCAGGCTTTTGAAGCCATATTTTTCGTAAAAAGCGCGCAAGACATCCCACTGGGGCTCTGCCTGGCGCAGCGCATCAAGCGCTGGCAGGCCACTGACCCAGGCGCTCAGATCGCAGTCGGTCTTGATGCGCAGCAGCTGTCGCCCAGTCGGCAGCCAGTCGCGCGCCTGGCGCAGACTCTCGCCTGCCGCCCCCTTGATCTGATCGATATGCGCCAGCACGCCTTCCAGTGAGCCGTATTCGGTCAGCCACTTGGCCGCCGTCTTGGGCCCGACTTTGTTCACCCCCGGCACGTTGTCCACCGGGTCTCCCACCAGCGTCTGATAGTCCAGCATCAGGTGCGCGGGCACGCCAAATTCGGTCAGCACACCGGCTTGGTCGCGCCGCCTGCCGCTCATGGTGTCGATGATGGTGATGTGCGGATCGACCAGTTGCGCCAGGTCTTTGTCGCCGCTGGCGACGATCACCTGCAGGCCCTGGCGCGCAGCGATTTGCGCCAGCGTGCCAATTACGTCGTCGGCCTCGACACCCGGTACATTCAGCACGCTCCAGCCCAGCAGCCGCACCAGTTCGTGGATGGGCTCTATCTGCGCGCGCAAATCGTCTGGCATGGGGCTGCGCTGGGCTTTATAGGCCGGGTACAGCGCATCCCGAAAAGTCGGTCCCGGGGCATCGAACACGCAGGCGACGAACTCGGCCGGCACCTCGGCCTGCAAGCTGCGCAGCATGTTGACCATGCCACGAATGGCGCCGGTGGCCGCGCTGCCGGGGTCACCCGGGCGTGCGCGCAAATCGGGCATGGCATGAAAAGCACGGTACAGGTAGCTGGAGCCGTCGACCAGCAACAAGGTGGGCGGCATGGGGTTTGCATCGGACATGGCGCGATTGTGCGGGATGAGCAGCGCGCCACCACCACCACGCTGGCCTGCCTACAATCGAAGCTTGCGCCACACCCCGCCCTTGTTCGTGGCAGCGTGCTTGGCAATCCGATCCCCTGCGTGCAACTTCCATGGCCGTTTACACCGAAGTACCGTTTGACCAGGCCGCCGCGCTGTTGCAGCGCCTCAACCTAGGTACCTTGACCGCCCTGCACGGCATTCAGGGTGGCATAGAAAACACCAACTACTTCGCCATCTGCGAGCAGCACGGCCGCAGGCAAGAGCACGTGCTGACGGTGTTCGAGCGCCTGAGCTTCGAGCAACTGCCGTTTTACCTGCAACTCATGCAGCACCTGGCCGGCAAGGGCTTGCCGGTGCCGGCGCCAGCGGCCGATGCCCAGGGCATCATTTTGCACCGCTTGCTGGGCAAGCCGGTGGCGGTGGTCAACAAACTGGCCGGTCGCAGCGAACTCGCACCCACGGCAGAGCACTGCCGCGCCGTCGGCGCCATGCTGGCGCGCATGCACCTGGCCGGGCGCGATTTCAGCCTGCACCAGCCCAACCTGCGCGGCCTGCCCTGGTGGAACGCCACCGTGCCGCTGGTGCTGCCGTTTCTCCAGCCCGAACAGGCGCTGCTGATGCGCAGCGAGTTGGCACACCAGAACCAGCTTGCCGCCACGCCAGCGTATGCGGCTTTGCCACGCGGCCCGGTGCACGCCGACTTGTTTCGCGACAACGTCTTGTTCGATGCCGGTCGGGTCAGCGGTTTCTTCGATTTTTATTTCGCCGGTTGCGACAGCTTTTTGTTCGACCTGGCGGTCTGCCTGAACGACTGGTGCGTCCAGCTTGGGCCTGAGGCCAGCGACGGCCAGCACCACGCCGAGCGCGCCCAAGCCCTGTTACGCGCTTACCAAGCCGTGCGTCCGCTGAGCACGCCCGAGCGCGGCTTGCTGGCGGCCATGCTGCGCGCGGGTGCCCTGCGCTTTTGGCTCTCGCGCCTGTGGGACTGGCACCTGCCGCGCCAGGCCAGCTTGCTGCAGGCACACGACCCGAGTCACTTCGAGCGCGTGCTGCGCGCGCGCGTGCAACACGCGCCGGCCGATCTGCTGCCGCTGTTCGAATCCACCTACCCCACCTGCCCCGTCCACTGAGCGCTTGCCGCCCCATGAAACTCAACATCGTCCCCGCCCGCACCGGCATCGAATGGGTCAAGCTGGGAGTGAAAACCTTCTTCAGCCAGCCACTGGCCATGGCCGGCCTGTTCTTCATGTTCATGGCCGCGGTGTCGCTGCTCTCGCTGCTGCCGCTGATCGGGGCCGCCGTCTCGCTCGCCCTGGTGCCTGCCGCCACCCTGGGCCTGATGGCCGCCAGCCGCGAAGCCGCCGCCGGCCGCTTCCCCATGCCCATCACCCTCATCACGGCGTTTCGCAGCGGACCGCAGGCCACGCGCGCCATGTTGATGCTGGGCGCCCTGTACGCCAGCGCCATGCTGCTGGTGCTGGCGCTGGCCGCGCTGCTGGGCAGCGGTGCCAGCCCGGTGGCGCCCGCCGACACCCAAGCCACGCCAGAGCAACTGCGCCAAGCGATTCTCGGCTCGGGCATGTGGGCCGCGCTGCTGCTGTACGTGCCGCTGCTGATGGCTTTTTGGCACGCCCCTGCGCTGGTGCACTGGCACGGCATCAGCCCAGGGAAAAGCCTGTTTTTCAGCCTGCTGGCCTGCTGGCGCAACAAATGGGCGATGCTGTTCTACGCGCTGGGCTGGGTCGGGGTGTTCATGCTGGGCGGCCTGCTCATCAGCTTGCTCGGTGCATTGCTGGGTGGGGCCCGGGTCCTGGGTTTCATTTTGTACCCTGCCGTGTTGCTGATGGCAGCCATGTTTCACACCTCGATCTACTTCACCTTCCGCGACAGCTTCCTTCCCGACGACGCCCCTGCCCTGCCCACGGCCGCGCCAAACACAAGCCTGTGAAGGACCGGGCTGGGTTCGGTGCCCGGCGCAATCTTTGGACTGTGCCCGCCCGAACGGGTTTGATGATTTTGTTGTACCGACTGCGTCATGCCAATGTCAACAAAGCTTCTTGCCCATGTCACGTGAGCAGACCAGACTGCCTGGCGTGTTCAACCCCACGCACAGAAAGCAATCCAATGTCTCAAAATCTGCTTGACGACGACGGCGTCTCCAACCCTTCCAACAACACCAGTCTGACTGAGGTGGTCGAGCGCGCCATTGCGCACAACCCGAACCGCCGCCTGATGTTGAAATCCGGCATCGGCGCTGCCATGCTGCCTTTCCTGGGTGGCTTGGCCGCCTGTGGTGGCGGCGACGACAGCGTTGCAACAATCGCCCCACCCATGGAGCGCATGCTCGGCTTTGCTCCCGTGGGCATTTCCACGGGAGACACCACCCCGGTGCCAACCGGCTACATTGCCACCCCGTTTCTGCCCTGGGGCGAACCGATCAACGATCAAGCGCCGGTTTGGCGCACGGACGTCACGAACAGCTCTGAGGCGCAAGAGCAGCAAATTGGCGACAACCACGACGGCATCGCCTTCTTCGGCTTCAACGCCGCCGGCAATGCTTTTGGCAACCGCAGCGACGAGGGCCTGCTGGTGCAAAACCACGAGTACATCAACCCCGAGTACTTCTACGCGCCCGACACCGACCCCAACAACTGGATGCTGCCCTTCACCTTCGAAAAAGCCAAGCAGGGCCTGGCCGGCCACGGCGTCAGCGTCTCGCACGTGCGCCGCCTCGCCGACGGCAGTTGGATCCACGTCAAACAATCGCCTTACAACCGCCGCATTCACGGCAACACCCCGATCAGTATCCAGGGCCCTGCCGCCGGCCTGCCGCTGATGCGAACCGCCGCCGATCCATCGGGGCGCACGGTGCTGGGCACGCTGAACAACTGCGGCAATGGCGACACCCCATGGGGCACCTACCTGACCTGCGAAGAAAACTTCAACGGCTACTTTGGCTGGACCGGTAGCGCACGTGCTGCCCCTGCTGACCCGCTCACGCCGCAACAGGAAAACCGCTACGGCATCAGGCAGGACGGTTTTGGCTACCTGTGGCACACGGCGGACCCGCGCTTTGACGTCAACGCAAACCCGAACGAGCCGAACCGCTTTGGCTGGATCGTCGAAATCGATCCCTTCAGCCCTGGCAGCCAGCCCGTCAAGCGCACCGCCATGGGCCGCGTCAAGCACGAAAATGCCGAAGTCGTGATTGCCCGCAACGGCCGCGCCGTGGTCTACACCGGCGACGACGAGCGCAACGAATACATCTACAAGTTTGTCTCCGACGGCACTTTCGACGCCGCCAACCCGACCAGCGCAGCCAACCGGCGGCTGCTGGAATCCGGCACGCTGTACGTGGCGCGCTTTGACGCCGGCACCACCACCGGCGACAACATGGGCACCGGCGTCTGGTTGCCGCTGGTTTGGGGCCAAGGTGGCCTGACTACTGCCAATGGCTTTACCAGCCAGGGCGACGTGTTGCTGCGCACGCGCCAGGCGGCCGACCGCTTGGGTGCGACCATGATGGACCGCCCGGAATGGGTGGCAGCCAACCCGACCAAGCCGGGCGAGGTCTACGTCACGCTGACCAACAACAACCGCCGTGGCACCCACAACGCCACCCGCCCCGCCGGCGAACCGCTGGCCAACGCGGCCGACGGCAGCACGCGCGCCGGTTCGGCGCGCCCGGCGGTGGACGAAGCCAACCCGCGCGCCAACAACGTCTGGGGCCACATTTTGCGCTGGAACGAAGCCGGCGCCGACGCCAGCGCCCTGACCTTCACCTGGGACATTTTCGTGCTCGCCGGTCAGCCCAGTATTGCCGTCCCGCGCGCGCCGTCGGCCAACGTGAACGCTGGCAACCTGTTCACCAGTCCCGACGGTCTGTGGTTCGACAGCTTTGGTCGCCTCTGGATTCTGACCGACGGCAGCTTCTCCAACACCGGTGAGTTTGCCAACATGGGCAACAACCAGGTGCTGGTGGGTGATCCGCAGACGCGGGAAATCCGCCGCTTCATGGTCGGCCCGTCGGGCAGCGAATTCACCGGCATGACCATGACGCCCGATCGGCGCACCATGTTCGTCAACGTGCAGCATCCGGGCGAACTCAGCAACCACCCGCGTGCTCTCGCCATGAATCCGCGAATGACCGGCAACGACGTGGCGCGCAACCCGACCGCGTTTTCGCAGTGGCCCACGCCAGGGGTGCGGCCGCGCTCTGCCACGGTGGTGGTGCGTCGCATCGACGGTGGTGTGATCGGCGGCTGATGGCGTTTGCAAAAGCGTCGCTGGACGGATAAAAAAGCGGCTGCGGCCGCTTTTTTTCCGCCATGGCAAAGGCAGCACTTCAAATGTTCAGCATTAACCCCATTCGCACCCTCGCGCGCGCCGCGTTGCTGCTGGCCAGCGCGGCGGCGCTGGCGGATGCGCCTGCCACACAGACGAGTGCGCCGCCGCGCTTTGCCCCCCTCAGCCTGACGCTGCTGCACGTGAACGACCATCACTCGCAGTTGGACACCTTTGCCAACGCCGAATTGCGCATCGGCGGTGTGGCCACGCGCGTCGATTGGGGCGGCTTTGCGCGTCTGAGCAGCGCTTTTGCGCGCCACGCCCAGCGCGCCGACGTGATCAAACTGCACGCCGGCGACGCCATCACCGGAACGCTCTACCACACGCTGTTTCGCGGTGCGGCCGACGCCGCCCTGATGAACACCGTGTGCTTTGACGCCCTGGTTCCTGGCAACCACGAATTCAACGACGGCGACGCCGGTCTGCAAGAATTTCTGCAACATTTGCACGCCGGTGCGTGCCAGACCCCGGTGTTGGCGGCCAACGTACACCCGCGCATGGGCACGCCGCTGGCGCCCCGTGGTGCTCGCGCCGCACTCCAGCCGTACACGATCAAGACCATCGGCGGCGTGCCGGTGGCGATCATAGGCATCGTCGCGAAAGAAAAAACCCTGCACTCCTCACGCCCGCTGCCAAGCACGGTGTTCGAGGACGAAGCCCAGGCCGCGCAACGAACCATAGACCTACTCAAGGCACGCGGCCTGCGCCATTTCGTGCTGCTGACGCACCAGGGCTACCGTGCCGACAAGGCCTTGGCGGCCCGACTCAGCGACGTAGACGCCATCGTCGGTGGCGATTCGCACAGCCTGTTGGGCGACTTCTCCGCTTTGGGCCTGAGCAGCGCCGGCCCCTACCCGACCCGGCTGCGCAACCGCGACGGCCAACTGGTCTGCGTGGTGCAGGCGTGGGAATTCGGCAAGGCGATCGGCGAGCTCGATCTGCAGTTCAACGAGCGCGGCGAGGTCGAACGCTGCACGGGTCAGACCTCGCTGCTGATCGGATCGAACTTCCAGCGCCAGAACAGCAGCGGCGCGTTCGTGCCGGTCGACGCCGCCACCCGCAAGCAGATCATCGAGTCGCTGCGCCACGAACCGGGCTTGCTCGTGCTCGAACCCGATCCGGCGGCAGCCCTGAAACTGGCGGGTTTTGCGGCGCAACTGACCGAGAAAAAAACCGAAATCATAGGCCGCAGCACCCACCCCCTGTGTCTGGTGCGGGTGCCGGGCGAACAGGCCAGCCGCTCGGCCGGTGTGCCTGGCTGCGAAGCGGCGCACACGCTGGCGCGCGGCAGCGACGCGGCCCAGATCGTAGCGGCGGCTTTTTTGGCGCGCAGCCCGGCCGCCGATCTGGCGATCCAGAACGCCGGCGGCGTGCGCATGCCGATAGCGGCCGGCCCCTTGAGCCTGGGCGCCGCCTTTGGCCTGCTGCCCTTCAACAATGTGCTGGTCGAGCTGCGCCTGAGCGGTCAGCAAATCATCGACACACTGGAAGAAGCCGTCTCGCACCACCAAGACGCCGGTCAGTCCAGCGGCTCGCACCCGTATGCGGCTGGCCTGCGCTGGCGCCTGGACCTGAGCCAGCCCAGGGGGGCGCGCTTTTCTGCCGTACAGGTGCGCGAGCGCACCAGCGGCGTCTGGCGTGCAATCGACATCGGGCGCAGCTACACTGTGGTCACCAACGACTTCATCGCCAGCGGCAAAGACGGCTACGCCACTTTTGGCGCCGTCTTTGCCGGCAGCGAACCGATGCGCAGCACCCGGCTCTACACCCAGGCTTTCATCGATTACGTGCGCGCGCGCGGCGTGCTCGAGCGCCCTGACGCCAGCGATTACTCGCACCAGTCGGTCATTACGGCAGCGGGACTCGAATTGCCCTGAAGCCAAGCCAATGCCTGCACAATCAGCCGTCGCTGGCGGCCATTTTTCGCCTACTTCAACCAAAGGATTTCAGCATGAAAGACACGACTACGGCGCATAAACTGCAACAAGCCGCACGCGCGCTGGACCAGTCGGCCCATGCTGCGCTGGCACGCAGCCAATCGGGTTTGTCGCCGGTTTCACTGACACGGTCCTGGGTTGACTGGCTGCTCAACCTGGGCGTCTCGCCTGGCACTCAGGCCCGACTGGCCACCCAGGCGCAGCAATTCGGCATCGAGTGGCTGGCTCATGCCTGGCGCAGCTCGCAGCACAAAAGCGCCTGCGAGCAGGCGCACCCCGAGGCTGCAAACGAAAACGGCATCCACGTGCCGACCACCCTGGTGCAGGCGCTGGCGTGCGACCCGCGCTTCAACGACCCGGCCTGGGATAACTTGCCCTGGAGCGCGCTGGCAGCGGCCAACAAGGGCTGGGAAATGTGGTGGCAGCAGGCCGCCAACCTGCGCGGCATGGATCCGCATTCAAGCCAGCAACTGCTGTTTTTTGCCCGTCAGTGGCTGGATATGACGTCTCCCGGCAACGCCCTGTGGTCGAACCCGCAGGCCTTGCAAAAAGCCTGGGACACCCAGGGCGAGAGCTTGCTCAAAGGCATGGGCCACGCGGTGGACCGCTGGCGCCAGCGCCTGAGTCTGCCGCCACTGAACCATCCGCAAAGCGCATTGGCACCTGGGGCTGGCCTGGCCATGACGCCCGGGCAGGTGGTGTTTCGCAACGACTTGATCGAACTGATTCAGTACCAGCCCAGCACCGACCAGGTGCAGGCCGAGCCGCTGCTGATCATTCCTTCATGCATCATGAAGTACTACATTCTGGACCTCTCGCCGCACAATTCCATGGTGCGCTGGCTGGTCGAACAGGGGCACACGGTTTACATCGTGTCCTGGCGCAACCCGAACGCAAATGATGCCTTGCTCGAGCTCGACGACTACGTGCGCCAGGGCGTGCTGGCGGCGCTGGAGCACGTCAGCACGGCCACTGCGCAGCCGGTGCACCTGGCGGGCTACTGCCTGGGGGGCACGCTGGTGGCAATCGCAGCAGCCTACTTGCAGGCGCGGCAAACCGGGCCGACCGACTTCAGCCCTGCACTGGCCAGCGTGACGCTGCTGGCGGCGCAGACCGAGTTTTCCGAACCGGGGGAAATGGGCGTGCTGATTGACACCGCGCAGGTCGGCATGCTCGAAGACCTGATGGCCGAGCAGGGTTTTCTGAGCGGGCGGCAAATGGCCGGATCGTTCCAGTTTCTGCACTCGCGCGAGCTGATCTGGTCGCAGCGCGCGCGCGCGCTGCTGTTGGGCGAGCCGCCTTACAGCAACGACCTGATGGTCTGGAACGCCGACGTGACACGCCTGCCCGCCGTGATGCACAGCCAGAGTCTGCGCCGCCTGTATCTGGGCGACGACCTGGCCGAGGGACGTTACCGGTTCGACGACGAACCGGTTTCGCTGCGCAGCATCAGCGCGCCGATGTTCGTGGTCGGCACCGCGAAAGACCACGTCTCGCCCTGGCGTTCGGTGTTCAAGGTGCATCAATTGGTCAACGCCGACGTGACTTTCGTGCTGACCAACGGCGGGCATAACGCCGGCATCGTCTCCGAGCCCGGCCACGCCGGGCGGCGCTACCAGTTGCACACCACGCCGCACAAGCAGACCCGCCCCACGCCCGACCAGTGGGCCGCCACGGCGTCACACCACCAGGGCAGTTGGTGGCAAGCCTGGAGCGCCTGGCTGGCAGCGCAGGCCAGCACGGCAGATCGGGTGGCGGCCCGCC
>BBPE01001491.1_pt1 | contig 10889 bp, 7 predicted proteins | sample 1344301 | NCBI WGS metagenome assembly BBPE01 (sample SAMD00019089, study PRJDB2971) | groundwater metagenome | isolation source: The Cedars highly-alkaline
GTCGCTCATCTGTTCTTGAGCGAGAGCCCGTACGCCAAGGGATCGATCAGCCCCGGGTGAAGTGGGCATCAGGTCAATCCGGTATCGACCAACCGGTGTTCCAGCGCCAGATACTGCGCCGACTGCATCTCGTTCAGGCGCGAGATCGTGCGTGGGAATTCATGCGACAACGGGCCTTGCGGGTAGAGCTGCTCGGGCGGCACCGCGGCCGACAACAGCAGTTTGACGCGCCGGTCGTACAGCACATCGACCAACCAGGTGAAGCGCCGCGCCTCGGCCGCCTGACGCGGCTGCATTTGCGGCACATTCGACAGCAGCACGGTGTGAAACTGGCTGGCAATCTCCAGATAGTCGTTTTGCGAGCGCGGTCCGCCGCACAGGGTCTTGAAGTCGAACCAGATCACGCCGCCCGAGCGGCGCAGCGCCCGAATCTGGCGCGCCTCGATCTGCAACACCGGGTTCTGCTCGCCGGGCGCCGCCAGCACATGGAAGCTGGCGTGCAGCGCGGCGTCGGCCGCTGGCCCGAGCGGACAGTAATACATCTGCACCTGGTCGAGCGTGCGCTGGCGGTAGTCGGTGCCGTGGTCGACGTTGAGCACTTCGAGCTTTTGTTTCAGCAACTCGATGGCGGGCAAGATGCGGTCGCGGTGCAAGCCATCCGGATACAGACCGTCGGGGTGAAAGTTGGAGGTGGTGACAAAACCGACGCCGGCCTTGAACAGCGCGTCCAGCAAGCGGTGCAAAATCATGGCGTCGGTGACGTCGGCGACATGGAATTCGTCGAAACAGATCAGCTTATAGCGTCTGGCAATGCGCACGCCCAGTTGGTCGAGCGGGTTGACCGTTCCTTGCAGCTCGCGCAGCTCGCGCTGCACCTCGCGCATGAACTCGTGAAAATGCAGCCGCGTCTTGCGCCGCAGCGGCACCGCCTGATAAAAACAATCGAGCAGAAAGCTTTTACCGCGCCCGACACCGCCGTACAGATACACCCCGCGCGGAATCTGCGGGTGAACGAACACCTTCTTGAGCGCGTTCGAGCGGCGCTGCTTGTAGCTTGCCCACTCGGCGGCGCAGCGCTCGAGCGCGACAAGGGCGCGCTGCTGGGCTGGGTCGGTGCTGTAGCCGCGCTCGGCGAGTGCGGCCTCGTAGGTTTGTCTGACCGACAAGGGCGAACCCGGATCAGAAGTTCAGGCTGCGCTTGTCCACCGCCAACGCAGCCTCCTTGACTGCCTCCGACAAAGAGGGATGGGCGTGGCAGATGCGCGCAATGTCTTCTGCACTGGCCTTGAAGGACATGGCGACAACGGCTTCGGCGATCAGCTCGCAGGCCATGGGGCCGACGATGTGCACGCCCAGAATCTCGTCGGTCTGGGCGTCGGCCAGGAACTTGACCATGCCAGTGGTATCACCCAGCGCGCGCGCGCGTCCGTTGGCCAGGAACGGGAAGGTGCCGGCCCGGTAGGCCACCCCGGCCGCCTTGAGTTGCTGCTCGGTGCGGCCCACCCAGGCGATCTCCGGGTGGGTGTAGATGACCCAGGGAATGGTGTCGAAATCGACGTGGCCATGCTGACCGGCGATGCGCTCGGCCACCGCCACGCCCTCTTCTTCCGCCTTGTGCGCCAGCATCGGGCCGCGCACCACGTCGCCCACCGCCCACACACCGGGCAAGTTGGTGCGGCACTCGGCATCGACCACGATGGCGCCGCGCTCGTCGAGTTGCAGGCCGACCGCCTGCGCGTTCAGGCCGGTGGTGTGGGGCACACGACCGATCGAGACGATCAACTTGTCGGCGTCGAGTTGCTGCGCCTCGCCCTTGGCGTTGGTGTAAGCAATGCTCACGCCTTTTTTGCTGCTCTTGATCTCGCCCACCTGCACCCCCAGCTCGATCTTGAGTCCTTGCTTGTCAAAGGCTTTTTTCGCTTCTCTGGCAATTTGCTCGTCGACCGCGCCCAGGAAAGTTGGCAGACCCTCCAGAATCGTCACCTCAGCGCCCAGGCGGCGCCAGACCGATCCCATCTCCAGCCCAATCACTCCCGAGCCGATCAAGGCCAGCTTCTTGGGCACCGCTCCCAGGCGCAGCGCGCCGTCGTTGGACAATACCAGTTCTTCATCGAAGGGCGTGCCCGGCAGGGCGCGGGCGCTCGATCCGGTGGCCAACACGACGTGCCGACCCAGCAAAGTCTCGGGCTTGTCGCCGCTCAGCTCGATTTCATAGCCAGCGTCCGCCGCCTTGACGAATGATCCACGACCATGAAAGAAGCTGACCTTGTTCTTTTTGAACAGGTACAAAATGCCGTCGTTGTTTTGTTTGACCACCGTGTCTTTGCGCGCCAGCATCTGCGCCACGTCCATCGAGACTTTTCCCGTGCGGATGCCGTGCTCGGCAGCGTGCAGTCTGGTGTGCTCAAAATACTCGCTCGACTGCAGCAGCGCCTTGGACGGGATGCAGCCCACGTTGGTGCAGGTGCCACCCGGTGCCGGGCCGCCGGCAGCGTTTTTCCATTCGTCGATACAGGCCACCTTGAAACCGAGTTGGGCGGCGCGAATGGCGGCGATGTAGCCACCTGGGCCGGCGCCGATGACGACGACGTCAAATGCCAAAGACATGATGTTCTTTCAATGAGGTTTGGTACCCCGGCCAGATGACCGGGGCCGCACAAAGGGGGCCAACTGCAAGGGCGTGCTCAGATATCGAACAACAGGCGGGCCGGGTCTTCCAACGCTTCTTTCATGGCCACCAGGCCGAGCACGGCTTCGCGGCCGTCGACGATGCGGTGGTCATACGACAGGGCCAGGTAGTTGATCGGTCGGATCACGATCTGGCCGTTTTCCACCACCGCGCGGTCCTTGGTGGCATGCACGCCCAGAATGGCCGACTGCGGCGGGTTGATGATGGGCGTAGACAGCATGGAGCCGAAGGTGCCGCCGTTGCTGATCGAGAAGGTGCCGCCGGTGAGTTCGTCCAGGCTGAGCTTGCCGTCCTTGGCCTTTTGGCCGAATTCGGCAATTTTCTTCTCGATGTCGGCAAAACCCATCTGGTCGACGTTGCGCAGAATAGGCACCACCAGACCCCGCGGCGAGCCGACCGCGATACCGATGTCGAAGAAGCCGTGATAAACGATGTCATTGCCGTCGACGCTGGCGTTGAGGATCGGGTATTTCTTCAGCGCATGCACCGCCGCCTTCACGAAGAAACTCATGAAGCCGAGTTTGCAGCCGTGCTCTTTCTCGAAGCGCTCCTGGAATTTTTTGCGCATCTCCATCACCGGCGCCATATTGACTTCGTTGAAGGTGGTCAAAATGGCGTTGGTGGCCTGCGACTGCAGCAAGCGCTCGGCCACGCGGGCGCGCAGGCGGGTCATGGCCACGCGCTCTTGCGGCCGGTCCCCCAGATCAGGAGCGATGGTGGCCACCTGCGCCAACACCTTGGCTGGTGCGCCGGTTGGAATGGCCACCGCGCTGGGGGTCGGCGCCCGGGCCGCGCTGGCCACCGCGGCCAGGGCATCGCCCTTGGTGACGCGGCCGTCTTTGCCGCTGCCTGCCACGCTGGTGGCCGACAATTGGTGCTCGGCCAACAGCTTGGCGGCAGCAGGCATGGCCACACCTGATTTGCTGGCGGCGGCCGCTGGCGCTGGCGACGCCGCTGCTTCCGGGGTGGGCGCAGCCGGGGCGGCGGCGCCAGCCACGGCAGCGGTGTCGATGCGGGCAATCAATTGCTCGGCGGCCACGGTGGCACCGTCGCCTTGCAAAATCTCCACCAGCACGCCGCTGGCGGGCGCTGGGCATTCCAGCACGACCTTGTCGGTCTCGATCTCGATCAGCGTTTCGTCGACGCTAACAGCCATGCCGACTTGCTTTTTCCACTGCAGCAAGGTGGCTTCGGCCACCGATTCAGAGAGCTGCGGAACTTTGACTTCTACGATTGCCATGTTTCTTCTGCCTTGAAATTTTGACGATCAACAGCCAGCCCGGCGCGTCGAACTTCGGCGCGCCGGCAGCGCCGATTCACTTGGTGAGGATGAAGCCCTTGAGCTTGCTGAAAGCGGCTTCGATCAGGTTTTTTTGCTGCTCTTGGTGCAGGTGTGCATACCCCACCGCTGGCGAGGCCGAGGCGGCGCGTCCGGCGTAGCCGAGCTTTTGACCATCGAGCATGTTTTCATGGATGTAGTGCTGCACGAAGAACCAGGCGCCCTGGTTTTGCGGCTCGTCCTGACACCAGACGATGTCGGCCGCATTCGGGTACTTTTTGATTTCGGCGGCAAACACCTTGTGCGGAAACGGATAGAGCTGCTCGATGCGGATGATGGCAACGTCGTCTTGGCCCTGCTCTTCGCGCTTTTTCACCAGGTCGTAGTAAACCTTGCCCGAGCAGCAAATGACGCGCTTGACCTTTTCGGTCTTGACCAGCACTTGGGGTTTTTGCTCCGGAATCACGGTCTGGAAGCCACCCTTGGTGAACTCGGACAGCGGCGAAGTGGCGTCCTTGTTGCGCAGCAGTGACTTCGGGGTGAAGATCACCAGCGGTTTGCGCAGGTTGCGCACCATCTGGCGGCGCAATACATGGAAAATCTGGCTCGCCGTGGTCGGCTGCACGAGTTGCATATTGGTATCAGCCGCCAGTTGCATGAAGCGCTCCAAGCGCGCCGAGCTGTGCTCGGGGCCCTGGCCTTCGTAGCCGTGCGGCAGCATCAAGGTGATGCCGTTGACGCGACCCCACTTGACTTCACCAGAGGCGATGAACTGGTCAATCACCACCTGTGCGCCGTTGGCGAAATCGCCAAACTGAGCCTCCCAGATCACCAGCGTATTCGGGTCGTTGGAGGCGTAGCCGTACTCGAAGGCCAGCACCGCTTCTTCCGACAAGATGGAATCGATGACGACGAACGGGGCTTGGTTGTCGGCCACGTTTTGCAAGGGCACGTAAGTGCCCTCGTCCCAGCGTTCGCGGTTCTGATCATGAATGACGGCGTGGCGGTGGGTGAAGGTGCCACGTCCGCAGTCCTCACCCGACAGGCGCACCGGGTAACCGCTGGCCACCAGCGAGGCAAAGGCCATGTGCTCGCCCATGCCCCAGTCGACCGGGAGATCGCCCCGACCCATGGCGGCGCGGTCGGCGTAGACCTTCTTGACCAGTTGGTGCGGCGTGATGCTCTCTGGAATGGCGCACAAACGATCGGACAGGCGCTTCCACTCGGCCATCGGAAGAGCGGTGTCGCCGGCGTCGGTCCATTTCTTGCCCAGAAACGGGCTCCAGTCGACCGCGTACTTGCTCTTGAAGTTCGTCAGCACCTGATCGAGCGTGTGGCGACCGGCGTCCAGCGCGGCGCGGTAGGCGCGCGCCATGTCTTCGCCCAGCGTCGCACCCAGGCCTTGCGCGGCCAGCTTGTCGGCGTAGAGCTTGCGCGTGCCGGGGTGCTGCGCAATTTTTTTGTACATCAGCGGCTGCGTCAGGCTGGGCGTGTCCTGCTCGTTGTGACCGAGCTTGCGAAAGCAGATGATATCGATCACCACGTCATTGCGAAACGTCATGCGGTACTCCAGCGCCAACTGGGCCGCCAGCACCACCGCTTCCGGGTCGTCACCGTTGACGTGCAGCACCGGTGCTTCGACCCCCTTGACGATGTCGGTGCAATAGAGCGTGGAGCGCAGGTCGCGCGGGTCGGAGGTGGTGAAGCCGATCTGGTTGTTGATGATCAGGTGCACCGTGCCGCCGGTGGTGTAGCCCCGGGTTTGCGCCAGCGCCAGAGTTTCCTGGTTCACACCCTGCCCGGCAAAAGCCGCATCGCCATGCACCAGCACCGGCAACACCTGCCTGCCTTTGGCGTCGCCGCGGCGATCCATGCGCGCGCGCGCCGAGCCTTCCACCACGGGGTTGACGATTTCCAGGTGCGAGGGATTGAACGCCAGCGACAAATGCACCGGGCCGCCCGGGGTGCTGACGTCGGAGCTGAAGCCCTGGTGGTATTTCACGTCTCCAGCGGGCAGGTCTTCGGGCGCGGTGTGGTCGAATTCGGCAAACAAGTCCTTGGGCATTTTGCCCAGCACGTTGACCAATACGTTCAGCCGCCCGCGATGCGCCATGCCGATGACAATTTCCTGCACACCCTGCGCGCCGGCCTGTTGAATCACCTCGTCGAGGGCCGCAATGAAACTCTCACCCCCTTCGAGTGAAAACCGCTTTTGACCGACGTACTTGGTGTGCAAAAAGCGCTCGAGTCCCTCGGCCGCGTTGATGCGGTCGAGAATCTGCTTTTTCTTCTCAACGCTGAAAATCGGCTTGCTGCGAACCGACTCCAGCTTTTCCTGCCACCAGCGCTTTTGCGTCTGGTCGGTGATGTACATGTACTCGGCACCGATGCTGCTGCAATAGGTCTCGCGCAGCGCGTTGAGCAACTCGCGCAGCGTCATCACCTCTTTGCCGAAGTAGGTGTTGCTGGTGTTGAAGACGGTTTCGTGGTCGGCGTCGGAAAAACCATAGAACGCCGGATCGAGATCGGGGATGTGTTCGCGCTCGGTGCGCTTGAGCGGATCGAGATCGGCCCAGCGCGAGCCGACGTTGCGGTAAGCGGCAATGAGCTGCTGCACCGCCACGCGCTTGCGGCCCACTTCGGAGTCGGCCCCGGATGGCTCGATGGCGCGGGCCGCGCCCTGTTTGGCCAGTTGAGCAAAGGCGTTGATAACCGGCAGGTGCGGCACGTCGCGGCAGTCGCTGCCGTCGGCGGCGGGAATGTTTTGCAGCGCATCGAAGTAACTGCGCCAATTGTCTGGCACGCTGCCCGGATTGCCCAAGTAGTTCTCGTACAACTCCTCTACGTACGGCGCGTTGCCGCCAAAGAGATAAGAGTTGCTCTTGTAGGCAATATAAATGCTGCCGACGCCGACTCGGTTATCGCTCATGAATTCGCTGACCTCCGTTCCCCTGCGGGAAACATTAGCTGGTTGAAACAAACCTCCCGCGGCACGGCTGAACCGGTTGGCGGATGCGACAGTGACTGTGGAAGGGCCTGACTGCAAGGCGGCATTATACGTAACCCGGTGGTAACTCCGGCGAAAAAATCTGCGCCACGCGCCAGAGACGGCGCAAACCCGTTGCGGCGCTTGACCTGCACCCAGAGCAAGGGTGGCGCCCGTTGCGCCTCAGCGTTCTTGCGCGCCGCCCGCCGGGGCCGGGGCGGCCTTTTCGAGCGGCAACTGGCCCGATGTGCCCACGCGCACGCTGGCGCCGCCGACGCGGGCGCCCACGCCGGCGCCGACGCGGCCGTCCGTGCCCACGCTGACGCCGACGCCGACACTGCGCCCGACGGGAATCGAAACGCCCAGATTCACCCCGCCCGCGCAAGCGCCCAAGGTGAGCAAGAGCGCCAACGCGGCGGCGCAGCGCCCAGCCAACGACTTCGATTCACGCATAAAGGGCTCCTGCAAAAAAAGCAGCTCTGAGGAAACGACGCGCGGCGAGAGCCGCTCACGCGCCAACACCCCGGCAGGCTCGTCCATTTCAATGGCGATCGGGCTGCCGACGGGCACGACACAGGGTGACGGCGCTCTCGCTTTGCAGGCGATAAATCACATGCGCGCCATCCTAGCAGCCTGTCGGACTTTGGGGGCGCGGGCTGCAAGAGTCCGACAGGGTGCTAGGCCGCCAAGTTATGCGCGCGCTGTGCCAGCGGGCTTGCAATTCGGGCAACGTACAATCACCGACCTGACTTGCCGCAACGCCCCGGTCGGACTGCGGGTGCAAACGCTCGCGCCGCTCGCAAAACCAGGCGTTTTTCTGGGTGTCTGGATTTTTTCCGCCAAGAACCGCCCCGGGCTGCAACAGACCGACGGCTGCCACTCTAGACAGCCGCGCAAAAGAACTTTGCACCCTGGCAAACCTTCGCCCTTGTAATCGACGTCAATTGCCCCATCTGGTGCCAGCGGCACGCACTGCCACTGGAGTCATGAACCGTCATCACCGCCCATGAACCAAAATCCCACCCCCGCCCAGACCGTTGCCCCATCCGTCGGCCCCAAAGCAGACACGCCCCTGAGCCCAGAAGAAGCGCTGGCCGCTGCCGATGCCAACACCCTGCGCACGCTGGCGCAAGAGCTGAGCACCGTCAAAGCACAAAACGCCGATCTGGCCGATCAATTTCTGCGCGCCAAGGCCGAGGCCGAAAATGCGCGCCGCCGTGCCGAGGACGAAACAGCCAAGGCACGCAAATTTGCGGTGGAGAGTTTTGCCGAAAGCCTGCTGGCCGTGGCCGACAGCCTGGAAGCTGGGCTGGCCATCAAACAAGCCACGGCCGAACAATTGCGCCAGGGCTCAGAGGCCACGCTGCAGCAACTCAAGAGCGCATTCGAGCGCAACAAGGTGTTGGAGATCGTCCCCGCTGTCGCCAGCCGCTTTGACCCGCATCTGCATCAGGCCATCAGCGTGGTGCCGGCCGAGCAAGAACCCCACACCGTGGTGGCGGTGCTGCAAAAAGGCTACCTGATCGCTGACCGTGTGCTGCGCCCGGCGCTGGTGACGGTGGCAGCAGCACCCAACTGAGAACGGGCCGTCTGGCAGCCCCTTGAAAAGCAGGCACTTCAGCCGCACGTCCCTCGCATCGTATTCATCAGCTTTCAACCCCTCATCATTCGAACCGGAGCACGACAATGGGAAAAATCATCGGCATCGACCTGGGCACCACCAACTCGTGCGTGTCCATCATGGAAGGCAACGCCACCAAGGTGATCGAAAATTCGGAAGGTGCGCGCACCACGCCGTCGATCGTCGCCTACCAGGAGGACGGTGAGGTGCTGGTCGGCGCCAGCGCCAAGCGCCAGGCCGTGACCAACCCGCGCAACACGCTGTACGCGATCAAGCGCCTGATTGGTCGCAAGTTCACCGAAAAAGAAGTCCAGAAAGACATCAGCCTCATGCCCTACACCATCGTGGCGGCCGACAACGGCGACGCCTGGGTGGAAGTGCGCGGCAAGAAGATGTCGCCCCAGCAGGTCAGCGCCGACATTTTGCGCAAGATGAAGAAGACCGCCGAGGACTACCTGGGTGAGCCCGTCACCGAAGCCGTCATCACCGTGCCGGCCTACTTCAACGACGCGCAGCGCCAAGCCACCAAGGACGCCGGACGCATTGCCGGCCTCGATGTCAAGCGCATCATCAACGAACCCACCGCCGCCGCGCTCGCTTTTGGGCTGGACAAACAGGAAAAAGGCGACCGCAAAATCGCCGTCTACGACCTGGGCGGAGGCACTTTTGACATCTCCATCATCGAAATCGCCGACGTCGAAGGTGAAAAGCAATTCGAGGTGCTCTCGACCAACGGCGACACCTTCCTGGGCGGCGAAGACTTCGACCAACGCATCATCGACCACATCGTCACCGAGTTCAAGAAAGAACAAGGCGTTGATCTGACCAAGGACGTGCTGGCCTTGCAACGCCTGAAGGAAGCGGCGGAAAAAGCCAAGATCGAGCTCTCCAGCTCGGCCGCCACCGACTTGAACCTGCCCTACATCACGGCCGACGCTTCGGGTCCGAGGCACCTGAACATCAAGCTCACGCGCGCCAAGCTCGAAGCCCTGGTGGAAGAGCTGATCGAGCGCACCATCGCGCCTTGCCGCACCGCAATCAAGGACGCTGGCGTTGGTGTGGGTGAAATTCACGACGTGATCCTGGTCGGCGGCATGACGCGCATGCCCAAGGTGCAGGAAAAGGTGAAGGAATTCTTCGGCAAGGAGCCGCGCAAGGACGTCAACCCGGACGAGGCTGTGGCGGTTGGCGCCGCCATTCAGGGCCAGGTGCTCTCGGGTGAGCGCAAAGACGTGTTGCTGCTCGACGTCACCCCGCTGTCACTGGGCATCGAGACCCTGGGCGGCGTGATGACCAAAATGATTGCCAAGAACACCACCATCCCGACCAAGTTCGCGCAGGTGTTCTCCACCGCCGAGGACAACCAGCCAGCCGTCACCATCAAGGTGTTCCAGGGCGAGCGAGAAATCGCCGCCGGCAACAAGGCCTTGGGTGAATTCAACCTGGAAGGCATTCCGGCTTCGCCGCGCGGCTTGCCGCAAATCGAAGTCAGCTTCGACATCGACGCCAACGGCATCTTGCACGTGCGCGCCAAAGACAAGGGCACCGGCAAGGAAAACAAAATCACCATCAAGGCCAACTCGGGCTTGACCGAGGCTGAGATTCAACAAATGGTGAAAGACGCCGAACTCAACGCCGCCGACGACAAGAAAAAACTCGATCTGGTGCAAGCACGCAACCAGGCCGAAGCCATGGTCCACAGCGTGAAAAAATCGCTCAGCGAACACGGCGACAAGCTCGATGAAAAGGAAAAGCATGCCATCGAAGCGGCGTTGCGCGACACCGAAGAAGCGGCCAAAGGGGAAGACCGGGCCGCCATCGAAGCCAAAACCGAAACGCTGATGAGTGCCAGCCAAAAACTGGGCGAAAAAGTCTACGCCGCGCAACAAGCCAAAGAAAGTGCCGAGGGCGCGCAAGCCGAGCAGCCCGCATCCAGCAAGTCGGCCGACGACGACATCGTCGACGCCGAGGTCAAGGAAGTCAAGAAGGGCTGATTGCCCCGCACTCAGACCATCGCCGCGTCAGGGCAACCTGACGCGGCGTTCGTGCTCCACCGCAACCGTATTTCACCATGGCAAAACGCGATTTTTACGAAGTCCTGGGTATACCCAAAAACGCCTCGGACGAGGAAATAAAAAAGGCGTATCGCAAACTGGCGATGAAGCACCACCCTGACCGCAACCAGGGGGACAGCGCCAAGGCCGCCGAAGAGCGCTTCAAAGAGGCCAAGGAAGCCTACGAAATGCTGACCGACGCGCAAAAACGCGCCGCCTACGATCAGCACGGCCACGCCGGGGTTGACCCCAATATGCGC
>BBPE01000356.1_pt8 | contig 10860 bp, 10 predicted proteins | sample 1344301 | NCBI WGS metagenome assembly BBPE01 (sample SAMD00019089, study PRJDB2971) | groundwater metagenome | isolation source: The Cedars highly-alkaline
AACCCATGGACGAGACCACCCCGATACCCCCCGTCGACGCCTTCGACATCTCGGCGCGCGGGCGGATCGTGTCGCGAAGCAGTTGGCATATCGCCGAGCAGCGCGTCAATACCTTAGCTCTGCGGGTGGAACCCGACAGCACCGTGACGACCCAACCGGCTTGGCCGGTGTTGCTGCAAGCGCTGGGTGCCAACCTCGACCTAGCGAATCGCAAAGCGGCCGATCTGAAGCCGACGATCGACGCCGTAAACCGGGTGATCGATGCTCTGAACGCGCTGCCAGCCGATGCCTATTTCAGCGACCTCGAGCGCGCATTAGACCTACGCGAGCCGCGACCCTCGCAGGACCGCATCGGTGATGCGATGAATCGTGTTCTGCGCACGCTCGAACACCGCATCACTGGCGAAAACCAAGCCATGCGACGCTGATGGTTGGCGTTCTCCCGGCCAACGCATGACGATCAGCGTTTGAGTGACTCCCACCGCGCGGCCAAGACACCAAGTTGCAGATCGCCGGCCGCCCCTGCGGACACGCGTGCCTCAAGGCTGGAAATCGGCTCGCGCTCGGCCCAGAGCGCCGGATCGGCGGCCTGACGGTAGGCGTCGCGGAATGGCACGCCCCGAGCGGCGAGCTCAACCGCAAGATCGGTGGCATACATCGAAGGTTCGATCGCGGCGCGCATCCGTTCCGGCACCCAGCGAAACTCTCGCAGCAGGTTCGGCAGCAGGCTCAATGCGGCCAGGCCGCGTCCGAAGCCATGCACGAGCGCACCCTTCGAGAACTGCAAATCGCGGTGGTAGCCCGAGGGCAAGGACAGCAGTTGCTCGACTTCGGCCTTCGCCGCCGCCACTGAAGCGTAAACGCCGCGCATCAGCTCGATGACATCGGGATTGCGCTTGTTCGGCATCAATGAGCTGCCGGTGGTGTACTTCGGCGGCAGTTGCACGAAACCGAACTCAGCGCTGGTGAACAAGGACAAATCCCACGCGAGGCGGCGCAGATCGAGCATCGCCGAGCCGAGGGCTTCCAGAGCAGCCAATTCGAACTTGCCACGCGAGAGTTGCGCATAAGTGGCCGCGACTTGCAGACGGCCAAAACCGAGCGCCATCGTGGTGTGATCGCGATCGAGCGGCAGATTGACGCCGTAGCCCGCTGCCGAACCAAGCGGATTGGCGTCGATCCAACGGGCGGTGGCGCGCAGGCGCTCGGCATCGTCGAGAAAGGCCTCGACCCAACCCGTCCACCACATCGAAGCGCTGCTCACCATCGCGCGCTGTAGGTGTGTGTAACCGGGCAAGGACAGGCCTTGCTCGGCTTCGGCGCGTATCAGGGCGACCTCGGCCGCCGCATGGCAGAGCACTTCGGCATGCTGCAAACGGTCGCGCAGCCACAGTCTCGTGGCCACCAGCACTTGGTCGTTGCGGCTGCGCCCAGTGTGGATTTTCTTGCCGACATTACCGAGGTGTTCGATCAAATGCGCCTCGATGGCTGAATGCATGTCCTCGAAGCGCTCATCGAGCAGGAAACGACCTGCCGCAATCTCGGCGTCGAAACTTGCAAGTTCGCGCAGAATGGCAGCAAGCTCATCCGCATTCAGCACACCGATATGCTGCAAGCCTTCCGCGTGCGCGGCGCTGGCGCGGATGTCGTAGCGGATGAACTCGCGATCAAGAATGACATCGTCGCCAGCAAGAAAACGCTGGATTTCGGCATCGATGTCTACGCCGGGCTTGGCCCACAGCACGCTGCTCATGGCGCGTTCTCCATCGGGATGCCGAGGGTTTCCGGCAGGCCGAGAGCAAGATTGAGATTCTGCATGGCTTGGGTGGCCGCACCCTTCAAAAGATTGTCGAGCGTACTGACAACGACGAGACGGCGCGCATCGGCAGCAAGCGCGAATCCACCGATCTGCACGCCGTGCCGCTTGACGATACGCGAAACCCAAGGAGCCTCGTCGATGACGGAAACCAGCGGCTCGTTGGTATAGGCCGCGACATAGCGGGCGCGCAGCGCATCGAGCGAGGTGGGCACACACAGATGCGCGTTCACCGTCACCGTGATGCCGCGAAAGTACGCCGCCACATGTGGCATAAACTGAACCGGATGCCCGAGATGTCGGCTGACTTCGCGCTCATGCACATGATTCACCAGTGCATACGGCATTAGGTTGTCGTGCAACTTGGCTGGGTCGTTTTTATCGCTGGGCGTGGTACCGGCGCCGCTGTAGCCGGAGACGCCAAAGCACTGAGCAGGGCCGTCCAGCAGGTTGAGCACCGGAATGAGCGCAAGCTGCATCGCCGTCGCGTAGCAGCCCGGGTTGCTGATGCGCGTGGCACCAACGAGTGCGGCACGATGCCGCTCCGGCAATCCATAGGCCCACGCGCCGTCAAAGCGAAAATCGGCGGATAGATCGACGATAACAGTGCTCGGCGCAGTGGCGTCGAGTCCAGCGACATAGGGTGCTGCGAAACCGTTCGGCAACCCGAGTACCACTGCATCGACGCCGCTGGCAGCCACGGCAGCGGCATCGAGTGCGGTGTAGCGAAGGCCTCCGGTGAATGCGGGCTCGTGATCGGAGAGGTTCTGGCCGTCGCGCTCGCGCGAGGAAACGAACGCGATCTCGAAACCCGGATGCGCGCTAAGCAGGCGAATCAGTTCACTCCCCACATAGCCACGAGCGCCGACCAGGCCGATACGCTTCACGCCGCTGCTCCGAGCTGCAGAGTGACCGGCCGTGTGCGGCAGTGCTCGACAGCGAAACGGATGTCGTCGAAATGCTCCAGCCCGTACCAGAACACCGTCCAAGGATCGCCCTTGAGCGCGCCTTCGGATTGATCGAAGTAGAAGTCGTTGATCGGATTGCTAGTGCGCGAACGCCAAAACAGCCTGGGTACTTCCGCACGCATCACGTCCCATGCGGCGCGACCGAGACCCTCGCCTTTGGCGTCCTCGGCCACCGCAAACTTGTCCAGATGCGGGATGCCGTTCTCTTTGGTGAGAATCAGCGCCGTACGAAAGTTGGCCGAGACATAAATGCGCCACGGCGTCGTTGTCTCGAAATAATCCGGAGTGAGCGCGCGGCCGAAACCGGATTCAATCAGTGATTTCAATCGCGGCAAATCGACCTCGTCCCAACGCTTGAAAACGTTGATGGCCTCGCCACGGCGCACGAGGGTGCCCGACCCTCGATGCGTGAACAGCTCTTTCGCCAGTTCATCGGGCTTGGTGATCGACACCGAGGAGGACGGCGGCAGCGCGTCGAGCAGGTTGGCGATCTGCTCGATCTTCAACCGCATGCCACCGGTCAGCCAAGGCGCGGCCATCAGGCGTTCGCGATCGGTGCTGAGATTGATGGAATCGATCACCCTGCCATCGCCATCCAGCAAGCCGCCGGTGCCGGTAAGAAAAATGATCTTGTACGGTTGCAAGGATTTGACCAGCTCATTCGCAGCCCAGTCGGCATTGACGTTGACGATCTGTCCGTCGCGCGTTTCACCAAGCGAGCAGATCACCGGAATCGAGTTGGCACGAATGGCCGCCTCGACCCCCTCGCGCTCAACGCGCTTTACATGGCCGACGAGTCCAAGCCGCTCGCGATCAACCAATTCAGCCTCGAAAACACCGGTCTGGATCGACGTAGCTCGAACACCGGCCTCTTGCAAAGCATCGACGAGGCGCAGGTTTTCCCGCACTAAAACGCGACGCACTACAGCCAAAACAGCTGGCGGCGTAACGCGCAGACCGTCGATGGTTTGTTTGGTGATACCGGCTGCGGCCATTTCTTCATCCAACTGCGGGCCGGCACCGTGGATGACCACAGGAGTAAGCCCAACCTGCTGCAAGAAAGACAACGAGGACACCAGTGACACCATGTCATCGCGCAGAATCGCACCGCCCACTTTCACCACGGCGAAGCGCGCGGCGTCCACGGCGCTGAAGCGTTTGAGGTACTGCTGGATTTCCTTGGCGCTCGCCATATTGGAGAGCAACCGGACAATGGTGGTGCGCAAGTCAGTCATGGCGGGCCAGCAAGCGAATCAAGTGATGGGTGTAGAGGCTGAGCTGGTCGAGCGCGACCCATTCGTCGGCGGTATGGGCCTGCGCGATGTCGCCGGGGCCGAACACCAGGGCGGTCATACCGGCCTGCGAGAACAGACTGGCTTCGGTCCAGAAATCGACGGCACTACCCACGATCAAGCCAAGCTCATCGGCGAGGTCACGCGCAGCGAGGCGCTTGGTTTCGGCCAAGGCCACGTCACCGGCGGGCAGCGAGGGGCCGAAGAAAGTCGGCTCGTAGTGCGCCAGAGCGGCCGAGTCAGCCAAGCTCCGGAAGTGCGCATGCAAGCGCTCGGCACTTTGCGAAGGCAGTGGCCGGAAGCCAAAACGCACTTCGGCAGTCGGGGCGATCATATTGGCCTTGATGCCGCCTTCCACGCGGCCGATGTTGAAACGCAGGCCGTTCAGACCACCAAAACGTTGGTGCGACTGTGCTTCGACGAAAGCCAGCGCGGCCTCACCCCAGTGGATCGCCTGATGCAACGCCGAAAGTTTCAGCGCATCCGCCGCCGAAGCATGACCGGCTTGACCTTGAAATTTCATCAGCACCGAAGCGATGCCACGATGCGCGAGCACCGCTTCGCATCCGGTCGGTTCCGCTACGATCGCTGCGGTGAAAGCGTGACCCTGCGCAAGAAAGCCGGCGATGCAACGGGCGTCATTGGCTTCTTCGTCGGTGGTGAACAAGAAAGCCGCGTCGCCGGTGGTGCGCGCTGCCGCTGTCAACATCGCGGCTGCGGCGCCCTTGATGTCGCAGGCACCAAGGCCGATGGCGCGGTCCGCCGTCACCCGCAGCCGATGCGGGCTGGCCGTCCAGGCCGGGGAATCAGGAACAGTGTCCATATGCACGTTGAAGACGCGCTTTGGGTTGCCGCGTACCGCCAACAGCGCCACCGCACCCGCACCAAAATCCGTGAGCTCAAAGCGAAAGCCGTCGAGCTGCGTTTTCAGGTAATCAAACATCCCACCGGTGTCGATGACCCGTGGTGGATTGCGTGTATCAAAGCCGACCAGTGCTTCAAGGTGCTTGAGCGTACTCGCCAGCTCTTCGCTCACCGGTTCACCTCGGCCCACAGAGTGCTACTCATGCCATAGAGGCGAATGAAGCCTTCGGCCTCAGCCACGCCCCAATCGGCAGCTTGCGCATAGGTTGCTCCTTTGGCGTTGAGGATATGTGGTGACTGAATGGCAACAGCATCGACGCGGCCGCCTTCGGTACGCAAGCTAACGCTACCGTTGACCATGCGCTGCGACGAGGCGAGGAATGCCTCGACATCTGCCTTGAGTGGGTCGTGGAAGAAACCCTCGTAAACCAGTTCCGTCCACTTTCGGCCAAGCTCAGGCTTGAAGCGGTTTTGATTCTTCGTCAGCACGGCTTCTTCCAAGGCGCGATGCGCGGTAAGCAGTGCGAACAGGCCCGGTGCTTCGAAGATGATGCGGCCCTTCAAGCCAATGGTCGTGTCACCCGTGTACAAGCCCCGGCCCACGCCATACGCAGCCAATGCCACGTTGAGCTTGGCAAGGATGACGTGGCCCGGCAGTGCTTCGCCGTTCAAGCTCACGGCCTCACCGCTCTTGAACCCGAGGCTCAACTCCAGCGGCGCGCTCGGCCATTCACTGCGCGCTGCGCACCAGCCTTTGGCACCCTCGCCCGGCGCTTCCCAGCGGTCGATCTCGCCGCCGCTCATGGTCAGCCCGAGCAAGTTTTCGTTGATGGTGTAGCTCTTCTGTTTCGCGCGCACCCCGAAACCCCGTGCTTCGAGGTAGGCCTGCTCGTAGGCACGCACTTCGGTGTGCTCCTTCTGGATCTCGCGGATCGGCGCGATGATCTCGTAGTCACCCAAGGCTTTGATGGCCAAGTCGAAGCGCACCTGGTCGTTGCCCATTCCGGTGCAGCCATGCGCGATGGCTTTGGTACCGAGTTCGGCGCAACGTGCGAGTGCCGCTTCGACAATCAGATAGCGATCGGAAACCAGCAGTGGGTATTGGCCCTGATAGAGCTCGCCAGCCCAGATGAAGGGCTTGACAAAACCACTCCAGATGGCCGGACCGCCATCAATGGTGACGTGGCTGGCCACCTTCAAATCATGGGCACGGGCCTCGATCCAGGCTTTCTCCTCGGCATCCACACCGCCGGTGTCGGCGAATACGGTGTGCACTTCCCAGCCGCGCTCCTGCAAGTAAGGAACGCAAAAGCTGGTATCGAGGCCGCCGGAAAAGGCGAGGACAATTTTTTTGGTCATGTTCTGAATCTCGGTGGTTTCATGGGGCGGAGTTGGATGACCCGCCTCAATACGGCGCGAGGTAGCGAGCGCAGCAGTATTGAGCAGCTCATCGTCAGCCGCGCAGCAGGCGCGCCATCACGGCCTTTTGAACGTGCAGGCGGTTCTCGGCTTCATCAATGGCGATGCAATTCGGCGAATCCATCACGCCGTCGGTGGCCTTGACGTTGCGACGCAATGGCAGGCAATGCGAAAACAGCCCCTTGCCGCCGTCGCGGGTCAGCGCCATCTTCCGCTCGTCGACGATGAAGTGCTTGTACTCGTCGCGCATCGGCTTCTCGTCGGCCCAGTTACCAAAATAGGGCAGCGCACCCCAGCTCTTGGCGTAGACGACGTCGGCATCACGGTACGCCGCGTCGATGTCGTGCGAGATCTGTAGCGAGCCGCCGCTCTCGATCACATTCTGCTGCGCCCAGCCCATGTAGCGCTCATCGAGCAGGTATTGCTCGTTCGGGCACAGCAGGGTCACGTCCATGCCGAGGCGCGTAGCGATGGTCAGTGCCGAGTTGGCCACGGCGGTGTTCAGGGCTTTCGGGTGATAGGTCCAAGTGAGCACGTATTTCCGGCCACGCAGGTCGGTGCCAAAACGCTCGCGCAGCGCCAGTGCGTGGGCCAGCTCCTGGCAGGGATGGGTGATGGTCTCGAGGTTGATGACCGGCACCGTCGAATATTTCGCGAAACCTGCCAACACCTTGTCTTGACGGTCCACCGACCAATCGACGAACTTCGGAAAAGCGCGCACGCCAATCAGATCGACGTAGCGGCTTAGCACTTTGGCTACTTCGGCGATGTGCTCTTCGGCTTCGCCGTCCATCACCGTGCCGAAATCGAACTCGATCGGCCAAGCGTCCTTGCCTGGAGCAAGCACCACCGCCTGGCCGCCCATTTGCATCGCACCGACATCGAAGCTGGTGCGCGTGCGCAGCGATGGGTTGAAGAACACCAGCGCAATACTTTTGCCGGCCATTTGCTGGCCGAACTTTGAGTCTTTGAAGACCGCGGCCGCGTCCAGTACGGCTTCAAGCTCGCCGCGGGACCAGTCCTGGGTATTCAGGAAATGCTTCATCGATGCGGCTCCAAAGCGATAGTTTGCGGATTCCGGGACGTAAAACGCCAACGCCCAGCACTAGGCTGGGCATTGGTGGTTTCAGGAAAGTGAAACAAACCGGTTACCCAGCGGCGTGGCGGGAACCCGGTCGGTGCGCACGAGACGTCATCCCCGAGGCCATGTAGGCCGAGCTCAAGACGCCGAATGCGGGCAGGAAGGAAAACATGCAGGTGCAAAGAGTCGCAGAGGCAGCGCGGGGGCGCAAGCCTTCGCATCGACCTCAACGGAAACTGGAGCCCTCTCCGACGGGTTGCACCGAAACCCGAACCCGCAGTCGATCGCCCGGATCATAGGGTAGGCGCGACATGAAGGTCTGGCCCTGATGGACGTATTCGACATCGTAGGATGCGACACGGCGCTGCTCGCGCTCGACTTCGACGACACGGCAAGCGCCTCGACTGGCCGAGCCATCGTTGCGGTCGACGTTGCGACCAATCGCACCGCCAACCACCGCACCAGCCACCGTGGCTGCATCTCGACCGTCGCCCTTGCCCACCTGGTTGCCAAGCGCCGCGCCAACCAAAGCGCCAATCACGGTTCCACCGGTCGGATCACCGCCATCGCGGACTCCCGACTCGTAGCAACGTTCTTCGGGCACGCGGGTACGGATGGTTTCGTAAATCGGGTCGACACGAGTGACCTGCGCGTAGGCATAGGAGACATTCTCCCGGCCCGAAGCAAAGTCACGGTTTTGCACGTCGCGGTACTGGGCGGACGCGGCACCTCCAGCAAGCAGCGCGGCGGCAACGAGAGAGACGCGCGAAAGACAGACCATTGGGGAGCTCCGGGGCGGGTCAGATGAGGGATTCCAGCATCGAACGGCTGAACCAGACCCTAAGATTCCTGTTAAGCGGCGAAGGGCGATTGCTACACTCCAAGCCCATGTTCAAAACGCTTCGATACCCGTGGCCATCCGCCTGTTCAACAGCCTTTCCCGCCAAGTCGAAGACTTCCATCCGGCGAACCCCGACCGCGTGAGCCTGTACGTCTGCGGGCCTACGGTTTACAACTATGCCCACATCGGCAATGCGCGAGGGCCAGTGGTGTTCGGGGTGCTGGCCGATCTGCTGCGACGCCACTATCCGAACGTACTCTACGCACGGAACATCACCGACGTTGACGACAAGATCAACCAGTCGGCGATCGAGCAACAGGTGCCGATTACGGCCATCACCGACAAGTTCACCGCCATCTATCGCGAGGACATGGGCGCGCTGGGCGTGAAGCCGCCGGACCTCGAACCGCATGCCACCCACCACATCGGCGACATCATCGCGATGATCGAGCGCCTGATCGCCCGCGGCCACGCCTACGCCGCCGACGGCCATGTGCTGTTTCAGGTTTCGACGTATGCGGCTTATGGGGCGCTCTCCCGCCGCAGCACCGACGAGATGCTGGCCGGTGCCCGCGTCGAAGTGGCACCTTACAAGCGCGATGCCGTTGATTTCGTGCTGTGGAAACCAAGCACGCCGGAGTTGCCGGGCTGGGACTCGCCTTGGGGCCGCGGCCGGCCGGGCTGGCATATCGAGTGTTCGGCCATGTGCCAAGCGCACTTCGGCGACACCATCGACATCCACGCCGGTGGCATCGACCTTCAGTTTCCGCACCACGAGAACGAAATCGCGCAGAGTCAAAGTGCCAGCGGCAGCACGTTTGCGCGCTGGTGGATGCACAACGGCATGCTGACCTTCGACGGCAGCAAGATGTCGAAGTCGGTGGGCAACATCCGCACCGTGCATGAGCTGCTGAAGGACTACCCGGCCGAAGCGCTGCGCTATGCCCTGCTCTCGGCGCACTACCGGCAGCCGCTGGATTGGTCGCCGGCGCTGATCGAACAGAGCATCAACACGCTGGACCGGCTCTACGGCACGCTGCGCGATTTGGATGGCATCGTCGCCGCACCAGTGCTGCCAGAAAGCATCGAAACCGCGTTGGCCGATGATCTCAATACCCCGGCCGCACTGGCCGAACTGTCACGACTTGCGGGCGAGGCGCGTGCAGCACAGCGCGAGTGCACGCAGGCTTCGGGTGCTCTTGCCCGAGCGCAAGCCATTACCAGAGTGCGTGATGCCAAGGCCGAACTGCTCGGTGGCGGCGCGGCATTGGGTCTGCTGCAACAGGACTGGCGGTCGTGGTTCAGGGCGCCGCTGGCTGGGGCTCTGTCGGCGACGGATGTAGGCGATTCGCCTTCGGCAAATAGCAATGCCGAAAGCACCGAAGCATTTATCGAACGCTGCATCGCTGAACGCAACACCGCGAAGAAAGCCAAAGATTTCGCTCGCGCCGACGCCATCCGCGATGAATTGGCCGAGGCGGGCATCGTGCTCGAAGACACCCCGCAAGGCGTGCGCTGGTCGAGAAAGCGCGCATGAGCGCCGTGATTCAGGCCACCGCGACGCCCTTCCCGCTCGAAGCCACACCTGCGCAGGCACAGGCCGCCATTGCCGAGGAGTTTGGCTATTTCACTGATTGGTCGGAGCGCTACCAGTATCTGATCGATCTCGGTCGCAAACTGCCCGCCTTGCCCGATGCTTGGAAGACCGAGGAACACCGCCTGCTGGGCTGTCAGTCGAAGGTTTGGATCGTGGCGCAGGGCAATGCGCAGCGGCTTGATTTCCATGCCTTGAGCGATTCGTCGATCGTGTCCGGGCTGGTGTTTCTCGCCCTGCGCGTCTACTCGGGCCGCAGTGCCGCCGACATCCTCAGCACCATGCCTGACTACATCGCGGCGATCGGACTGTCGAAGCACCTCTCACCAACGCGCAGCAATGGACTCGCCGCCCTGCTCGCGTTCATCCAAGACACCGCGCGCCGCGCCGGGGAGCAAGCATGAGAGCGGTGCCCTTAGCGATGGGTCTCCTGATCGCGCTGGCAACGCCTGTGGCGCTTAGTGCCGAGCCAGAAAGCACCGCGGTGCTGGCAGACGCGGCGGGTGGCTTTGCACCGCTAACACTCGAACTCATCGGTATCGAAAGCGAATCGCGTCTACGCCCGCTCGTCATCCGCTACCGGGCCGACCGCGCGGCATTGGAGCATGTCCGCGCCCTCGCCAACGAAGGCGATGATCCGCTCTATGCGCCACGCCGAGCCGCTATGCGGGCAGCATTCGTCGCCGTGTGGCAACAACGCATCGCCAGCCTTGACTACACGAGGCTCAGCCAAGACGACCGCCTTGATCGCCTACTACTCCAGCGCGATCTCGAATTGGACGCGACAGCACAAGCGTTCGCGAAGGAGCGCTATGAGGCCGTTCGATCGCTACTGCCAGGCTACGAGGCACTGGTTGCCCTTCTTGAAGATCGGCGTGAGCTTCGCCAAGCCGATCCGCGGCGTGCAGCCGATGTGCTGGAACAAGCCCGCCTTGACCTCGTTGCACGAGCGGCTCGCCTGACATCCGAGGACGGAGCTCCCGCC
>BBPE01000977.1_pt3 | contig 10857 bp, 15 predicted proteins | sample 1344301 | NCBI WGS metagenome assembly BBPE01 (sample SAMD00019089, study PRJDB2971) | groundwater metagenome | isolation source: The Cedars highly-alkaline
GGATTGGCTCGCCACCGGCGCGGGGCCGATGTTTCGCCTGCCGCCTCAGCCAGACGAGGAGCAGGACGTGTTCGCGCAGCGTATGCAAGTGGTCAACGCGATGGGGGCAGTAGTGGATGCGTTGCCGCTACCTGAGCCGGAGCGGGCGAGGCTAAAGGTCTTGCTCACGGGGGATGCAGTAGAGGACGGATCGCTGATCGCCCAAGCGCTACAAACGTCACTCAAACCCGAAGAAGCCGCCCTGCTCGACAACTTTCGCCACGCCAGCCCCGAGGGGCAGAGGGCCATCAAGGCGACTAGCGACGCGCTGGCGAAACCGTCTTCCGGCAATGCCGGCAAGAAGTTCGCGTGAGGCGGCGAACGACGTTTTTTTCTAATGGAGATCGCTGTGAGATCAAACGAAATGACAAAAGAGCAACGCGCCAAGGCGTTGGACAGGTGGGAGCAAGTCGATCGCATCATTGCTGACTACGAGGGGCAGCATGAATTCAAACTACCTCAGCCGTGGCGGGATGCCATTCCCAGTTTGCTGCTCCAAGGCTTGGGAGAACCTGAGTTGCACTTGATCTTCGATACGATTGCCCAGGTGGAGTTTGCAGCGGGCAGGCTGGCTGAGCGGCCTACGGATTACACGGCCTTTAAGGATTGACCGCCGACCCGCCAGCTCCGACTTTTGGTCAAAAAATGCACCGGCCAAGCGCGCCTTGGCGCGGCGCTGCGCCCGCACGGCCTTTGCCCCTGAAAAGCTAAAAGCCTTTCCGCACCGCCGGCCTGCGCCACGGGGCACAGTGCTGGCATGAATACACCCCCACGCCCCATCGGTGCGCGCCTGCACAGCGCGCTGGCCCGGCTGCCGCGCCTGAGCGGCTGGCTGCTCATCACCCTGGCCCTCATGGCCGTGATCCTGTTCATTGCGCCGCACCAGCTCCCGGTGAGCCTGTACAAGCTCAGCCTGGTCAGCCTGGCCGGCGTGGTGGGCTACTGGCTGGACCGCTCCTTGTTTCCCTACGCCCGGCCCGACTCCTACCTGCGGCCCGAGCCCGACGCGGCGCGGCTGCACCTCATGGGTCTGGCCATGCTGCGCCGCGCCCTGATCGTGGCCGCCGCCATGATCGCCATCGGCCTGGGGGCCTGAGATGATGGACGATCCGGCGCGCAGCCGTGCCCTGGACACTGCTTGGGATGTGGCCCTGCGCGCCCTGGCCATGGCCTGGGCCATCGTCGGCCTGTGGGCCTTGGTGCTGGCCCTGAGCGCTCCCGCGCAGGCGCAACCCATCCCGGCCGCCGCGCACCAGTACCGCGCCGAACTGGTGCGCGCCGCCCATACCCAGTGGGGCCTGCACGCCCCCATCGCCATGCTGGCCGCCCAAGTGCATCAAGAGAGCGCCTGGCGGCCCGAAGCCGTCAGCCGCGTGGGTGCCCAGGGCCTGGCCCAGTTCATGCCCGCTACCGCCACCTGGTGGTGCCAGCAGCGCGGCATCAGCGCCGCCGATTGCCTGCCCCACAACCCCGCCTGGGCCTTGCGCGCCATGGTGGGCTACAACCTTTGGCTGCACCAGCGCACCCCGGCCCAGCACAGCCACTTTGACCGCATCTGGGCCATGTTGCGCGCCTACAACGGCGGGCTGGGGCACTGGCAGGCCGAGCGCCGCCTGGCCAGCGCCGACACCCGCCAGGCCATCGACGCCCCCTGCGGGCGCGCGCGCCGCCACAGCAGCCACTGTCCCGAAAACCTGGGCTACCCGGCGCGCATCCTGCTGCATTTGCAGCCGCGCTACCGCTCCTGGGGGCCGATGGTCGAGCTGCCCGCAGCGCCCACCCCCCCATCTGGAGGCACCTGAGATGCTGGGCCTGTTCAACCACGTGGGTGCCCGCTGGGGCCTGGGCGCGGCGTACCGCTTCATGTCCTGGGCGCCCTGGGTGGCGCTGGCCGCTGGTTTGGCTGCGGGCACCTGGGGCGGCTACACCTTGGGCCGCGCCCCCTTGCAGCTCGAACTGGCGCAGGAGCGCCAGGCCAGCGCCCAAAGCCAGCGCCAGCAGGCACTGGCCAGCCTGCGCGCATTGCAGGCGGCGCAGCAACGCGGCGATCAGCTCAGCCAGCGGCTGGCCGCCAGCGAGCGCCAGCGCGCCCGGCTCACTCAGGAGAAAACCGATGCCATCCACCAAGCCACCACTGGCCGCGCTTGCCTTGACGCTGCTGCTCTACGGCTGCTCCACCACGCCCCCGGGCTCAGCGTCGAGCACGCCGATCGACTGCCCGCGCCCACCAGCGGCGCTGCTGCAGCCCATGCCCCCGTTGCCACCGATACCGACATCGCTACCTGGGCCCTCCACGCCGGTGCCCAGCACCAGAGCTGCCGCGAGCGACTCCAGGCCCTGATCGACTGGCACGCCGCCCCAAGCCAGAGCGCCGCCGCCGCCCCCGCGCTCGCAGCCACACCGGAGAACCCCCCGCCATGACCGTCCAACTCGAAATCTGGCAGCTCATCACCTTAGGCCTCACGCTCTTTGCCGGCTTTGCCGGCGCGGGCAAAGCCTTGCTGGGCCAGACCCAGCGCCACCTGGACGAGCGCTTCCAGATCCAGGAAGACGGGCGCAAAGCCAATCACGAAGCCACCCAGACGCGGCTCAACGCCATTGAAGCCGTTTCGCGCGAAGAAGCCAGCCAGTGGCAGCGGGTCGAGCGCGAGCTGCTCAGCCTCAAGGCCGAGCTGCCGCTGCACTACGTGCGCCGCGAAGATTACATCCGTGGTCAGAGCGTGATCGAGTCCAAGCTCGACGGCCTGGCCGCCAAGTTCGAAAACGCCCAACTGCGCAATGCGCTGGGCATGGCAAGGGGAGAAAGCCATGGTTCCTGACATCGGCAAAATCCGGCGCGAATCGATGCGCTGGCTGGTCTTGCTCACGCTCAACAACGCGCGCCCGCTGGGTGCGCCCGAAGAGCTGGTGCTGAGCGTGACGCAAAGCGTCTACCCGGACGCCACCGCGCTGGAGCTGCGCCGCGAGCTCGACTACCTGAGCGAGCGCGACCTGCTCTCCCTGGTCAAGCACCCCGGCGGGCGCTGGCACGCTGCGCTTTCGCGCCACGGCGTCGATGTGGCCGAGTACACCACCGAGTGCGAGCCCGGCATCGCCCGGCCCCTCAAGTACTGGGTTGGCTAAAGGCACCGCCATGGGCCGCAAATCCACCCTTGCCCGGCTGCCCGCCGAAGTCAAGGCCCACATCGAGGCCGTGCTCGCTGGCGGGCGCCACACGCTGGACCAGCTCATCGACGACTTGCGCCAGCGCTTTCCCGCGCAGGCCAGCGCCGGAGCCTTGCCCAGCCGCAGCGCCGTGGGGCGCTATGGGCAAAAGCTGGAGCGGCGCCTGAGTGCCATACGCGCCAGCACCGAAGCCGCCAAGCTGATTCAGGCGCAGAGCGGCGACGACCAGGACGCCCGCTCCGAAGCCCTCACGGCCCTGGTGCAGACCGAGCTGTTCGAGGCCATTTTGTGCCTGCAAGAAGCCGACGACCCCGAGTCCGACCCCACCGAGCGCGTGGCGCAGCTCAGCGCCGCGGCCCGAAACATCGCCACGCTCACGCGCTCCAGCGTCAACCTCAAGAAGTACCAGGCCGAGGCGCAAGAGAGCGCACGGCGCCAACTGCTGCAAGAGCAGCGCGCCAAGCTCGATGCCATGCCGCACAAAGGCGGCATCACCGACGAGACCAAACAGGCCATACGGGCCGCGCTGGGGATCGCGTCATGAGCCAGCGCAAAGGCAAGGCGCGCGCCATCCCCGCCGACGCCGGGGCCATTTTTCTGCCCTACCAGAGCCGCTGGATACAGGACGAGGCGCGCCTCAAGCTGATGGAGAAAGCGCGCCAGATCGGCCTGAGCTGGTCCAGCGCCTACGCCTGCGTCGAGCGCAGTGCCGCCCAGGGCGCGCGCTACGACCAGTGGGTCAGCAGCCGCGACGACCTGCAGGCGCGCCTGTTCATCGAAGACTGCAAAACCTTTGCGGGCATCCTCAACATCGCCGCCCAGGACTTGGGCGAAGTGGTGCTCGACCCCAAAGGCCGCATCAGCGCCTACGTGATCGAGTTCAGTTCAGGCAAGCGCATCCACAGCATGTCGAGCAACCCCGACGCGCAGGCGGGCAAACGCGGCGCGCGCCTGCTCGACGAATTCGCGCTGCACCCCGACCCGCGCAAGCTCTGGAGCGTGGCCTATCCCGGCATCACCTGGGGCGGCCAGATGGAAGTCATCAGCACCCACCGGGGCAGCCACAACTTCTTCAACCAGCTCGTGCGCGAAGTGCGCGAAGGGGGCAACCCCAAGCAGATCAGCCTGCACCGTGTGACCTTGCAAGACGCGCTCGAGCAGGGCTTTTTGTACAAGCTCCAGCACATGCTGGCCGCCGACGACGAGCGCATGGGCATGGACGAGGCCGCCTACTTCGACTTCATCCGCAGTGGCTGCGCCGACGAAGAATCGTTCCAGCAGGAATACATGTGCGCCGCCGCCGATGACGACGCCGCCTTTTTGGAATACGACCTCATCGCCAGCGCCGAATACCCGCGCGGGCACGACTGGGCCCAGCGCGAAAGCGGCCCCTTGTTCGTCGGCATCGACATCGGGCGCAAACAGGACCTCACCGTGCTGTGGGTACTCGAAAAGCTGGGCGACACCTACTACACGCGCCATGTGCAGGCGCTGCGCGGGATGCGCAAATCCGATCAGGAAAAACACCTCTGGCCCTGGATCGAGCGCAGCCACCGCACCTGCATCGACGCCACCGGACTGGGCATAGGCTGGAGCGACGACGCCCAGGACGCTTACGGCAAATTCAAAGTCGAGGCCGTCACCTTCACCAGCGCCAGCAAAGAGGCCATGGCCTATCCGGTGCGCGCCCACATGGAGGACAGCAAGCTGCGCATCCCCTTCGATCAGCACATCCGCGCCGATCTGCGCAGCCTGAGCAAACAAACCAGCAGTGCGGGCAACATCCGCTTCACTGCCGAACGCGGCCCCGGCGGGCACGCCGACCACTTTTGGGCGCTGGCCCTGGCCTTGCACGCCGACAGCCACCCCAGCGGCGTGCCCCACGTGGCCAGCCGCGCCCGCCGCAGCGAACTGCTCGGCCAACTGCACGGTTACTGATGGAGCCGCCACCCACATGAAACCGCACGGCCTCTACATCAGCCCCACCGAATTTGTGGCCTTCGCCCAGAACGGCAATAAACAAAGCCTGAGCGCGCACATCGCCACGCGCGAACGCGGCCCCGACTTCACTGCCCTCGGCCTGTACCTGCCCAACCCCGACCCGATCCTCAAAAAACAGGGCCGCGACATCGCCATCTACAGCGACTTGCGTGCCGATGCCCACGTCGGCGGTTGCATCCGGCGCCGCAAGGCCGGTGTACTCACCATGGAGTGGCGCCTCAAGCGCGGCTCGGCCAGCGCGCGCAGCACCAAACTGTGCCAGGACGCGCTGAGTCGGCTGGACATGCACCGGCTGTTGCGCGAAATTCTGGAAGCCCCCTTGTTTGGCTGGCAGCCGCTGGAGGTGCTCTGGAGTTCTGGCGAGGCCGGTGGCCCCATCATCCCCAAAGACGTGCTGGCCAAGCCCGTGCACTGGTTTCATTTCGACGCCCAAGCCCAGTTGCGCTTTCGCTCGCGCCAGTCGCCGCTGTACGGCGAGAGCGTGGCGGCGCGCAAATTCCTCATCCCTGCGCAAGACGCCAGCTACGCCAACCCCTACGGTTTTGCCGACCTCTCGATGTGTTTTTGGCCCACCGTATTCAAGCGCGGCGGGCTCAAGTTCTGGGTCACATTCAGCGAAAAATACGGCACCCCGTGGCTTGTGGGCAAAACCCCGCGCGGCACCGCGCCCAAAGAACAAGAAGCCCTGCTGGACCAGCTCGAAGCCATGGTGCAAGACGCGGTGGCCGTCATCCCCGACGACGCCAGCGTGGACATCGTTGAAGCTGCTGGCAAAACCGCCAGCGCCGACCTCTACGAGCGCCTGCTCATGTTTTGCCGCAGCGAAATCGCCATCGCCTTGCTGGGCCAAAACCAGACCACCGAAGCCAGCGCCAACCGCGCCAGCGCCACCGCAGGACTGCAAGTCACCGACGAACTGCGCGATGCCGACGCCCTGCTGGCGCAAGCGGCGATCAACCAGTTGTTGCGCTGGATCGTTGACCTAAACGAAGGCGAGGCGGCACCTGCGCCCGTCTTCGAACTCTACGAGCAGCAAAAGGTTGACACCGCGCAAGCCGAGCGCGACGAAAAGCTCAGCCGCAGCGGCGCGCGCTTCACCCCCCAGTACTACAAGCGCATCTACGAACTCCAAGACGGCGACCTGGACGAAAGCGCTCCCGTGCCGCCCGTCGCATTTACCAGCCACAGCCCGCTCCAGCCCGCAGCCGATGCCGGCAGCAGCGCCTACGCCGAGCGGCCAGCCGAAGCCAGCGGCGACGCCATCGACGCCCTGATCGACTCCGCCATGTCCGACTGGCAGCCGCTGCTCAACCCCCTCATCGCCCCGTTGCAAGCCGCCATGGATGCCGCCGCAGCCAACGGCGACAGCGCCGGGCAACTGCTGCAACGCCTGCCCGAGCTGCTCAGCCAGATCGACACCGGTGCATTGCAAGAAGCCCTCACCCGGGCCTCATTCGCGGCCCGTCTGGGAGGCGTAGCCGGGCTGGGAATCGATGGTGCGCCATTGCAGCCCGATGCGGCTGCTGCGCGCTTTGCCGAGGAACCGATTGCGCCCGCTGCGCCCGTTGCGCCCGTTGCGCCCACGCCGTCCGTCATTGTCAACGTCCACCCCGTCATCGAATTGCCCGCGCAGGCTGCGCCAGTCATCCACAACCACGTGCAACTGCCCCAAAGCCCTGCACCCGTGGTGCACAACAGCATCGAACTGCCCCCGCAGCCCGCGCCGCAGGTCAGCGTCATCAACCAGGTGCAACCCGCTGGCGTCACCGTCATCGATCAGCACCCCAGTCGAGCCGTGCAAACCGTGGTGCGCGACAGCGCCGACGAAATCGTGCAAACCGTCACCGTTTATGAAAAGTGAGGTCATTGCATGGCAAGCCAGTTTCCCAATGCGCTGGACCAAATTGCGGCCGACAAAGCCAATGCAACCATTTCAGCCGACGACCATCCCGGCCACCACAACCAATTGGCCCACGCCATCAATGCGGTGCAACGCGAACTCGGTGTGGATTTGGCTGCGGTATTCAAAGTCGCGCGCCATTTCGAGGAAATCGCAAACAACGAACCGGCCAAGGCCAAATGCCGCCACAACCTTGGTCTTTCCAGCATCGACGGCGGCACCTTCAATTAGAGAAAGCCAACCATGACACAGCGCATTCAACTTCGTCGCGGCCTCAAAGCCAATTTGCCCAGCAGCGGCATGTTGCCCGGCGAAGCCTTCGTCACCACCGACCGGGGCACCTTGCATCTGGCCACCGACCCCCTCACCCGCTTGGCCGTGGTGCCGGCGCTCGACGACCTCACCCAGTTGGCCGCCATCGACGGCGCTGCCGACTTGTTGCTGGTACACGATGCCGACGGCGTAGGCCAAAAAGAAAAGCGCATCACCTTCAACGCCTTCAAAGACGCGCTCAACATTCCGCCCGAATCCACCGACGAGAAAGTCGCCGTCGCAGCAGGCGGCACCGCCGGCTACATCTGGGGCAGCGACGGCAGCAACGGCGTCATACGCATGCACACCAGCATGAGCTGGAGCAAAGACCCGGCCAACGGCTTCGTCACCCTGGCGGTAGGCACGGTCGACTGCGGCACCTTTTAAACAGGGTTCAGCCGATGGCCAGCCTGTTCATCAAGCGCGGCACCCGCGCCCAGCTCAACGCCGCCGCTGCGGCGGCCCAGCTTCGGCAGGGCGAGCCCTACCTGATCACCGACGAAGCGCGCCTGGCCATCGGGCTCACCACCAGCACCTACCAGACCTACGCCACGCAAAGCGAAGCCAGCGCCGCGCCTGCATTGACACACCTGCAGGCAAGCCTGGGTGCCAATGTGCAAATGCCCACCAGCAGCGTTTGGGTCAACGGCCCAAGCCTGCTGCTCGATGCAGGAATTTGGCTGGTCAACGCCAATGCGCAGTTCGTGCGCAACTCCACCGGTGCCACCCAATGGTCCGCACGCTTAGCCGCCGGCGTAGTCAGCCTCTCCAGCGGCCAACAGTTCAGTCCCAGCCTAAGCGGCGTCACAGCCCGGATCAGCCTGTCTGCGGTCATCACGCTTTTGGCTCCCACCACCGTAATACTCCAAGGCATGTGCAACCCGGGGGCAACCACCTGCCTCATGAGCGCTGCAACCGTCTTAGGCGGCAGCGGCACAGCCACCAACATCAGCGCGCTGCGCATTGCATAAAGCGCCAGCCATGTCAAAACCGCTTGCGCCCCCAGCAGCACCAGCGCTTGCGCCCTGTGCCCACGGCTGGCCTGTGCGCAGCAGCCCAGTCGGCGTGAGGCTGCGGTGAGCACATACGGCAGCGCCAGCTACGGCGGCCGCGTCCAGCCGCCGCTGCTGTGTCCAGACTCTGCCCAAGGCACCTACGGCAGCGCCAGCTACGGCTGCTTTACCTATGGCGGCAGCGTCCAGCCGCCAGCGGCAGATGTGCGCTCAGGGCGCGGCGGTGCCAGTTACCTGCGTGGGCTGCACTACCACCAGGCGCGCGCGCCAACCGACGAGCAACGCCGCCGACGCCTTCGGGCCGAGCAACTCATCCTCTTCAAAGCATGAGCACCACAGCCCAAGCCTTCGCCCGCTTGCACAGACTAGAGCCAGCCCAGGCCATCGCCTACCTGCGCCAGCGCCAGCAAATCAGCCTCACCTACGGCTGGCAAGACCTCTGGCAAGACGAACACAGCCGCCACTTCACCGTCAGCCGACTGGCCAGCGCCGACTTGCTGCAAAGCTTGCGGGACCAAATCAGCGCCAGCGTCCAGGGCGACCTCAGCCGCCGCGATTTCTTGCGCGACGCCAAAGCCGCCTTATCCCAAGCCGGCTGGTGGGGGCGCAACGAAGTGCTCGAAAGCGCCAGCGGCGAAATCCACACCACCACCTTCAACCCCTCCCGGCTGCAGCTCATCTTTGACATCAACACCCGCCAGGCGCACGCAGCCGGCCAGTGGGAGCGACTGCAAGGCAGCCAGCAAAGCCACCCCTACCTGCGCTACATCACCCGGCGCGACGAGCGCGTGCGCCAGCATCACCGCAGTTGGGACAACCTCACCCTGCCCATCGGGCACGCATTTTGGGGCACCCACTTTCCGCCCAACGGCTGGCGCTGCCGCTGCCGCGTCGTCGCCGTCAGCCAGCGCGAGTACGATCGCGGCACCGCCCCGGGCGGCGCTCGCATGATCAAACAAGCCCCCGACATCGCGTGGCAGCAGTGGGAAAACCGGCGCAGCGGGCAAACCGAAACCATCCCTGCGGGCATTGACCCGGGTTTTGGCTACAACCCTGGCCGCAGCGCTGCGCGCCAGCAGCACAAGCTGGTACGCGACAAACTGCTCGCGCTCGACCCCTTCACCGGTGCAGCGCTGTGGGGCACATTGCGCAGCACCCAAGCCAGCGAACTGCAACGCGACTGGCAAGCCAGCGTCCAGCGCCTGAGCAACACCAGGCAGGCCGGCGGCGAAACGCATTTGGTGCATGTCATCAGCGCCGCCACGCTGCAAGAGCTGGCAGAGCGCGGCCTGCAACTGGCCAGCGCCGCAATCCTGATGCGCGACAAAGAACTCGCACACGCCGTGCGCGACACAAAATCCGACCGCAGTGCCATCCTCAGCCCAGACATTTGGGCCAGACTGCCCGAGCTCATCGCCCAGGCCGTTCCCTACCTCGACACCCAAAAGCAAAGCCTGATCTACGCCTTCCCCTTGCCCAACGGCCGACTCGCCAAAATCGCCGTGCACCTCAACTACACCGAAAAAGCGCGGCTCAGCCGCCAACGCCAGCGCGTCACAGCCAACTTCATACCATCAGGGGGGGTAGTCGACGCCGCCAACATGCGCGAGACAAGGTACGTCGAAATAACGAAGTGAGGCGGTGCCGGATTCGAACCGGATAATGCTGGCCTGACGGCTAACAACCATTCCCATTGGAAACAACCGCCTCCCGCGGGATTCTAGGGCTTTTGACCGAGAACATCAAGGAGCCATGCCATGCTCACCATTGCCGTCAACAGCAGCCAGGTGCAAGCCGCCTTGGCCAGGCTCGCCTCCCGCCTCAACGACCTCAGACCTGCCATGGCCGCCATGGGTCAAGAGATGGAGAGCCGCATCAGTGCCCGCTTCGAGACCGAGACCGACCCCAACGGCCTGCCTTGGGCACCTTGGCTGCCCTCCACGCGCGCCGATTACCCCTTTGCGGGCAGCCAAGCTGCAGCCGCAGAAGGAGCAGGCAATGGCCGCATCCTCGATCGGTATGGCACCCTGCTGGACAGCCTAAGCCACCAAGTCAGCAGCGACAGCGTGCGCATCGGCTTTGGCCAGCCCTATGCTGTGTTTCACGAATGGGGCACCCAGCACATGAGCCGCCGCGGCCTGCTTTTTGACGACCCCGACGCCGGCACCCTCTCCATGGCCGATACCGCCGCCGTCCTCGAAATTCTTGGCGACTACCTCAGCAGCGGCCGTTGAGCCCAGAAGCGCTGACCCAAACCGCCCGCCAGCGGCTCCCATCTAGGCTGCCTGACGGGCTAAAAATCACTCACCGCAACCTGTTTCGCGTCAGAAAGATGATTTACAAAAATCATCGCGCTGCAGCCCATAAAATCCCAAAAAATCTCGAAATATCGCGCCGATTACCCTTTGAATATCTCACGCGGGTTCA
>BBPE01004974.1_pt4 | contig 10791 bp, 12 predicted proteins | sample 1344301 | NCBI WGS metagenome assembly BBPE01 (sample SAMD00019089, study PRJDB2971) | groundwater metagenome | isolation source: The Cedars highly-alkaline
ATCCTGGGGCTGGAGAAGGTCCCAAGGGTTGGGCTGTTCGCCCATTAAAGTGGCACGCGAGCTGGGTTCAGAACGTCGTGAGACAGTTCGGTCTCTATCTCTCGTGGGCGCAGGATATTTGAAGGGGATCTTTCCGTAGTACGAGAGGACCCGGAAAGACGGACCAATAGTGTTCCAGTTGTCCCGCCAGGGGCAAGTGCTGTGTAGCCACGTCCGGAAAGGATAAGCGCTGAAAGCATATAAGTGCGAAGCTCCCTCCAAGATTAGATATCCCAGCCGATGGAGACATCGGCTCTTAAGGCACCTTGTAGACTACAAGGTTGATAGGCCACAGGTGTAAGTGGGGTAACCCATTGAGCTAAGTGGTACTAATCTGCCGTGCGGTTTGACTACACTGTATTATATAGTTATATAAAAAGATGCTTTTCTCTATGTAATTGTTAATTTATTATCAAATTTTTTTTTGAAAAATTTTTAAATTTAATCTTTTCCCGGTAGCAATACTGAAGGGGCTCACACCCGTTCCCATTCCGAATACGGTAGTTAAGCCCTTCGAGGTCGATGGTACTGCACTGGCAACGGTGTGGGAGAGTAGATAGCTGCCGGGATTTTTTTTATTTGTAAGGTTCATTGCTTATTGCTTACTATTTTTGATATTAGATTTTTGATATATTATATAACACAATGTATGGAAAATGATACCATTACTGCCATATCTACTCCCGAAGGCGAAGGTGGGATAGGAATTGTCCGAATAAGCGGAAACAACGCTATTAAAATTGCAAAGACCGTATTTAAGCCTTTCAAAAAAAGTTTTGATATGTCAAAGGCAAAAACATTTTCGCTTCATTATGGATGGGTTATAGACCCTGTTGACAAAAGAAAGGTTGATGAGGTTATATTAAGCATTATGTTGAAGCCGCATTCATATACAAGAGAAGATGTTGTTGAGTTTAACTGTCATGGTGGATTTATTCCTCTTAAAGAGGTATTGCAGATTGTTATTAAAAGTGGTGCAAGGATTGCACAGCCTGGGGAGTTCACAAAAAGGGCATTTTTAAATGGGAGAATAGATCTTGTCCAGGCTGAATCTGTAATAGAGATAATAAGAGCAAAAACAGATAAAGCACTCCGGTATGCGTTTTCGTCGTTAGAGGGCAAATTTACCGAATATATTGTTCATTTAAAAGATTTAATAGCAGAGGCATCTTCGTATTTTGAGGCACTGATTGAATTTCCAGAGCAGGAAATAGATATTGATATAGGTGAGGGATTAAAATTTCTTGAAGGTTCCGCAACACAAGTCGAGTCTCTGTGGAAAGCGGTATCGGGTTCAAGATTTTTAAGAGAGCATGCAAATATTGTTGTTGTGGGTAAGAGAAATGTTGGCAAATCAAGCCTTGTAAATGCAATATTAAAAAAGGACAGATGTATTGTTACACCTGTTCCGGGAACAACAAGAGACATCGTCAGGGACATTGCGGATATAAAAGGTATTCCTGTATGGATAAGTGACACAGCAGGACTTGGGGCAACAGAAAATATAGTGGAAAAAGAGGGGATTTCAAGAGCAAAGACAGAAATCAAGGGCGCAGACCTTGTGCTTTTTGTTCTTGATGCAAGCAGTTTGATTGATGATGAGGACAGGCATGTATTAAAACACCTGCTAAATGCTTCTGTCCTATATGTGTTTAATAAGATTGATATAGAAAAAAAAGAAGTTTATAATACAAGTATTATTGATGGGCACTCTTATATCAAGGTGTCTGCCCTTGAAGGCACCGGACTTGAAGAACTTGAATCCTCTATTGCAGGTATTCTTATGGGGGAAAAAGAAAACTTAAATAGCAGTCAAGGAGAATATTTCCTTGCAAGCATAAGACAATCGTCTGCAATAGAAGAGGTGAAAAATATATTACAGGAGGCCATTACACTTATAAAAAACAGAATGAATATTGAACTGGTTTGTGAGCAGTTAAGGTATTGTATAAAAAAGATTAATGAACTGAAAGGGGAAGGAATAACAGATGATGTTCTTGACCGTATATTTAAAAATTTTTGTATAGGAAAATAAAAAAGGGATGAGCCTTAACCAGAAATTTAGAATTCTAAATTTGAAATCAGTAAAAAAGGGGGGAGGGTGTTTATAACATTTGAAGGGTCTGAAGGCTCCGGGAAAAGCACAGTAATAAAATATATATCTTTAAAACTAAAAAAAATTAAAGTTCCGTTTGTTGTTTTTAGAGAACCGGGTTCAACCGAAGTTGGTGAAAGTTTAAGGAAGATACTTCTTAATTCAAACACAAGAAAGATTTCTATACATACAGAAGCACTTTTATGTCTTGCGGCACGCTCTGAACTTGTATTTGAAAAGATTGTCCCTTCTCTTAAAAAAGGTAAGGTTGTTATATGCGATAGGTTTCTTGACTCAACAATTGCTTATCAGGGATATGGGTTGGGTGTTGATATTAAATGGCTAAAAGAGATTTCAAAAAATGCAAATTTTCATATAATCCCTGATTTGACCATACTTATTGATGTCCCTGTAAGGTTGGGCTTAAAAAGGTCCGGTGCCCGCCCTGACTTGTCAGGGGGCAGACAGGAAAAAGACAGGATAGAGAAAAGAAATACAGAATATCATAACAGGGTAAGGCAGGGGTATCTTGCTATGGCAGAAAAAGAGCCCAGCAGGTTTTTTGTTGTATCAGGTAATCAACCTATTAAAAATATGGCAGAAAAAATTTGGGAAAAGATAAGCAATGGCTTTTAAAAATATTGTTGGTCATAGACTTGCAGGTGAACTATTAAGGGGTGCTATCTGTTCCGGAAGGGTAGCATCTTCTTATGTATTTGTAGGACCTGACGGGGTTGGGAAAAGTTTTGTTGCAAAAACTTTTATCAAGGCATTATTCTGCAAAAATTTTTTATCTGCTTCCTTGCCTAATACAGGGATGGTTGAGGATGATTCTTGTGATAATTGTATTTCCTGTAAAAAGATAGACAAAAACAATCATCCGGATGTTATGATGGTTTATTCACAGGGGAAGGGAGAGCAAATTAAAATAGACCAGATAAGAGAGGTAAGCCGCAAGGTTCAGCTGAAACCCTTTGAGTCTGATAAAAAAGCATTTATTATACTTGATGCAGATGATATGAAAGAAGAGGCTGCACATGCATTTTTAAAAACGCTTGAAGAACCTCCTGCGGGTTCTTTTATCATCCTTACCACATCCTTGCCCCAGAGACTTTCCAGAACCATACTTTCAAGATGCCAGAAAATAAGATTTGGTTTTATTTCAGAAACCCTTATTTCGGATAGGTTGCAAAAACATTTGTATATAGATAAAGAACTGGCAGAAACACTTGCACATATGTCTGATGGAAGATATGGACTTGCCGTCAGCCTTGCACAAACTGAAATGCAGGAATTAAGATTGAAGATTATTGAAGGTCTTAAAAACCCGAGTCTTTCGTTTATAAATGTTTTGTCCGACCAATCCCGAGAGATTACCTGTCAGAGGCTTGAATGGGCAGGTATGTGGTTCAGGGATATATTGGTATATAAATTGACATCGGATAAGAATAAACTTATATACTTAGATTATAAAGACGATATAGTAAGACAGGCTGAAAGATTTAATATAGATTTTCTTCAAAATATTATAAATAGTTTTCTGACTGCAAGGATAAAAATAAAGTCTTATGTCAATACCGACCTTGTTCTTGGGAATCTTTTGACACAATTACCTATTTAATATGGATATGACAGCAAAAGACTTTGTAAGATTAATTGGAAGACAGAAAAAAGATATCATCGAGGTTCTTTTAAATATCCTACATAAAAAACAAATTCCATACTGCATAATAGGAGGATTGGCAGTAAACGCATATGCAGAGCCGGTGGTAAGCCTTGACCTTGACGTTATTGTGGCTACCAGTAATATAAAATTACTATGTCAGGAAATGAAAAAACATAGAGTAAAGGTAGAAATATTTCAGCATAGTATAAATTTAACTACTCAAGATTCACAATTAAGAATACAAATACAGACTGATAAAAGATATCAATCCTTTGTCCGAAATGCAGTTTGTAAAAATGTACTCGGGTATAAAATGATGGTGGCACAATTAGAGGATGTATTACAGGGAAAAATATTTGCGTATCAGGATAAAGAAAGACGATTAAGCAAAAAGCAAAAAGACCTTGCAGATATTATGCGTATTGTAGAATGTTATCCTAATCTTTTGACACAATTACCATCGTCTGTTCGTCCATTGTTTGAAAATTCTTAAAAACATTGAAAATAAGAAGTTTATACCGTCTTTTTTTTATTAATGTTCAGTCTTATCGGTTGTTTCCTTTCTTCTGAAATCACAATAACTGTTCAAACAAAAAACAGAAAAATCTATCTTTTGAAAGTAGAAATTGCTGATTCCCCTCAAAAGTGGCAGCAAGGATTGATATTTCGCAAGTCTATTCAGGAGGGAATTCCCCTTTTTTTAAGGAGGGTGAGGGGAGATTATCTTTTCGGTTTTGAGATTTGTATCTTGGCAACAGACTACGGGTCTTGCCTGTGCTTGCCCTGAAAAGGAACTGGAGAACTTATAGAATATAATGGCTTAAGGATAAAATTGTTGAGAATCTGAAAGAAATGGTATCCGATGACAAAAGATAAGGCTGAAATTATCTTAGATAAATGCGTAGAATATTTACTATATGCAATGATTGCTTTTATACCCATTTCTATATCAGCAATTGAAATATCTTTTAGTTTAGCCTTACTTGCTTTTTTGATTAAGAAGGTTTTAAAGCCAGATTTTGGGTTTGTTAAGAATTTTACTCATCTTTTTCTCTTTTTATTTTTTGGATTTTGCGCGCTCTCACTATTTAATAGTGAAGTCTATTTTACCAAAAGTTTGAGGGCACTGTTTTTTAAATGGTTACAATATATTTTTATCTTTATTATAGTAGAAGATACTTTGAACACTTCAAAACGCTTACGCAATGCTATATTTATTTTATTAGGTGTAAGTGGTTTGATAGGTCTTTCTGGGATAGTTCAGCAATTTAGGGGTGTAGATTTTTTGCGTCAGCGGGTTTTAGTGGATGGTGGCCGGATAACCGCTACTTTTCAAAACCAAAATAGTTTTGCTGCTTACCTGGTGCCTGTTTTATTATTGGTAACATCGCTGGCAATTTTTCCTCAACTTAAAAAGCAATACAAGTGGATTTTGTTTTTCTTGGGGTCTCTTTTAGGCATATGCTTAATTTTGACCTTTTCCAGAGGCGCCTGGTTAGGGTTTTTTGTAGGATTGGTTTTAATGCTATTAATATTTCGTAATAAAATTAAGAGGACCTTCCTTCCTGTTTGTATTTTTATTATCATTTTAATGTCAATTCCCGCATTAAGACAAAGAGTTATTTCTGTCTTCCAGCCGGGTGGAGATGCAATGAGATTTTCTATCTGGAAAAATGCCTGGGCAATGATTGTAGATAATCCCTTCTTGGGTAAGGGATTAGGCACATTTATGGATCATTTCCCAAAATGTACAAACCTTGAAAGCCCCTACTATGCACATAATTTTTTTTTGCAAATCTGGGCAGAGGCAGGGATATTCGCCCTGTTAAGTTTTCTTCTGTTTGTGGGCTCAATTTTGCATGAGGGGACAAAGGTATTTAAGAAAAGTTCCCCCCAGGGACTGTCTATGGGGTTGTTGCTAGGGTTATTATGCGCAATCTTTGGCTTTCTTGTGCACAGTTTTTTTGACACCAATCTTTATTCTCTTCAACTGGCAGTTTTGTTCTGGTTTATACTTGGGTTAGCAGTAAGTATACAAAGAATAAAATAAATCTATCCACTTTCTAATTTTATCAGACAGGTATATTACAGTAAAAGCCCTGAATATTGTTATAACAGATATTGTCTTGAATAAATAACGGTGGATGGTGTCTTAGAGGTGGAGAAAATTAAAAATGTGTAATGTTTTATTTCTTATCGGCAATTCTGACACACTTAAAAAACAGGCAATTGAGGATATAAAAACAAAGAGATTTAAAGGTTTATCTTTGGATGTTATGATATTCTATCCTGAGGATACAGGAGGTTCACATATTGTTGAGTTTTGCAGACAGACCTCTTTTTTGGGTGTAGCGCGTATTGCTATTATTAAAGATGCGGATAAAATTAAGGCAGAGGACAGAAGGATTTTACAATCGTATGTAATAAATCCTTCAAAACAGGCACTTCTTATATTTGAATTTTCAGATCAAAAAAAGATTAAATCAAGTGGATGGCAGATAAAAGAATCTGCTACTGTTCATTGTTCAAACCCTACGGGGCGTCTGCTCTTTGACTGGATAAAAGAAAGGTTTAAAAAAGAGGGGAAACAGGTCGATGATAATGTTCTGCAGACAATTATTGAAATTTCATCAGGGAATATTGAAGGTGTTTTGTCAATCATAGAGAGGGTGTGTTTGTATGCAGGGGATAGAAAAGATATTAAAAAAGAGGATGTTTTAAGAATATCTGAAAAGACATTTGAAGGGGATGTTTTTAAGATGCTCCACCTGTGTTTTTTGAATGATAAGAAAGGTGCGTTCCGTGTACTTTCGGACCTTATTGTTTCAGGAGAAGAGCCAAAGAAGATAATGGGAACAGTATCCTGGCATGCAAGGGTGTCTCTTATTGTAAAAATTCTTTTAGAAAAAAAATGTAATGATATAGAAGATAAACTTGAAGAATTTAAAATAAAACCAGGAGCGTATTATCTGTGGAAGAATATTATATCAGAAACACCATTACAGAAGATTAAAAAATATGCCAGGCTTGTTGAGGATATAGACTATAGAATAAAAACAGGCAGAATCCCTGAAACAGTTGCTCTTGAAATGCTTCTGGCCAACGTTTAAGGCCTTGTTGCATCAACTCTATGTAATGCAGATGCAAGTCTTGATTTGTGTCTTGATGCCTTATTTTGATGAATAATTTTCTTTACCGCCGCTTTATCAAACCTTGATGAAATAACCCTTAAAGCATTTTTTGCTTCCTCAAGTTTTTTTTCTTTTAAAAGACTTCTAAATTTTTTAACCCTTGTATGCAATTCAGACTTTATTTTCTTATTTCCGACCGCCCTTTTTTTTGCCTGTCTCAATGCTTTTACTGCTGATTTACGATGTGCCAATTTTCTACCTCCTTTCGTAAGTTCAATGGTGCCGGGACCCAGAATCGAACTGGGGACGCCAGGATTTTCAGTCCTGCGCTCTACCTACTGAGCTATCCCGGCACAATAGATTCAAAAACCCCCGACACAGTCGAGGCAAGAAAACCAGTCTCCAGTATTGAAGTTAAATTTTTTTTAAAACCCAAGAGTGTCTAAAATAAAACCAGAGATTGGCCAAACAAACCAATCTAATATGCCAAGAAACATTGCGGCAAACAATATGAATATTCCATAAGGCTCAATTCTGTCATAATATTCTGCAATATTATGTGGAAGAAGTCCCGATACGATTCTACTTCCATCAACAGGTGGTATAGGAATAAGATTAAAAACCGCAAGTGCGATATTTATACGACTTATGTACCGAAATATCAATGGCAAGCCAGAAATTCCTGCTCCTGATATTATATGATATACAAATGCACTTATTGTTGCGATGATAAGATTTGTCAAAGGGCCTGCAAGACCAATAAGAAGCATTGCTTTTTTGGGATTGGCAAGAAGATATGGGTTCACAGGAACAGGTTTTGCAAACCCCAGAAGAGGGGAACCCGCCACCCACAGCAGGATTGGCAGAAGTACTGTTCCAAATGGGTCTATGTGTGCAAGTGGATTTAGTGTAAGTCTACCGGCCATGCGGGCAGTAGGATCGCCGAGTTTGTTTGCGACAAATCCATGCGCATATTCATGAAATACTACTGATATTACCACAACTGCAAATAAAAATATAAAATCTGTAATATTCATTTGTTCTTCTGCAATTCCCTAAGCGCTCTTATATTTTCAACCACAATAACCTGTGTTTTCCATCCCTGTGCCTCTTTAATTTCCCCCCATAATGCAACAGGTATATGTGTGTATCTATTAAGATTTAAATTATTGCTTTTTAAGAAGTATTGTATCTGCCCTTTTTCATCTATAAGTTTGTGTGTGCCCGGTCTTCTGAATATCATACCAAGGTCATCTATTACTCCTGTTGCAATGGGAGGAGGTATTTTTTCCTTTTTAGTGCCCGACAATTCCAGTATTTTTTCTTCAAGTTTGGTTTTTGCTTCTATGTATTCTTTTCGTGCCGATTTTAATTTTAATTCAAAAAGCCTCTTTCTAGCCTTCTGTTTCCACACACCATCTGGATATTTGTCGGATAAAAGATTTTTATATCTGTCCACCAAATCTTCAATGTTCATCTGCTGTATATCTTTTTTAGATTCTTTATCATAAATCTTTTCTGTTTGCTCAAGCAACGCCTGTGCTTCTTTTTTTATCTGCATCTGTTTGCGGTAGGTTTCTATATCCATCTCATATGTAATATAGTCTCCAAATATATATCCTGAAAATGCGTCTGTGGGCTTTACCTTGAGCCATTCTTCACCAATGCTTATTATTTGGAAGGTATCGCCTTTTTTTGCATTTCCGACAACAGGCGAACGTGTGCTTGGACCTGTTCTTACATTTATATTATCTTTTTTAGTCTTTGCAACATTTTCTTGAATATCTGTAAGTTTTTTATAGATATATAATGGTATATCATCAGGTATGTTAACACAAAACCAGTTGGCGGTTTTACCCTTTACAATAAATAATTTCCCCACCTCTAATGTTCTAATAACAGGCGTATTTATATCTGGTCCTGAACGCAGGTTGACTCTGTCAGCATTTAGTTTGCCGATGAACGGAAATTCTTCCGAGTATAAAGAAAAGGGTATCAACAACAGAAGTAACAATAGAATTGATTTTTTCATTTCTCTTCTTTTTTTATTTTTGTCTGTGTTGTTTTTTCAGGAGCAACCGGGACTGTTGTGCTTGCGGCTTCTTTAGGTTTTTCCTGTTTTGCACCCTTCTTCATCTTAAAGGTTGTTACCTTTATTTTGGGAAGTCCAAAGACAGATTGTCCCTGTTTCCACTTGTCATCTGCCATTAGTTTTTTTAACCTTTCAAATCTTTTAAGAACACTTCTTTGTTTTGCAAGTTTGTCTATTGAACGAAGACTTCTATGTATTGACATTTTTCCTCCTCATTTAGGTAGCAAGATTTCGGGGTTCACCCCGTTAGATACAGAAAATGCAAGGTTTCTGGGGGTAAAGATTTTATCTGTTTAGAAATTTATTTCTAACGGGGTCAACGACCCCTTTTTAGTTTTCTGACAAAACTATCGTTATGTAATTTACGATAGTATGGTAATCTGTTTTTTGCGCTTCTCCAACTATCATATTTACCTGCACATATTATGAAAAATTTACCATCTTTTATTAAAAGAGGGTCTAGTCCTTTCTTTTTTAGTTTTGATATTTTTTGCAACGCCCTATTTTGTGATTTATATGTTACAAGCTGGACCGTAAAGACTGTTTTTTTCCGTTCTTTTGGCGGCAATGTTTCTAATTTTTTGTCTTCTCTCTTAGGAGGTAAAACGGCAATCCTGGCATCTTCTTTTCTAATATCTTTTTCTTTCCGGATGTATTTTGCTAAAGATACCCGTTGTGGCTTATCGGGTTGTTGTATTCTGTTTTTTTCAATATTTGCATCTATTCTGTATCTATGCGTTCCATAAAAGAAACCGGCGCCAAAAGAGCATATCGTACCTATTATAACAAATACTGAAATAACAAGCAGGTTTCTCATTCGTGGAACAGATGAAAGTCCGCAGTTCTTTTTTTTGTACAGGTGTCCTTCATTTGCAAACAGGTCTTTTTGCCTGTAAGATTCTTTGTTCCGCATTTTATCCTCTAAATAACAGGTGTAAAACTTACCTTTGGTTTTTGTATATCACCGCTTATTTCAAATAAAAATTTGATAGATTCTGTTTGAGAACCTGAAAAAATCTGTTTAAAGATAGTAGGCACAGAGTTATCTTTTATTTTTTGTGGATAAAATATTATATCAAATTTTGCATTTATTAAAGAAGTTTTTGTCATCGGTTCTTGTTTTAAGGAAAGATTTCCATATATGTTCAGTATACTTGCCTCTGTCTTTATATCGGATAGTAATAGTTTTGTTTCATCTAAAAGTACATCTGATGTTATATTTTCAAATCCTATTGTTCTGATGTTTATCCCCGCCATTGTCCACATAGTTTGCTGTTTTGTCATAATACTTACATTTTGCAACAGAATATCACCTATCAATCTTTTTTGGGCAAGCGGTAAGAAGGAATAATTTAAAAAGGCATTGTCTACAGCTATAACTGTTCCGTTTTTTGTTTTTAGTTCTACATTATTAAGATGTATCTGGCGGAATACATATATTTGAGTACTACCGATATTTAATGTTGCGCCAGTTTTCTCGCTTACAATTTTTGATAATTGTCTTGCAATATATTCGGATCTTATCGGATATTTATTTAGATAAAAAAATATACCTGAAAATATAATTATTAGGAATATAAAAACACCTAATATAAAATAAATAATTTTTTTAATCATTTTGTCCTCCTGAAAATTTTTTCTATATACTTTTTTATGTGGCCCAATAAATGATCACTTATTCGTAAATATTCAATCAACAACATTGCGCACCTATTAAACCATCGTAAATATTCACTAAACACCGTTCATATTTTAGGCACAGAGGCAC
>BBPE01001683.1_pt3 | contig 10786 bp, 6 predicted proteins | sample 1344301 | NCBI WGS metagenome assembly BBPE01 (sample SAMD00019089, study PRJDB2971) | groundwater metagenome | isolation source: The Cedars highly-alkaline
ATCCTGCCGATCAGTTGGATGTACATCGTGATGATGGGTGCGGAAGGCCTGCGCCGCGCCACTCAAGTGGCCCTGCTCAACGCCAACTACGTGGCCAAGCGCCTCGAACCCCACTACCCCACGCTGTACACCGGCAGCAACGGCCTCGTCGCGCACGAGTGCATCCTCGACCTGCGCCCGATCAAGGACAGCACCGGCATCAGCGCGGAAGACGTGGCCAAGCGCCTGATCGATTTCGGCTTCCATGCGCCTACGCTGAGCTTCCCCGTCGCCGGCACGCTGATGGTCGAGCCGACCGAATCCGAATCGCTGCACGAACTCGACCGCTTCATCGACGCGATGATCCAGATCCGCAACGAGATCCGCGCCATCGAAGACGGCCGCCAGGGCCGCGAGGACAACCCGCTGAAGCACGCGCCGCACACCGCGATGGTGGTGACGGCCAGCGAGTGGACCCGCGGCTACCCGCGCGAGCTGGCGGCGTTCCCGCTGCCCTCCTTGAAGCACACGAAGTATTGGCCGCCAGTGTCGCGCGTCGATAATGCCCACGGCGACCGCAACATCATGTGCGCCTGCATCCCGGTCGAGGCCTTCAAGGACGCGAAGTAGGCCGCACTTCGTGGTACAGGTCGCGGTAGGCCGCGGCGCTGGTTTCCCAGCCGTGATCAGCGGCCATGCCGGTCAACTGCATCTGCCGCCACGGCTCGGCCGCGCGATACAGGCCAAGGGCGCGCAGGACAGCGGCGGCTAACGCCGCGCCGCTGGCTTCATCGAACACTATCCCGGTGGCGCGTCCGGCAGCCAGATTGGCGGGGCTGGCGTCGACCACGGTGTCGGCCAGGCCGCCGACGGCGCGCACGATCGGCACCGCGCCATAGCGCAGGGCATAGAGCTGGGTCAGGCCGCACGGCTCGAAGCGCGATGGCACCAAAAACGCATCGACGCCGCCCTGGATCAGGTGCGCCAGTGCTTCGTCGTATCCGGCCCGGAACGCCACCCGCCCCGGTGCCGCTGCGGCGGCGGCCTGCAATGCGGCAACATGGCTGGCATCGCCGCTGCCGAGCACGGCGATCTGCACGTCCGCCGGCAGCAGATCGAGCGCCGCGAGCAGAAGATCGACGCCCTTTTGCTCGACCAGCCGCCCGACCAGCCCCAGCAGCAGCGGTTCTGGTGTGACGCGAAGGCCGAACTCCGATTGCAGCGCCGCCTTGTTGATGGCCCGTGCCGGCAGGCTCGTGGCATCAAACGTTGCAGCCAGCGCCTTGTCCTTGGCCGGATTCCAGATCTCGGTGTCGATCCCGTTCAAGATTCCCGACAACACGCCCGAGCGATGGCGTAGCAGGCCATCGAGACCGCAGCCGAAGGCCTCGGTCTTGATCTCCTCGGCATAGCGCGGGCTGACCGTGGTCAGGCGATCGGCAAAAACCAGCCCGCCCTTGATCATCGAGAGCCGACCGTAGAATTCCAGTTTGTCGGCAGACATCCAAGCCTCCGGAAGCATCAGCGCTGCGGCCGCGCCGGGCTCGATCAGGCCCTGATAGGCCAGATTGTGGATGGTGAAGACGCTGCCCGGGCGCTTCGTTTCCACATTTAGCAGCGCCGGTAGCAGGCCGGTCTGCCAATCGTGGGCGTGCACCACATCGGCCTGCCACGACACCAGACGGCCGAGCGCCAGCGCCGCCGCCGCCCGGCAGAAAAGCGTAAAGCGTGCCGGGTTGTCAGGCCAGTCGCGGCCACTATCATCCCGGTATGGATCGCCGGGGCGCGAAAATGCCGAGGATTCCAGCAGATACACCGGCAGCAGCTCCCGGCCCTGACCGGGCAGATCAGCGCGCAACAAGGTGAACTGCGCGCCATGCAAGGCGGTCGTGACCAGTGGCCGCAACGGCGACAAGGCGGCGCGGGCGGCCGGATAAGCCGGCAACAGCAAGCGCGCATCGACGCCAAGCCGGCGCAAAGCCAGCGGCAGGGCACCGACCACATCGGCGAGGCCACCGGTCTTGATAAGTGGGTAAGCCTCGCTGGCGGCCAGCAAAACCCGGATCCGGCCACCACTGCTCATGGCAGCTCCAAAACCAGGGTGGCAAGCGGCGGCAGGCTGAGCTCGATCGACCATGGCCGACCCATCCAGGCAACCGCCTGCGCCGTGGCAGAGCTGTTGCCGACGTTGCTGCCGCCGTAGTGGGCCGAGTCGGAATTCAAAATCTCGAGATACACACCCGCGACCGGAACCCCGACCCGATAGCCGTGGTGCACCACCGGGGTGAAGTTGTGCACGATGAGCAGGCTGCGGCCGCCGCCGTGACGCAGATAGCACAGCACCGACTGCGCCGCGTCATGGCAATCCAGCCACTCGAAGCCTTCTGGTTCGAAATCGTGGCGGTGCAAGGCTGGGTGCTGCCGATGCAGGCGGGCGAGGTCTTGAGTCAGGCGCAAAACGCCGCGGTGGCGGTCGTAATCGAGCAAATGCCAGTCGAGGGCACGGTCATGATCCCATTCGGCAAAAACACCGAACTCGCTGCCCATGAACAGCAGCTTCTTGCCCGGTAAAGTGAACTGGTAGGCGTACAGCAGCCGCAGGTTGGCGAAACGCTGCCAGTCATCGCCGGGCATCTTGCCCAAAAGCGCGCCCTTGCCATGCACCACCTCGTCATGGCTGAGCGGCAGCACGAAGTTCTCCGTGTAAGCGTAGAGCATCCCGAAAGTGAGCTTGTCGTGGTGGTATCTGCGATAGATTGGGTTCTGCTGGAAATACAAGAGCGTGTCGTTCATCCAGCCCATATTCCATTTCAGGGCAAAGCCGAGACCACCAGTCCAGGGCGGGCGCGTCACCTGCGGCCAGGCGGTCGATTCTTCGGCGATCACCACCACGCCCGGATTCTGGCCTTGCAGCACGCCGCACAGCTCGCGCAGAAAATCCACCGCGTCTAGGTTCTGGTTGCTGCCGTATTGATTGGGCAGCCACTGCCCGGGCTTTCGCGAATAATCGAGATACAGCATCGAGGCCACCGCATCCACGCGCAGGCCGTCGGCGTGGAAGGACTCGATCCAGTGCAGCGCCGAGCCGATCAAAAATCCTCTGACCTCGGCGCGACCGTAATTGAAGACCAGCGTGCCCCAATCGGGATGTTCGCCGAGGCGCGGGTCCTCATGCTCGTAGAGCGCGGTGCCGTCGAAGCGCGCTAAGGCATGCTCATCGCGCGGGAAATGCGCCGGAACCCAATCGAGGATGACGCCGATGCCGGCCTGATGCAGGCGATCGATCAGAAGACGCAAGCCGTCCGGGTCGCCATGACGGCTGGTCGGGGCGTAGTAGCCGGTGCACTGGTAGCCCCAGGAAGCGTCGAAGGGGTGCTCCATTACCGGCAGAAGCTGCACATGGGTGAAGTTCAGATCGTTCAGGTATGGCACCAGTTGCTCGGCGATCTCGGCGTAGCTCATGAAACCGCCGTCAGCACGCCGACGCCAGGAGCCGAGATGCAATTCGTAGATGCTCATCGGTGCGTGGCACCAGTCGGTGCGCGCCCGGCGCTGCAGCCAATCCTGATCGCCCCATCGATACTCCGAGGCACCCACCACGCGGCTTGCGGTTCCCGGACGCAGTTCAGCGGCGCGGGCGTAGGGGTCGGCCTTCAACAGCAGGCCGCCGGGTCCGCGCAGCTCGAATTTGTAAAGGACGTCTGCGCCGAGCCCGGGGATGAACAGCTCCCATACACCGCTGCCGCCGCGGCTGCGCATCTGCTGCCAGCGACCATCCCAAGCGTTCCAGTCGCCGACCACCGACACGCCGAGCGCGTTTGGCGCCCAGACCGCGAACAAGACACCGGCCACACCATCGACTGAGCGCAGGTGGGCGCCGAGGAAACTCTGCGGATGCCAGTGGCGGCCTTGAGCGAACAGGTGCAGGTCGAACTCGACGAGTTGCGGCGCAAAACCGTAAGGGTCGATCGACTCTTCCTCAGCTCCGCTGGCGTTTAGCCAGCAAATCACCGGGTGGCTGGCATGCTCGCCGGCGTCGATCCCGATCTCGAACACATCGCTGCCGGGCAGACGCGCGAACGCCCCCTCCGGCGCACCCTGCAACCAAACCCGGGTAGCGCCGGGGCGGCACACCCGCAGGCGCTGCTGGTGCCGGCCGAGCAACGCAAACGGATCGTGCAGGCAACCACGATTGAAGCGTTGGAGCAAATCGGCGCTGGAATCTGAAATACTGGGCGGGGTCATTGATTTGTCAAAGCGTCTTGCTTCGGTGGATGTTAGCAATGAGGGGACTGTGCATGAACCAAGCCAAGCGGCCAGAACGCTTCATCAGTGAGTTGACCCGCGCCACGTTGGCGCTGGTTCTGGCCGGCGGCCGCGGTAGCCGCCTCGAACAACTAACCCTGTGGCGGGCCAAACCGGCAGTGCCTTTCGGTGGCAAGTTCCGCATCATCGACTTTCCGCTGTCGAACTGCGTCAATTCTGGCATCCGCCGCATCAGCGTATTGACCCAGTACAAAGCGCATTCGCTGCTATTGCACATCCAGCGCGGCTGGAGCCAGTTCAGTGGGCATTTCGGCGAGTTCGTGGAACTGCTGCCGGCGCAGCAGCGGCTCGAGACTTCCTGGTACACCGGCACTGCCGACGCGGTCTGGCAGAACCTCGACATCATCGCCGCCCACAAGCCCGATTACGTGCTGATACTGGCTGGCGATCACGTCTACAAGATGGACTACGGGCCGATGTTGGCCGCGCACGTGCAGCGGCGCGCCGATGTAACCATCGGCTGCGTCGAAGTACCACTCGCCCAGGCTTCCGCCTTTGGCGTGATGACGGTCGACGACGAGATGCGTATCCGCTGCTTCGATGAAAAGCCGGCCGACCCGCAGCCGCTGCCGGGGCGCGGCGACACGGCGCTGTGCTCGATGGGCATCTACGTGTTCGACACCCGCTTTTTGTTCGACCAGTTGTGCAAGGACGCCGGCATCAGTGACTCGCAGCACGATTTCGGCCGCAATATCATCCCTAGCCTGATCGATTCTCATCGCGCTTTCGCCTACCCGATCAACGACGGCAGCAGCAGCGTGCAGCCCTACTGGCGCGACGTCGGCACCATCGACTCCTACTATGCCGCCAACCTCGATCTGGTCGCGGTTACGCCGGATCTAAACCTGTACGACAGCCAGTGGCCGATTTGGACCTCGCAAGAACAAGTGCCGCCGGCGAAGTTCGTGTTCGACGACGACAATCGCCGCGGCATGGCGATCGATTCCATGGTTTCCGGCGGCTGCATCCTCTCTGGCGCCGTGGCGCGGCGTTCGTTGCTGTTCACCAACGTTCGGGCCGAGGCCGGTGCCGAACTCGAAGAATGCGTGATCCTACCGGAGGTGCAGATCGGCGAGGATTGCCGCATTCGCCGCGCCATCATCGAACGTGGCTGCATCATCCCAGCCGGCATGGTGATCGGCCATGACCCGGTAGCCGACGCCCGTCGTTTCAGCGTAACCGCCAGCGGCGTGATCTTGGTGATTCCCGAGATGCTCGGACAATCACTGCACCATGCTCTTTGATGCCCTTTTCGAGCAGCGCGCCTGAGCGCCTCGCTCAAGCCGCTGGGTCGGATGCGGGTGCCACGAGCGGCAGGACGAGATCGAAGCGGGTGCCGCCGCCCGGATTGCTTTTGACTTCGATGCTGCCGGACAGCAACTGACTCACCAAGTTATAGACGATGTTCAGGCCGAGTCCGGTTCCGCCTCGGCCCATTTTCGTGGTGAAGAACGGCTCGAAAATTTTGCGTCGAGTGACCTCATCCATGCCCTTGCCATCGTCCACGAAGGACAGCAGCACCTCGCTACCGGCCGTGCCCTCTTGTAATCTCGCATCGATGCGCAAGGTGCCAGAGGCCTGCTCATCAAAGGCATGCAATGTCGCGTTATTCACCATGTTGCCGACGATCTGGCCAATCGCGCCCGGATAACTGTCCATGCTGATCCCGGTCGGGATCTGCATCTCGACGCGGAACCGCGCGTTTCGGAGCGACGGCCCCTCCATCTCCAAGGCTTCGCGCACGACGGCGGCGAGATCGAAACGGCGACGCTTGCTGCTGGATCGATCGACCGCCACTTGCTTGAAGCTCGATACGAGCTCGTGCGCCCTTGCCACGCTTCGCACCAGCAGTTGGATTCCCTCGCCAAGCACCCGGAGGAACTCATCGAGCTCGCTACGCCGCAGTTGCCCTTCGTCCACGGCGCGGGCAATGCCTGCGGCTCGTTCCTGCAATGTCGAGCTCACCACCAAGGCATTACCCAGCGGCGTGTTCAGCTCATGTGCTACACCAGCCACCATCTGTCCGAGTGACGCCATCTTTTCGGCTTCGACGAGCTTGCCCTGTGCGCCACGCAACTCCGAGAACGCGGCCTCCGCGGCGTCGCGTGCATGAACCAGTTCGATCGTACGCAGTTCAACGAGGGATCGAAGTTCATGCGCCCGGCGTGCGGACATCGCTTCACGCCAACGCAGCAAAGCAAACAAGCCAAACAGAAGCAAGGCCACACCGGCGAACAGGAACGCCGGGGTCTGCCAAAAAGCCGCTTCCATCCGGAACGGCAGAACCAAGGGATAGGGACTCCAGTCGCCGACTCGGTTGGTCGCTTCGACCACGAGCACGTAGTCGCCGGGCCAGAGATTGTCGAAGGTCGCCGTGCGTTGGCTTGCATCTCCGGAAATCCAGTGTCCAATCTGGCCTTCGAGTCGATAGCGATACCGGACGGCCATCGGATCGGAGTAATCGAGACCGGCAAATCCGATGGCGAGGCGTCGCGTGCGAGCCGGAATGCGTAATCCGTCGCGGCCGCGCGGAAGCAAGGTTTCGTCGGCATGAATCGCGCCAAGGACCACGCGAGGCGCGAAGTCCCAAGGCCGGAATCGTGCCGGATCGAGCAAGGTCAGACCGGTACTCGTCCCCAACACGAGCCGCCCATCTGGCAGTAGACGGCTGGCACCCCAGACCTGGTTCGCCACATCGAGACCATCGGCCGGGCCGAGGGCCTGCCAGCGCTCACGTTGCGGATCGAATCGAACTCGTCCGGTCCATACTATGCCCGCGTGATCCACAACCAGTTGGTCGCCGAGCCCCTGCTCGACAAGCCGGGCATCCAGCGCGAGGTCGAGCCTCAAGCCCCGCTCTGAGAGATCCATCCGGTAAAGCCCATCGCGGGCGAGCATCCAGAGTTGACCGTCGGGGCCTTGTTTTAACCCCAGTACACCGGTTTGCCCGACCACAAGCTCACCCGCCTGGCCAGCACTTCGTAAAGGAACCACCGGCCGCAGCGTCTCGGCATCGGCCGGCCGCCACCAGAGTCCAAACGGTGTGCCAACCCAGAGCCGCGATACATCGTCTTCGACAACCGACCACACGATCTCGTCGAAGGCACTGCCGTCCTCGCGGCGAAGCGGATCATCGGCACGGCCGTCAGGCCGGACACGGCGAATTCCGCTCCCCAGACCGGCCCAGGCACCACCCGCCGCGGCTGCGGCGAGCACGCGGATGCGTTGCTCTGGCCAATCCTTGGAGACCGGTTCGAACCTCCCTTGATCGTCGGGAGCACGCCACAGACCCCCTTCCTGCATGGCGGCCCAGAACTGGCCGTCGGCCGTCCTGAGCAAGGCGCGCACGGTGCCATCCGCAAGGCCTCGCCCTACCGAGAAGGACCGAAGCACCTGCAAACGCTGGGTGTCGACTTCGTCGATGCCGACGTCGCCAACTGACAGCCATAATCGACCATCGGGCAAGGGAGCGGAGGCGTTGATGGTGGGATGCCGAAGCCCCCCCGGCCCGGAGCGGAGCGGAGTTGCTGTAGTGCATCAAGACCGGGAGGCAGCCGCTGCAAGCCGCCGCCCCACGTCGCTAGCCAAAGATGACCCGCGCGATCCCCCGTCAAGGATTGCACGCGATCACTGGCCAAGCTGCCCACACGCCCAGGGGCTTGGCGGATCCGTTGCTGCAAGGCACCGGTTGCTCGATCCCGGACTTCGATGCCACCACCAAAGGTCGAAAGCCAGAGTGTGTCCTTGCCCCACTCCGCGAATCCGCTGACCCACGGGTGGCCGACGCCATCAGGGTCCGGCAGCAAAGGCAGATGCCGAACCGTCCCGTCTTTTTTAATCACCGAGGCACCATGCGTTTGGCTGCCTACCCAAAGCTGGCCGTCGGAGGCTTCGTAGAGCACGTAGACGTAACGGCCTTGGATTTCCGGCACGGGAACAGGCTTCTGTGCGCCACGAGGCAGACGATGCAGCCCGCCACGATGCCCCAACCACAGTGTGCCTTGGCGATCGAGCAAGACCGTGCGCACGGGTTTGCCCGGGAACCAATGCAGGCCGGGAATGACTCGCCCTGTCGCATCAAGCCGACGAACGCCATCCCTTGCATCGGCAACCCAGACCCCGCCCGTCTCGGCCTCCGCAAGGGCAAGCGTGGCGTGGTCGATGCTCTCGACGCCAGCACCGGCTTCGGCGACTCGCACGAACACCCCGGTCTCGGGGCTGCGCATCCAAAGCCCGTACCCTTGCAGACTCACCCAGATGCGGCCATCGTCCGTCGCCAAGAGAGCCAGCACGAAAGCACGCGGGAGGGCGTCAAGGTTGTCGCTTTCGTGGACGAAACGCTGACCATCGAAGCGTAGCAGGCCGTTCGTCGATCCCAGCCAGAACAGGCCATCAGCGCCTTCGGCCAAGGCGGTGACGATGCCATTCGGAACAGCACGGGCATCGCCGATGGTCTGGAAGTCGGGAGAATTCGGTGCGAAGTTCGTCGATGCTGCGAACAGCCCACTCGGCAAGGCGCAGGCCGCAAGCAAAAGCCCAAGCAATCGACTTCTGTGGCGACCGGCGCGCGATGCCATGGCACACAGCATGGTGCCAAGGCAGGGCATCATGATTAGGTGAACGGATCCCGCAGCACGATGGTGGCTTCACGGCCTGGGCCGGTCGAAACAATGGCCAGAGGACAGCCGGCCAATTCTTCCAGCGCGCGCAGGTAGGCGCGGGCGGCCGGCGGCAGCTTCTCCCACTCGGTGATGCCGGCGGTGGTCTCGCTCCAGCCGGGAAACTCGAGGTACACCGGCGTACATTCTTCCCAACCAGCAGCGTCGAGCGGTGCGTACTCGGTGCGCTTGCCGCGGTATTCGTAGGCGATGCAGATCTTCAGCTTCTCCATCCCATCGAGGATGTCGAGCTTGGTGATGCACAGGCCAGTGATGCCGTTGATGGCCACCGCGCGTTTGAGCGCCACGATGTCCATCCAGCCGCAGCGGCGCGGGCGGCCAGTGGTGGCACCGTACTCTTGGCCGCGGTCGCGGATGCCCTGCCCGATGGCGTCGTTCAACTCCGTGGGGAACGGGCCGCCGCCAACGCGCGTGGCGTAGGCCTTGGCGATGCCGAGCACATAGTCGATGGCATCAGCGCCGACGCCGGTGCCCGCCATCGCGCCGCCCACCGTGGTGTTCGACGAGGTGACGTAAGGGTAAGTGCCGTGATCGATGTCGAGCAGCGAGCCCTGCGCGCCTTCGAACATCACGCGCTTCCCGTGCTTGCGCAGGTCGTGGAGGATGCCCGCCACGTCGGCCTTCATCGGATCGACGTAGGCACCGAACGCCAGCGCCTCGTCGAGCGTCTTTTGGACATCGACGGCTTCGACGCCGAGGTACTTCGTGAGCACGAAGTTATGGTAGTCCATCGTGCTGCGAAGTTTTTCGGACAACTCCGCCGGGTAGGCGAGGTCGGATACGCGGATGCCGCGGCGCGCCACCTTGTCTTCGTAGGCCGGGCCGATACCGCGGCCAGTGGTGCCGATCGCCTTACCGCCGGCGGCCTTTTCACGGGCCTGATCGAGCGCGATGTGGTACGGCATGATGAGGGGCGTAGCCGGGCTGATCTTCAGCCGCGAACGCACCTCGACACCGCTCTCTTCGAGTTGGGCGATTTCCTTCTTCAGTGCGGCCGGGCTCAAAACCACACCATTGCCGATCAAGCACAACACGCCTTCGCGCAGGATGCCGGATGGAATCAGGTGCAACACCGTTTTCTTGCCGTTGATGACCAAGGTATGGCCAGCATTGTGGCCGCCCTGAAAGCGCACGACCGCACCGATCTCCTCGGTGAGCAGGTCGACGATCTTGCCCTTACCTTCATCGCCCCACTGGGCGCCCAACACGACCACCGATTGACCCACGGCTTAGCCCTCGAGGAGTGGAATATGGTCGGCACCTTCCACTTCGAAGGCTGCCATGCGCGACGGACCAAACCCGCCGACGCAGCCCGGCTTAGCGGCGATCCTGATTGAAGTAGCGAAAAAACTCGGAATCGGGCTCGAGTATCAGCGTCGTTCGCCCATCAGCCAACGCGCCACGGTAGGCTTCGAGGCTTCGATGGAAGGCGTAGAACTCCGGGTCACGTCCATAGGCTGCGGCGAAGATAGCCGCCGCCTTGGCGTCGCCTTCGCCGCGAATGCGGGCTGAATCGCGCTCGGCATTGGCGAGAATCACCTGCCGGCGCTGATCGGCATCAGCGCGGATCTTCTCGGCGCGCTCCTGGCCTTCTGCGCGGGTACGCGCTGCCACCTCAAAACGATCCGCACGCATGCGGTTGAACACGCGGTCGAGCACCGACTCGGTGTCCGCAGCACCATCGTCCGGCAAGTCGATGCGCTTGATGCGAACGTCAGCCACCTCGATGCCCAGTGTGCTAGCACTTCGATTGATTTCTTCGAGCAGGCTGTTGATGACATCGCCTCGGCCGGCTTCCGCCA
>BBPE01002336.1_pt1 | contig 10749 bp, 15 predicted proteins | sample 1344301 | NCBI WGS metagenome assembly BBPE01 (sample SAMD00019089, study PRJDB2971) | groundwater metagenome | isolation source: The Cedars highly-alkaline
CTAGAGCATCATCCGATCAAACGGAGTCGTTTGGTCGGATTAAAGCGCTCGCCAAGACAACGTCATAGAGCGATTTTCGTGAGCCGATGCGAACGGAAATCGCCCTAGTCGATGTCGCGCGGCACCGGCCTCAGGCGCTGCGGCTGGCCGGCCCCGCCCGCGGCGCGGGTGATCGGGATGCTTTTCACGCGCACCTCCGGCAGCGGCCGGAGCAGATCGATGTGCAGCAGCCCGTTGTCGAGGAAGGCGCCCTCCACCTCGATGCCCTCCGCGATCACGAAGGCGCGGTGGAACTGCCGCGCCGCGATGCCGCGGTGGAGGAACACCCGCCCGTCCGTCTCCTCGCCCTGGCGGCCGCGCACGACAAGCTGGTTCTCCTCCATCGTGATGGCGAGCTCGTCCATGCCGAACCCGGCCACCGCGAGCGTGATGCGCAGACGGTTCGGGCCCAGTTGCTCGATGTTGTAGGGCGGGTAGCCGTCGGCACTCTTCTGCGCTCGCTCCAGCATCTGCTCGAGGTGATCGAAGCCCAGGAAGAGCGGCGAGCCGAAGACGGAAGAACGCGACATGAAGCCTCCAGGCGCGGAGCGCAGACCGCGCCGCCGCCCCTTGTTCGGGCACGGAAGCGCGAACCCGCGACATGGCAAGGGGCGGCGCTTGCGGCAAGGGGCGCGGCGGTGTAGCCGCGCGGCCTCCCGCCATGGACGACATCCCGCCGATCCTCCTCGTCCCCGATCCGCGGCTGCGCAAGAAGGCCCGCACCGTCACGGCCGCGGACGCCGACCAGGTGCGCGCGCTCGCGCCGCGCATGCTCGCCGCGATGTACGCCGCCCCTGGCATCGGCCTCGCCGCGCCCCAGGTCGGCCATGGCCTGCGCCTCGTCGTCATGGACCTCGCGCGCGAGGGCGAGCCGCGCCAGCCCATGGTGCTGGTCAATCCGGAGATCGTGGCCGCGAGCCGCGAGACGGCCATACGCGAGGAGGGTTGCCTGTCGCTGCCCGGCCAATACGCCGACGTCGAGCGCCCGATGCGCGTGAAGGCGCGCTGGGAGACGCTCGACGGCGCCCGCCGCGAGATCGAGGCGGAGGGGCTGCTCGCCGTGTGCCTGCAGCACGAGGTGGACCACCTGAACGGCGTGCTCTTCACCGACCACCTCAGCCCGCTGAAGCGCAACATGCTGCTGCGGCGTCTGGCGAAGGACCTCAAGGGCAAGTGCCGCGCGTGAGGCTCGCCTTCATGGGCAGCCCCGGCTTCGCGGTGCCGGCGCTGCGGGCGCTGGTCGCGGCGGGGCACGAGATCGCGTGTGTCTATGCCCAGCCGCCGCGGCCCGCCGGGCGCGGGCAGCGGGAGCAGCCCTGCCCCGTGCACCTGACGGCGTTGGAGCTGGGGCTGCCGGTGCGCACGCCGGCGCGGGTGCGGCGCGACGGGGCGGAGCACGCGGCGTTCCGCGCGCTCGGCCTCGACGCCGCGGTGGTGGCCGCCTACGGGCTGATCCTGCCGCGCGAGATGCTGGACGCGCCCCGGCGCGGCTGCCTCAACATCCACGCGAGCCTGCTGCCGCGCTGGCGCGGGGCCGCGCCGATCCAGGCCGCGATTCTCGCGGGCGACGCGCAAAGCGGCGTCACGATCATGCGGATGGAGGAGGGGCTGGACACCGGGCCGATGCTGCTGCGCGAGGCGGTGCCGGTCGGCCCCCGCGCGACGACGCCGTGGCTGCACGACGCGCTCTCCGAGCTGGGCGCGCGGCTCCTGCTGCGCGCGCTGGCAGAGTGGCCCGCCGGGGTTGCGCAGCCGACAGAGGGCGTGACCTACGCCGGCAAGCTCTCCAGGGACGACGCGCTGCTCGACTGGTCACGCCCCGGCGCGGAGCTCGACCGGCGCGTGCGCGCGCTCAACCCCTGGCCCGGAACCACGACACGGCTCGGCGCGGATGTGCTGCGGGTGCTGGAGGCGGAGCCGGCGGAGGGCGCGGGCACGCCGGGCGAGGTGCTGCCGTCGCGAGGCCTGCTCATTGCCTGTGGCGCGGGCGCGCTGCGCGTCACGCGCCTTCAGCGCCCCGGCAAGGCGCCCGCCGAAGCCGAGGCGTTCCTGCGCGGCTTCCCCATCCCGCCCGGCAGCGTGCTCGGCTGAGGCCGTTGCCGCGCTACGCTCTCCTCCTCGAATACGACGGCGCGGGCTTCGTCGGCTGGCAGCGCCAGCCCGGCCTCGTGTCCGTGCAATCCGTGCTGGAGGCGGCCGCGGCGAAGCTGAACGGCGGCGTCGAGCCGGTGGCGGTGGCCGCCGGCCGCACGGACAGCGGCGTCCACGCCGAGGGCCAGGTGGCGGAGGTCGAGGTCGCCGCCGACCTTTCGCCGGAGCGGGTGCGCGCCGCGCTCGACTTCCACACCAAGCCGCACCCGATGGCGGTCCGCGCGGCAGCGCTCGCGCCCGAGGGCTGGTCGGCGCGTTTTTCGGCGACGCGCCGCCGCTACCGCTACCGCATCCTCGACCGCGCGGCGCGGCCCGCGCTCGACGCCGGCCGCGTGTGGCACGCGCCCCGCCGGCTCGACCAAGCGGCGATGCACGCCGCGGCGCAGCTCCTCCTCGGGCGGCACGATTTCTCGGCGTACCGCGCCGCCTCGTGCCAGGCGGAAAGCGCGCTGCGGACGCTGGAGCGGCTCGACGTGTCGCGTGAGGGCGAGGAGGTGGTGGCGCGCGTGGAGGCACGGAGCTTTCTGCACCACCAGGTGCGCAACTTCGTCGGCACGCTCGTGGAGGTTGGCTGGGGGCGGCGGCCCGTGCCGTGGCCGCGGGCGGTGCTTGACGGCCGCGACAGGCGGCTGGGCGGGCAGACGGCGCCGCCGGAAGGGCTGTGCTTCCTCGGCGTGGACTACGCCGCCGGCGGCCCGGCGTGGGGGTGAGGCGCGGGAGGCGCCGTCAGCCCCCGGCGACCCGCGCCGCGAAGGCCGCGATCGTCAGCCCGAGCGTAAGGTCGAGAAGCACGAACAGCGTCGCCGCCGGCCCCGCGACGCCGAGCGCGTGGCGCGCCACGAACCACTCGAGCCAGACGGCGTAGCTCAGCACCGCGAGCCCCAGCCCGTTGGCGACCCAGCCCGGCACGCCAAGCGCCGCCAACAGCGTCACCGGCACCAGAAGCGCGTAGTGCACCACATTCGTCCAGTTCCATGCCGCGAGGAAGTGCGGCCAGTTCCGGCCCACCTGCGCCTGTTCCGCCAGCAGCTTCGAGGCGAGCGCGTAGGCGACCCAGGTGAGGGCGTAGGCCGAAAGCTCGGCCAGCCCCGCCACCACCACGCCGCCGCCCGGCACGCCGTTCTGCGACCAGCCCAACAGCTTGATGCCGACGAAAACCGGCAGGCACAGCGCGGCCGCGCGGAAGCTCGCATACGCCGCCTCGTTGTCGCGCCCCACGAGCCGCAGCCCGGCGAGGTTGCCGCGGGCGAGCAGCAGCGCGGCGGCGATGCCGGCGGCGCTGTCGTTGGGCGGTTGCGCCGCGCCGCTCAGGCGAGACACTCCTCTAGGATGGCGCGGTACACGCCCGAGAGATGGCGCAGCCGCGCGACATCGCAATGCTCGTCCACCTGGTGGCCGCTGGTACCGACGTCGCCGAACTCGGCCACGGGGCAATACTTCGCGATGAAGCGCGCGTCGGAGGTGCCGCCGCCCGCGTTCAGCTCCGGCTCCTCGACGCCCGTGGTGCGGCGGATGGCGCGGACCAGCGCGTCCACGAAGGGCCCCGGCTTCGTCAGGAACGGGTCGGCGTTGCTGTCGGCCGCGAGGTCATAGCGGCAGCCCGCGGCGCGAAAGGCGGCGTGCAGCCGCTCCGTCAGGCCCTCGCGCGTGTGGAGGTCGTTGAAGCGGATGTTGAGCATGGCCCGCGCCAGCGCGGGGATGACGTTGCTCGCCGTGTTGCCGACGTCGAGGCCGGTCACCTGCAGCGTCGAGGGCGGGAAGTGGGGCGTGCCCTGGTCGAGCGGCGCCGCGACCAGCGGGGCGAGCGCGCCGAGCAGCCGGTGGATCGGGTTGTCGGCCTTGTGCGGGTTGGCGCTGTGACCCTGCTTGCCGTACACGGTCACGCGCGCCGTGAGCGAGCCGCGCCGGCCGATGCGGATGACGTCGCCGAGGCGGCGAAAGCTCGACGGCTCGCCCACCAGCGCCATGTCCGGCACGAGGTCGCGCTCGGCGAGCCAGGGCATCACCTGCGCCACGCCGTCCACGCTCCGAGCCTCCTCGTCGCCGGTGATCAGGACGGAGATGGTGCCAGGGTGGTCTGGGTGCGCTTCGCAGTACTGCGCCAGGCCGGCAAGGAAGGCCGCGACGCCCCCCTTCATGTCGTTCGCGCCGCGGCCGTAGAGCAGGCCCTCGCGCACCGAAGGCTCGAAAGGCGGCGTGGTCCAGTGCGCCGGGTCGCCGGGCGGCACCACGTCTGTGTGGCCGCAATACATGAAGTGCGGTGAGCCGCTCCCCTTCTGCGCCCACAAATTGTCCACGCGCCACTCGTCCGGGCCGAACATCAGCCGCGAACACTGAAAGCCCAGGCCCTCGAGGAAACGCTGGCACACATCCAGCGCGCCGGCCTCCGCCGGCGTAACGGAAGGGCAGCGGATCAGCGCCTCGGCAAGAGGGAGCGGGTCGGTCACACGCTGCCCCCCTCGGCCTGTCGCCGCCGCCAGTCGTCGGTCAGATGGCCAGCGAAGCCCCAATCCTCCTCCGCGACCTCCTGGATGACGATGTGCCTGTGCTCCGGCCACTGGCCCGGAACCCGGGCCAGCGAGGCCGTGATGTCGCGCACCAGTTCCACCTTCCGCGCGAGCGCGGCGCCGCGCGTGATCTGCACGTTGACGCAGGGCACCGCGGCTCAGTCCCGCAGCAATTCGTTGATCGCGGTCTTCGCCCGGGTCTGCGCGTCCACCCGCTTGACGATCACCGCGCAGGCGAGGCTCGGCCCCGGCGAGCCGTCCGGCAGCTGCTTGCCGGGCAGCGCCCCCGGCACGACGACGGAGTAGGGGGGCACGTGGCCGGTGAACACCTCGCCCGTCGCGCGGTCCACGATCCTGGTCGTCGCCGAGAGAAACACGCCCATCGAGAGCACCGAGCCGCGTCCGACGATCACGCCCTCCACCACCTCCGACCGTGCGCCGATGAAGCAGTCGTCCTCGATGACGGTCGGGTTGGCCTGCAGCGGCTCCAGGACCCCGCCAATGCCGACGCCGCCGGAGAGATGGCAATTCGCGCCGATCTGCGCGCAGGAGCCGACGGTGGCCCAGGTGTCCACCATCGTGTTCGCACCGACATGGGCGCCGAGGTTGACGAAGGAGGGCATCAGCACGACGCCCGGCGCCACGTAGGCCGAGCGCCGCGCGACAGCACCCGGAACGGCGCGGAAGCCGGCCTGCCTGAACCGCGCCGCGTCCCAGCCCGCCCACTTGAGGGGCACCTTGTCAAACGCACCGCCCACGCCGTGTGCCATCGGCGCGGAGTCGGCGAGGCGGAAGGAAAGCAGCACGGCCTGCTTGAGCCACTGGTTCACGCGCCATCCGCCAACCCCATCCGGCTCGGCCACGCGGGCCTCGCCGGAATCGAGCAGCTCCAGCGCCGCCTCCACGTCGTCGCGGTCAGCGCCGGCGGTCGCGGGGCTCAGCCCGTCACGCCGGCGCCACAGCGCCTCGATGCGCGCCTGCAGCGTGGTGGTCTGGTGGTCCATCGGCGGCGCGCCCCCTCGTGTCTGCCCCCCGGGGTTGTGCCCCGCGGGCCCTGCGTGTCAATGCGCCTCCACGATGCCTCCGACCCTGCACTTCAGCGAGGAGGAGATGGACGCCCTTCTCCTCGGTCTCCACTTCGCCGCCCGCTCCGACGACGAGGCGCGCGCCGACGCCGCGCGATCCGCGCTTTTCAAGCTCGCGGGCGTCCTGCCCCGCCCGGACGGCGAGCCGGCGGAGGAGGTGCGCTCACTTTGCGGCGCGCGGCTCGCGGCCATCGCCGAGGCGGTGCACGGCGAGCGCGTGCTCCTGCTCAGCTACGCCGACGCCGAGCGCATCTGGACGGAGCGGCGGGTGTGGCCGGTGCGGCTCGAGCTGCGCGGCTCGGTCGTGCTGCTCGCCTGGTGCGAGCTGCGCGAGGATTTTCGGCATTTCCGCCTCGACCGCGTGGCGGCGGCCGAGGCGACGGGGGAGACGACGCCGCGGCGCCGGCGCGAGATGCTGGCGGAGTGGGAGGCGAGCGGGGAGTGGGAGGACTGAGGGCCGAGCCGGGCCCGGGTCGCCGCGCCATCCGGCAGGCGGCTTTGCGCACCCATGGAATTGCCAGGCTTGCAAGGGGAACCAGGCAAGCGGCGACGGCGGCTTCCGTTGCCCACCGGGGCCACACCAGCGCTCGCCCGCTCGGTGCCGAACCGCGGCCGGTCCTGACTCAATCCTCCAGCTCGCTGTCCCAATAGAGGTAGTCGCGCCAGCTCTCGTGCAGGTGGTTGGGCGGGAAGGCGCGGCCGTTCTCCTGCAGTTCCCACGTCGTCGGCTGCCGCGGCTCCTGGCGCGGGAGCATGTGGCACTCGCGCGGCAGGTGGCTGCCCTTGCGGAGGTTGCAGGGGCCGCAGGCCGCGACGACGTTTTCCCAGCTTGTCCGCCCGCCGCGGGAGCGGGGGATGACGTGGTCGAACGTCAGGTCTGGCGCCGGCCGGTCCTGACCGCAGTACTGGCACTCGAACCGGTCGCGCAGGAAGACGTTGAAGCGGGTGAAAGCCGGCCGGCGCGCGGCGGGGATGTACTCGCGCAGCGCGATCACCGACGGCAGCTTCAGCGTCACCGAGGGCGAGCGCACCTCGGCGTCGTATTCCGAGAGCACGCAGACGCGGTCGAGGAACACGGCCTTCACCGCGTCCTGCCAGGCCCAGACCGAGAGGGGGAAGTAGGAGAGTGGGCGGAAATCGGCGTTGAGCACCAGGGCGGGGTAGCCGCCGGGGCCATTGATCGCGGAACTTGCCACTAGGCTGCCGTCAGGCACGCGAGGCTCCTTCTCCGCAAGCGAAGCGGTCCCCGGGGCGCAAGCCGTGAAGCGCCCGATTCGGAGCCACGCCGCTGATGCGAGGTGGGCATCGCACGCCCCTGGGGGGTGGGCAAGGTTTGCTTGGCCGGTAGTGTCCGATGCCGAGGGCTTTTCACGCGAACGACATGGAACTCGGGCACACAACGCGCTTCGCCCCCAGCCCGACGGGACGGCTGCACCTGGGCCACGCCCTTGCAGCGCTGTTCGCACGCGAGCGCGGCGCGCGGTGCCTGCTGCGGATCGAGGACATCGACGCGGGCCGCTGCCGGCCGGAGTTCGCGCGAGCCATCTGCGAGGATCTGGCGTGGCTTGGGGTCGTCTTCGACGGCGAGGCCCGGGTGCAGTCCCGGCACGCCGCGGAGTATGCGGCGACGCTCGCCGCGCTGCGGGTGCGCGGGCTGCTCTACCCGTGCTTCTGCACGCGCGCCGACATCGCGGGCAGCCTCGCCGCCGCGCACGCCCCGCCCGGCGCGCCCTACCCGGGCACCTGCCGCGGGCTGCCGGAGACGGAGCGCGCACGTCGGGCGGGCGAGCCGCACGCCCTGCGCCTCGACGTGGCGCGCGCACTGGCGCAGACCGGGCCGCTTGCCGCCACCGACCTCGCGCGCGGCCGGATCGCCTGCGCGCCGGTCGAGGATTTGGTGCTGGCGCGCAAGGACGTGCCCCTCTCCTACCACCTCTGCGCGACGCAGGACGACGCGCTCCAGGGCGTAACACTCGTCACGCGCGGGCAGGACCTGCTCGACGCCGTGCCGATCCAGCGCCTGCTGCAGGCGCTGATGGGCTGGCCCGTGCCGCTCTACCTCCACCACGCGCTCGCGCGCGGGCCGGACGGGGAGCGCCTGGCGAAGCGCGCCAACGCGCCGACGCTTGCCGCACTCCGCGCGGCCGGCCACGCGCCGGCCCAGGTGCGCGCGCTGGCGTTGGCCTCGGCGTGAGGGTTTCCCAACGCACCATCGGCTACGGCCTGCTGCTCGTCACCGCGCTCGGCTGGGGTTCGAATTGGCCGCTGCTCAAGCTGATCCTCGCCGAGATGCCGCCGTTCGCCGCGCGCGGCTGGGCGGGGATGCTGGCCGCCGCCGCGCTCGTCCTCGCCGCGCGGGTAACCCGCGTGAAGCTCGCCGTGCCGCGCGGGATGGGTGGGCGGCTCGTGCTGTATTCGCTGCTCAACGTCACGGCGTGGATGGGGATCACGACCGTCGCGATGGTGTGGCTGCTCGCCACCGAGGGCGCCATCGCCGCCTACACCATGCCGATCTGGGCCGCGCTGCTCGCCTGGCTCGTCCTGGGCGAGCGGATGGGCGCGGGGCGCGCGGCGGGGCTAGAGCGGGATGCGTTGAGGCGGAATCGCCGAAAACGCTGAATCCCGCGAACTGGCAAAGGCTCGGCCATCTGCGTGAGCCCATGCGAACGCAGCATGGTCTAATGCTCGGGCGGTCGGGCCTCGCCATCCTGATGATCGGGCAGGGTCTCGATCTCGGCTTCGAGAAGCTGCCGGCGCTGTCGCTCGTCGTGCTCGCCGCCGTGCTGTTCGCGCTCGGCGCGGTGCTGGCCAAGCGCGCGCCGCTGCCCATGCACCCGCTCGCCGCCGTGGCGTGGCAGATGGGCCTGGGCTGCGGCCCGCTGGTCGTGCTCGCGCTGCTGTTCGAGCGCGTGGCATGGGCCTCGCTCAGCCCGGTGGCCTGGTTTTGCCTGGTTTGGATGGGCCTCGTGCCGCTCGCGCTCGCCTACGTCACGTGGTTCGGCGCGCTGCAGCGCCTGCCTGCGAGCACCGCCGCCATCGGCACGCTGCTGGCACCCCTCGTCGGCGTCGCGGGCGCAGGGCTGATCCTGGCCGAGCCCGTCGGCTGGCGCGAGGGCGGCGCGCTCGCGGCCACGCTCGCCGGGGTTGTGCTGGCCTCCCGCCAGTCGGACAAGCCGCGCGCATGAGTTCGTATCCGCTGATCCGCCTGCTGCCGGGCCGCGACCGCCGGCTGAAATCCGGCCACCCATGGGCCTTCTCCAACGAGATCGCGATGACGGCCGAGGCCAAGGCGCTGCCACCCGGCGCTGTCGCGCGCGTCCAGGGCGACGACGGCGTGTCGCACGGGCTGTTCCACTTCAACCCGCACAACCTGATCGCCGCGCGGCTGCTCGACCGCAACGCCGATTCGCGCGTGGACGCGGCCTGGTACGCGCGTCGGCTGCGCGAGGCGCTCTCGCTGCGCCAGCGCCTCGGACTGCGCGACGCCTGCCGCCTCGTCCACGCCGAGGCCGACGGCCTGCCCGGGCTGGTGGTGGACCGCTACGGCGACGTCCTCGCGGTGCAGGCGAACACGGCCGGCATGGACCGCGCGCTGCCCGAACTGCTGGCGGCGCTCCGGGAGGTGCTGGCGCCGCGCGCCGTGGTCGCGCGCAACGACTCGCCGGTGCGCGCGCTGGAGGGGCTGGAGCAGGGCGTCTCGCTGCTGCACGGCGACGACGCCGCGGCCGGGATCGAGGAGAACGGCGTGCGCCACACGCTCGACCTGCTGGCCGGGCAGAAGACGGGCTGGTTCCACGACCAGCGCGAGAACCGCGCGCGCATGGCGGCACTCGCGTCGGGCGCCACGCTGCTCGACGCCTTCGCCCACACCGGCGGCTTCGGCCTCGCCGCGGCGAAGGCCGGCGCGCGGGAGGTGACGCTGCTCGACCGCAGCCAGGCTGCGCTCGACCTCGCGCTGGCCACCGCCGCGGCGAACGGCCTGCGCGGCGTGGCGGCATTGCGCGGCGACGCGGTGGAGGAGATGGAGAAGATGCTCGCCGGGCGGAAAGCCTTCGGTGTCGTCGTCTGCGACCCGCCCGCCTACGCCAAGGCGCGCAAGGACCAGCCGCAGGCCCTGCGCGCCTATGCCCGCCTCGCCCGCACCGCCGCGGGGCTGGTGGAGCCGGGGGGCGTGCTGCTGCTCGCCTCGTGCTCGCACCACGTGGCGCCCGCGGAGTTCGCGGAAGCCAACGCGCACGGGCTGCACCGCGCGCGGCGCGAGGCGCGGCTGTTGTTCTCCGGCGGCGCGGGGCCGGACCACCCGGTGCACCCGATGTTGCCCGAAAGCGCCTACCTCAAGGCGACGCTGTACCAGCTGCGATGAGCGCGAACCCGGGGCAGCTCGTCCGCCGCATCCCCCAAGCCGCGCGCGGCCTGAACGCGCGACGCCGGGCCTGGGAGCGCACCGTCTATCGCGCCGGCGACGCGCAGGGGCGCATCGGCCGGCGCTCGGCCGGGCTGGAGGCGATACTGGCCGCCTGGCGGCTGCGCCACGGCGGCTTCCTCACCGCCTGGAACCCGTGGGGGCGGAAGGCAGCCGAGCCGGTCAACGCCATGCTCCACCGCCGCCTCGCCGGCGAGACGCGGCGGCTGCCTCGCGCGGAGGGCTGGTGCGGGGAGGGCCATTGGCACGAGCGCACGCTGTTCCTCGGCGTGCCCCCCGCGCGGCTCGCGGCGCTTGGGCGGCGGTACCGGCAGGCGGCGGTCGTCGTCGTGACGCGGGGCCAGCGCCTGCGCCTCGCCTTTTGGCCGCGTTTCGGGAGCGCGCGGCGCACCCGATGACGTTGTTGCGACCGAACACGCTCGCCTCTCCTGGTCTCGCGTCCGCGCGCTCCCGAAGCGCGGCATGCCGGGCGACCCCGGCTCAACGCCTCCCGGCCTAGAGCGATTTCCGTTCGGATCGGCTCACGAAAATCGCTCTATGACGT
>BBPE01002164.1_pt2 | contig 10729 bp, 12 predicted proteins | sample 1344301 | NCBI WGS metagenome assembly BBPE01 (sample SAMD00019089, study PRJDB2971) | groundwater metagenome | isolation source: The Cedars highly-alkaline
GCGAGTGTCCCCAGGGCGCCTTGACTATCGAGGAAGAGGAAGTTGAAGAGTATGACGAGGAGGGGGTGATTGCCCATATCAAGGAGAAATCACCTGAATTCCTGGAAAAACACCTGGCCCATCTGAAGGAGCATGCCCATGAGCTTCCGCAACACCATTCGTACCCGGGACTGGTCTCCTGCCCTTCAGCCCAGATGTTGCACTGGGAGAAGAAGGAAGAGGGGGAGACAGCGGAGAAACCGAGGGATAGCTCCGAGCTTCGGCAATGGCCGATACAACTTCATCTGGTTCCGCCTCACGCCCCATATTTCCAGAATACAGACTTGATCCTGGTTGCCGATTGCGTGCCTTTTGCGTGCGCCAACTTTCACCGTGATTTCCTGAAAGGGAAAGCAATCGCTATCTGCTGTCCCAAGCTTGATGATACCGCTCCCTATCAGGGCAAGATTGCCCAGATATTGAAAAATTCCGACATAAAGAGCTTGAAGGTCCTTCATATGGAAGTTCCATGCTGTTTCGGGCTTGTTCATATCGCCCAGCAGGCACTAGCCCAGAGTGGGAAAGATATCCCCTTTGAGAGCGTGGTCATAGGGATTGAAGGTGAAATACCTTAAGCACCTGGCGATAGGAGAACAGAAGAGCGCTAAGGGCCTGGTTTTGCGTTGAGGCGGTAACGTTTTGACCGACAGCCAGATGGATGAGAAAGGCCTTTCTGAAAAGTTGATGCGGACCAGGACTTGATGCATACTATGCAACAATGGTAGGGTCTGGGGAGGTTTCCACAAGCGGAGGTTCACTCGTAACAACCTCAAAGAAAAGCTTAAACCCGTCACCGATTATATCATCGATGAACATGAGCCGATAATGCTTCAAAATTCAGAACGGGGAAATTTACATCTTGGAATGAGATATTTGAGACCTCACCTGTCTATACATATACGTGTTGAAACTCTATGATAATATCCTAATGTAGCTCAATAGAAATGTCCTCTTTCAGGTGAGATAATAAGGGCATCTGATAAAGTGAGGTGCCTGTTTATGGAAAGGGGACATTTAGAAATGGGTAGAAGGAGAAGAAGCGACTGGTAGTAGCGTCGAGGGTGGAGGAGGAAGAAATGACAAGACAGATGTCAAAGGGAAAGTGTAGTTTTTGCAATGCTACCTTTAGTAAGGCAGCAATGACTAAACACTTGAAGTCATGTAAGCAAAGAGAAGCTGTGTCGGAGACATCATCGGAGAAGCGGAAGTTGCAGAAAACAAAAGGCTTCTATCTTGTGGTTGAGGGACGCGGCTTACCTGAGTATTGGATGCATCTTTCCGTACCAGCAAAAACAACGCTTGAAGGTTTGGACGGCTTCCTCAGGGATATCTGGTTAGAATGCTGTGGACACCTAAGTGCGTTCACAATCGAAGGGACAAGATATTCCATAAGCCCGATGAGAGAATATGACGAAAGAGGTATGAAGGTTGCGCTGGGTGATGTACTCAGCCCCGGAATGAAGTTTTATCATAAGTACGACTTTGGCACCACCACGGAGCTTACCTTGAGAGTTGTATCAGAACTGGAAGGTGAAGCTAAGAGTATGTCAGTTCAGCTTCTGGCCAGAAATGATCCTCCCTCTATAGCCTGTGAGTCGTGTGGAAAAATTGCTGCGCAAGTGTGCGCTGAATGTATCTGGTCGGGCAAAGAATGGCTTTGTGATGAATGTGCTCGGAAGCATGAGTGTGGCGAAGAGATGCTCTTGCCTGTGGTTAATTCTCCACGAGTCGGAATGTGTGGATATACAGGATAGGAACATGATGCATACCGAACATCAGATAACACAGCATATATGCTGCGGGCTACGCCCTTTCCTCTCGGGACATTGCTCCCTTTGGTCGCAACGTTGTATGTGCTGGAACCGTCAGGCGAAACAGCGGGCTTAGTAATAAAAAGAAGGTGCAATGGTCAATCAAAAAATAAGTTTCAAAACTGAAAAAGAACTCCAGGAAGCAATCTTGCAGGAAAAAACAAGAAGAACCTCTGATTTAGAGATTGGGCAAAAATATGGTGTTACATTTAGATACATTGAGAAGCTTATTACAAAATCACAAGGAATTAACATTAGCTCCTTGGATATTTCTAAAAAAATAAAAACACTTTACCCCAAAGATTTTAAAGAAGAGCAAACCACTATATGGAGTTTTAAGCAGAGAGGTAATTGGGCTACTCATAGTGGAGAATATAGAGGTAACTGGTCTCCTTATATCCCAAGAAATGTGATCCTTAAATATTCAAAACCCAGCGAATTAGTTTTAGACTATTTTTGTGGTGTTGGTGCGGAATAATTCTTGCCCCGTTAGATAACATTATCTAACGGGGTGAATGTAATCAATTAACGAAACGAAGTTAAAGCCTAACTTGAATAAATTTAAGTTTGGACCTGACTTTTCCCGCAATCAGTGAGCGGGAATCCAGATCCCCCCTTAAAACACGTAAGAATAATAGGTAGGGGGAAACGGTGTTCCAGCAGAGGCATTACAGATGATTTTTAAAAAGCGACTACCTCCATCCTGGCTGGATGGCTAAAGTTTTTTTCTCTCTAACCACCTAAAAAGCGCCAGCACCGCCACTACAAAGAGGGGAATAATAAACCAGTGGTTCAGCCCCAGAGCCTGGGGCAGGGTGGCCTTGCCAAAATCTCCCCAAGTTAGCACCGTCTTCTTCAGGGCTGGGTAGGCTTCAACAAAAAGCGCAGCACCGACCATCATGCCCAGAATGCCCCAAAGTGCATCCCAGCGCCCTTCACCCAGAGCTCCGAGCTGGGTTCCAGGGCAATAACCCAATAATCCCCAGCCAACCCCGAAGATAAGCCCGCCTAAAATGCTGCCCCCTAGGATAATTGGCCTTACAGAAAGTTCAACTAACCCCAGGTCTTTAAGCAGATAAACCCCTACCATGCCAACCAGAATTGCTGAAAACATAAACTTCACGATAGTCATATCTAATAAACGCAAGGCTCCCAGCTGCTTATCGTAACGCAGCACCCTTCCTTTTTGCAACAAGAAACCAAAGAGAACCCCGGTAATGAGCCCGTAAAGGAGCATGTTCATTTGCGCTCACCTCCTCTGTCGTAAAGCAGGCGGGCAGTTACAACGCCTCCGGCGAAGAAACCGACTACAGCGATAAGTCCACTAATGGATAGCTGGAGTGAACCGCTTAGCCCTTGACCGCTTGGGCAACCACCGGCCAGCCTGGCGCCAAATATCGCTATTACTCCTCCGATGAAAGCTACTACCGCTCGCTTGATTAGGCTGGAACCAAAGCGCTTTTTCCACATATCCGGAAGGGCCTGCCAGCGAAAACTGCCCGAGGTTACCGCTGCCAGCAAAGAACCTATGAGGATGCCTATCACAAACATCCACTGCCAGTCTATCTTGGGCACATATTTAACAAAATAAGCGAGCCTGTCTACACGCTCCGGAGCAAAAAGTTTCTCCAGCATACCGGCCGAACGGACAAAAGTAGTAGTTGCACCAAAAAACCTTCCTGTTGCCCAGACAGACATAATAACCACCAGACCGCTTAGCGCCCCAGCCAGATAAGGGCTCCAACCATTTTCTTCTTTTAACTTCACAACAACATCCCCCCCTTCTTTCTCATTATTATTTAATCAAATTATCTATTCCATGAAAGTGCCGCCCTGCTCTTGGCTACAGACTTGCTCAAAAATAAAATTTACTTTTTCCCTTTTTTCACTTGCTTTGTTATCACAGGGATTATATTTTTTGACTGTGGCAAAAATATGGCGAGATTGTGAAATATATGTGAAATCTATGCTGGTTTTAAAAAAGCACCGGGGCAAGTTTGTGAAACTTTAGGAGCAACTGGTGCTCTGGTGCTTTGGTGCTCTGGTGCCAGTCTCCTATCACCAGTTTTTATTACAAACACCAAGATGCAAGAAACAAAATTCACGCCCAATGTGTGCGGTTCTTATAATTAATATAGCATACATTTGGTATGTTCTTCCGCTAACCTTGTATTAGTTTTTTAATGTTTTCTCGGACATCTTTTTCAAATTTCTTTATAAAACCTACAACATATTCTTCTATGTCTAATGAAATATCTTTCACAAGGGGGGCCAGATCCATAGCAAATATAAGGTGCGTTGCTTTATCAACTTCATGTGATGCAAGATATGTTGCATTCGCTCTTCTTCTTCCAATTGTTGCGATATCATACCTTTTCCCTCCACACACCTGTGAATCAAATAGCCCTACAAGTGCATTTGCAATGCCTTCATGAGAGCTTACATCAAGAGCAACCTTATCCTTATCATTCATCCAGTCAAGTCCTCTCCACACCTCGCAACCAAAAACAGCTTCGGGAACAAATATATCCCTTAATTCTCTTAAACTCTGTATGGTCTTTACTGCAACTGCAACATGCGTGGGGTGTTTATCTGCAATATTGTGCGTGTAGATATAAGAAGGCTTTGCTGCTTTTAAAATTTCTTTTAAGTCTTCTCTTACACCGCTATCTTTCGGATTTTTTACCAATTCTGATGGCCATTCAAGAAGACAGACAGCTGTATACTCTCCCACAGACGCCGCCTTTTTTTGTTCAACGCGTCTTACCTTTCGCATTTCTTCGTCCGTATATCTTGCATATACCCCGCTTCTTGGTGAACCTCTGCCATCTGTAACCGTAACACCGAGAAACCAATTCTTCTTGTTTTCAAAATGCTGCAATATCCCATGGTATGCCATCACCTCAAGGTCATCGTGATGTGCGCCTATGCCTATGTGTGTTGTTTTTGTTAATGCTTTTTTAACATTCATACCATCTGGAACAAATACCTGCGCCTGTGCATTTTTAAGCTTCATAGAAAAATTATATCATCTTTTTTGATAACTTGCAAGAAGAATATTTTTAACATATAATAGTTTGTGTCTATGGAAAAAGATGTTTTTAAAAAAAGCCTTCTTACCCCTCAGGAAACAGAAGAGGATACAGTTCTTAATGTCGCTCTCAGGCCATCAAAAATATCAGAGTTTATAAACCAAAAAGAGGTTGTAGAAAACATTTTTATTGCCATAAAAGCAGCAAAAAAAAGGCAGGAGGTATTAGAGCACATCCTTTTTTCAGGACCCCCGGGATTGGGAAAAACCACACTTGCACATATCATTGCAAAAGAGACGGGGGCACAGATAACATCCACAACTGGACCTTCTATAGAAAGAGCAGGAGATCTTGTGGGCATACTGACAAACCTGAAACAGGGGAATATTTTTTTTATAGATGAAATACACAGGCTTTCAAAGCTTGTAGAAGAATTTCTTTATCCAGCTATGGAAAACTTTCAGATAGATTTTGTCATTGACAAGGGCCCTTATGCAAGAACCATAAAATTTACCCTTAAACCGTTTGTGCTTGTTGGGGCAACAACACGGTCGGGGCTTTTGACAGGAGCGCTGAGAGGCCGCTTTGGTATGCATTTTCACCTGGACTTTTATAAGCCAGCAGACCTTTTGCTTGTAATAAAACGAACAGCTGAAATCCTCGGGATCTTCATAGAAGATGGTGCCGCAACAGAAATTGCAAAAAGATCCCGTGGCACACCAAGAATAGCAAACCGACTTTTAAAAAGAGTAAGAGACTATGCACAGGTAAAATTTGATGGGAAAATAACAAAAAAAATTTCTGAGGAAGCCTTAAAAATGCAAGGGGTGGACACAGAGGGACTGGACAACCTTGATAGAAAGATGCTTGAAACAATCATAAATATTTATAACGGAGGGCCCGCAGGCATAGAAGCAATAGCTGCCTCATTAAATGAGGAAAGAGATACACTTGAAGATGTTGTTGAGCCATATCTTTTAAAGGCTGGCTTTATAAAAAGAACTTCCAGGGGAAGGCAGGCAACAGACCTTGCATATAAACACCTGAATATTTCTTGCTCAAAAAGCTCTGCTGCCCAAAAACAGATATTTGAGTGTTAATGGAGCAAAACCTAACCGTAAAAATCCGATCAAATAAGCAGATTCACACCAACTATTACCACATCGTACTGGATGCGCCCTTTATAGCAAGAAACGCTGTGCCAGGCCAGTTTGTTATGGTAAGGGGATGGAGGACCACGCAGCCTTTTTTTAACAGGCCGTTTAGTATACACAGGGTGAGGGGCGAAAATATTGAGATTTTATACAAGGTACTCGGTGAGGCAACATATCAAATTTCTAAATTAAAAAGAGGCGATACGATGATGGTAATAGGTCCTCTTGGAAATGGGTTTAAAATATTTAAAAATTGTAATACACTACTTGTTGCAGGAGGGATGGGCAGTGCTCCGCTTCTGTTTTTATCAGAAATTCTTTCTAAAAACTCAAATAGTATAACCCTTTTTATCGGAGCAAAAACAAAGGGTAAATTGTTGTGTATTTTAGATTTTAAAAAGATTAAAAACACCGTTATCCCTTGCACAGAAGACGGAAGTTTGGGCGAAAAATGTTTTGTAACAAACAATCTTAAAGTGTTTCTTAAAAAAAATGCTCCTTCTGTTATCTATGCCTGTGGGCCGAATGCAATGTTAAGGGAAGTTTCAAAAATAGCAGACCTTAAAAACATTCCATGTTATATTTCTCTTGAAACTGTTATGGGGTGTGGAATAGGAACCTGTCTCGGTTGTGCAATAAAGACAAAAAAAGGCACTGCCCTTGTGTGTAAGGATGGTCCTGTTTTCAATTCAAAAGAGATTTTTTAATGGATATTGACTTATCTACAAATATTGGTATAAAATTAAAAAAACCTGTGCTTCTCGCATCAGGAACAGCCGGATACGGAGAAGAAATATCAAAATGGATAGATGTTAAAAGTATTGGTGCAATTGTTACCAAAACAATCACACTAAAACCAAGGGAAGGAAACCCTTTCCCAAGAATTTGTGAAACCCCTTCGGGTATGCTAAATTCTATCGGACTTCAAAACAGCGGATTAAACCACTTTATAAAAAATATTGTTCCTGAAATAAAAAAATTGGGTGTTCCTATTGTTGTCTCAATTGCAGGAAAAAATACGGAAGAATACGGGAAAATAGCAAAAAAAATAGAACAGTGCGGCGTGGACGCAATAGAGATTAATCTTTCCTGTCCAAATGTTGGCTATAAGGAACTCATTGCACAAAACACAAAATCCTCGTATAATGTTGTGAGGGTTGTTAAAAAATCTGTTAAGGTTCCGGTTATATCCAAACTTTCGCCGCAGGTCACAGACATAAAAATTATTGCAAAAACCGTGCAAGATGCCGGAACCGACGCAATTTCACTTATAAACACACTTCCCGGAATGGCAATAGATATAAAGGAAAGAAAACCCAAGATTGGGAACATTATAGGTGGGTTAAGCGGACCTGCAATAAAGCCGGTTGCACTAAGAATGGTTTATGAAGTATATAATAGCGTCCAGGTTCCAATCATAGGAATGGGAGGGATTTTAAGTGCACAAGATGCTTTGGAGTTTATCATTGCAGGTGCTTCTGCTGTTGCGGTTGGTGTGGGAAATTTTATTAATCCGCAAATAGGTGCAGAAATAATATCCGGCTTAAAGAAATATCTTTTGGAAAATAAAATATACAAGATAGGAAAATTGGTTGGACGCCTGAATACAAATAAAATGGTCTTGAACCAGGCTTGATTTTTACTTTTAACTCTTGCTCTCGCTGGTCCAAGACCACATATGTGTATGTCATATTTCATACCATTTGTCAGGGAGAAGAAAAAATAATTTTTTATGCCAGAACTTATTGTATCTCTTGATGTTATAAATTTAGAACAGGAGAAAAAATTTTTTAAAACACTTTTTCCTGTTGTAAAATTTTTTAAAATAGGAAGTGTTCTTTTTACCTCTACAGGACCGGAAAGCGTAAAAGTAATAAAACAGATGGGGGGGAAGGTATTTCTTGACCTTAAATTCTATGATATTCCCAATGTTGTTGAGTCTGCTGTCCGAAGTGCTGTTAGTCTTGGGGTTGATATGTTAAATGTTCATACAGGCGGAGGTAAAAAGATGATGGAATCTGCTGCTAGGGGATGCCGAGAACAGGCAGAAAATCTTAAAATTCTTTCTCCGATATTGGTTGGGGTAACGGTTCTTACAAGTTTTGAGCGATCTGACCTGCAACAAATTGGGGTATATTCTACTGTAAAAGAACAGGTTATGTGTCTTGCAAGGATTGCAAAACAGTCAGGGCTTTCAGGGGTTGTTGCAAGTGTAGGGGAGGTTCCGGATATAAAAAATATATGTGGCAAAAATTTTATTACTGTTACCCCTGGTATAAGATTAAAACAATCCGAAGATGACCAAAAAAGGACTGCAACCCCTTCTGCTGCAAAAAGTGTCGGAACAGATTATATTGTGGTGGGAAGGCCTGTTTTACTCGCACAGAATCCTTTGGAGATGTGTAAAGATATATTAAGAGAGAGTTAATAATAAATTGTTAATAACATTGTTAATAATATTTATATCTTTGTTTGTATCTTTTTGTTTATCAATGTATTATACATTTTAACAGGGATGCGTTATGAATTCTAGTGTTTGGTTAAATTCTTTATCTTTACTTAAATCCCGTATAAGTGTTCAGGTGTGGGAAACTTGGTTTTCTTCTTTAAAATTTATCTCTGCTACTGATGATCAGATTGTGTTTGGGGTCCCAAATAAATTTTATAAAGAGTATATATTAAAACAATATGGAATATTACTTGAACAGGTTGTTGCAGAGTCTTCGGGAAAAAGGATGGATATAGATTTTATTATGACAGGCAACCAGGCCCCCAACACTGTGTCCGTCTGTCCTAAGCCCACGGGCGAAATGAGCGCAGGAACAACAAAGGATGACCAAAAAACAAATTTTGGTGAAAATAAAAAATCAGTTAATCTTATTCCAAAATACTCTTTTGAAAATTTCGTTATCGGAGCATCAAATAGATTTGCACACGCAGCCGGTATGGCGGTTGCAGAATCTCCTGCAAGGGCGTATAATCCTCTTTTAATTTATGGGGGAACAGGGCTTGGAAAAACACACCTTATGCATGCCATTGGTTTATATATAACAAAAAAATCCTCAAATGCAAAAATTCTTTTGATTTCTTGTGAACATTTTACAAACCAGTTTATATACGCAATACAAAATAAAAAATTAGAAAACTTCAGAGATAAGTATAGAAAAACAGATGTTTTGCTTTTGGATGATGTCCATTTTATTGCAGGAAAAGATTCTACGCAAGAGGAATTTTTTCATACTTTCAATGCACTGTATGATTCTCATAAACAAATAGTACTTTCCAGTGATCGTCATCCCAAAGATATTTCTTCTCTTGAAGAAAGACTCATTAGCCGATTTTCATGGGGGTTGGTTACAGATATACAACCCCCGGATATTGAGACACGCGTTGCCATTTTAAAAAAGAAATCTGAATCGAGTTGTATTTTTATTCCTGACGATGTTGTGTTTTTTGTTGCAGAAAAAATTAAAGTTAATATAAGGGTATTAGAGGGTTCTCTTATAAGGGTTGTTGCTTACGCTTCACTGATGGGTAAAAAAGTAAGTATTGAGCTTGCAAGAGAGGTGTTAAAAAAAAGCGTTGAAGAAAAGGAGGAAGAAGAAATAACACTAGAAAAAATACAAAATGTAGTGAGTAATTATTTCGGGATACAGGTTTCTTTTTTAAGAAAAAAAAACAGACAAAGAAGGGTTCTTTTTCCGAGACAGGTAGCAATGTATCTTACAAGAAGTCTCACAAAAGAATCATTAGAAAATATTGGAAGGTTTTTTGGTGGTAAAGACCATACCACAGTATTATATTCTTACAATAAAATAGAGGAAGATATGCAAAAAGACGAAAATGTGAAGATATTAATAAATAAACTTTCAACAAAAATAAAATCTAAAGAATATAAATAGTAAAAATATATTAAAATTACTAAAAACTTTAAGTTTTATAAACAGGATTTATATATTATAATAATATAGATATAATAAGGTTATATTATTTTTAACAATTTAACAAGGTATATTACTATTATTATTATTTATATATAAAATAATAATAGTAATATAGTAATGTGTTAAAAATAAAAAAACAACAACATTTGATAATATGAACAGCCGCGGCTTTAAATGAGGCATAAACACATTTACCAACTTTCAATTCCATCTCCTGAGTTGATGCCTTAGTGATCAGCCCCACAAGAGGAAAATTACAACTTAACTCAACGCGGGCAAGTGGCCCCAAAAAAGTTATCAACCTTATTTCCCCGGCATACACATTACGGGCACTACTTGAGATAATGGATAAGGCAAGAGTGATGTCTTCCGGTCTGATAAACACATACACCTCTTCGCCAATATGATAATCTGAGATGCCCTCTATGATTTTTCCGTTAACATCTATGCCAACGACCCCACCTTCATTCCATTTGACGGTGCCCTTTATAATGTTTTCCATCCCGACGAATTTAGCCACTTGCATATTCTCCGGCCTGGTAAAAACCTCCCATGGTTTTCCCATCTGTATAATTTCACCGTCAATCAACACACCTATCCGGTGTGCCAAACGCTGTCCTTGAGTCATATCATGCGTTGTCATTAATATGGCGATGTGATGCCCAAGGCGCATTATCATCCCTTCTATTATATCAACGCTTCTGGGGTCGAGATTCGCCGTCGGCTCATCCAACAGTAAAACCTCAGGA
>BBPE01004230.1_pt2 | contig 10726 bp, 12 predicted proteins | sample 1344301 | NCBI WGS metagenome assembly BBPE01 (sample SAMD00019089, study PRJDB2971) | groundwater metagenome | isolation source: The Cedars highly-alkaline
TAGGCCGCAGCCACCATGCCAAAAAACACCTGCTTGGGGGCATGCGTGAGCAGCACCCGGTCTTTGAAGGTGCCGGGTTCGGCTTCGTCGGCGTTGCAAATCACGGTCTTGCGCTCGCCCCAGGCATCGCGGCACAGGCGCCACTTTAGCCCAGTAGAAAAGCCCGCGCCGCCGCGCCCGCGCAGCTTGGATGCCACCACCGAATCGATCACCTGACTGGGTTCATCGGCGAGCATTTGCTCCAGTGCCGTGGCCAAGTCGAGCTTGCCCCTAAAGAATATTGGGCGCTGGGTGCGCACGTTGGACTCGACCATCGACTCCACGTAAGCCAGTTGGTCGGTGGGCAGTCCGGCCGGGTTGGCAATTTCTTCGGGCGTTTTGCCTTGCTTGAGTTGTGCGACGATGGCGGCAATTTTGCTGGGCGTCAGGCGCGTAAAAACCACTTTGTCGAGCATCATGGCCGGCTCTTGGTCGCTCAGGCCGATGCAGGGCGTCTCGAACAAACCAAACAGGCCGTCGGGATTGGGCACGCCAAAGCGGGCCCCGGTCTCGCGCTCCAGCGCCTCGCGCACGGCATCAAAGCCGTTGAGCTTGGCCAGCACCGAATTGCAAAGGTAAAAAACGTACTTGCCCGAAGGTTCGAGTCGGAAAAAATGGTAAAACGACGCCGTTTCACGCACATCGAGCACCGACAGGCCCAAGCCAGCGGCCAGCGGGGGCAGGGCTGGGGCAGGAATGTGGCCGTGCTGCCACTGCAACTCCCACAACATGTCGATCAGCCGGGTGCGGTCCTTGCCGTAGCGCTCCAGCATCGATTGAATGGCTTGCTCCATTGGAATCCTTTCTGTTCTAAGATGGGTGACGGCCCTAGGGTCCACTGACCCCGCGCTGTGACCGTGCCAAAGTTCACGCAACAAGGGGGCCAGTTTGGGGGCAATCGGTGTTTACCCTTGGCGGGTTTTTTAAGTCATTGTGAGGTAATGAATTTATTTTCTTTCTAGGGCGCGTGCCCGATACGTCCACAGACCATGTGGAAACCTACCTTGCACTTTGTTGCTCGGGTGGTAATGGGGATAACCTTCACCTCAATCGATTAGGGCTCAAGGGCCATTCTTCTCTGTGCCGGCCTGTAACGGGTTGCGCTTGATCAAATGACTGCCACATCTGCTCCCCCATCCTTGGCTGCCCACAGCGGCCCCAGCCCCGACCCCGATCGCGCGCACTTGCCAACGCTGGTGCTGGCGGGGGGCTGTTTTTGGTGCACCGAAGCGGTGTTTGAGCGCGTGCGTGGCGTGCAGGAGCTGGAGTCGGGCTATGCCAATGGCCATTGGCCCCAGCCCAGCTACGAGCAGGTCTGCAGCGGCCGCAGCGGCCACGCCGAAGCGCTGCGTTTGGTGTACGACCCCGCACAAATCGATCTGCGCACCTTGTTGGAAATCTTCTTTGCGACCCACGACCCAACCAGCCTAAACCGCCAAGGGGCCGATGTGGGCCCCCAGTACCGCAGCGGCATTTACTGGACGCAGCCCGAGCAGGCGCAGGTGGCGCGCGAATTGATGGCCGAGCTGCAAGCTGCCGACGCCTTTGGGGCGCCGATCGTGACCGAACTGCTGGCGCTGCAGCGCTTTGACGCCGCCGAAGCCGAGCACCAGCGCTTTTTTGCCCGCCATCCGCAGCACGGCTACTGCCTGGCGGTGGCTGCACCCAAGGTGCGCCATTTGCGCCAGCAGTTCGCGCAGTGGCTGCGCTGACAGCCGGTACCAAGCGGGCCGCTCCTAGGCAAGGCAGCGTGCTGGGCTTGGCTACACTCTGGCGGTGGCTTTGACCGAACACCCCGTTTTTTTGTCGCTGACCCCGGTTTTTTTGCTGATCGGAGTCGGCTACTTGGCCGGCCAGATGCGCTGGATCCGCAGCGCATCGGTGCAGGATTTGTCGAACCTGGTGTTTTTGGTGCTGGGCCCGGCGCTGCTGTTTCACACCATGAGCACGGTGCAGATCGACGAGCTCGACTTGCGCCCGGTTGGGGCCTATTTTGTGGCGGTCGGGCTGCTGTTTGGGCTCAGCGTGCTGCTGCGGGGCTTAAGTTGCCGCAGCGTGGTGCTGGCCTTGGCGGGCACCTTCAGCAATTTGGTCATGATCGGCATCACCCTGGTCAAGCTGGCGTATGGGCAAGACGGGCTGGTGACGCTGCTGACGCTGATTTCGGTGCACTCGCTGGTGCTGCTCACAGCGGCGACCATCTTGCTGGAATTGGCGCAGGCGCGAGAAGAGGGCGCCCAAGGCGCCAGCCCCCTGACGCCGCGGCGCATCGTGCTGATTGCCGCCTCGGCCATCAAGAGCGCCCTCATCCACCCGGTGCCGCTGCCGATTATTTGCGGGCTGCTGTTTGCCCAAACCGCTTGGGTGCTGCCGCAGGTGGTGCAACTGCCGCTGCAACTGCTGGGCAGCGCCTTTGGCCCGCTGGCGCTGGTGCTGGTTGGGGTGAGCTTGGCGGGGCTGAGCCTGCGCGGCCACTGGCGGCCAGCGCTGGGGCTGGCGCTGAGCAAGAATTTGTTGCTGCCCTTGATGGTGGGCGCCAGCGCCTGGGCTTTTGGGATTGAGGGCCTGGCGCTGGTGGTGCTGGTGGTGGCGGCCGGCTTGCCGGTGGGGGCCAATGTGTTTTTGTTCGCGCAGCGCTACCGGGTGGTGCAGGATTTGACGACCGCGACGATGGGCGTCTCGACCCTGCTGGCGCTGCTCACGCTCAGCGGCTGGATGCTGCTGCTGTCGTGGCTGGTGGATCTCTAATATTTTGGGAAGACACCGGCCATCGGCTACAATCATGGGTTCCCAACGTTTCGCTGGCCGGGTGGTCAGTTGTGTGTCTCAGGCGTTGCGAGGCTTTTTCGTGGGGCTTTGCTCCACCCGAAGGATTCAACTATGGTCGTCATTCGACTCTCCCGTGGCGGCGCCAAGGCGCGCCCGTTTTACAACATCGTAGTGGCCGACAAGCGCAGCCGCCGCGACGGCAACTTCATCGAGCGCATCGGTTTTTACAACCCGATGGCCACCGGTGGCGAAGAGCCGCTGCGGGTAGCCCAAGACCGGCTCAATTACTGGTTGAGCGTGGGCGCGCAGCCCTCCGACACCGCGGTGCGCCTGTTCAAGCAAGCCGCCAAAGCCACGGCCGTCGCGGCCTAATTTGGCTGCGGCTGTGGCGCTGCTGCCATTTGCCGTTATTTGCCGCCCCTTGCCCCATGGTCGCCCTAACCGGACTCAAGCCCGCATCGCTGCCTGCCGACGCGGTGGAGTTGGGCCGGATCCAAGAGGCCTGGGGCATCAAGGGCTGGGTGCGCTTGCACTGCCACAGCGCCAAGCCCGAAGCCTTGTTGCATGCCTGGCGCTGGTATTTGCTGCCCCCCGAGGCCCCTTTTGCCAGGGGCTTTGATGCCTTTGAGGGCAGCGTCGAGGTGCGGGTGCACAGCATCAAGCCCCATGCCGACGGCTTGGTGGCGCAACTGGCCGAAGTGCCCGACCGCAACGCCGCCGAAGCGCTCAAAGGGGCGCGCATTTACGTGGCGCGCGCCGATTTCCCTGCTGCGGCCAGCGGCGACGAATTTTATTGGGTCGACCTGATCGGGCTCGACGTATTCAACCGCCAAGGCGAGCCGATGGGCGTGGTGCGCGACCTGCTCACCACCGGCCCGCACAGCGTGCTGTGCCTAGAGTACCTGTCCGCCGAGGGCAAGGTGGCCGAGCGCATGATCCCCTTTGTCTCGGCCTACGTCGATGCGGTCGATCTGGCGGCGCGGCGCATCACGGTCGATTGGCAGCTTGATTATTAAGCGCACCCGCATTGCGCTGCCCCATTGCGCTGTCTTTTGATCATGCGCTTTGACCTCATCACCCTGTTCCCTGAGCTGTTTGAGCCCTTCATGCAGCACGGCATCACGCGCCGCGCCTACGAATCGGGGGCTTTGCAGCTGCGCCTGTGGCCCTTGCGCGACTTTGCCGAAGGGCCATATCGGCGCGTCGATGACCGCCCCTTTGGCGGCGGGCCCGGCATGGTCATGCTGGCCGAGCCGCTGCGGCGCTGCTGGGAGGCGATCCGCGCCGAGCGCGCCCAGCTCGGGCTGCCGGCGGTGCCCACGCTGCTGTTTAGCCCCCAAGGGCGGCGGCTGGATCACGCCGTGGTGGCCGAGCAGGCGCAGGCCAGCGGAGCGATTTTGGTGTGCGGACGCTACGAGGGCATAGACCAGCGCTTCATCGACCAGTGCGTCGATGGCCAGATCAGCCTGGGCGATTTTGTGCTCTCGGGTGGCGAGCTGGCGGCGCTGGCGCTGCTCGATGCCGTGGCGCGGCTCTTGCCTGGCGTGCTCAACGATGCGCTGAGCCACCAGCAAGACAGCTTCAACCCGGCCATCGCCGGCTTGCTCGACTGCCCGCATTACACCCGGCCCGAGCGCTGGTGCGGCCCCCAAGGCGAGGCCGAGGTGCCCGAGGTGCTGCTATCGGGGCACCATGCGCGCATCGAGGCCTGGCGCTTGCAGCAACGGCGCGACGCCACCACGCGCTTGCGGCCCGATTTGCTTCAAGGTTCCCGCGCCGAAGCCGCTGAGCCTAAGCACGCCGAAAGCAAGCTATAATCGCGGGCTTTCGATCCTCTGGTCGGCCGCCCTCGGCCTGCACATTGCAGGCCAACCTTGCACCTGGGTGTGCCGGGTTATGGGGCCTTTAGTGCAGCGCGACCACGATCGGTAAACAGGAAGCCATGAATCTGATCCAGATCCTCGAGCAAGAAGAAATCGCTCGTCTCAACAAGCAAATCCCCGATTTCTCCCCTGGCGACACGGTGATCGTGCACGTCAACGTGGTTGAAGGCACACGCAAGCGCGTGCAGGCCTACGAAGGCGTGGTGATTGCACGGCGCAACCGTGGCCTGAACTCGGGCTTTATCGTGCGCAAAATCTCCAACGGCGAAGGCGTTGAGCGCACCTTCCCGCTCTACAGCCCACGCATCGAGCGCATCGAGGTCAAGCGCCGCGGTGCCGTGCGCCGCGCCAAGCTCTACTACCTGCGCCAGCGCAGCGGCAAATCGGCGCGCATCAAGGAAAAACTCGGCGCTTGAGCCCAGTCACTCTGCCCCCCGACGACGCGCTGCGGCGCGTCTTGCACGACGAAGTGCATGCGCGGCCGCCAGCGCGTTTGGCGCTGCCGGCGGGGGTGCTCTATTTGGCGGTTTTCAACGACGGCGTGAGCCGTCAGGCCGAGCTCGACCTGCTGCGCCGCTTACCCGGTCAAGAGCAGCTCGGGCTGCCCGACCTGCAAGACAATTTTCTGCGTTTGGCGCTGCCCGGCTACACCCTGAAGTGGGAGCGCCACAGCGAGTTCACGCGCTATTCGCTGGTGTTGCCCATGCAGGCCGAGCCCGCTGGCTGGTTTGAAGGCGAGCAGTGGCAGTTGCAACGCCTGTTGCCCGAGGGCTGGCTGGCACAGGTGCCGGGGCGCACCTTTTGCGCCATCGAATTGGCCTTGCTGGCGGCCGATCTGTCGCAGCCGCAGGCCCTGCTGGAGCGGCTTCGGCCCCGTTTGGGTGAACACACGCTGGCGGCTTCGCTGATGGGCAACCAGCGCCATTCCATGGTGCTGACCGATTTCCGCTTGCGCACTAGCGGTTTTGAGCGCATGCTGGTGCTGGCTGCGCCCGACACCACCGAAACCCGCGCGGGCCGCATCGTTCAGCGCCTGCTGGAAGTGGAAACCTACCGCCTGATGGCGCTGCGCGGCTTGCCCACCGCCAAAGACTTGGCGCCCGAGTTGGCGCAAGCCGAGGCGCAACTGGCTCAGATCACTGCCAGCCTAGAGCACAACCAGCAATCGGATCAGTCCTTGCTCGATACCCTGGTGGCGCTGGCGGCCCGGGTGGAAAAGGCGATTGCCCAGCATTCCTACCGTTTTTCGGCCACCCGCGCCTACGACGCCCTGGTGGCGCAGCGCATCGCCGAATTGCGCGAAACACCGGTGCCCGGCACCCAGACCATCGGGGAGTTCATGCGCCGGCGCTTGTCGCCCGCCATGGCCACGGTGGCCTCCACCGAACAGCGGCTGAGCACCTTGTCGGAGCGCGTCTCGCGCGCCAGCGCCTTGCTGCGCACCCGCGTCGACATTGCCACCGAAGGCCAGAACCAGCAGTTGCTGGAAAAACTCACGCGTGGGCAGGCGCTGCAACTGCGCTTGCAGTCCACGGTGGAGGGCTTGTCGATTGCGGCGATTTCTTACTACGTGATCAGCCTGCTGCTGTATGCGGCCAAGGCGGTGGAGCAGGCCGGGGTGCCGATACAGCCCGAGATCGCCGTCGGGGCCTTGATTCCGGTGGTGCTGTATGGGGTTTGGCGCACGGTGCGGCGCATCCACGAAAAGCTGCGCGGTACCGACCCCGACGCAGCCCACTGAACCCTTACTTCGCGCCCAGGTACTCGGCCACGGCGGCCATTTCAAGTTCGGTCATGCGCTCGGCCACCATGTGCATCACCATGTTGGCGTCGGTGCGCTGGCGGGTGTTGAACTGCTTGAGCGAGTGCTTGAGGTAGGCCGGAATCTGGTTGGCTAGGCGCGGCAAGGTGGCGGCACCGCGCGCATCGGCGCCGTGGCAACTGGCGCAAGAGGGCACGCCAGTAAAACGGTTGCCGTGGTGGTAAATGTACTTGCCCATGCCGGCGAGCATCGGGTCTTGAGCGGGATCGCGCGGGGGTGTCAGTTGCTCGTAAAAACGCCCCAAGGCCAGCATTTCGTCTCGCGTTAGGCGCGCCACCGCGTTGGCCATGGCGGTGTGCTGACGTTGTCCGGTTTGGTAAGCCAGCAACTGCGCGGCGATGTACTCGGCATTTTGCCCCGCCAAGCGGGGAAACATTTCACTGGTCGATTCTCCTTGCGCGCCGTGACAAATAAAGCACGAACCCATGTGCAGGCGCTGCGCCCGCACCTGATCGGCTTGCGCCCAAGCGACGGAAGGAGCCAAGGAGACGGCCACAGCGGCCAGCAGACCGCCCAGCCAGGCGCTAAGTGATTTGGGTTTCATGGTGCGAGCAAACTGCAAGGTGCCAAGAAAACCCCTGCCGCAGCAGGGGTGGATTTTTTAACAGGGTGGTGCAGGGGGCGGGATCAACCCAATGTATCCGCCCAGATGTTGAGCGCCCAGCCGATGGCATAGCGTCCTTCCATCTCGTTGGGAGCAACCGATACACCGCCCGAGCCCGGCACGGTGAGCAGGGTACGGCGCTCGGCGTCCCAGCGGTGTACGCTGGAGACGTGAATGGCGTCGGTGTCGTTGACGAAGCTGTAGCAGGTGTTGGCGATGATCGGCAACTGCGGCACCGGCTGCCCCTGCAGCAGCGAAACCACGGCCATGGCGCAGACCTTGCCATGCTGGTTGGCCATGTGGCCCGACTTGGGCATGCCGGGTGAACCCTGGATCGCGTCGCCCAGCACGTGGATGTTGGGGGCCACGACCGATTCGAAGGTCTGGAAGTTCACTTCGCACCAGCGGTTGTTGACGTTGGCCAAACCCGCACGCAAGGCCAAGTCGCCGGCGCGCATGGACGGCAGCACGTTGGCCACCGCCGGCCTGAATTCGTCCTGCACCTCAAAGCGCATGGCGTTGGTGGGGGCATGCACATCGGTGAGCACATGGCCGGGGCGGTATTCGAGCGTGCCTTTGAAATCTTGCTCGAACACCCGGCTGAACAGCCCGCGCTTGGACTGGATTTCGGGGTTGGCATCAAAAATGATGACCTTGCTGCGCGGCTTGGCCTTTTTGAAGTAGTTGGCCACCAAGCAGGCGCGCTCGTAGGGGCCGGGCGGGCAGCGATAGGGCACGGCCGGGATGTTGATGGCATACACGCCCCCGTCGGGCATGGCTTCGAGCTGGCGCCGCAGTGCCACGGTTTGCTCGCCCGCTTTCCAGGCGTGCAGCATGCGCGCGCGGGCTTCTGGGCTGGCCATGCCGGGCAGGCCCTGCCACATGAAGTCGATGCCAGGCGAGACGATCAGGCGGTCGTAGCCGATTTCGCTGCCACCGGCCAGGCGCACGGTGCGGCGCACGGCGTCAATGGCTGTAACCGAATCGCGCACCATGCGCACACCGTGGCGGTTTTGCAGGCTGTCGTAGCTGTGGGTGATGAAGTCCATGTTGCGCTGCCCACCGATCACCAGATTCGAGATCGGGCAGGAAATGAACTGCGGGTTGGGCTCGATCAGGGTGACGCGCACCCGGCCCTCAGAAAACATGCGGATGTGTTTGGCGGCCGTGGCGCCACCATAGCCCCCGCCCACCACCACCACGTGTGCGGCACCGGCACCGGCAGGACCCGAGGCGCAGCCGCTGAGCAGGCCAGCGGTGCCGAGGGCCGAAGCCGCAGACAGCGTTTGTACGAATTGACGACGTTTCATGGTTCGGTCTCCTGGTTCAGCGGGGCAGGGCGGCAAAGTAGCCAGAGATGGCGGCGATTTGCTCGTCGCTGTAGCCACGCGCGATGTGGTGCATGATGGTCGCTGGGGCGCGACCCGTCTTGAAGTTGATCATTTTGCGCGTCATGTCTTCGCGGTTCATGCCGGCCAGGGATTCCATGCCGGGCTGGGCGCGCCCGAGCGTGCCGTGGCAAGTCATGCAGGCAGAAGCCCACAGGCGGATCTGTGCCGGGGTGGGCGTGGCCGCTGGCGTTGCAGCCGCTGCAGCCGCCGCCGGTGCAGCAGCAGGGGTCTGAGCCTGCGCTGTCAGCGCAGCTGCTCCGAGCAGGCCGATGGCCATGAATTTGGTGAGGACTTTCATCGTTGCGGTCTCCTTGGACTAAATGACGAATGCACGGATGGCGATGTATCCATGAATGCTGATATTTTGATTGCTGCCATTTTAGGGCTGCTGCCGACAGCAATCTTACAGGGGGCCGGCCTAGACCTAAGTGTTTGCCCTTGGTTGAGGGTGAGATCCAGGGAAAACCACGAGGCCAGATCCGATCTGGGCGACAAGGCTTGTGTGCGCATGCGCAAGGCTTGCTCTTAGCCCAGCAAGGCGCTGGCAAATTCGTGCGCGTCAAAAGGCTGCAAGTCTTCGAGTTGTTCGCCCACGCCAATGAAATACACCGGCACCACGGCCCCGCGCTCGCGCCCCCAGATGGCAATGGCGGCCAGCACGCCGCCTTTGGCGGTGCCGTCGAGCTTGGTCACCACCAGCCCGGTGAGGCCCAGCGCGGCGTCGAAGGCCTTGACCTGCGCCAGCGCGTTTTGCCCGGTGTTGCCGTCGATCACCAGCAGCACCTCGTGCGGTGCGCTGGGGTCGGCTTTCTGGATCACGCGCTTGATTTTTTTCAGTTCTTCCATCAGGTGCAACTGGGTCGGCAAGCGGCCGGCGGTGTCGATCAGCACCACGTCGCGCCCGCGTGCGCGCCCGGCAGTCACGGCGTCGAAGCTCACCGCCGCCGGGTCGCCGCCTTGCTGGCTGATGATTTCGACCGTGTTGCGCGTGGCCCAAACCCCGAGCTGCTCGCGCGCCGCAGCGCGGAAGGTGTCGGCCGCCGCCAGCAGCACGCTGGCCCCGGCGTGGCTCAGGTGCCAGGTGAGTTTGCCGATGGTGGTGGTCTTGCCGGCGCCGTTGACGCCGGCGATCATCAGCACGGTGGGGCCATCCGCCTGGGCCCCGATGGGCAAGGACTGCTGCAAGGGCCGCAGCAAATCGGCCAGCGCCTCGGCCAGCAGCCCCTTGACCGCGGCCGGATCGGTGGCTTTGCTGGCCTTGACGCGGCGGCGCAGGTCGTCGAGCAAAAATTGGGTGGCCTGCACCCCGGTGTCGGCTTGCAGCAGCGCGGCTTCGAGCTCTTCGTACAGCGCCTCGTCGATCTGGGTGCCGGTGAACACGCTGCCGATGCTGCTGCCGGTTTTGCGCAAGCCGGTTTTGAGCCGCTCATACCAAGACAGTCGGCTGGGGGCGGGGCTGGGCGCTGGTTCGGAGGTGGGTGTGTCGGGCTTGACCGCTGCAGTGGGCGCAAGGGGCGCGGGCGGCACGGCAGGCACGGCTGGCGCATTGGGCTCGACCGGCACTTCTGGCTCGGTCGGGCTGCTGCCAAAAAATTTTTTCTTCAGGTAACTGAACATGGGGCTCGCTTAAGGAATCCATGCCCAAGCGCTCATTGAGAAGCGCGCAGGCTTGACTGGGCCATCTGGTAGACAATCTGAACCATGCATTCTATGAAACCTGCTTTGCCACCCCCGATTTTGTTGCGTGGGCGGCTCCGATCTTGGCTGCTGCTGTGGGCTGCGCTGCTGGGCTTGCTGCTGCCCGTCCACGCCTACGCCCAGACGCCAGCCCCCGCCACAGCCCCCGCCACGGTGCAGCAGTTCACCCTGGCCAACGGCCTGACGCTGATCATCAAGCCCGACCGGCGCGCCCCCACGGCATTGCAGATGCTGTGGCTGCGCGCGGGCTCGATGGACGAGGTCGATGGCCAGTCGGGCGTGGCGCATGTGGTCGAGCACATGCTATTCAAAGGCACGCCGACTGTGCCCGAGGGCGAGATTTCGCGCCTGGTGGCGGCCATGGGCGGGCGCGACAACGCCTTTGTGAGCCGCGACGTGACCTCTTTTCACCAACAAATCCCGGCCACCCGGCTGCCCGACGTGATGCGGCTGGAGGCCGACCGCTTTGCCCACAACGCCTGGCCCGACGAGGCGTTCTGGCGCGAAATGTCGGTCATCA
>BBPE01002868.1_pt1 | contig 10680 bp, 9 predicted proteins | sample 1344301 | NCBI WGS metagenome assembly BBPE01 (sample SAMD00019089, study PRJDB2971) | groundwater metagenome | isolation source: The Cedars highly-alkaline
GAGGAGTTTTACGACGCCGAGATCGAGCAGCGCCAGCACGCCATCGCCGAGCAGCGCGGCTTTGCGCTGCAAGAGCATGCGCTGTCCTTGTATGCGCACTGCGTCAAAGAGGATTGCGAACACCGCAGCAAGCTCAAGCGCGGCGGCTAAACCTCAAGCCCCGCGCTGCATCGCCTCGCGCTGGCGCTGGGCGAATTCCTGGTAGGTGTCGATGCCGCGCAACTGCAAGATGGTGTTGCGCACCGCCGCTTCCACCAGCACCGCCATGTTGCGCCCGACCACCACCTGGATCACCACCTTGCGCACCGCCACGCCCAGCAGCTCCTGGTACAGCGGCTCGTGCGGCAGGCGCTCGTAGTCGCGCTCCAGCGTTTCTTTGCGCACCAGGTGCACGATCAGGCGCAGACGCATTTTGCGCCGCACCGCGGTTTCGCCAAAAATGGCTTTGATGTCGAGCAGCCCGATGCCGCGCACTTCCAGCAGGTTTTGCAGTAAATCGGGGCAACGGCCTTCGAGCACGGTCTGATTCACGCGGTCGATATCGACCGCATCGTCGGCCACCAGCCCGTGCCCGCGCGAGACCAGTTCCAGCCCGAGTTCGCTCTTGCCCAGGCCCGATTCGCCCGTGATCAGCACCCCAAGGCCAAAAATATCCATGAACACCCCATGCAGGGTGTGGCGGTCGGCAAACAGGCGCGACAGATGCGCGCGCAGCACGTCAATCACGAAGGCGGCCGAGCAGGCGGTGGTAAAGAGTGGAATGTGGGCGCGCTCGCACATGGCCAGCAGCTCGTCCGGCGGCGGCACATCGTCGGCCAGCACCAGCGCCGGTGGCTCCAGTTCCACGATGCGTGCCACGCGGCGGCGGCAGTCATCGGCCGTGGCGTTGAGCAGGTAATTCACTTCGCGCTGCCCGAGCACCTGCACCCGGTAGGGGTGGATGTAGTTCAGGTAGCCGACCAGATCGGCACCGGAGTGGGCGGCGCTCACGGCCTTGTCCTCAAAGCGGCGCTCGCAGGCGCTCTGCCCCGCGACCCACTGCCACTTGAGGGTTTCGCGGTGCTCCTCGAACAGCGCGTCGGCGCTGACGACGGTTGGCTTCATGGCCGCGCCTGGGCTCGGCTCAAGCCAGCGCGTGCGCCGATTGCCAGTGGGCAATCAGGCCGTGCAGTTCGCTTGCCGCTGCGCTGGCCTTCATTTGCTCGCGCAGCGCGGCGTCGCTGAGCAGTTCCGCAATATCGGACAGGATTTCCAGGTGTTTTTGTGTGGCCGCTTCCGGCACCAGCAAAAAAAACATCAGGCGCACGGGTTGTTCGTCGGGCGCGTCGAAACCGATCGGGCTGGCCAGTTGCAGCACCGCCGCCAGCGGTTGCTTGAGCCCTTTGATGCGCCCGTGCGGAATCGCCACCCCGTGCCCGAGGCCGGTCGAGCCCAAGCGCTCGCGCGCAAACAGGCTGTCGGTGATGAGGGCGCGGTTGAGCCCGTGCAGGGATTCGAACAACAGCCCGGCTTCTTCGAAGGCGCGCTTTTTGCTGGCGGCATCAACGGCGACCAGCACTTGTTCGGCAGGCAAAATGGCAGACAAACGGTTCATAAAGACCTCGCAGAGCGCGGATTATGCGCTTGTGCAGGAATTTGGCTAGTGCAGAAAAAAAACAAGCCGCTTGACAAAATGGGCGACTTGTTGCAGTGCAGCACAAACTGGGTTTGTGCCGCAGAGGGAGCGGGCGCTTAGTGCAGTTCGCGCTTGCTGGTTTCGTGGTGGTGATCCTGCATTTTCGTTTTGTGGCGCAGCACCTGGCGGTCCAGCTTGTCGGCCAGTTCATCTACGGCGGCGTAGAGGTCGGCGTGGTGGCTCTCGGCAAAAATATCCTTGCCTTTGACGTGGATAGTGCACTCGGCCTTCTGGCGCAGGTCTTTCTCGGTTTTGTTGTCCACCGTCAGCAGCACCCGGATGTCAACCACCTGGTCAAAGTGGCGCGAGATGCGTTCCAGCTTGCTGGTGACGTAGGTGCGCAGGGCTGGGGTGATTTCGAGATGATGGCCGTTGATGGTCAGGTTCATGTAGAGCCTCCTAAAGCTCGGGTTGAAAGGGCGCCGGCAGTCCCGTAGGCCAGCCGACCGGCGAAAAGCGTCGCCGCCGCGTGCTCACTATGCCGCATTTGGGCACTTTGGGCAAGTGCGCCGCGCAGCAGCAGCGATTGTCCCTGAGCCGCATCAAGACTTTGCTTTTTTCGTCATAAAAAAGCCGCGAATGGGCGGTAAACTCCCTAAGTTGTTCAACCACCGAAAGCGCCACATGGAATCCAGCCCCAGTCGCGCGCTTTCGGCGTCCAGCGCCCTTCGCTGAAACCGGCCCCTGCAGGGGCTAGGGTAGGCGCTGCGGTGGATGCCGAAAGCGCCTCCACCCACACCCAGCCCGCGCGTCTGCCCGGTGCAGACATCCCTCCCGTTTTCAAGCTTGCAAGGAGCGTTTCATGCTCAACGTGTTCACCCTGGCCAATGGCCGCCTGTTTCAGGAAGAAATCGAATCCCTCGAAGACCTGGCCCGCTTCACGCCGGTGTGGGTCGATCTGGAGTCGCCCACGCCCGAGGAGCGGCGCTGGGTGCGCCAGCACTTTGGCCTCTCGATCCCCGAAGACGCGATGGACGAGGACATCGAGGAGTCGGCGCGCTTTTTCCAAGAAGACAACGGCGAGTTGCACGTGCGCAGCGACTTTCTAATCGCCGACGACGCCGACCCGCGCACGGTGCGCGTGGCCTTCATCCTGAACGAGCAAAACGACGCGCTCAAGAGCCGTGGCGTGCTGTTTTCCATCCACGACGAAGACGTGCCCGTGTTTCGGCTGCTGCGCCTGCGCGCGCGACGCATGCCAGGACTGATCGAAAACGCCATAGACGTGCTGCTCAGCCTCTTTGACACCGACGCGGAATACTGCGCCGACACGGTCGAGGGCATTTACGACGACCTAGAAAAAGTCAGCCGCCAGGTGCTGTCCGGCGACGTGACCGACCACAAGGCGGGCGAGGTGCTGGCGGCGATTGCGCGCCACGAGGACATGTCGGGCCGCATCCGGCGCAACATGATGGATACGCGGCGCGCGGTGAGTTTTATGATGCGCACGCGCTTGCTCAGCACCGCCCAGCACGAGGATGCGCGCCAGATTCTGCGCGACCTCGATTCGCTCGACAGCCACACCGCCTTCATGTTCGAGAAAATCAACTTTTTGATGGACGCCACCATCGGCTTTATCAACATCAACCAAAACAAGATCATCAAAATCTTTTCGGTGGCGGCGGTCTCGCTGCTGCCGCCCACGCTGGTGGCCAGCAGCTACGGCATGAACTTCGAGCACATGCCTGAACTGCAGTGGGAGTGGGGCTACCCGATGGCGATCGGCATGATGGTGCTGGCGGCGGTGATTCCGATGGTCTATTTCCGCAAACGCGGCTGGCTGCGCTAAACCCAAGCGCTCCGGCGAACTGGCCGCCGGCGGCGCTCAGAGCAGGTTGAGCGCCTTGCGCACGATGCGCGCGCTGTAGTGGCGCGCCACCTCGCGCAAAAAGAGCCGGAAATCCACATGGGCCTGGTTGTCGGCGCGGTCTGAAATGGTGCGCACCACCGCAAATGGCACGCCGCAATCGTGGCACACCTGCGCCACGGCGGCGCTTTCCATGTCCACTGCCAAAGCCTCGGGCAGCGCAGCGCGCAGAGCGGCGCTTTCGGCCTCGGTGGCCACGAAGCGGTCGCCGGTGGCTATCTCGCCCCGGTGTATGCTGGGTGAATGCAAGCCCATGGTGCGCAGCACCTCGGGGCTGAGCAGCTTGGGCAGCCAGGTGACGGCATCTTTGGCGGCCGTGTGCAGCACCTGGGTGAGGGCCAGGTCGGGCTGGAAGCGGCTTTGGCCATAGCCGGGCACCTCAAAGCGGGGAAACAGCGGCGAGGCGTCGAGGTCGTGCTGCACCAAGGCGCTGCCGACCACGATGTCGCCCACTTCCACGCCCGACAGCAAGCCACCAGCTACACCCGTGAAAATCACCTGCTGCGGCGCAAAGCGCTCGATCAGCAGCGCGGTGGTGGCGGCCGCTGCCACCTTGCCTATGCCACTGAGCACCGCCACCACCTCGTGGCCCTGCAAATGCCCTTGCCAGTAGGTGCGCCCGCCCAAGCGAACTTGTTGCTCGTCGGGTATGAGCTGCAAAATTTCTGCCAGTTCCTCGTGGACGGCGCTGATGAGGGCGATGCGTTGACCCATGAAAACTCCGGTTTAACTAGGTTGGCGCAACTGGCGCCGCAAAATTTTGCCGACCGGGGTTTTGGGCAGTTCGCTGCGAAACTCGATCAGCTTGGGGATTTTGTAGCCGGTCAGGCTTTTACGGCAGTAGTCGCGCACATCCTGCTCGCTCAGTGCCTGGTCTTTTTTGACGATGATCAGCTTGACCGCCTCGCCCGAATGCTCGTCGGGGATGCCCACCACGGCGCATTCGAGCACCCCGCCCATGCCCGCCACCACGTCTTCGACTTCGTTCGGATAGACGTTGAAGCCGCTGACCAAGATCATGTCTTTCTTGCGATCGACGATGCGAAAGTAGCCGCGCTCGTCCATCACGCCGATGTCGCCGCTGCGAAACCAGCCGTCGGCGCTCATGACCTTGGCGGTTTCGTCTGGGCGCTGCCAGTAGCCGGCCATGACCTGCGGGCCCTTGATGGCGATCTCGCCCGGTTGGCCCAGTGGCACTTCGAGGCCATCGTCGTCTAGGCACTGCATGAGCGTGCCCGGCAGCGGCACCCCGATGTTGCCGCTAAAGGCCGTGACCGTGACCGGGTTGCAACTGGCCGATGGGCTGGTTTCCGAAAGGCCGTAGCCCTCGCAGATCGGGCAGCCGGTGCGCTCCAGCCACAGCTTGGCCACGGCGGCCTGCACCGCCATGCCACCGCCGATCGAGACTTTGAGGTTGCGCCAGTTCACGCTGTCGAACTCTGGGTGGTGCAGCAGGCCGTTGAAGAGCGTGTTCACGGCCGGGAAGCTGTGAAAAGTCTGGCCCTTTAGGGCCTTGAACACCGCAGGCAAGTCGCGCGGGTTCGGGATGAGGATGTTTTTGCCGCCGCTGCGCAGGCTCAGCATCATGTTCACCGTGAAGGCAAAGATGTGGTAGAGCGGCAGCGCGCAGACGGCGGTGGGCTGCTCGCCCGCCGGGATGCGGTGCATCACCGGCGCGTCCCAGGCTTCGGACTGCAGCACATTGGCCAGCACGTTGCGGTGCAGCAGCACGGCGCCCTTGCTCACCCCGGTGGTGCCGCCGGTGTATTGCAGCACCGCCATGTCATCGGGGCCGATTTCGACCGGCTGAAAGCTCAGCGAGCGGCCCTTGTGCACCGCGTCGGCAAAGCGCACCGCGCTGGGCAACTCGAAGGGCGGCACCAGCTTCTTGACGTGGCGCACCACGTAATTGACCAGCCAGCGCTTGGGCCAGGGCAGCAGCTCGCCCATGGAGGCCAGAACAATGTGTTTGACCGGCGTTTTGCCTAGGCAGGCGGCCAGAGTGGAGGCAAAGTTTTCGATGATCACAATCGCCTTGGCCCCCGAGTCGTTCAACTGGTGCTCGAGCTCGCGCGCGGTGTAGAGCGGGTTGACGTTGACCACCACCAGCCCGGCGCGCAAAATCGCCGCCACCGCCACCGGGTACTGCAGCACGTTGGGCATCATCACCGCCACCCGGTCGCCTTTGACTAAGCCCTTGCTCTGCCAATAAGCCGCCAGCGCACGGGCTTGGGTGTCGACCTCGCCATAGGCCATTTCGTGGCCCATGTAATGGTAGGCGCTGCGCTCGGCGTACTTGGACAGGCTCTCGTCGAGTAAGGCGACCAGCGAGCGGTACTGCGAGAGGTCGATATCGGCAGGCACGCCTTCGGGGTAGGCGCTCAGCCAAGGGCGGTCGGCGGCGGTGGGGGGGGTGTTGGGGGTGGACAAGGTGTGCTCCTGCTTGTAATCGTGAACCGCGCACAGACAAAACCCAAGCCTGTGCCAAGCCACCATTATGAAGGCAGAAAGCGGGGTTTTTCTAGCGCACCAGCCTGACGCAGAACTGACAGCAATGACACTGTTGCAAGCGCTGCATCGGCATCCACCGCCTCGTGCGGGCGCAGCTTTTAGAACGGAATATCGTCTTCCAGGTCGTCGAAGCCGCTGGAGGTGGGCTGGGATTTGCTGGGCTCCGGTGGGCGCTGGGCAGGGGCGCTGGCCGGGCGGCTGCTGGGGGGGCGTGCGGCGGTGCTGGGTTCGTGGCCTGCCGGGCTGCCCAGGCCTTCGCGGCTGCCCAGCAGTTGCAGTTCGGTGGCCACGATATCGACCGTGTTCTTTTCCACGCCGGACTGGTCGGTGTATTTGCCGTATTTGATGCGCCCTTCGACGTAGATCGGGCGGCCTTTCTTCACGTACTCGCCGGCGATTTCGGCCAGGCGCTCGTAGAAGGTGATGCGGTGCCACTGGGTGTCTTCGACCATCTCGCCGCTGGTGCGGTCTTTGCGGCGGCTGGTGGTGGCTAGGGTGACATTGGCCACCGCTTGCCCCGAGGGCAGGTAGCGGATTTCGGCGTCGCGGCCGCAGTTGCCGACCAGGATGACTTTGTTGACGGATGCCATGGCGCGGGTGCTCCTCTCTGTGGGGGGTGAATGAAGGAATTGATGCGCGATTGTGCCGCATCGGGCCGACCGTTTGCTTGCAAGCCGGCTTGCGCCTCAGCGCCTGACGCTGCCGCTGGCCGCTTGGGCCGGCAAGGACCAGGCCAGGGCCAGCCACAGCAGCGTGAGGGCGGCGCAGCCCAGGAACAGCGCGCTCGGCCCCCAATGCGCCAGCAGCCAGCCGCCTGCCACACCGCCAACGAAAAACCCAAGCGACTGCAAGGTGTTATAGACCCCCAGCGCGGCACCGCGGGTGTCGCTCGCGGCCAGCCGCGAGACCAAGCTGGGCTGGCTGGCCTCCAGGGTGTTGAAGCCCAGGAAAAACACGAACAGCAGCAGGCCCAGCACGGCCAGCGGCGCTGGGTGCGTGGCGGCGGCGCTGGCGCTGGCCCAGCCCAGGCCGAGCTGCGCCAGCGCGATCAGCCCGATGGCGAACAAAAACACCGCACGCAGGTAGCCGCGCCGCTCCAGCCTAAACAGCAGGCCGCCCATCACGGCAAAGGCCACCAGCACCGCCAGCAAATAAACCAAGCCATGCCGCTCGGCGGCCAGCCCGGCTTGCAGCAGCAGCGCGGGCACGGCCACCCACATCGCCAGTTGCACCGCGTGCAGCACGAACACGCCCAGGTTCAGGCGCAGCAAGGTGCCGTGGCGCAGCACGGCGGCCAAACCGCCCCGGCGCGACGGCTGCAGCCGCACCGGTTCAACCGGCACCACCCAGGCCACCAGCGCCATGCCGAGCAGGGTGAGCACGGCGGTGAGCACAAACAGCCCCGAGAGGCCTATGGCTGCCACCAGCAGCGGTGCCGTGGCCAGCGAGAGGGCAAAGGTGAGGGCAATGCTCACGCCGATGAGCGCCATGGCTTTGGTGCGCACGGCGTCGCGCGTGAGGTCGGCCAGCAAGGCGGTGACGGCGGCCGAAATTGCTCCGGCGCCTTGCAGCGCGCGGCCCAGGGTGAGCCACTCCAGCGTCGGGGCCCAGGCGGCCAGCAGGCTGCCCAGGGCAAACAGCAGCAGCCCGGCCTGAATCACGCGCTTGCGGCCCCAGCGGTCCGAGGCCATGCCGAGCGGGATTTGCAGCAGCGCCTGCGTGAGGCCATAAATGCCCAGCGCCAAGCCGACACGGGCTGGGTCGTCGCCGCCGGGCAGGCGCGCCGCTTCGAGCGCAAACACCGGCAGCACCAAGAACAGGCCCAGCATGCGCAGCGCAAAAATGGCAGCCAACGACACGCTGGCCCGGCGCTCGCCAGCCGTCATGAGGTGGGGTGTAGCGGTTTCGTTTATAGACAAAGAATGGAGTGCTCTAGCTGGTTTTGATCGCGCTGCGGTAGGCACCGCAGCCGATCAGCAAATCTGGGCTGAGCGGCAGCACGAAAGAGGACTTGCCGCGCACCTCGCCGGTCAAGGGGTTGACGATATTGTATTCAAGCCAGCCGCCGCCCTGGTCGGCCTGGGCCCAGACATCGTGCATGAACTGCTGCGCGTCGATGCCCGGCGCGTCGTGCACCCGGGTGCCGGTCTTGGCCCGATTCGCCCCCATGACCCGATAAACGCCTTGGCGGTCGAGCACGAAAATGTAGAGGTCGCGGTCGATGAAGGGCCCATTTGGCTTGTAAAAATCCTCGCTGGCGTGCTCGTAGCCCACCTTGCGCACGTGCTTAAGCGCGGCTTCGGTTAGGCGCTGCGCCAAGTCGGCCGTGCCTTGCTTGAGGCGCAGGTGCTGCACGGCGCGGTCGAGGTCGTGGGTGTGCTCCAGCAAGGCGGCCGAGTGCTGGCTGCTGCGGTCCACCATGGCGGCGTTTTCGTAGGTCACGCTGTCGAGCTGGGTCATGGCTTGCGCCACTTCCTTGAGGGCGGCGCTTTGCTGGTTGCTGGCGGCAGCCATGGCGTCGATGCGCAGTGTGATGTCGCGTATGCCTTGCACCAGTTGCTCCATCACGGAATTGACCGAGTGGATTTCTTTCACCGAGGACTGCACCCGGCTGGTGGATTCGGCGATCAACTGGCGCACCTCCCCGGCGGCCGATTGGCTGCGTTGCGCCAGGTTGCGCACTTCAGCGGCCACCACGGCAAAACCGCGCCCGGCTTCGCCCGCGCGCGCGGCTTCCACGGCGGCGTTGAGCGCCAAGATGTTGGTCTGGAAGGCGATGCTGTCGATCACGCCGATGATCTCGTTCATGCGCTTGGAGGTGCTTTGCAGCGTACCCATGCCGCCCATGGTCTGCTGCATCAGGCCGCTGGCTTGTTCGGTCTGGCGGTGCAGCACGGCACTGACGCGGCTGACTTCGAGCACGTCGGAGCTGTTGCGCATCACGGTTTCGGCGGCTTCGCGGATGTTGGCGCTGGCTTGCTCCAGGCTGGCGGCCTGGGACTGGGTGCGCTCTGAGAGTTGGCCGCTGTCGTGCACCAGTTGCCCGCCCATGTGGGTGAGCACGGCGGCCACGCTGCGCACATCGGCCACGATGGCCGCCAGGGTGTTGAGCATGAGCTGGAACTGCTGCGCCATGAGCGCCATTTCGTCGCGTCCGGCAATCTGCACCTCGCCGGTCAAGTCGCCTGCGGTGGCGTTTTTGAACACGGTGCCAAGCTGGCGCAGCCCATCGAGCGTGGCAAAGTAGAGCGCAACCATGCCATAGACCAGCGCCAGCAGCACCAGCACAGAGCCCAGGCTCAAGCCCAGCAGCAACCATCCGTGGCGGGCCAGCTCGCGCTCTAGGTGCCCTTGCAGGTGCGCGCCAAGCTGGGTGTGCAGCTCCAGTTGCTGCGCCAGCAACTGGCCGCCTTGCTGGAAATGCGGCTGCGCTTGGCCCGCCAGAATGCCGGCCCCGAGTCCCTCGCGCACAGCGGTGGCGTATTGCTGGCCTAGGGTCTGCACCTGGGCCCAGGCTGCGGGCGTGGGTACGCCGATGCGCTCCAAGTCTTCGATGCGCGACTGCAACTGGCGCAATTGCGCCTCGAGCACGCTGGCGTAGCTGCCCAGTTGCATCGCTTGCGTGATCAGGTCGGCGCCTATGCCCTGCGCCTGCTGCATCTGCAGCAGCGCCGCGCCTTCGTTGCGCAGGTGCGCGCTGGCCAGCAGCAGGGGCAACTGGCGCTGCACCAGCGCATCGACGAGGTAAAACTGGGTGCGGCCGGGGTCGAGCAGCAGGGTGGAGGTTTCGCCGTTGAGCAGGCCCAGGCGCTGCAACTGTGCCAGCAGTTTGGCGTGCTGCGCCGTCCAGGCGGCGGCATTGTGGCTTGGCGGGGCGGTGTTGATCAACAGCCGCAGCTCGTCGCGCAAAGGCTGCCACAGCTCACCGAGTTCGGGCTGCGCTTGAGCGATCACGGCGGCATCGAGCGCCGCGATGGCCGGGCGCAACCGGTCGCGCGCGGCTTGCAGCGGCTGGGCGGCCTCGGCATGGCCGACCAATAGGCTGCGCATCTGGCCCTGGTGCTCCAGCAGCGGGGCGGTCACGGCCACGAGCTGCTGCTGCACCTGCCAACCGCTGAGCTGGCGCTGCACCGTGGCGCGCTCTCCCCAGAGGGTGTAGAGGGTTAGCGAGCCGGTGAGCGAGAGCGGCAGCAGCACCACGGCGGCCAGCACCAGCAGCTTGACGCTCATGGGCAGGCGCTGCATCAGCCAGACGCCGGGGCGGATCAGGGGGTGAAAGCGGGGTGTGGCTGACATGGGTCTATGCGCTTGGTGCAAAATAAAGTGTCATTTGATCATAGTCGCGTAGCCCTAAGCGTAGTTATCAATTGAATCGGGGTTTTCCCGTGGGGTTTTTGGATTTTTCTATCGTTGATTTGTGTGGTGTGCTATTGCTGCACCTACGGCTGCGGTTGCGGTTGCGGCTGCGCCTGAAGGCTCAAGCCCCGGCCGCGAGCTCGGCGCGCATCTGCGCGATCACGGCGGCGTAGTCGGGCTGGCCAAAAATCGCGCTGCCGGCCACGAAGGTGTCGGCCCCGGCGGCGGCGACGCGGCGGATGTTGCCGACCTTGATCCCGCCATCGACTTC
>BBPE01001177.1_pt7 | contig 10630 bp, 5 predicted proteins | sample 1344301 | NCBI WGS metagenome assembly BBPE01 (sample SAMD00019089, study PRJDB2971) | groundwater metagenome | isolation source: The Cedars highly-alkaline
CCGCGCCTCCGCGCTGGCGGGCGCGGCGTGCGGGCGGATCGCCGAAGACGTGCTCGGTTTCGGCGAGGGGGCCGAAATGCTGGCCCGCGCCTGGCCTGCCAGCGCGGTCCTCTGCGAACTGGTGGCCCGGGAGGCGTATATGCGCGGGGTCGGCGAAAGGCCCTGCCCGGACTGGCTGTCGCGGGAGGCTTCAGTGGTCCTGGAGGGATGCAGGGCGGCGGTGGCGTGACGGTGCTGGACGGCCTCCGGATTCCGCCGCCGCTCGACGCGGTCCGCCTGCCCGACCTGATCCGGCGATGCCCGTCCCCACACGCGCTCGCCCCCGGCCTTCGCGGGCGGATGCCTGGAAGGGCAGACCTGTCCGCCGCGCTGTCGGCGGTGATCGACACGTTGGGCGTGGACGGGTTGCTCGCCCCCCTTGGTCTTCCCTTCGCCGTGATGGGGCAGGCCGACCCGGAGGCAATGGCCGACGCGATGGTGTCCCCCCCCCATCCGCCACCCTCTGCGGCGGACGCGTTCGCGGCCCTCTGCGAGGACGGCGGGGCCGACGCGCTCGACATCCTGTGGAACCCCAAGGGACGGGACCGCGCGGGGTGGGCCTCATCGGATTCCCGCCGCCGCCGCTTCTCCCCTCCACAGCCCTCGCCCACGTACGGACGGCGGTCCCTGCTGGCATCCCTGGCGGCGGACCGCAGGGGGTGGCGATCATCCGGACGTGCGGGCGGGGCCATCCTGATCTCTCCGACGGAAATCGCCGAATGGCGGGGGGTTTGGGAGGCGGGCATGTGGGGGTGCATCGTCCTGCGACGGGACACGATGCACCCCAGGACAGGGTTCTGCGAATCCACGGACGATCTGCGTGCGCTGGCGGAAGGGGTGCCCATTTGGCCGCCGTTCGCCCGCGTGCCGGCTTGGCTCCCATCCTGGGACGAAGAGGCCGCGGCGCTGTCCGCCTGGGCGGGGGGCGAGGCGTTTCGCCTGCTCCCCCGCCCGCCGCCCGACCTGGGCCGCCGCGACGAAGAGGTGGACTGGTAGAGAACGCACCCCTGCCGCTTGCCGCTCCAGGGTGTAGCATCTCGCTGTGGCGAACTGGACCATGCGGGCGGTCGCCGTCGGATTCGCGAAGGAGTCGGGACGCATGTCGGGCAGCGAAGCGGTGGGCAGGGTGGACTGGATCGATCTCTCCGCCCGCGGGCTGGTCATGGCCGTGTGCGAGGTGGGGGGGGTACGCCTGCTCGCCGTGGCAGGCGCGTCCGACCAACCCACCGCCGCCGCGCTCGGCGTGCTGGGGTTCCAGCGGGCGGCGGAAGAGCTTTGGGTGCGCGAGGGGGAGAGGGTGGATTTCGGTCCCCTTCTCGCCGCCTTCCCGGAGGCCCGGATGACCTCCGTGACGGCGGAGGAGTTCAACGCCCGCCACGTGATCCGGGGATCCGAGACCGCCCGCCCCGCAAGGGATCCCGACGCGCGCGATCGCCGGCGCGCCGAACGGGCCTCGCAGCTCGACGCGCTGCTGGCGGGCAGCGCCAGGCTGGGCACCAACCATCTCGGGCAGGAGGTGTGGGCCGCCAGGGGCGACGCGCGGTTCGTTGTAAACCGCGCCGGCAAGGGCGGCGATTTCCAGCTACTCCCCGAGGAGGGGCGGGCGAACCTGAATCCCGGCGTGTTCCTGCGTGCCACCACCCCCGCAGGGTCGGAGGCGTGCGTCGAATCCCTGGTGACCGCCCTGGCGGCGGGCGGGGTGCGGCGGGAGGGCGACCTCCTGCGCTTCGCGGGCGTGGTGCTGGGGGACGGCACGCCGCTCGGACGGGACGATGCGCGCGTCGCGGAGATGGACGCGCGGATCGACGTGGGTGCGGCATGTTGGCTCGGCCGCCGCGCGGCCTCGCGTTCCTCGCGCGAACTGTTCGGATGGGCGCAGCGCATCCACGAGGCGCGGGCCTGGCGTTCCACGCTCGCCTCGGCCCCGGGCGGCGGCGCGGTGACCCTGCCGATGTCCGTGGCGATGCAGAGGATGCTCGGCGGCGAGGCCGACCTGCGCGGACGCGACGTGCTGGCGGTCGGCCACCCCTCCCTCGGGGCGTTCGTGGCCGAGGGCGCGCGCGTGGCCGCCTACTCCCCCGACGGGGAGGGGCTGCGCTCGGTGCTCGCGTCCGTCCGCCGCGGGTCGTCCGCGCGATCTGCCTCCGACGCGCCGCCCGAACGCCCCTTCGCCGTCGCCTGCGCGCCGGACGGCGCGTCGGCGGGGGTCGGGGAAGCGGTGCTGGACGGCGTTCCCGTGCGCCGGGCAGATATCCGCGAGGCCGTACGCCTCCTGGAGGCGCGCGCCGACGACGGACGCATGGTCGTGTCCCTGGCGACGGGAGGGGCGGAGGGCCTGCGCGAGCTGGAAGCCTTCCACGCCTGGGTGGCGCGGCGCTGGGGCGTGGAGGGCGTGGCTGAGGTCGGCGGGGCGCTGACGGGAGCCAACCCCGAGACGGGCGCGCGCGCCGCTGCGTGGATCATGGCCGTCGGCGTGCGCAGGCCCGCGTCCGAGGCCGAACCACCTGCGGCGGCCATGGAACGCCGGGCGATCGCCGACCACGCGGACCTGTGGTCCTGGACGGGCGCGGTGGCCGTCAACCGCGCGAAGATCGGCAACTTCTATGCCCCCGCCGCGTCCGAGGTGGAGCCGCGCGCCGAGGGCGAGGGACCCGTAGAGAACAGGTACCAGTCGCCCTACGTCAGCTTGAGCCGGCTCGGCACGGCCACGACGATGGTGCCGCGCAACCTGGAGGCGGCCACGCGCGAGGGGCTTTCGCGCATCGCAGCCGAGCACCCAGACCACGACACCTGGGTGTGCAACCGCCTCGGACTGACCCGCGAGGAGGTGGCTGGAAGGAACGGGGAGGAGGGCCGCTTCTCCCCCGAGCAACTCGACGCGATCGCCATGACCTTCCACGCCTGGGACCGTGGCCGCGCCGCGCTGGTGGCGGACATGACCGGGCTGGGCAAGGGGCGGACCATGGCGGGCGTGGCGCTGGCCTCCATCCGCGAGGGCCGCAAGGTGCTGTTCCTGACCGAGCGCCCGCTGGGCTTCGGCGAGATCGCCCGCGACTTCCAGGACATCGGCGCGTGGGATGAGCTGTCGCCCTTCGTCCTCAACGCGGGGGTGCAGATCCGCGACGAGACGGTCTCCCACCTGCCCGACGAGGAGAAGCCCGTCCTGCTGGAAAGCGCCGATCCGCGCCTGGTCTCCGCCATGCTGGAGGAGGGCCGCTGGCCCGAGGGGGCGAACATCCTGTTCGGCACCTACAGCCAGTTCAACCGCCCGGGCGAGGTCGTCGAGCGCAAGCGGCGCAGGAATGCCGCCAGCACCCCGGCCGCAGCCACCCCGGCAGGCGGCATCCCCGCCCCCGCCGTCCAGGCCCCGAACCCCGCAGCGGGCGGGTTGGAACAGGACGACGACGCGGAGATGGCGGGGGCCGAGGCGGATATCGCGGACATGGTCGCTGCGGCGATGGACGGGGAGGACGGCACCGCCCCCGCCCCCGCCCTCGCCCTCGCCGCCACCCAGACGGGAGCGGAGGAGGGGGACGACGACCCCGCTCTGGAGGGTTCGGCCATCCCCGCGGGCGTGGGACCCAAGAGCTGGTGGCTGCGCCGCGTGTGCGACGCGCAGACCGACCTCATCCTGGACGAGAGCCACAACGCGGCCAATGTCGCGTCCCAGAGCGGGGCTAACATCGCGGCTGCCGTGGAGAAGGCGGGCCGCGTGCTGTTCTCCTCCGCGACCTGGGCGAAGAACGCGCGCAACCTCGGCGTGTATGCCCGCCTGTTTCCCAAGGATTTCGACTCGTCCAACCTGTCCGACGTGATCAACAAGGGCGGCGACGACATGCACGCCATCCTGACCAACATGCTGGTCCGCGACGGGGTGATGATCGCCCGGCAGCACGACCTCTCGAACTGCTCCTTCGAGGCGGTGTTCGACACCGAGCACAAGGAGCGCAACAACGCCTACTTGGCCCGGCTCGCCCCGATTCTGTCGGAGATGGCCTACATGTCGGGCGACATCGGCCAGCGCCTGAACGTCATCAACGGGGCCAAGACCCAGGAGCTGATGGCCCGGTACAAGGGCGACGAGACGCGGGTGCAGCGGACCATGCGCAAGATCGGCCTGCGCACCGTCGCCTTCGGCTCCCCGCTCTACCAGATCACCAGGCTCTGCGTGGCTTCGCTGCTGGTGGACGCGACCTCCAAGGCGGCGATTCTCGACCTGGAGGAGGGGCGCAAGCCGCTGGTGTTCACCGAAAACACGATCCAGGGCCTGATGCAGGACCTGCAGGCGGCGGGGGACGGCGTGGAGGGCGCGGAGATGCCCGACTTCCGCGACGTGCTCAAGCGCGTGGTGGTCCAGCTGTCCAAGGTCACGACGGGGAAGAAGGACAAGGCAACGGGGGAGGAGGTGCCCGACCCGTTCGTGGAGACCCGCGCCGAGGGCTGGGCGGACACCATCGCCGCGTCCGTGCGCGGGCGGATGTCCGAGGGCCTGCTGGCCGACCCCGACCCGGAGGAACCCTTCCCGCCCGAGATCGGCCCCGACGGGGAGCCTCTGTCCGAGGAGGCCCGTTCGCCCTGGAAGGCGGAGATCTACACGCTGCTGCGCGAGGAGACCGACGCGCTGGCGGCGCGGCTGGGGATCGACCTGGGCGAGGAGGCCAACCTCAACGACCTGTCGGAGGCCGCCGAGCAGGTGAGGTCCCTGATCGAGAGCCTGCACCCCGTGCGTTCCGACAACGTGGAGATCCTGCGAGGGTTCGGCCAGTACCTGCCGCCCACGCCGCTGCGCTACCGCCGCCGGATCATGGCGATGATCGACAGGCTGCCCAACCTGGCGGCCTCGGCGATCGACGAGGTGCGCGAGCGTATCGAATCGGAGGGACGGCGGCGCTTCGAGGCTGGCCTGATCCCCAAACCCTGGCGCGTGGGCGAGATCACGGGGCGTTCCCTGGAGGTGCGGGGCGGGGTGATCGCCCGGCGCGAGGCGGTCAGCAAGTTCCAGGTTCGGAACGGCTTCAACTCGGGGGAAATCGACGCGCTGATCCTGAACGCGGCCGGGGCGACCAGCGTGTCCCTGCACGCGGGCAGGCGGATGCGCGACCAGAGGCGGCGCGTGATGTACATGCTCCAGCAGCACGGCGACATCATGAAGTTCGTGCAGGCCATCGGGCGCATCTACCGATTCGACCAGGTCGTGGGGCCGATCATCCGCACGCCGCTGCTCGACATGCCCGCCCACGAGCGCCTCCTGGCCTTGCAGAACGTCAAGCTGCGCCGGCTCAGCGCGAACATGCAGTCGAGCAAGGAACACCCCGCCAGCCTGGAGAACATCGCCGACCTGATGAACCCCGTGGGCGACAAGGTCATCATGGCCTATGCCGAGGACCACCCCGACCTGCTCCGGCGGATGGCCATGGACCCGGCCGAGCTGCGCCAGGAGGGGGGCGATGGCGACGGACGCGACGCGGAGACGCGCGACAACGACTACATGGCGCACCGCTTCCTGGCCCGCCTGATCATGCTCGACCCCGACCTTCAGGTCCGCGTGCTGGAGGAGCTGCGCAACCTCTACGCCGCCACGCTCCAGGAGCTGGCGGACAAGGGGGAGAACCCGCTGGAGACCCGCCTGGTCAAGGGCATCGTCACGGCCCGCGAGGAGTCGGTGTACATCGACAACTCCGACCCCGAGACGGACTCGGTCTTCAACGAGCCAGTCTTCCTGCGCAAGGTCAACATCGAGCATGTCGAGGACCCGCTGCGTTCGGGCGACATCGGCCCCATGCTCGACGCGGGCGCGGCAGCCCACGCCATGCAGGGGCTGGACGAGCTTTCCGCCTTCCTGCGGCGCAACCGCGCCGCATACCTGCGGGCCGTTCTCCTGCCGGGTCAGACCATCGATGCGGCCCTGGCGCAGGGGGCGTTCGCCGCCGCGCAGATCCGGAAGTTCGACCGCTTCGTCGAGGCGCTGGAGTTCTGCGTACCCGGCATGGTCGTGGTGATGAACCAGGAGGGCGTGGACGTGGAAGGCGTGATCACCTCCGTCCAGGTGCCGGGCGAGGGACGCACGGAGCGCAAGCCAGGGCGGTCGGGCGGCGAGGTGCGCAGCGAGTTCCTGGCCGCGAACTACAAGGTCACCGTGGCGGTTCCCGGGGCCTTCCGCCCTCTGCACGTCCGCCTGTCCTCCCTGCTCGCCGACCCGCGCTTCCGGTTCGTCGCCGCGATCGGCGGCCCCGTGGGCAACCTTCCCGAGCAGGACGCGGACGCGCTGATGGCCCGCTTCGACAACGCGCTGGAGGGGCAGCGCGTGGACCGTCGGCTGATGCTCGTCGGCAACGACTGGGTGGCCCTGCAGGCCATGAACGACCACCGCCTCGGCTTCCCCGTGGCCTATGTCGACCAGGATGGAAGACGGCAGCGCGCGGTGATGGTTCTCAAGAACGCGGAGGCGCTCGACTTCATGCCCATCCGCCTGACGGGGCCCGAACGCGGCACGCGGATGGCCGCCGACCTCCTGCTGCACGGCAAGTTCAAGATGGCGGGCGTGCGGTCCTCCGCCTCCGGCTCCGACCTCAACGCGATCAGCGGCAAGTCGAAGAGGGGTACGCCGCTCCAGATCACCTACGCGAAACGGGCGGGCTACATCAAGGTGGCTTTCCCCAACGCGAGGGACCAGCGCTTCGGATGGCTGCGCGACGTACCCGCCGTGGCCGCGCTGATGGAGGAGCGCGGCGTGCCCGATCCCGCGACGCAGGAGGGCCACTGGCTGGAGACGCGGGACTGCCTGATCATCCCCGTGGGCAAGAACGCGGCGGTCAGGGACGCGGCGAAGGAGGATCTGAAATCCGTCATGCGCCTGCTGATGGACGCGGGGCTGACCTTCTTCGCCCCGCCCACCACGCGCGAAGCGGTCCGGGATTGGCGGGCGAAGAACACGCCCGGAGAAACCGGGGAGGAACCCGCCCCGGATGCCGAGCCCCCGGAGGTCAACGACGATCCCGTGGCGCGGATGGTGGCGTGACTTTCTCGGGCAGGGCGAAGGGAGGGGGACGGGCATGAGCGGCACGGCGGAGGACAGCGCGGCGGCGGCGGAAAGCGCCGCTTTCGTCAGGGCTTGGCGGGAACACCGTGCAGTCGGGGTTGGACGCTTCCTGGCCTCGCCCGCGGACGGCGGCTTCGTGGCGGTGGACCGGTCGCGCAACCCGCCTCGGGTGTGGGTGTTCCGCGCGCCCGACAAGGCGGGAATCCCCTCTGCCTGGACGGGGACCGTGGAGGGGGCGACCTTCGACCGCGAACTGTCCCCCTTCGCCGCCCGCGTCGCGCGGGGGGAGATGGAGGGGATGAGGCCACTCGACCCCCGCGAGGTGGCAGCGCTGCTCGGCCTCGTGGAGGGCGAGGAATCCCTGCCCGCGCTGTCCGTCCGCCGCTTCCTGGAGGCCCTGCCCGACGACGCGACGCGCGCGCGGGCCCCGGCCGAGCGCCTGCTAGCCGCCGAGGCGGAGCGGCTGGGCGGGGCGGGTGCGGAGGCGTTCCGCGCCGCGCTCGACGGGGAGGCGCTGGCCTGCCTGTCGGCCGCCGAGGGGTCGGGGTGGAAGGACTACGCCTTCTACGCCGTCGACGGGGCGGGTGATACCGACCCGGCAGCGGCGGCGCGGCGCGCCGTGCGCCACCAGGCCGCGCGGGCCTACCCCATGCTCGCGGGGGTGGTGGCGGGGCGGTTCGGCACGCGGGCAGCGCTGGACGCGCAGGCGCGGTTCCTGCTCGCGCGCGATCCCCTCAAGGCCCGGCTCGACGCGGCGCGCGCGGCGGGCGACGCGGAGGGGGAGGCGGCGGTCAAGGCCGCGCTCGACGCGGTGCCCAAGCCACCCTCGCTGCAGGACGCGATCGAGAAGGCGATGACCCCGCCCGCGACGCGCGAAAACCCGGACCCCAGTCCCATCGTGTCCCGCGCCGCCCTGGCCCGCATCCAGGGCATCCCCTTCGCGCCGAGGGGCATGCGCCCCGAATCCGTGGCTATGGCCATGAGCGAGCTGCCGCCCGACTGGTTTCCCAAGAAGGGTTCGGACTGGAAGATCGAGGAGTGGACCGCGTTCACCGACCTGGCTTCCACGGTCGGCGTGTACATCCGCCGCCTGACCGGATCGCCGCCCGAGGTGCTCTATGAGGGCTGCGGCGGCAAATGGGCGGCGATGCGCGACCGCGTGGTCCGCGCGTTCACCGACACCCGTCCGCCGGGCGGCGACGAGGAGGCGGTCAGGGCGCTGGGCGAGGCCATTGATTGGAAGGGCATCGAAGCTCTTCCGCGCCACAAGGTGGCGGGGGCGGCGCGCGCCACCGCCGACCGCCTGGCCGAGGCGGGGCTGCCCGAGGGGGTGTCGGCCGCGGACATCGAAGACTGGATCGTCCGACTCGCCGCCCCCCCCTCCGACCGCGCGACGATCCGCGCCAACGCCCTGGACGCGCGCGAGCCTGCGGTGGACCTAGGGCGGCGCGTCCTCGTACCGCTCGCGGTGGGCACCAGCCAGGACGCGGAACCCTTCCTTGGTCCCGACATCTGGGAGGCCGCCGACGCGGTCGCGGCCCGCCTGCTTTACGGCGGCAAGTCGGCGGTGAAGGTGTTCGAGACCCTGCTGGCCTACCGCCAGAACCGCCACCTCATCGCCGGCGCGACGGTGGACGAGGTGGCGGCGGTGGAGATGACGGCGGAGCAGCGCCGGGCGCTCGCGCTGCGCAAGATCACCGCCGACCAGGACCGCGTCTTCGGCAAGGGGGAGAAGCCGGCCGTGGTCGTCGGCGTAGACCGCACGGCCCAGGCGGACTGGCTGCTGCCCTTCCCCATTCTCGCCCGCGCGCCGAACGGCCTCTACCTGTGCCCGCTCTTCTCCAAGATACAGCTCAAGGACGAGGGCCGCTACGGCATAGCCAACTCCATTGAGCACAACGAATGGCATGGCTTTGGCCCGAAGCACCCCACGGAACCCAACAAGTGGGGGGGGCGCAACGAGGACGGCAGCTACGGACTCGCCATATGCTGCGGCGGCGCTCACCACACGGGCCTCGCGAGCGAAGGCAAGGCCTTCTACGTCAGCGTGCGCGAGGAGGGAGGCGGCGACGGGGTGCCCTACCGCCGACTCAGCCTGTGCCGGTTCAGCATGGAGAAGGTCAACGGACGCTGGGAGGTGGCCAACCGAGACAAGTTCAATCGTAGCATGGATTCGGCCCTGGAACACCGGGGGTTCTGCAACGCCAACCCGTCCGAGGCGGCCCTGGATGCGTTCGAGTGGTTCGCGGATGGTATTCGAAACGGACGGATCCCACACGACCTGGACAATTTCCACAAGGATGTGGAGGCCAAGGCCGCGGCCAAGACGGGCGATGGAGTGGCGGACCGGCTGACGGACATGTGCGGCTACGACTGGCGCAGGACCGCCCTGATCGCGCGGGGATGGCGCGCCTGGCACCCGGTGGTGGCCAAGCAGTTCCGCGTCCCCCTCGAAAGGCTGGCTCGTCACCCGGAGGTGGAGGCATTGGCCTCCCTGCTGTCCCCGGGCTGGAAAACCAAGGCCGACCTGCGGCGGGAAATGGACGATTCCTATGCCGCGGGGTCGGGGACCTTCACGCCCGCTCCCTGATCCCCGGCACCCATGGGGGGTGGGGCGACCCAGATCGGCAATCCCCCGAAAGGCGGGCACCACACGCCGCCGCCGGGGCGGCGGCGGCGTGCGAGGAATGCCATCGGCCCGCGCTCCGCGCCGAGATCAGCCTCCTCGCTCCCGCCCGTTGCGCCGCCGCCGCGTGCGTCGGGCAGGTCGAGGAGGCGCAGGTTGGCCGTGCCGAGCAAGCACAGCAGGGCCAGTGCGAAGGGGACATCGCAGGCCGTCCGCCAGTGGGAGACGCGCAGGAGGTCTCCCCCCCCCCATCGTCCGCCGCCCTGGGAGGCGGCGTGGAAATCCATGTCCGCGCGCAGGCCGGCGGGCATGCCGATCTCCGCCGCCGCCGTCCAGGACGGCTCCGACAGGTCGGGCAGGGACGCGAGGCGCGACAGGGACACGCGAGCCAGTGAGGCGGAGAAACCGGGCGCGCCGTCCGACCCCAGCCAACCCGCGAGGAGGGTGACCGCGTCCGGGGCGGCGGGGTCGCGCAGGAACAGCAGGCCGCCACGCTGGTCTGGCACTGGAGAGCGCTGGGGGTCGAACCGCAGGGCGGGGTCGAACTCCGCCCACAGGACGGGGGGCAGGGTGGGATGGGGCAGCCGGAACCCACCTGCGGCAGGCCCTGCCAGAAGAGAGGCCGCCATGGTCAGGGAGGGTCCGACGCGCAGCCTGTGGGCACCGATCAGGGCGGCGGCGATCTGCCGCCGGTCGGCGGACGGCCGCCCGTCCCGCACCGCTGCGGCGAGGCGGTCGGACAGCCAGTCGCCGCCCGGGTCTCCAGGGGGCGACGGGAGGTGAGGTATCACCGCCGCCTCGCCCTGGCCTCGCGCTCGGACGCGCAGTCCACGCACAAGAAGGCGGTCGGCACGCGCGCGAGGCGGGCGGCGGGGATGTCGCAGCCGCACTCAGCGCACTCCCGCCGCAGGGGCGGGGGGACGGCG
>BBPE01005262.1_pt1 | contig 10630 bp, 15 predicted proteins | sample 1344301 | NCBI WGS metagenome assembly BBPE01 (sample SAMD00019089, study PRJDB2971) | groundwater metagenome | isolation source: The Cedars highly-alkaline
CCTCACAACTCTACTAACTTAATGCAAACTCTTATAAAAGTAAGTATCTCCTGAGTGATGACAGAAACTCAATCTGTGATATCTGAACGAACATAAATGTTTCCTTGGTGTATTTGTCGACTTGGCTGGTGGAATTTGACCTTCGGGAGTACTGAACACAACAAATTTTATTTATACGAGTAGAACGATGTATCGTAGACTATGCGGGGACTTAAATCATCTTTCCAGATATTTACTAGTAAATCGACTCAAAATCCCATTCTCATCACTATATTGTCCAAAGTTGCAGGGGTAGCCAAGCCTGGCCAAATCCAAGATTTAACCTGCCTCGATTCGCAGGTGAATCTCAGAGGCCAAAGGCGCAGGACTTAAGATCCTGTTCCGAAGGGATTCGTGAGTTCAAATCTCACCCCCTGCATAATGTCTGAATTGAGATATCCAGAGGAGGGGCTGATAAAGGAGACTTCATCGAGAAGTTTTAGTTAAGATCGTGACCGAGAACACAGCAAGTCTTATCTGGCTACGAGTGAAAAAGCGAACCGCAAACACGGTGTTAGGTGAGTGCGATAGTACTGAAGCAAGCGGCAGCGAGCGAGAGTTATGGACGAAGCCAGATACGCTCTGTTATACGATGCGAAATTAATCTAAAGCAATAAAATTACCTACGATATCTTGGCTATAATCAATACTCACCAACTCGAAATCCCCGCTAATTTTATTTGGGGGGATAGATCTTCTCTTATCATAGAAGAACAACAATACATCGTTAATATTATGTTCGGATAAAAATGTTCCACAATGCTCTTGCAACATGGTTAAAATGAACTGTAGATTTATTGCGAGTAAACTATCAGTAGGGGCAATTTTTTTCTCTGGAAATTTCTTTTGAAAATCATCTGTTTGTTCTTTTACGAAATTTTCCCATTTGTTGGAATACTCTTTGTTCCAATGCATTAGATACCACGAGAAGATACGATGTCGTGTTTTTTGCTCTGGCTTGATAATAATTTCACCATTTTTAAATTCCGAAAAATTATCCCACTTGCTTTCTATCAGATAAATATTTTGCGAAGATGCTAAAATTGCGTCGAATTCCCCGAATTGTGCACTTCCTTTGTCCCCTCGGCCGAAACTAGGGCGATATAATATAAGACAATCTGAAGGGCTAGATGTATCATTCAGTCTATCGAGAATTTTGGATATGCGTTTTTTTAATGCCCAGAGGGTAAAAGAATCTTCTCCATATCCAAGTATTTGGCTCTGTAGAAAACCTTTCTTCACAACTCTACTAACTTAATGCAAACTCTTATAAAAGTATGTATCCCTTGGGTGATGACAGAAAACCAACACCAACAACATGGATAAGTAAAAGGAAAGACGCCCAGAGGGCGTCTTACGACCTTTCACTTTGTGTATTTTACATACCTCTTCTTATCATCTCCAAGCTGGGGCTGAACATCTCGCTGGCCGGCCGTTGCTCTGGGACTTTTTGTTATTCTTAGTCAGGCGGTCTATCTATTAACTCAAGGTTTTGTTCGCTTCTTCCTTCTTTTCAATTTTTCGTTTTTTACGGCTGCTCAAACGACCATAGCCGAGCAGGAGACGATTTACAACATCATCATACGTATCGTCATCGTCTTTAATAGCGTCCAGTTTTTGTTTTGTTTCCATACTTATCTTCATCGTTGTTGTTTTCATGCTTAACACCACTTTTTAATCATCAGTATACCACTTATTTATTTTGGTGGTTTTTGTGTTGGGAGCTTGGTTAATGCCTCTTACTCTCTTGTATTTGTCGGTATACCGTTTAGGGTTTTTGTGGTGTTTTTAGTGCTGTTTTTAGACCAAATATGGGTTGAAAATTGCGAGGAAATTTAAAGGTTTTAGAGGTTTTTGGCTAATCAAAATTGTGTTAGGCGTCAAATTGGTTATTTTGCCGTATATGATAAAGTTCTAAAGGCAGAGGGTGATTAAGTTAGACTATAGTTCAAGATATATAACCCAATTAATATTTTGATCAACTTCGCCCTCTGTTCCTGCATTGCTCATTGCCTCTCTTTCCAAGTCTTCGGGGAGTGACGATGTGAGTTCCGTTACTGGTTTGGTTATTGATTCAGTAACTGGTTTAGTAACTGTTTCAGTAACCGTTCCCGCTCCAAATTCGATCTCGCCAGCGGTGCGATAAGGTATCGTGTGGCTGAGCTTGCAATCAAGACATATCAAGTATCGTGTTTTCCCTTTTCCCCTTCTCAGGTTTTCAGGGATCTCAGGGATCTCTTTGTTGCATTTCTTACAAAGCATGTTATCATCTCATTTTAGTTACCGTTTCAGTTACTAATTTGTCTCGATCGTCCTCACCAAGACTGGCTTATCTGGGATGTCTGTTCTCAGAATTGCGATCTTTCTGCCCTTTTTACCGTGAAGCTGGGGTTTTATCGTCTCTTTCATATCCTCTGGGAATACCAGCCTCAGATCATCTAGAAAAACAGTTACTACAAGCTCATCTGTCTCAAAGCCTCTGAATGTGCCTATTGCCTCTTGCCAAACATCAAGCTTCTTCTCAATTTTCAATTCAAAACCACTCATTTTTGTATCAGAACCCATGATGATAAGTTGTACTGAAAGCCTTATATACCATTAAGGTATACAACTCCAAGGTATGGTATCTATCCCAAAAGCCCTTTAAGGTGTATAAAATGCCGAAAAGAATAACGAATCCAATAAGAGAAGGACTGCCATCGAAGATATATCTGCTAGCGTATGGTAAGCCGATAACAGGTTATGAAATAGCAAGAAGGATCCAAGGGATAAAGACCCCTGGTTCGGGGGAGAGAGCGATTACCCCCCAAACGGGTAAAATCTATGGATGGTTGAAGAAGTTGATGGATGACGGATATGTAATTAAAAAGGAAAATGGATACCTATCAAAGACGGAACCATTGTTGAAGGAAATTGAAGAAGCACTAAATGGTGACATATCTAATTCTGAAAAAGACGTTTTGTTGAAGCTCCTTAACTCAGAAATTTTTAGATCGCATATAGAGAAGAATCTGCCAGACAGTTTTGAATATCCCGTCGATTGTGTCACTGAAATATTTTTCAGATTGAGCATAATGGCTGCATATCTTCTGCCTGTTAAAGGATGGAGCGGAAAAGAACCGCCTATTGGAATTTCTCCCGCTTTTATAAGTCTCCGTTTAGCTGTGTTTATTGAGAGAGAATTTTCAAGAGAATTGCTGGTAAAGCTTATAAAACTTCATACAGTAGGATATATTGTAACACAAATAGTTAAAGGTTATACTAATTTTATATTAAGCAGGATCGAGATTCCTACTCGATGCGATAATAGGAGGTAGTAACAAAGAGGTTCTGATATATTTTTGAGTGGTTTAACCTTTGTTTTTGATACATAGATGAGAACCGCTCGGTATGAATCACTCCAAAATTCAAAACCACTCATTTTTGTATCAGAACCATTATTTTGGTTCATCTAGATCCCAAGCTGTGGGATGTAAGCTAGATAAGCCTTCCTGAGCTCCTCTTTATCTATATGATCATAGATGTCGATGGCATCCCTTCTCTTGTCCCCTCGGAGCTCTTTGATGAACTCTCTGGGCATTCCTGCCCTTCTCAGGTGAGTAGTGAACCAATGCCTACAGCAATGCGGGGAGAAATGATCTTCCATTCTCGGCGAACTTGGATTATGCAGTCCAATTCTCTCGGCCCACTTGGTGACTGCGATATAGATGCCGTTTCTGTTCAATCGATCTCCCTGCCCTCCCACAAAGAGAGCCCTGCATCCATCGTTTATCTCAAGTTTTCCCCTTAGTATCATCCATCTCCTCAAGATCCTGACACATTCGTCATCGAAGAAGACGAGACGATTGCTCCTCTTCGATGTGGGCTTTAACATGATGCTCTCCTCTTCCCAGTTTATATCATCCATGTCTATACGGATCAGCTCCCCTCTCCTGATCCCAGTCTTTGCCAGAAGCGTAACTATTGCCTTGTCTCTCACATCCAGTATGGAGTTGATGAGCATAGCCATCTCCTCTACGGAGATGAGCTTTCTGGTATTTCCATTGCCATCCTCCTTTTTGTACGTCCTTAGATATCTCTTCCTTATGGACAAAACAGGATTTAGATTTATCATATCCTCATAGACCAGATACTCATAGAGGCTCGATAGAGAGGAGAAGTAGTTCTTCAATGTTACTTGGGATACCTTTCTTTCCGTTCTCAAGTATTGAAGAAATTCCTTCAGCACTTCTCTATCTATATGCAAGAGGCTTTTTTCATCGATGAAATCGTTGAAGATCTGGATACATGACCTATAGCGTCTGATGCTCTCATCCGTCATCCCCCTCAGCCTGCAGTCCTCCACAAAGCAATCTATCAGCTTCTTATCATCGGCTGGAGTTGTGTATGTTTGATCTATAGCCATACTCTTCATTCCTTCCACCTCCAGCCCTTTGGCATGGCTTCTATCAGACCGTAGGCTTCCAGATTCTCAAGCTGTATGGATACCGCCTTTACTAGCTCACTGTCCTTTGGATCGATGCCGAGCACACCCAAGATCTCATCGCTTCCTATCGTTCCCTTCCTTTTCAGGAGCTCGATGAGCTCCTTTTCATAGCCCCTGATCCCCCGAAATTCCTCTAAGAATGGCTTCGCTCTATAGTGTTTAAGCTCATCATCTAGCCTCTCGATAACAAGCCTGAGCATACGGTTATCCTCTTTTAGCTTTGAGCCCTCTTCCTCAAGCTCCCTCATCCTCTTCAGGATATCAACCCTGGAAAGATGGCTAGGCTCTTCCTTCCTAAGAGAATCTTCGACATGCTCTATCACGAATTTGGAGATGGAGACGCCTTGCTTTTCTGCCAGCTCTTTCCATTCCCTCACCATCTCATGGGAGGGGAGATAGACATAGATCGCCCTCTCCTTTATGGTTTCAGTCTTTGTTTTCTCAGCCTCGCCCATCTAGATCGCCAAAAATAGTACGCATCCAAACTATATAAGATTTACCAGTAAAATTATGCGGGGAGTGAGATTTGAACTCACGAACTCCTGCGAGACAGCGCCCTGAACGCTGTGCCTTTAGCCAACCCTCAAAAAGGTTGATCCGAAGATGTCCAAAGGATATCTTCTTAAGAAAATATTCCTATGGAATATTTTCGGTTTCAACGACCTGTCTACACTTCGTTCCGACAGGTCATATGCCAGTATATCTACTCGTCCTACTGAGCCCGAAGGGCGAATGTAGGACATTTTTGATCAACCTTTACCTCTGCTACGCAGAGTGAAGGTGTTTCTGCCAAAGCAGAAACGACCTTTTTATTTAAAAAGGTTGTTGACCTGACTTGGCAACCCCCGCAATTTAATGAATTGATTTCGTTATTGGTCCATATTTTGTGAACACCACCATTGCTACAGTTAACACTACAATCAATGCCACTACGAGACTCATCATCATAGCATCTATGGGCTCCACACCGAATACAAGTACTTTCCGCACCATGGCCGTCAATCCAGCAGCCAGTATCAGTCGCATGTCAAGTTTATGTTCCCTTATAAAAACTATAACGGTCTGTAGTAGTTCAACGAGTATCATGGCAACCATTAGATCTTTGAGTGCCAATAACATGGCCGACATCGGGTCATTTGGAATCACAAAAACATTCAACAACAGATTTCTTCCCACGTGTACAAATGTGATAAATGCCATCCCAATCAAGAATACAGCGATAATCGCATAGATTGCTATTTCTATCCCATCTACCGTGTCTGCCAGTTTTTGCCTCCAGACTATGCTATTATATCTCATGATGCTAACCGCGCTAAGGACTATATTCGTTAGGATGACTTATATTTAAATATATTCTCTGTGGGCAGTGTTAACTTAAGGACTACCTGAAACGTAAAACAGGTAGGTGCTATGCGTTTTGAAATCGTCATTTCTGCTTAAGTTAACAGCACCTCTCTGTGTTGGTACTGATTTCAAAATAAACAAGTGATTGTGGCCGTATGAATTATTTAAAAGCTTGGTGGTCGAGAGCTTCTTCGGCGCCGCTCACTTACATATAAACGTCCCAAGGCATCCATGACGGTGCGTGCACTCACCATGCCTACGACCTTCCCTGAATCGTCGGAGACCGGAAGATGTCGTATATAATGAGTCATCAGCAATTTTACCGCATCCTGGACGGAGGCGTTTTCGTTAATTGTGACAACCGCGGGATGCATCACATTTTTGACCAGAGTCGTCTTTGGATCTATCCCTCCAGCTACTACTTTTTTTATTACGTCCCGCTCCGTCAATATGCCCTTTGAATCGGTAGCAGAACCAACTATGACGGAAGCTATGTTTTTTTCACACATAATTTTAGCGGTATCCGTGACCGTAGACATAGAGTCTACAAAAGTTGGCTTGTGCATAATTTCGCTTACTATCATGTTATCACATTTATTAATTGTTAATCATTATATTTTAAACTTGTGCATAAATTAGATTACCCCCCTATGTGAATATTAATGAACATGTTTGTTGGAATCGACCACGGTACCACAGCGATACGCTTCGGAACGGATGATGGTCATGGCTTTGAATTATCACGGGAAAGCGCCAGAGAAATGGCAGACGATATACTGCTTAAGGCCATCCTATGCGGTTTAGATGTCAACGCAAGTGATATCGATTTGATGGCGATAGGATATTCGATGGGAGACGGCATATCAAAGATCACCGATATTAGGTGCGTAGCCAATCGGGGCGTCAGAGGGGTTGGAGGTGCTGGGAGAAATGTTGGCGGCGGCACTCATGTATTCGATGTGATCAGGGCATCTAACATACCTGCGATTGTAATACCTGGTATACACTCCGGGAGCGACATAGACCCGCGGATGAAGATGTTTTCACATGGAGCTAGCCCGGAGAAAGTTGGAATCGCATACCATGCTCTTTTGCGCGGATATTATACTTTCATCGTCTCAGATGTAAGCTCGAATACCGTTACGGTTGGAGTGGTAAATGGAAAAATTATCGGCGCCATAGATGCGGGCATTTTTGCACCTGGGATACTCCATGGTCCATTGGACCTTGAAGCCATTCGGGACATCGATGCCGGCAAAATGAGTGCAAACGAGGCTTTTTCAAGGGGAGGCGTATTGAAACACACGCCCTTTAGGGACCAAAAGGAACTAATAAATGCAAAAAGTGATGATGCCAGATTAGCTCTGGATAGACTCGCCCTGTTTGCCGCGATGGAAATAGCTGGGATGCGAGTAATGGTCGAAGAGCGTGAAGTGCTGGAGGCCATTTTTTTGAGCGGACCTGGTGAAATCAGAATTAAAATAGAGAATATCTTAAATATGAAAACCATCCACCTTAATAAATGGGGCGCTGCAATAGGCTGTGCCGAGATAGCACGAGATGTACATGCTGGCAAGAAGAACATCCTTGGAATTGAGGTGGATAAGCGATTTAAGTAATTTAGAAAGATAATTGGAGAGATAGGGGGCATTATTTTTGTAAGGCGGGAGGGAGATGTAAATGGTGGGGGGATTGTATTCAGAATGAGTATTTTATGCATTGGAGGGAGAATATGAAGATGAAAACGCGAAAAGAAATGGAAGAAACATTGAAAAGACATAAACCTTTCCTGAGAGAGAAGTTCAAGGTAAGTGAGATAGGGATTTTTGGATCTTACATCCGGGGGGAGGAATCCAAAAAAAGCGACGTGGATATTTTAGTGGAGTTTTATGGTCCGATCGGATGGGAGTTTGTCGATCTCAAGGAATTTCTCGAGGAAATTTTGGGCAAAGAAGTAGATTTAGTTACAATAAGGGCTTTGAAACCACAGCTAAAAGATAAAATATTGGAAGAAGTGGTTTACGCATGAAAAAGAGGTCATACAGGATGTTTGCCGAAGACATACTGGAAGCCATGGGCAAGATTGAGCGCTATATCAAAGGTTTAAATTATGAGACGTTTGCAAAAAGTGAGATGATTGTGGATGCAGTTATAAGAAATCTCGAAATTATTGGTGAAGCGTCGAGAAACATTCCAGAGCATATGAGGGGAAAATATCCCGACATTCCATGGAAAAGGATGATCGGATTAAGGAATATCGCAATTCATGAATACTTTGGGGTTGACTTGAGTATCATCTGGGAGATCATAACCAGGAACCTACCGGAAACGAGTCCCATGATTGCAGAAATGCTGAAAGGATTTAATGTTGAAACCGTTAAGTGAAATTAGGCTTCGTGTTAAATATATAAAAATGTGAAGGGTTACCATGTATATAGGCAGAATCGTCGCAATAGGGTGCTCAGGTGAAATTCCTTTTGCAGGATATAGAGTATCTTCCCGCTCTTTTCCAAATCGAATTGCCGAGATAAAGGATGATGTAGTGCTCATCGTTCCGAAGGATATAGCAGACCTTCTCCAAAATCCCTATATCTCATATAACTGCATTAAGATCGTCGGAGACGTGGCGGTTGCCTCGAATGGCTCGCATACAGACCCCATAGCCGAAAAGATCCAGTTGGGATATCCGCCAAGAGATGCGTTAGCATTGGGACTGCTCACGATGGATTATGAAAAAGACTCATACAACACGCCGAGAATCGCAGGCGTCGTCGATGTCTCTGCTGATAAGGGATATCTTGGCATAATAAAGTCGGATGGATTAACAGTCAGAGAGTTCAAACTCAAAAAAGATGATGCGCAGTTTGTCGCCACGTATGAGCAGACCGACTTTAAGCCATTGAGAGTAAAGGGGGCAACAGCAGGCGAAATCGCCAGGTCGATGTATGGTCTGGACTTTGAGCATCCCGTATGCACGGCTGCCGCTGTGTGGGATGGGGAGTTTAAGATGGGCGTATATAACGGATAGTGTATATAAATAATGTAGTTGAGGATGAAAATGAAGTTCAAAGATAAACTCAACAGCATGTCAAAAGAGAACAACAGCCTCCTCTGCATCGGCCTGGATACCAACATCGACGAAATCGCGCCATTCCTTTTGCGCAAGAAAGACGACCCTGTCTTCGAGTTCAACAAACAGGTCATCGATGCGACGAAGGATTTAGTGGTTGCATACAAACCAAATCTGGCGTTTTATGAAGCCATGGGTCCGGAAGGCTTGAAATCTCTGATGAGGACAATAGAATATATTCCAACCTCCATTCCGATCATCGGCGATGCAAAGAGAGGGGACATCGGCAACACCGCCAGAGCATACGCAAGAGCCGTGTTCGATGTGTTCGGTTTTGACGCCGTAACGGTAAATCCATATATGGGGCTCGATTCGGTCAAGCCCTTCCTAAATTATGAGGACAAGGGAGTATTCGTGTTATGCAGAACTTCCAACCCCAGTGCATCCGAGTTTCAAAATATCGGCACAAAGCCGCTGTATCAAATCGTGGCTGAGCACGCGGTAAAGTGGAATGTGCACGAAAACTGCGGATTGGTGGTCGGAGCCACCTGGCCAGACGAGATAAAGAAGATACGAACTATTATGGGCGAGGACATGCTGATGTTGATTCCAGGCATAGGCGCACAAAGTGGTGACCTTGAAAAGGCTGTAAGGTTTGGCACCAACTCATCGGGGGATATGGCCATCATCAGCTCATCGAGGAGCATCATCTATGCTGGCAAAGGAAAGGACTTTGACAGAAAGGCCAGGGATGCTGCCATCTCTTTAAGAGATAAGATAAACCAGTTTAGATATGAGAGCTGAGAATTAGATTTATTTAGAAATACGTTCAGATAATACCTTTTTTATCGCCCTTATGTCCGCCTCTACCTCAATGGGCTTATCGCAAACCCTCATAATCTCCTCTGGGTCCTTCAGCAGATGCCCGGTGGTGACGCAGACGACGCACTCGTCCCCGTCAATGATGCCCTGCTCGACCAATTTTCTTAACCCTGCAATAGATGATGCGCTCGCAGGCTCAACGCCTATGCCCTCCAGCTTGGCAAGGTCTTTCTGCGCCCTTATTATCTCCCCATCAGATACAACTTCTGCCATTCCCCCAGAGTTGCGGATGGCTCTCAGCGCTTTCGGTGCGTTCACCGGATCTCCAATCCTAATGGCGGTAGCGATAGTTTCAGGATTTGGTTCGGGAACGATATCCTTTACACCTCTTTTGAATGCATCAACAATTGGGGCCGCCCCTTCAGCCTGTATCCCTGTCATCTTTGGGATTTCGTCTATGATATCAAACTTCTGAAACTCGACAAAGCCTTTGTGGATGGCAGAGATGTTGCCAGCATTTCCGACAGGCACGACAACTCTATCAGGTACTCCCCAGTTTAATTGGTCTACGATTTCAAATCCAATGGTCTTCTGCCCTTCGAGCCTGAACGGGTTGACCGAGTTGAGGAGATAAAATCCCTCTTGGTCGCACAACTCTTGCACCAGCTGGAATACATCGTCAAAGTTGCCCTTGATGCTGATGACTCTGGCGCCGTGCATCAACGCCTGTGCTACCTTTCCCATCGCCACCTTGCCAGTGGGCAGCAACACCACGGCAGATATTCCGGCCTTTGCTGCGTATATAGCAAGTGATGCAGATGTGTTGCCGGTGGATGCACAAGCAATGGTTTGCATTCCTAATTCAAGCG
>BBPE01000548.1_pt2 | contig 10626 bp, 7 predicted proteins | sample 1344301 | NCBI WGS metagenome assembly BBPE01 (sample SAMD00019089, study PRJDB2971) | groundwater metagenome | isolation source: The Cedars highly-alkaline
AAAAAAATCCGCGTTCGCGAGAGCTTTGCGCATTTGAACAGATTTTGACCAAAGCAGGGCCGAATCATGCACGGAAGTTTTCTCTATGTCTATGATTTTACAAAGAACACGACGCTGCGAGCGCTGCCGGAGCTTTTCGCAACCCTAGAGCGCTCGCGAGCTCTGGGCAAAGCACGGCAATAAGGGTCTGCGCTCAACTCTACACAATCACCACCTGCTTGCTGGCCGGTTCAAACCGCTCTCCTAAGCTCACCACGCGTGGCTTTACCTTGTCTGCGGGGCCAAGATCGATCAGCAGCAAGGCGTCGTCTTTGTTCTTGATGATGCCATCCAGCAAGGTAATCAACTCGGCATGGCGTTTGCGGCTGAGACGGCACTGGAACACCGACAACTGCAACCACTCGCCGTAGCCTTTCATAACTTTGAATACTCGCCTCCATCGTTTTTCGTCGCTGATGTCGTAGGTGACTAAGTAGAGGTGGTCGTCCATAGCATTGCTTCGGCCTTGGTTCAACGCGTGGTGAAGTTGGGATAGTCGGGCAGTTCGCCTAGCAGGTGCCGTGCAAACAAACGGGCTTGAAGCTCGATCAGTCTGCGGTAGCTTAATCGATAGCCGAAGAGAGGATGCGTGACCTCATGCTCCAGGCGGCGCTCGAATGCCGCAATCAGGCGCTTGCGGCCATCGGGGTGCATGTTCACGCTGCCCGCCACTTGCACGAAATCTTTAAGCTGCACTTCGCCATTGTTGATGACTTGGATAACCACCGAATCCGCTAACAGCGGGCGGAATGGCTCCATTAGGTCGAGTGCAAGGGCAGGGCGGCCATAACGGGGCTGGTGATAGAACCCGCGAAAGGGGTCGAAACCCACCGCCTGCAATGTCACCGTAAACGTGCGCGTCAAAAGCGTGTAGGCCAAAGACAGCATGGCATTTACCGGGTCGGCGGGAGGGCGGCGGTTGCGCGTCGTGAAATCGAAGGTAAAGGAATCATCGTTATTTCGCTGCAACATTTCACGGAAGTGGGCGAAATAGATGGCGGCCGCGCTGCCTTCCACGCCGAGGAGACTCTCTATGGCTTCACAGCGTTTTGCGTGTTCGATTAGGCGCTTTAAGTCGGCCAAGGCGCGCTCTGGTTTTTCCTCCGGTTTCCAGTTACGCCGCAGTTGGGTGCGACTGTTGGCGATCTTTGCCATGACCAGACCACGCGCGATGCGCAGGCAATGCACTTCGTTAAAGCTGGCACGGTACTGCGCTGTACGCAGTTCGACGTTCTTATGGCCGTTGCCCACACTGTGTCCGTAGAACCAACCGCCATAGCTATGCCAGCTTACGGGGATGTCGCGTTGCATCAGTTCTTGCAGGCACGGCGAAGTAACATACACATTGCCCATGAGCACGACTTGCGAGACCTCGGCGATACGCGCGGTGGCGAGCACTTTGTCGTCCTTGCTGACTTCCAACACCTCGCCTTTTTTACTGATTTTGGCGTTGAACTGCTGCACATACAGCGGTAAGGCATCATGGCGTGGTACGGCCATGGGGCGTGGCGAGCCCTCGCCGTTGCGCAGGTGATGTAATTCATCGGGCAGGCAAATGGTGACGAGCGAGCAGCGCGCACATTTTGGACTGTCGACCAAGGGCGGCGGTATCTGGCCACCTATGGCTGTGGCGCGAAGTTCACCAAGCGAGCGGCGCGTGAGTGCGAGCAGTTCATCGTCGAACGCTACACGCACCCGTTCCCGGCTTTCCACGTAGTAGATGGCACCCTCGTTGCAGGTGTAGCCATGTTCGCGCAGCAGTAACCCTTGGGCGCAGAGTTGCACCCGCTCGGGGTCGTAAACACCCTTCGCGATGTGTGGGCGCTTGCCGCGTTTGTAGTCCACCGGCGTGGCCGTATCGCCTTCGCCTTCAACCAAATCAAGCTTGGCGATAAGGCCCAGCTTGGTCGAGGAGAGTGTGACGGATCGGGCGTGAATCTCGATTTTCTCGTCTGCGTCGCTGCCTTCTATTTGCGCTTTGGGAAGATCGCCGGCTGGTTTGTCGACTCGCCGATGGCGCCAGCGGCCGTCCACGGTATCGGCCGAATCGGCCCATTCGCTCTGCACCCACTCCAAGTACGCCAACCGCGGGCAATACACATGCTCGTTGAGCATACGCGCCGGAATGAGTGGCTGGTCTGGCGGAAGTTCTGGATAGGGGAGCTCGAGGTCGGTCTGATCGTGCATGGGCGGGCCTTCCGATGGCGTTGCATTCTGTGGGAATCTGACTATGCGTCGGCGACGAATTGCCCAAGCCCGAGGTGGCTGCCATAGCCCAAACAGACCGGCATCGAGTTGGGTGCGGATAAGTGCAGGGTAAGCATGAAGCCGAGATCTTGCGGAGGCGCTTTTCCATGTTGTCGAACGCGCTTGAAATGCCGCGCTTGACGCGCTTCGTCGTCGGTATGGGGGTCGAGGACAGACACTACATCGGCAGAGGGCAACCCGCGCGAGGCTAACTCGGCATTGATCTGCCCGAGAAGACTGTTTTTGCCGTTGGGCTTCAGGTAGCGCGGCGGCACGAAAGGTGTTTGCGAGCGCCAGATGCGGCTTCCAGTGGTGCCTCCGACTAGCTTTTCCAGACTTGGCCCAAAAGGTGACGATAATCGGCATAAATCGGTCCATGTACCCGATCCTGCCAGCGCGAGCCGCAATGGCGCAGTACCGCCTTTGGTGTAGGTGGCGCGGGTAGCGCGAATGGCCGCCTGTGCGTGGGCATCCAAGCCCATCGGCGCCCAGATCAACACATGGTCGAGGTGGCCATCGTTGTTAAGGTCGAGGTGCAGCAGATGCGCGTGCTGGTGCGGCGTAGTGAGCGGTTTGCAATCGGCATCGCAACCACTGAGCACGATGGAATGGCCGCCAAGCCGCGAGGCGTTGGCGACTAATGCACGATGCAGCAGTTCGCCTTGTGGCAAGACGCGCTCGATGCGCGGTAGGGCATGGTCGTTGCCGCTGGCATTACTGATTGCAAGCAGCATGCATTCGACCGGCGCAGCACTTCGTAGTGTAGGGCGCGACTTCGGTGCGGCGGCTTGCAGGCTGTTGGTGCGCCGCCAGTACAGCAGTTTCTGGCTGCCCGGTGGTTGGCTCCATCCAAGCCGCCGCAGCCAGCTCGTCTCGGCTTGCAAGCAGGCAAGCAAATCGCTTGGCAAGGTGGCTTCCGCGCCGCCGATTTTTTTCTTCTCGGCCGCCGTGTGTTTCGTCTTGCTCAGATCGACGCCTGTGCTTACGCGCGCTTCAGTAAGTGCCCTCGCATACCAATCGGCATAGTTGGTGGCGGGTAGCGGGGCCAGCAGGCTGACTTGCTCCCACCCCGCACCAGGACGGTCGCGGGCTTCGCCGGGATGTACATCGAAATCGGTGGGGTCTTCGTTATCGGCCAGTTCGCCATCGACCCAGCTCTCGGAGCGTCCTAGGTAGCCAAGTGCACCCGCCAGCGCAGCGAGTTCCGTGCGCTCCCCAGCAGTTAGCGCAACTGGCCAATGCACACCGAGTTCACCTTCGTCAATCTGCGCCCAAGTATCGAACACGAGCGTGGTCTGTTCGCGGCCATTTTCGAGTTTGGCCATAGGCATGTAGTGGCGGCTGTGGGTGCCTACGGCTTCGGGCAGGCGATAGCACGGGGCTACGCTGGCGAGTTTTTCGATCAACGTTCGGGCCACCTGTGGCGGGCCTTTAGCAGGCCACTGTCGTTTGGCATAACCGGTGGCCAGCAAGGCACGCAGCACACGCCAGGGTGACGGTGGCCACTCGATTAGCCCTTCGTTGACGTGGTGGCCCCAAGGCGTGGCGTGGTAGCGCCGACCAGAAAAGCGCAGCAGCAAGGTGGGCATTTGCTTAGTCCTGATCGTCGTTTGTTTCTTCGTCTTCGTCGGGCTTTTCGCTGTCCTTGTCGGTGTCCTTACCTTTCTTCAACTCGTCATCGAAGGCTACTTCGGTTGTGGTCATCAACGATTGGCAGGCAGCAATTGCGGGGCCCAAGGCTTCGCGCAGGTTGGTGGCACTGGGCAAGGCAAAGCCGTTGGGGCGCGCGGCCGTGATGGTTTCTGGGTTCACATTCAAATCCAAATCGCAGGCAGTGCGTAGGCGCAGTGCGCCATCGAGCAGCAGGCGCAGCTTGTAAAGCGCAAGCAGGATGAGCAAGCGCTCGGCAGCTTCGCCAAGGCCATAACCGCGAATCTGGCCGAGATCGAGGTTGGCGTACAGTGTGATGCGCTCGGCGGTGAACTCGTCACGGGCGAAGGGGACATTGCCGTAGCCGGACTTGGTGTCGCCGCTGGGGTTGACGTGATCGTTCTTTACGCCACCCGATGCAGCCACGCGCACGCCATCGGCTTCGATAAAGGCCGAGAGGGCGCGGGCGACACGCAAGCGGCCGCCGGCAAGCTCTTTCTTGGCGAGGAATACGCCGTGAATCAATGCGCCGATGTCGTACTTGAGCAGCACTTCCGCCAATTTGCGGCGATCAATTGGGCCTTCTTCCAGTCCGCCGAAATCGGCTTTAAGCGCATTGAAAAACGTTTTGTCCTTGCCTTCGAGAAGATAAGGACTGTTGAGCCGGTGAGCCTCCAGCACGGTGTCGGTGAGAAACGCGCCTTTGCGCGTCACCCGCACATGCGAAAGCCCCTTCAGCTCCGGCTTCAGGTCTTGCGTGCCCTCATCCCAGCAGGTGAGTTCCAAGCGGTTGGCCATGCTTTGTGCGCTCTCCACGAGCAAGCAGGCGCCATTAGTGGTTTGGAACGTGGCCGCACCCAAACCAGGAAAACCCGTGGGTTGGAAACGCTGGCCTTGAACCGGGCGCAAGGGAACTTCAAATAGCAGACGCTGGGTGGCCTTCAGCGGGTCGATGTCGATGTTCATGCGGCGGTCTCCTTGATAGATGACGGGGCGAGTCGGTGGGCGAACTGGGTGACGGTATCGAGGCTGATGGGGAAGGCCAGCGCAGCCGCAAACAGGCGGGCCTGATCGGGCGTAGCGGTGGCGGCGCGAACGCTGCACGGGATTCCTGCGGCGCGTAGTCGACGTCGGGCGAATTCAAAAGCGCCCGCGGCATCGCCGCTGTCCAAGCGCCGCAGGATGGCGGGGTCGCAGCCCGCATGGCGGCCATCGGCCAACGGCCGAGGCAACAGAGCGAGGCGGAAAGCCAGCCACGCATCGTCTACCCACTCACCGCGTGGCGCCGAGCGTAGCTTTGGGGGCCTGCGCGCATAGGCGTAAGCATCCAAAGCCATCAGCGCTCGCGCGAGTGCAAGGCAGCGATCAAGATTGACCTCGCCAGCGATCAGGCGGGCTAGATCGTGTCGGCTAGACGAAACGCCACAGCCGGGCTCCAGTGGCAGGCGGCGCTCGCCGCGCTGGCTGGCTTCAATCAAGCGACGTGAAACCAATGCAATGGCGTCGTCTACGCCACTGCGGCCTTGTATGACCCGGTCGCTACGGGCGTCTTTGAATCGGCCCTTATCTAGCGTGAGCCACTGGCGACGAACACCGTCGGCCTTGGCGCCGCCGCGGGCATCGGCCACTTGTAGCGCAAAAGCCAGAGCCAAGCGCATTTCAGCACTGCCGTCGTCCGCTGCCTTTGCCCATTCCGGCCTCAGGCGTGGGATTGGCCCTGCCTTGCGACCCGCGCCCTGCACTTGGATGGCTTCGATCTCGGCCAGGCCCAGCAACACGGACTGCCAGCGTAGGGCCTCATCGGGGTGTTGGATGACAGCGAACAGCGCGTTGGCGAGGCGGCGTTCGGCATGCATCAGCCGCATTGGAGCATTGCTATCGCGTGCGCTACGGCGCAGGTGCGGCAGCCAGGCATCGAGGTCGTCGAGGCAAGACAGTGACGGCGTGGTGTGCTCTGGCACCATGAAGCGGCCCAATGGCACGGCCAGATTCGATTGCCCATTGCGCTCAATGTAACCATAGCGTTGGAACGCATGGATGCCACGAGCGGTGCCGAGGCGAGCGACGGCGCGGGCGAGATCGAGTGGATCTTTGGCTTGTCTAGCGCCGAGTTGAGCGCGGCCTTCGGCGAGCAGGTGTTTCAGCTCGGAATGGGTGATGGGTTGCGACCACAACGGCATCCACTGTTCGCCGCGAGCACTCTCGTCGCTGCCCGCGGCGCTGGCATAGCCAGCCGACTGCCCACTGATGGCGAAAGGTGCTGCGGCTCGCGAGGGCGCTTGAGATTCCATGCGGCGAGTGCTTGCCGCAGTGAACAGCAGCGTGCCTTCGAGCATCAGGACAAAGTCCCAGGGGTTGAGTTCGCTGTCCGCATCCGGAGCATTACTCGCATTCGCGCCGCCGGCACTGCCAGGCGCGAACTGCCCGACGGAGATGCCCGATGAGGTTGTCCGGGAAACGTCGCTGTACAGCGCTTGTCGCAATGAAGTCGCGGCAGTCGGTGTGGACCTTGCCGTGCCCTCTGTGAGCTCAAACAAATCGCCGAGCCGCTGGAAGAAGTTATTGGTGAAGTCGAGGCGCCCGTCGTTGCCGCCCGTGCCCAGTAATGCGGGGAATCGTGCAGTACCATCTTCAGCGATGACCATGGCGACATCTATCCATTCGCGATGCGGGCCACGCCATGCCAAGCGTAAATCGGGGATGAGATCGGCCTTTTTTCGTTTGAACTCACGTTCAGCGTTTGCGAGTTCTTTCTTGTGAGTTTCCGATTCTTTCAACTGCTTGCGCTGCGCTGCATCCAGCACCCTGTCTTTGGCCGCATTCTTGATTTTACGAACCTGCTGATCGGCCGCCAACATGGAGCCGAGCAAATCCCTTGCTGCGCGACAGCCTTCTCGAAGATTGTTCAGGCGAGGTGCTGTTGAGGCTTCGATCGGTGCCAAGCCGGGATCATTGGCATAGAAAAATCCAGAGCCCTTGTTCCATGGTGATACCAAAGGCGTCGGCGCGTATTGATCCAGAAGAAACGCCAGCAGTTCGTCTTCCGTTTTGTGGCTAGCCAAAAGAAAGCGCTCGCCTTCCCACCAGCCGCGCGCTTCGGGGTCGAGTTGTTCGGCTACCAAACGCAACACGCCTAGTGCTTTCAAGTAATGCGCGAGAGGCGTTGGTGCGCAGCCGTCGAGCCGATGCAGGATCATGCGTCGATCTCCCGTTCAAGGCGGTTCTTCCAGATGGCCATTAGCGGCTGCCAGTTGGCGTGGTCGCCTGCGGCGAGCGCGCTCAGATAAACGGGAGTTTCCGTCGCCATCGGCACCAGATCGACGGCAGGCAGGTTTAGCCGCCGCAGCAACAAGCGAAGTAACAGCCGGGTGCTGCGGCCATTGAAATCGGCGAAGGGGTGAATGCTAAGCAAGCGGCCTTCTGCAAACGCCAATAGCTCGAGCAGATGGTCGGGAGCGGCGTCGATGTGCTGCAGGCGCGCAGCAAGATCGTGGGCGTACTCGCGCATCGCGGCGGGAACGTGAGGGAACGAGGGTGGTACGTGCTGGCCGATGCGCACATCCACCCGCCGCCAGCCGATGAACTGTGGCACCAGTTCGCTGCAAAGACGCGTGTGCAGATCGAGGATCAGTGCGTCATCAAGTGCCTTGTCGTCGAACTCAGCGGACTCGATGGCGCGTTCGACCGCCGAGACTTGCAGCGCTAAACGTGGTGCCAGCTCGACGTAGCTTAGGGTTCCGAAACGGGTTTCGATGTAGCGGGTGGCATGGGCTGGCGTGCGTGTTCCGCCTCCAGCATCGACAGGCTCACTGGCTCCCCCTCGAAGGCCATGCTCTGTGCCACGTTGCGCGGAATGCGCTGCCAGCGGCGCTGATGCTGTTCCTCGGGGCTCAGGGTGCGCCAATTCGTGATGGCTTGTTGCCAGTTCATGCGGGGCATTGTCGGCATCCAACAAGGGATCAGCAACCGGCGCACGCGAGGCGCGCTGGTCGGCGGCGCGCAGCAGGGCTTCCAGATAGGCCAGTGTAAACGGGCCATGACGGGCGAGCAGGCCTAACACGCGCTCGGTCCAGCCGCGGCCGGTGCGCGCGTTCAGGCCCGCAGCGGCTGCGTCGAGGTGCAGGATACTGGCTGGCAAGGTCATATAGCTGCCTTCAGCATCGGACAGCAGCATCTCGGGTAGCTCCTCGCCATCGCGAACACCACGAAGGCGCAGCACACGATCGGCAGCAGCTTGGTCGGCTGGCGAGGCATGCCAAGCAAGGCGCACCTTGCCGTGGTGACTGCACACCAGATACGCCAGAAGATCGAACTGGTTGGCGTCGAGGGACAGGATTTCCTGTTCAATCGGTATCGGCGCTGAGCTCGGCGATTCATGCGCAGGTAGGTGCTTGCCAGCAGCATCGAGCAAGCCGCGCCACGGCCCGAGAAGCGCTGCGTGGTCGGGTTGATGGCGGATGAGCACGGCAAACAAAGCCAAGGTGCTGGCGAGTTCATGTCGAAAGCCACGACGGCGATCACGCGGCGGGTCGGGGTACAGGTTTCCCGGTGACACCCATGCCGTCTTGGGTGCCTTGGCCCAGTCGCTGCGCTTCGGATGTAGTGCGCTGTTGCCCGGACGAATGATCGAGCTTTGAAACGGCATCAAGGCTTTACCAGCGTCGTGCCAACGGCCCGCTAAATCCAAAAGCGCGGCGTTCTCTAACCCGAGCGCGCGTGCGATGGCCGATGCTTCGTTGCCGACTTGAGCACCGTGGGTGGCAATGGTCTGCCAACGCGGTGTGGCACTCAGGGCTTCATCGTCCTCGCTGGCGTCGGCGCGATCCTCTGCCGAGACTTCCGCTGCGACCACCGGCTCGACGGGCGAAGTGCTTTCGGGGGCCCATCCGGTGTCTGGTGCATATCCGCCACTGTCGGTGGCGACGAGTACCGTCTGGCCGGGATAAAGATCCTTGCGCTCGGCAATGCGCCAGCCGCCGTCGAGGTAGTCCCAAACCCAGGCGCGTTTGCCGGCCTTGAGTCGGGGCATTCTTGCGGTGGTGGACTCCTTGCCGCAGAGCCAGTCACGTGCGGCCAAGAACGGCACCGAACACAGTGCATCGCGGGTGGGGCGGATGTGTGTGTCTGGCTTGCCAGAGTCCTTTGCGATCAACTCCCAGAAAACTTGCAAGTCACGCTCGTCGCCGCTGCGGATGAAGCGCGAGATATCGATATCGGTACCGGACAAATCGGGCGCAGTATCGAACAACTCGTCAAGCTCGTGGCGCAGTAACAGGTGACGTGGAGCGTAGGGGTAGAGCGTAGGGAGCAGTTCGGGCTTGGCCTCTTCGAAATCCTGCAGTTGTAGTGGTGCAACGGCTTTGAGTTGCGAAAGCGCACCACGAGCGGCCTCCAGTTCAGCGAAGGAGTACGGTAAAGCCGATTTCTCGCGCTTACCCAAGGTTTTTTCGTCAAGCGTTTGGCATTTAGCCAATGCTTGTGCACCGGGGAGGAAATCGACCACAACCACTTCGGCACCACCTCCCCAGCGCGCGGCGCGCCCAAATCGCTGTACGAGACTGGTCCACGGCGCCAGTGCGGTGACGAGCAAGCCGGCAGAAATATCGACACCCGCTTCGATCACTTGCGTAGCGATCACAAGGCGGTCTGTGCCTGGCGCGCAGGCGGCACGATTCAGGAACTGCTCCCTCCACCCGGCCCTTTCACGGGCTCGGAACCGGCTGTGAACGAGGCGAAGGTCAGTGCCCTGGAGCGTTTTGCTCTTCCGCAGTGCAGCATGAAGCTCGACGGCATCACGAACGGTGTTCAGCACAACGACGGTTGGGCCGTCTTTTCCGCGACCGACTTTCAGGTGCCACTCCACGACTCGCGCGGCCAAGGCATCGACACCCTCAAGTGCTTCCATTTGTAGTGGCTTTTCCACCTCGTCCCACAACGATCCTCGACGCTGCTCTGGCGGGATGCTGGATTGAGCAAGATCATTGGCCCACACGGATGTCTCGGGGCTGGCCGCAATCCAGTCACGCTGCAGTGTGGCGCTCATCCACCACGTATGGGCGCGGCGCAAGGTTTTTTCGCCTTCATCATCCTGCCGACGAAACGCCTGCAACTGGCCGGAAGTGGCAAGGCCGACGTCCATGAGCTGCACCTCGTCCATCACCCACAGGCAGTCGTGATTGAGCAGCCCGAACTCCATCGGCCAGCGCGCGCGTGGCGCGCCATAGCCGCGGTTGAGCGCGCGTGAGAGCAGCATGTCTTGGGTGCCGATCAGCACCGCCGGATGCTCAGGGTGCAGTGACCAATCGCCGGCATCGCTACCGCCCATGAGCACATGAACGCCTACCTTTCCCGCATGCTTGCCCTGTCCATCCCACAGCAGGTCGAGCCGCTGCAGGGCGGCACGCACTTCGGCCTCGGTCTGTTCGACAAGGACACGCATGGGCAGGCACCAGATCAAGCGGCGCGGCCAGTTTGCGGCCCTATCGCCGTTATGGCTGTTCCAAGCCCATGCCGCCAACGCGCCCAAGGTTTTTCCAAACCCGGTCGGAATGCATATGAGTCGATCTTTGCATTCCGAGCTTTCGGCAAGCGCTTCTTGCCATGGATGCGGTGCGGCATCCTGTCCGCTGAGGCGCTTGAAGAAACCGAAGAAATCCATGGCGTTGCTCCATTCCTTTCAGTTGGTCCAGC
>BBPE01000844.1_pt1 | contig 10619 bp, 11 predicted proteins | sample 1344301 | NCBI WGS metagenome assembly BBPE01 (sample SAMD00019089, study PRJDB2971) | groundwater metagenome | isolation source: The Cedars highly-alkaline
GGTTCATGCTTCGCGCAACGACGGACAGCAAAAAAGCCTCGTCTGCGCAAGGAAACGAGGCTTTCGTGTCACCCGAAGTAACCGGGGAAAACGAAATTACATGTTATCGATCATCACCTGACCAAAGCCCGAGCGGCTGAAGCAGATCGATTATCGATCTGCGGCCCCTTATGCAAACCGCCAGAGAAGCAGGCTTGTCTGGCGGTTTGCAGGGCTTGACGGCCACGGCGGGCCGAGTCGGGGCGAACTTACATGTTTTCTATCATCACCTGACCAAAGCCCGAGCAGCTCACCTGGGTGGCGCCCTCCATCAGGCGCGCGAAGTCGTAGGTGACTTGCTTGCTGGCGATCGATTTTTCAATCGAACTGATGATCAAGTCGGCGGCTTCGGTCCAGCCCATGTGGCGCAGCATCATTTCGGCCGACAGAATTTCCGAGCCGGGGTTGACGTAGTCCTTGCCGGCGTACTTGGGCGCGGTGCCGTGGGTGGCCTCGAAACAGGCCACCGAGTCCGATAGGTTGGCGCCCGGCGCAATGCCAATGCCACCGACCTGCGCTGCCAGCGCGTCCGAGATGTAGTCGCCGTTGAGGTTGAGCGTGGCCACCACCGAGTACTCGGCCGGGCGCAGCAAAATCTGCTGCAAGAAAGCGTCGGCAATGCTGTCTTTGACAATGATGTCTTTGCCGGTTTTGGGGTTTTTGAAGGTGCACCACGGGCCGCCGTCGATCAGTTCGGCGCCGAACTCGCGCTGCGCCAGCGCGTAAGACCAGTCACGAAAACCACCTTCGGTGTACTTCATGATGTTGCCCTTGTGCACAATGGTCACGCTGGGCTTGTCGTTGTCGATCGCGTACTGGATGGCCTTGCGCACCAGGCGTTCGGTGCCCTCGCGGCTGACCGGCTTGATGCCAATGCCGGACGTGGCGGGAAAACGAATCTTGGTCACGCCCATCTCGTCGATCAGGAACTTGATCAGTTTGCGTGCCTTATCGGATTCGGCTTCGTATTCGATGCCGGCGTAAATGTCTTCCGAGTTCTCGCGGAATATCACCATGTTGGTCTTTTCCGGCTCTTTCACCGGCGACGGCACGCCTTTGAAGTACTGCACCGGACGCAGACAGACGTAGAGGTCAAGTTCCTGGCGCAGCGCCACGTTGAGCGAGCGGATGCCGCCGCCAACCGGCGTCGTCAGCGGGCCTTTGATCGAGACCACATAGTCACGCAGGGCGGACAGCGTTTCTTCGGGCAGCCAGACGTCGGGGCCGTAAACCCGGGTCGACTTCTCGCCCGCGTAGACCTCCATCCAGTGAATTTTCCTCTTGCCGCCGTAGGCCTTGGCCACCGCCGCATCGACCACCTTGAGCATCACAGGCGTGATGTCCAAACCGGTGCCATCGCCTTCGATGTATGGAATAATGGGCTCGTCCGGCACGTTGAGCGACATGTCGGCGTTGACGGTGATCTTCTGGCCTGCTGCGGGCACCTGGATGTGCTGGTACATGAATTCGGGTCTCCGGGATGTGCGGTATTGATCGATGTGGCAAACTGCGGCTGCAGTGCCAAATGAAACATCATCTCAGCTGATGCTCGCGAACCATTCTAGTCTGACTCGCTGTACCAAAACTGACAAGTGCCCGGCGCTTCATGGGGCAAAGGGGGGTTGCGTGCGCGTTTTTCTTTTGCTCGTTCCTTGGTTCGTCGCGCGCCGGCTCCGGCGGCTGACGCTGGCGGCGCTGGTCGGCGCCGGCCACCTGGCTTGGGCCGGGCCGGGCGCCAGCTTGCCCCAGTTGGATCTGCCGCGCATGCCCCTGAGTGTCGGCATGCACCAGATCGACGCTCAAGTGGCACAAACTCCGCAGCAGCGACAAATCGGCCTGATGTACCGCAGCAGCATGCCGCAGCACGAAGGCATGCTGTTCATCTTCGAACACGCGGGTGTGCAGTGCTTTTGGATGAAGCACACCCCGCTGCCGCTGACGGCGGCTTTTCTGGCCGATGACGGCCGCATCGTCAACCTGGCCGACATGCAGCCGCATTCCGAGCAAAGCCACTGCTCGGTGCAACCGGTGCGCTACGTGCTGGAGATGAACCAGAGCTGGTTTTCCAAACGCGGCATTCGGCCCGGTCAGCACGTCAGCGGCGCGCCGTTTCGGTCGCGCTGAAGACGAGCAGTCGATTCAGCACACCAGCATCCTGTCGGTCTACCCGCGCCACCCGAACGGCCAAGCCATCAGGCGTAGTTGGCCTGCACAAACGACCAGTTCACCAACTTGTCGAGGAAAGTTTCGACAAACTTGGGACGCAGGTTGCGGTAGTCGATGTAATAGGCGTGCTCCCACACATCAACGGTCAGCAGGGCTTGGTCGCCGGTGGTCAGCGGTGTGCCGGCCGCGCCCATGTTGACGATGTCGAGCGTGCCGTCGGCTTTTTTCACCAGCCAGGTCCAGCCCGAGCCAAAGTTGCCCACAGCGCTCTTGATGAAGGCTTCGCGAAAGGCGGCGTAGCTGCCCCACTTGGCGTTGATGGACGCCGCCAGTGCGCCGCTGGGTTCGCCGCCGCCTTGGGGCTTCATGCAGTTCCAGAAGAAAGTGTGGTTCCAGATCTGGGCCGCGTTGTTGTAAACGCCTCCGCTGGATTTCTTGATGATGTCCTCCAGCGCCAGGGTTTCAAACTCGCTGCCCTTTTGCAGGTTGTTGAGGTTGACCACGTAGGCGTTGTGGTGCTTGCCGTGGTGAAACTCCAGCGCTTCGCGGCTGTAGTGCGGTGCCAGGTCGTCCAGCCCATAGGGCAGTGGGGGCAGGGTGTGTTCCATCGGGTTTTCCTTCTGCGTTGGAATGTGAAATGTCAAGTGGGGGCAGCGCGGATTGTAGGCATGCCAGATGAAACCATGCCCTTCAGGGGCTTTGGCGGGCCGCTGGCAAGCAGTCATCGACCGTCAACAGCAGCTCGCCGTCCAACAGCGACGCGCGCAGGGTCTGCCCAGGCCGGGCCTGGCCGGTGTGTGTCACCAAGTGGCCCTGGCTGTCACTCAAAAAGGCGTAGCCGCGCCCAAGCACCAGCTGCGGGTCGAGCAGACCCAGGGCCGCATCGAGCCGCTGCAGGCGCTGGCCATGCCGATCCAGCAGGCGCGTGCGCGCTTGCTCCAGCGCGTCTTGCAGCGCTTGCAGGCGCAACTGCTGGCGCTGACTGGTGCGCAGCAGCGCGCGTTCGAGCCGGTGTTGCAGGCCAGCGAGCCGCTGCTGGCTGTCGTGCACGCGACCCGAGGGTCGCCCCAGGCGCTGGCTCAGGCGGTCGAGCCACTGGCCGCGTTGGTCGATGGCGTTGAAAACGGCGTCGTGCAGACGTTCGTGCAGGTAAGACAGCTCGCCCAGCCGGGCCAAGCGCGCCGGCGCGCACAGCTCAGCAGCGGCGCTGGGCGTGGGTGCGCGCAGGTCGGCGACGAAATCGGCCAGGGTGAAATCGGTTTCGTGTCCGACACCGCACACCACCGGCATCGGCGCCTGGGCCAAGGTACGCACCAGTTGCTCGTCGTTGAAGGCCCACAAATCTTCCAGCGAACCGCCGCCGCGCACCAGCAACAACACCTCGGCCTCGCGCTGCTGCGCAAATCGCTGGTAGGCCAGCCGCAGGGCCGCGCACAGTTCGGCCGGCGCCTGCGCGCCCTGCACGGCGCTGGGATAAATGTATACCGGCAGGTGCGGCACACGCCGGCGCAGCGCGCTGGCCACGTCGCGCAAGGCGGCCGCGCCCAACGAAGTCACCACGCCGATGCTGCGCGGCTGCGCAGGCAGCGCTCGTTTGCGCGCGGCATCGAACAGACCTTCGGCCTCGAGCCGGGCTTTGAGGCGCAAAAACTGCTCGAACCACACGCCCTGCCCGGCCGGCTGCAAGCTCTCGACGATCAGTTGCAGTTCGCCGCGCGCACCGTAGACGTCGAGCTTGCCGCGCGCCTGCACCAACTGGCCGTCGCCCGGGACGAAGGCGAGCTGATCGGCTGCGCGGCGAAACAGCGCGCAGCGCAACTGCACGCCATCGTCCTTGAGCAAAAAATAACAATGCCCGCTGACGGCGCGGGAAAAACCGGCCACCTCGCCCCGCACCACGACCGGGTTCAAACGCACGGCCAGCGCGTCGGCCACGGCGCGCATGAGCGGGCCCAGCGCCCAGACCGGGCGACCGTGCAAAGGTTCGGCAGCCAACAAGGGCTCAGTCACCGCATCCCCCGTTCGATATCTGTCCACAACCCGAGCGCACGCCAGGGCTTTGCTGCAACACACCGAACCCCAGCGCACACGGCTGCCAGCGGCTTGATTTATAGGCGTTTTGCAGCGTTGGTCCGGTTTTTGCGCGGCCGCGCCGCGTTGCAGGCGCCAAGCGATGCTGGCTTTTTGGCAGGTTCTTCACAAAGTTATCCACAGAATCAGCGACACCCGCCAGGCAGCACAAACGCAAGCGGTCTGCGCCATAATTCGAGCTTGTCGATTGGTCGCCCGCCTGGCGGCCTAGTCTGGAGCCCGATTTGCTTTCCATCATACAAGCCGCTGGCTGGCCGGTCTGGCCCTTGATCGCCTGCTCGGTGCTGGGGCTGACCCTGGTCATCGAACGCTTCATCAGTCTCAAGAGCAGCAAAATCGTGCCGCCCAAGCTGCTGGAAGAAGCCATCATGGTGTCGCGCACCGGCATTCCGGGCCCCGAGGTGGTGGCCCAACTGGAGCAAAACTCGGTTCTGGGCGAGGTGTTGGCAAGCGGCTTTCGCACCCTGAGCGGCGACCCCAACGCCAGCGAAGACGATTTGCGCACCAGTTTGCAAGGCGCCGGCCGCCGCGCTGGCGCCAAGCTGCAACGCTACTTGGGCGCGATCGCCACCATCGCATCGGCCGCACCCTTGCTCGGCTTGCTGGGCACCGTTATCGGCATGATAGAGATTTTTGCCTCGCAAGGCGTAGACGGCGGCATGGGCGTGGCACCGGGTGGCGGCAACCCGACCCAGCTTGCGCACGGCATCTCGATTGCCTTGTACAGCACCGCCTTCGGCCTGATCATCGCCATTCCGGCGCTGGTGTTCTGGCGTTATTTTCGCTCCCGGGTGGACGAATACCTGCTGACCATGGAACTGGCGGCCGAGCGTTTTGCCCGCCACCTGCTCACCCTGCGCGCCTGAGCCGCCATGAACTTCCGACCTGGCGAGCGCGACGAGCCCGAGCTCAATCTGATTCCGTTCATCGACATTTTGCTGGTGGTGCTGATCTTCCTGATACTGACCACCACCTATAGCAAGTACACCGAGTTGCAGGTCAACCTGCCGCTGGCCGACGCGCAGGCGCTGCGCGACAAGCCCCGGGAGGTGGTGGTGGCGGTCGGCCGCGACGGCCGCTACTCAATCAACCGCGAACTGCTCGCCGACGCCAGCGTGCCCGCACTCACACACGCGCTGGCGCTGGCCGCGCAGGGCAGCCCCGACGTGGTGGTGGTCATCAGCGCCGACGCCGTCGCCACGCACCAGTCGGTCATCAACGTGATGGACGCCGCGCGCCGCGCCGGGTTGGTGCAAATCACCTTCTCCACCCAGCAGCAGCCGGGCGCGGCTGGCGCACCCGCGCGGCCCTGAGGCGCGGCCGCCTCATGGGTTCAGGTTCGGCCCGGCGCCACGCCCGCTGGCAGGCCAACGCCGTGCGACGCGGGCCGCTGGCGCGGCTGCTGTGGCCCTGGGCCTTGTGCTACGGCGCACTGGTGGCGCTGCGGCGCTGGTTGTACAGCGTGGGTTTTTTCACCCGGCATCAACTGCCGGTACCGGTCATCGTGGTCGGCAATGTGGTGCTGGGCGGCGCCGGAAAAACCCCGACCGTGCTCGCCCTGCTGCGGCATTTGCAGCAGCAGGGCTGGCGCCCGGGCGTGGTTTCACGCGGCTATGGCCGCCGTGCCCAGACGGTGCTGGAGGTTCATGCCGGCAGCAGTGCCGCCGACGCCGGCGACGAGCCGGCGCTGATTCAGCGCCGCAGCGGCGTGCCGGTGTTCGTGGCGGCACGCCGGGTCGCTGCCGCGCGCGCGTTGCTGGCGGCGCACCCCGAAGTCGACCTGTTGCTCTGCGACGATGGCCTGCAACACCTGGCGCTACAGCGCGAGCTGGCGATTGCCGTCTTCGACGAGCGCGGCGTGGGCAACGGCTGGCTGTTGCCGGCAGGTTTGTTGCGCGAACCCTGGCCGCCCAGCACCCGGCCTGCGCCGGTCGACCTGGTGCTGCAGCAGCACCGCACCGGCATCTGCCCGGCGCTGCTGGTGGCACCGCCCGGCGTGCCGGTGTTCCATGCGCTGCGCCGTCTGGCCGACTGCGCCGTCGGCCCCGGCGGCGCGGTGATGGCGCTGACGCAACTGCGCGGCCAGCGTGTGCTTGCCGTGGCCGGCATTGCCCGGCCCGAGGTCTTTTTTGCTATGTTGCGTGCCTGCGGGTTGACGCTGCTGCAAGAGCTGGCGCTGGTCGACCACGCCGACGCCGCCGACTACGCCGACGCCTGCCAACGCCTGCGGCAAGACGAGCACAGCACGCTGCTGTGCACCGAAAAAGACGCCGTCAAACTGTTTGCCCTGCTGGCCGGTGACGTCTGCGCCGCCAGGGTCTGGTCGGTGGCGCTCGAACTCAGCCCCGAGCCGGCATTTTTTCACGCCATCGACGAACGCCTGCGCCGCCACAGACCCGGCGAACCGGCATGAACCGCACTCCCGACTATCATCGGCACCATGGACACCAAACTGCTGGCACTGCTGGTCTGCCCGGTCACCAAGGGACCGCTGATCTATGACCGCGACAAACAAGAGCTGCTCTCGCGCAGCGCACGCCTGGCCTACCCGGTGCGCGACGGCATTCCCATTTTGCTGGAGCACGAAGCGCGCACCCTGAGCGAAGAAGAAGCGGCGCGCCCCCACACCGCCACGCCGCAGCCATGAGCCGGCCGGCGCCGGGGGCCGGCTTCACGGTGCTGATTCCGGCCCGGCTGGCGTCGAGCCGACTGCCCAACAAGCCGCTGGCCGACCTGGCCGGCCTGCCCATGGTGGTGCGAGTGGCGCAGCGCGCACGCCTGAGCCGGGCCAGCCGCTGCGTGGTCGCAGCCGACGACGCGCGCATCGTCCAGGCCTGCCAGGCGCACGGCATTCCCGCCCTGCTGACCGACACCCGGCACGCCAGCGGCAGCGACCGCTTGGCACAGGCCTGTGACCTGCTTGGACTGGCCGACGACGAGCTGGTGGTCAATGTACAGGGCGACGAACCGCTGATCGAGCCGGCGCTGATCGACGCAGTGGCAGACGAACTGCGCCAGCGCCCCGACTGCGTGATGAGCACTGCCGCACACGCCATCGACCGCGTGGCCGATTTCCTCAACCCCAACGTGGTCAAGCTGGTGCTGGCCCGCGACCGCAGCGCGCTCTATTTCAGCCGCGCGCCGATTCCCTGCTGGCGCGACGCCCAGACGGCAGCGAACGCCTGCGCTGCCCTGCCGACGCCGGCGCCGCTGCGCCACATCGGCATTTACGGCTACCGGGCCGGCTTTCTGCGCCGCTTTCCCACGCTGGAGCCAGCACCGCTGGAGGCCACCGAAGCGCTCGAGCAGTTGCGCGTGCTCTGGCATGGCCAGCGCATCGCGGTGCATCTGAGCACACACGCGCCGGCGCCAGGAGTGGACACCGCCGCCGACCTCGAACACGTGCGGGCCCTGCTGAGCGCGCCGTGACGCTGGCGCCAGAGCGCCGGCGCCGCAAACCCGCTTCCCTGGCCGCCCCGCGCGCGCTCGCACCCCCTGCCATGTCAGCCCCAACCCCAAACACCCGCTGCATCGCGCTGGCCGGACCGACTGCCAGCGGCAAGAGCGCGGCCGCACTCGCCATTGCGCAACACTGGCCGGTGGAGATCGTCAGCGTCGATTCGGCGCTGGTCTACCGCGGCATGGACATCGGCACCGCCAAGCCAAGCGCCACCGAACAAGCGGCGGTGCCGCATCACCTGATCGACATCCGCGACCCGCTGCAGGCCTACAGCGCGGCTGAATTTGCCGTCGACGCCCGGCACTTGATCGGGCAAATCAATGCGCGCGGGCGCAACGCCTTGCTGGTCGGCGGCAGCATGCTGTACTTCAAGGCCTTGCTGCAAGGACTGGACGATCTGCCGCGCGCCGACGCGGCGCTGCGCTTGGCGATCGAGACGCGCGCGCGCGTGCACGGCTGGCCAGCGCTGCACGCCGAGCTGGCGCAGCAAGACCCGGCCACCGCAGCGCGCCTATCGGTCAACGATGCGCAACGCATTGCGCGCGCGCTCGAAGTGCAAACCCTCACCGGCCAGCCGCTGTCAGCACTGCACAGCGGACGCAGCACCGCTTGCGGCCCGCTGGCTCCCGCGGCGCTGATTGCGCTCGAACCCCAAGACCGCGGCTGGCTGCACCAGCGCATAGCCGAGCGTTTCGACACCATGCAGGCGGCCGGTTTGCTGGCTGAAGTGCAGCGCTTGCGCGCACGCGGCGATTTGCACCCGGCGCTGCCGTCGATGCGCTGCGTCGGCTACCGCCAGGCCTGGGAATTGCTGGCCGCCGCCGACCCGCCCACGCCAGCCCAACTCAGCCAATGGCGTGAACGTAGCATTTTTGCCACGCGCCAACTGGCCAAGCGCCAGCTCACCTGGCTGCGCAGCATGTCCGAGCGGCAGGTGCTGGCAGCCGACGCGCCCGACGCGACGCCACGCTTGCTACAGACGGTCGAGCGGCTGCTGGGCGCACCCACTGGAGCCGCCGCTTGCGGCTTGTTGGCAGCAGATGCCGGCCAAGCGCTGCGGTGACAGCACGGTGTCCGAGCGCCCCGCTGTGCCAGGCGGGGACGGGAAAGTTCAGCAGGCGGGCATTGTCAGCGCTGGCGTTGCAGGTTCGCGTCGCACCCGATACCGGCCGCGATCCAGCGCAGCGCCAGTCGGCGCAGCAGCGGCGCTGCCCACGCCCAGCGCGGGCCGAGCACGCCAACTGCATCGCTGATGACACCGCAGCGGTAGCGCTGTTGCACATCGTCCCAGCGCAATGCATCGCAAGCGCCGCTGCGTTTGCGAGAGACCCACTGGCCCAGCGGGCAAGGCTCGACCAGGCAACACACGCCGCAGCCATTGCAGGGCGCTCCCACCGCCGGCTGGACTGGTGCCTCGGAGTGGATGTGAATCACTTGCATGGAAGCTCAAAAAGTGCAGTGTCGCATTCTGTTGGGAACAGCCGCCTCGCCATGGGTCAAAAAGGCGGTGAAAACAAAGTTTCACCAAAAATGGACCGCTCCAAACCCCGGCCCGCCTGGTGCCCCGGCGGCGGCTGAAGCGGTCGCTGCCCGGCTGCACTCAGGGCTGCATCCAGGCCTGCACCAGCGGCCAGGCCAGCGCGGCCTCGGTCAGGCTGTGCACCAGCAGACCGACCAGCGCGCCCACCAGCGTGCCGTTGATGCGGATGAACTGCAGATCGCGACCGATGTGGTTTTCCAGCACCCGGCTCATTTCCTGCGCGTCCCAGGCCTGCACGCGCTGGGTGACGAAAGCGACCATGGTTTCGCGCCCGCTGCGCAGCACGCGCAACAGCGTGTACTGCGCCTGCCGGTTGAGCCAGTCGCGCAGCGCCGCGTCGGCCAACAAATGCTGGCCGCTGGCCTGCGCCAGCAGGGCGATGCGCTCGCCCAGCGCGGAACCGGGCTGGCTGGATTCGGCGCGCAATTGCTCCAGCAACTCGTGCCACCAGGCTTCGACTGGTTCGCGCCAGTCGGGTTGCGCCAACCAGGTATCGCGCCACAGCGCCACGCGCGCTTGCCAGTCGGGGTCGTTCTGCAGGCGCTGAATCGAATCGTTCATCCAGTCGTCAAAGCGCGCGCGCAGCTCGTGCTGCGGGTCTTGCGCCACTTCGGACAAGGTGCGCGAGAGCGCAGCCACCAGTTTGCGCGTGGCCAGCCGGGCGGCCACCTGGTCCAGCCCCAGGTATTTGAGCTCCTTGAGTTCGCGCGCAATGGCCTCGGTCAGACGTTCCTGCGTCGGCTCCTGCTCGGCCCATTGCGCCAGTTGTCGCAGCAAGCCGTCGAGCCACTGCTGGTGGTGGCCCTGCGCGGTCAGCGCGGCCAGCGCCTGGCCGCCCAGGGCGGCCAGGTCGAGCTCGCGCAGCAGGCGTTGCGCCAGCGCGGCAACCCAATGCCGCGCCGGGGTCTGGTCTAGCACGTCGAGCACAGCGGGCACCAGGCGTTGCAGCCACTGGCTCAGCCGCCGCGCCGCTTCGGGTCGCACCAGCCACAAAGCCAGCTCGTGCGCCAAGTCCCAGCGTGCCAGCGCGCGCCGCAAATGCTCGGCTAGCAAGAAATGGTCACCCAGAAAGCGCGCCAACTGCGCGCCCAGCTGATCTTTGTTGGCGACGATGATGGCGGTGTGCGGAATCGGCAGCCCGAGCGGGTGGCGAAACAGCGCCACCACCGCGAACCAGTCGGCCAGCGCGCCTATCATGGCCGCCTCGGCCGCCGCCGCCACGTAAGACCAGGCCGCGTGGCGCGGCTCGAGCAGCGTGGCCAGCACGTAGATGACGGCCGACAGCAGCAGCAGGCCCAGCGCCATGGCCTTCATCTGCGCCAG
>BBPE01001731.1_pt1 | contig 10597 bp, 10 predicted proteins | sample 1344301 | NCBI WGS metagenome assembly BBPE01 (sample SAMD00019089, study PRJDB2971) | groundwater metagenome | isolation source: The Cedars highly-alkaline
GTGATCGCCGCCGGCGCCGACTGGATCCACTTCGACGTGATGGACAACCATTACGTGCCGAACCTGACGATCGGGCCGCTGGTCGCGCGGGCCTTGAAGCCGCACTGCGTACGCGCCGACGGCAGCGCGGTGCCGCTGGACGTGCACCTGATGGTGCAGCCCGTCGATGCGCTGGCGCTGGCCTTTGCCGAGGCCGGCGCCGACCTGATCAGCTTTCACCCCGACGCCAGCACGCATGTCGACCGCACGCTGCAGCTCATCGGCAGCCAGGGCTGCCAGGCCGGCCTGGTGTTCAACCCGGCCGCGCCGCTCGACATGCTCGAGTGGACCCTCGACAAGGTCGACCTGGTGCTGATCATGAGCGTCAACCCGGGCTTTGGCGGGCAGGCCTTCATCGACTCGGCGCTGCGCAAGACCGAGCGCGTGCGCCGCCTGATCGAGGCCAGCGGGCGCGACATCCGGCTCGAGGTCGACGGCGGCATCAAGGCCGACAACATCCGCCGTGTGGCCGATGCCGGCGCCGACACCTTCGTCGCCGGCAGCGCGATCTTCGGCCAGCGCGACTACCGCGCGGTGATCGACGCGATGCGCAGCGCGCTGGCCGCGCCCGCGCGCTGACGCGGTCTGCACCGGGGCCCGGGCGGTCTCCCCGGGTGGCCGTCATCCGTTTCTCAACCCCCACAGGAACCGTCATGAGCTTGCGCGTAGGCATCAACGGCTTCGGCCGCATCGGGCGCATGGTGTTGCGCGCCGCCGTCAAGCATTTCCCCGACGTCGAGATCGTCGGCATCAACGACCTGCTCGAGCCCGACTACCTTGCCTACATGCTGAAGTACGACAGCGTGCACGGGCGCTTCCAGGGCGAGGTCGCGGTCGAGGGCTCGGCGCTGATCGTCAACGGCCGCCGGATCCGCCTGAGCGCGCTGAAGGACCCGGCGCAACTGGCCTGGGGCGAGATCGGCGCCGACATCGTCGTCGAGTCGACCGGGCTGTTCCTGACGCTGGAGACCTGCCAGAAGCACCTCGATGCCGGCGCGAGGAAGGTCATCCAGAGCGCGCCGAGCAAGGACGATACGCCGATGTTCGTCTACGGCGTCAACCACGAGAGCTACGCCGGCCAGGCCATCGTCAGCGCGGCCTCGTGCACGACCAACTGCCTGGCGCCGCTGGCCAAGGTGCTCAACGACAGCTTCGGCATCAAGCGCGGCCTGATGACCACCGTGCATGCGGCCACCGCCACGCAGAAGACGGTCGACGGCCCGAGCAGCAAGGACTGGCGCGGCGGGCGCGGCATCCTCGAGAACATCATCCCCAGCAGCACCGGTGCGGCCAAGGCCGTCGGCAAGGTCATTCCGGCCTTGAACAAGAAGCTCACCGGCATGGCCTTTCGGGTGCCGACTTCCGATGTCTCGGTGGTCGACCTGACTGCCGAGCTGGCCAGCCAGACCAGCTACGCGGCGATCTGCGCGGCGATGAAGGCCGCCAGCCAGGGCCCGATGAAGGGCGTGCTCGGCTACACCGAGGACAAGGTCGTGGCCACCGACTTCCGCGGCGAGAGCTGCACCAGCGTCTTCGACGCCGACGCCGGCATCATGCTCGACCCGAGCTTCGTCAAGCTGGTGGCCTGGTACGACAACGAGTGGGGCTACTCGTGCAAGCTGCTCGAGATGGTGCGGGTGATCGGGCGCTGAAGACCCTGCGCCGCGGGCTGGCTGCGGTCCGGCGCGTGTCAAGGTGGTTATCGCCTCTTTCATGCAGCCGGCGGCTGCTTGTCGAGCGCCAGATCGGCCACATCGGCACCGGCGATGGTGCCTTCCTCGAAGTGCCCGAGGGCCGGACCCGCAACGCCCCTGCGGCCCGCGCGGGCATGCGCCGGGGCGTCAACTTCAATGTCAATGTGTCGCGCCGGCAGGCAAGCAGGCGTACAGCCGATGGGCCGTACGCCGGCTGCCAACCGGGCTCGTCAGGCCTGCGCGGCGGGCGGCTCCCAGAGGGCAACGGGCGGTCTTGCCGGGGCTCACCCCGGGGCCCGCGACTTCTGGCACGGACCGTGCATGAGCCAAGTCAAGCACGTTGACCTGACGGCAGATTGGGCAGGCGGCGCGCGGCCACGGCTTCGGGTACGCCCAAGGAGACATCGCGCATGAGGATCGACAGTGTTGCCGACATCCTGCGACGCCAGCGGGCCGACCGTACGCGGTTGCTCGACATGCTCTGGGAAGTCCAGCGCGGCTACGGCCACATACCCGACGAGGCCGTCGAGGTGCTGGCCAAGGGCCTGAACCTCTCGCCGCACGACGTGCGCGAGACCGCGTCGTTCTACCACTTCTTCCATGACCGCCCGACCGGTCGCCACCGCATCTACCTCTGCGACAGCGTGACGGCCAAGATGAGCGGTCATGCCGAGGTTGCCCAGGCGCTCGAGCGCGAGACCGGCGAGCGCTTCGGCGAAGCCCGGGCCGGCGGCGACTTCAGCCTGTTTCACACCGCCTGCATCGGCCTGAGCGACCAGGAGCCGGCGATGCTGGTCGACGAGGTCGTCTTCACCCGGCTCAAGCGCGGCAAGGTCGCTGACATCGTCGCGCAACTGCGCGCGGGCCGCAGACCGGCCGAGATCGCCAACCCCGCGGCGCTGCCGACCGACGACGTGGCGTATGTCGATACCCTCGTCGAGTCGAACATCCGCACCCGCGGGCCGGTCTTCTTCCGCGGCCTGACCGACCACCAGGCGACGCTGCGGCGCGCGCTCGACCAGCGCCCGGAGCAGATCCTCGACGCGGTCGATGCGTCCAACCTGCGCGGGCGCGGCGGCGCGGGCTTCTCGACCGGGCTCAAATGGCGGCTGTGCCGCGACGCGATCGGCACGACGAAATACCTGATCTGCAACGCCGACGAAGGCGAGCCCGGCACTTTCAAGGACCGTGTCCTGCTGACGCGCAGCCCGCGCGACGTCTTCGTCGGCATGGTCATCGCAGCCTGGGCGATCGGCTGCCGCAGCGGCATCTGCTACCTGCGCGCCGAGTATGTCTACCTGCTGCCGTACCTCGAGCGGCAGTTGCAGAACCTGCGCGACGAGGGCCTGCTCGGGCGCGCGATCGGCGGGCGCGAGGGCTTCGACTTCGACATCCGCATCCAGATCGGCGCCGGTGCGTACATCTGCGGCGACGAGTCGGCGCTGATCGAGTCCTGCGAGGGCAAGCGCGGCACGCCGCGGGTCAAGCCGCCGTTCCCGGTGCACCAGGGCTTCCTCGGCCAGCCGACCTGCGTCAACAACGTCGAGACCTTCGCCTGCGTCACCCGTATCGTGGAGGAGGGGCCGGCATGGTTTAGGGCGCTGGGCACCGCCGATTCGTCGGGCACCCGGCTGCTCAGCGTCGCCGGCGACTGCGCCAAGCCCGGCATCTACGAGGTCGAATGGGGCATCTCGCTCGGCGAGGTGCTGAAGCTGGTCGGCGCGAGCGATGCGATGGCCGTGCAGGTCAGCGGTCCTTCGGGCGAGTGTGTCGCGGCGCGCGACGAATCGGCGCGCCGGATCGCCTACGAGGACCTGAGCTGCAACGGCGCATTCACGGTCTTCGACCACCGCCGCGACCTGCTGCAGATCGTGCGCGACTTCATGGCCTTCTTCGTCGACGAGTCCTGCGGCATCTGCGTGCCGTGCCGCGTCGGCAACGTCGACCTGCTGCGCAAGGTCGAGCGGGTGATTGGCGGCAAGGCCTGCGCGCGCGACCTCGACGAGATGGTCGAGTGGGGCGCACTGCTGCGCAAGACCAGCCGCTGCGGGCTGGGCACGACTTCGCCGAAGCCTATCCTGACGACGCTGCAGAAATTCCGCCCGATCTACGACGCGCGGCTCGTCCAGGCCAGCGGGCCGCTGCTGCCGTCGTTCGACGTCGATGCAGCGCTGGCCGCACACGAACAGGCCTTGACCACCGTGCTGGGAGCGCGTTGATGAAGAAGGTGCGACTGCGTATCGACGGCGTCGAAGTCAGCGCCGAGGCCGGGCAGAACCTGGTCGACGTCGCCGCCGACCACGGCGTCTTCATCCCGACGCTGTGCTACATGCGCGACAAGCCCTGCCTCGGCACCTGCCGGGTCTGCTCGGTCAAGGTCAACGGCCAGGTCAACGCCGCCTGCACGGTCAGGGCCGCGCCGGACATGCAGGTCGCGGTCGACGAGCCCGAGCTGAACGACATGCGGCGCTCGCTGGTTGAGCTGCTGTTTGCCGAGGGCAACCACAACTGCCCGAGCTGCGAGAAGAGCGGGCGCTGCCAGTTGCAGGCCGCCGGCTACGAGACCGACATGCTGGTCTCGCGCTTCGAGTACCGCTTCACGCCGCGCCAGCCCGACCACGCGTCGGACACGATCTGGCTCGAGCGCGACCGCTGCATCTTCTGCCAGCGCTGCGTCGAGCATGTCCGCGACCGCGCCAGCGGCCGCAAGATCTTCAGCATCAGCGGGCGCGGCAGCAAGTCGCGCATCGAGATCGACGTCGAGCTCGCCAACCGCATGAGCCCGGAGCAGGTGCGCGAGGCCGTTGAGCTGTGCCCGGTCGGCACGATCCTGCAGAAGCGCGTCGGCCACGACGTGCCGATCGGCCGGCGCAAGTTCGAAGTCCAGACGCTGCGCGAGCGCACGCTGGGTCATGCCAGAAACCAGGAGCAGGCCGATGAAGACCGCATTGCGTGAGCCCGAGACCGCCTCGCACGAGCTGCCGGCACGCGTGCCCGAACCGGCGCTGGTGGCGGCCCGCGAGGGCAAGATCAAGGTCGCGATGATCGGCCTGTGCGGCTGCTGGGGCTGCACGCTGTCGTTCCTCGACATGGACGAGCGGCTGCTCGGCCTGCTCGACAAGGTCACGATCCTGCGCTCGTCGATCACCGACATCAAGCGCATCACGCAGCGCTGCACGATCGGCTTCGTCGAGGGCGGCGTGGCCAACGAGGAGAACATCGAGACGCTCGAGCATTTCCGCGAGAACTGCGACATCCTGATCTCGGTCGGCGCCTGCGCGGTCTGGGGCGGCGTGCCGGCGATGCGCAACATGCACCCGCTGGCCGATTGCCTGCGCGAGGCCTTTGTCGACTCGCCGACCGCGGTGCCGGGGGCACGCAGGATCATCCCGTTCCACCCCGACATCCCGCGCATCACGACCAAGGTCTACCCTTGCCACGAGGTGGTCAGGATGGACTACTTCATCCCCGGTTGCCCGCCTGACGGCGGTGCGATCTTCAAGGTGCTCGACGACCTCGTGCAAGGCCGCCCGGTCGACCTGCCGCGCTCGATCAACCACTACGATTGAACCCCGCTGCTGGAGTGCCGTCATGGGCAGAAAACTCGTCATCGACCCGGTCACCCGCATCGAGGGCCATGGCAAGGTCGTGGTCCGTCTGGACGACGACGGCAAGGTCACCGACGCCAGGCTGCACGTCGTCGAGTTCCGCGGCTTCGAGAAGTTCGTCCAGGGCCACCCGTACTGGGAGGCGCCGATGCTGCTGCAGCGCATCTGCGGGATCTGCTTCGTCAGCCACCACCTGTGCGGCGCCAAGGTGCTCGACGACATGGTCGGCGCCGGCGTGCGCTCGGGCCTGCAGATCACGCCGACGGCCGAGAAGGTGCGCCGCCTGGGCCACTACGCCCAGATGCTGCAGTCGCACGCCACGGCGTACTTCTACCTGATCGTGCCGGAGATGGTATTTGGCATCGACGCGCCGCCCGAGCAGCGCAACATCCTCGGCCTGGCCGAGGCCGAGCCCGAGCTGGTGCGCCGCGTCGTGATGCTGCGCAAGTGGGGCCAGGAGGGCATCAAGGCCGTCTTCGGCAGGCGCATGCACGGCATCAGCTCGGTGCCGGGCGGGGTCAACAAGGCGCTGGAGGCGGCCGACCGCGACCGCCTGTTGAACGGCGGCCCGGACATGCTCTCGGTCGACCAGGTCATCGACTACGCGCAGGACGGGCTGCGTGTCTTCCACGAGTTCCACGCCAAGCACCGCGACGAGGTCGACCGCTTCGGCGACGTGCCGGCGCTCAACATGTCGCTGGTCGACGACGCCGGCAACGTCGACTACTACCACGGTCGGCTGCGCGTCGTCGACGGGCACAAGCGCGTCGTCACCGAGTTCGACTACCACGACTACCTCGATCACTTCAGCGAGGCGGTCGAGGAATGGAGCTACATGAAGTTCCCGTACCTCAAGGCGCTCGGCCGCGAGGCCGGGTCGGTGCGGGTCGGGCCGCTCGGCCGGCTCAATGTCACCAAGACGCTGCCGACGCCGCTGGCGCAGCAGGAGCTCGAGCGCTTTCACGACTACACGAAGGGCCGCGCCAACAACATGACGCTGCACACCAACTGGGCGCGCGCGATCGAGATCCTGCACGCCGCCGAGGTCGTGCGCGACCTGCTGCAGGACCCCGAGGCGATGCAGACCGACCGGCTCCTCGTCACCCCGGCCAAGGAGGCCTGGACCGGCGAGGGTGTCGGCGTCGTCGAGGCGCCGCGCGGCACGCTGCTGCACCACTACCGCGCCGACGCGCAGGGCAACACCACGTTTGCCAACCTGATCGTCGCGACGACGCAGAACAACGAAGTCATGAACCGCACAGTGCGCAGCGTCGCCGACGAGTACCTGTCGGGCAAGACCGAGATCACCGAAGGCATGATGAACGCGGTCGAAGTCGGCATCCGCGCCTACGACCCCTGCCTGAGCTGCGCGACGCATGCACTCGGCCAGATGCCGCTGCAGGTCACGCTCTATGGCCCCGATGGCAGCCTCGTCGATGAACGCCAGCGTTGAGGTCGCGGCCGGCGTGCCGGCGTCGATCCTGGAGCATTTCGACGTGCCGGGGGGGCTGATCTACGGCATCGGCAACGACGGCCGCCAGGACGACGGCCTGGGCTGGGCGCTGATCGACGTGCTCGAGCGCGAGGGCGTCTGCCGCCATGCCCAGTTGTTCAGGAACTACCAGCTCCAGCTCGAGGACGCCGACCTGATCCGCGGCATGCGCCGCGTGCTGTTCGTCGACGCGACCAAGAGCCCGGAGGTGGCCGACTGCGCGCTGCACGCGGTCGAGCCGAAGCTGGACTTCAGCTTCAGCTCGCACGAGATCTCGGCGGCCTCGATCCTGGCCACCTGCCGCCTGTGCTTCGGCCATGCGCCCGAAGTCTGGATGCTGGCCATCCGCGGCTACGAATGGGAACTGCGCATGGGGCTGACCCCGGCGTCCGCGCGCAACCTGCGCGCCGCGCGGCAGCACCTCGACTGCGCTGCGCAAGCCGGGCTTGCGTATCCCGACCCCCTGTTGACGACTGGAGACCGCCATGAACGAGCAGGACCTTGACCGCATCGCGACGATGATCTACGAGGCACCGATCGGCGAGTACATCGGGCGCGCCGGCGCCGAAGTGTTCGCTCGCCGTGCCGCCAGCGAACACAAGCTCACCGACGGCGAATACCTCTACCACCGCGGCGACTCGGCCGACGCCTTCTTCATTCTGACCGCCGGCCGGCTCGGCATGGTGCGCGACCGCAGCCGCGTCGGCAAGGAGTTCGTCGTGCACGTCCTCGAGAAGGGCGACCTCGTCGGCGAGCTGAGCTTCTTCGACCAGACCCCGCACACGCTGTCGGTGCGCGCGCTGGGCGACGCTGCGGTGCTGCGCTTCAACGCCAGCGACATCACGCCGCTGATCACCGAGCAGCCCAGGCTGGTCTACGACTTCATGCGCGCCGTCATCAAGCGCGTGCACTGTATCGTTGCGACGCTGGGCGAGCATGAGATGGAGCTGCGCCAGCTCATCGCCAACGCCGGGCGGCAGCGCTGAGACCGCCTCGCGTTCGAGCACCGGGGTAGCGTCGGCGGCAAGCCGCCCGCCGGTTTCAGGACAGTCGCGGGCTGGTCGGCGGGTCGACCGCGTGGTCGCCGATGCGGCCAGCGCGCGGCTCGTGCAGGCGCAGCAGCAGCACCGCCCCTGCGCCCAGCAGCAGGTATAGCGCGAGGCTGTAGAACTCGTAGGGCACGCCCAGCAACCGCACGGCGGCGTCCATGCAGCTCGCGCGGGCCTGGAAGACCTCGGGCAGCCAGGCGTCGAGGCGGGTCGCGGCCATCACGCGGTCGGCCAGCGTGAAGACGCAGGTCTGCGTCTGCGCGGCCACCAGGTACTGCCACAGCGCCGCGGCGACGCCGGCGGCCGCGGTCAGCAGCACCAGCGTTGCGCTGGCCATGCGCCCGGCGAGGCTGCGCCAGACCAGGCCCAGCACGCAGGCCGCACCGATGACGACGAACAGCAACCGCTGCAGCACGCACCAGGCGCAGGGCTGCATGTCGTAGACATGCTGGCTGACCAACGCGATGGCCATCGCGCCGGCGCTGATCAGCGCGCCCGCGGCAAACCAGCGCGAGGCGGCGTTCACCGTACCTGGGCGATCAGCTCGATCTCGACGCAGGCGCCCAGCGGGATCTGCGCGACACCGAAGGCGCTGCGGGCATGCGCACCGGCCGCGCCGAAGACCTCGCCGATCAGCTCCGAGCAGCCGTTGACGACCAGGTGCTGCTCGGTATAGGTCGGTGTGCTGTTGACCAGGCCCATCAGCTTGACGATGCGAACGACGCGGCCGAGGTCGCCGTCGAGCGCGGCGGCGAGCGTGCCGAGCAGGTCGATGGCGACCGCGCGCGCGGCCAGCCGGCCCTCGTCGGTGGCCATCGTCAGGCCGAGCTGGCCGACCCAGGGCTTGCCGTCGCGCTTGGCGATATGGCCACTGAGAAACAACAGCTCGCCGCTGCGCGCAAACGGCACATAGGCCCCGGCCGGTGTCGCGACCGATGGCAGGACGATGCCGAGCGCCTCGAGGCGGCGCATGGGGCTGGAGGCGCTGGATTCGCTCATGCGGGCTTCCCCATTCAGTGGGGGCGGTGACGTAGGCGCTCGATCCTACACTGGGCCAATGAACCCGAGACCCGCGCCGGGTCGGCCCGCTGCGGCAGGCGTCACGCTGGCCGCCGGCACGCTGGCCTGGCTGGCCGGGGTCGCGCTGCAGTTGCAGCAGCCGGAATTGATGCTGCCGTCGGCGCTTGCCTGGCTGGGCGGGCTGGCCCTGCTCGGCCTGGTGGCGGCAACGCTGGCCCAGCGTCGGGGGTGGACGCGCGCGATGCCCGCTCTGCTGCTGCCGGCGCTGTGCGCGCTCGGCTTTGCCTGGGCGACGCTGCTCGCGCAGCAGCGGCTGCAGCAGGCGCTGCCGCCGGCGCTCGACGGCACCGACGTCGAGCTGGTCGGCGTCGTCGCATCGATGCCGCGCGTGCTCGCCGGCGGCGTGCGCTTTGACTTTCGCGTCGAGTCGGCGCAGTGGCGCGGCGCGCCGCTGCAAGTGCCGGCGCAGGTGCCGCAGCGGGTCTCGCTTGGCTGGTTCGGCGGCGTGCACGACGGTGCGCTGATGGCCGGGGCACCGATCGCCGTCGAGGCCGGGCAGCGCTGGCGCTTCACGGTGCGGCTGCGCTCGCCGCATGGGGCGCGCAACCCGCAGGGCTTCGACCTCGAGCTGTGGCTGTTCGAACGCGGCCTGCGCGCGGTCGGCACGGTGCGTTCGGCGCCAGGGCAGGCGGCGCCGCGCCTGCTCGCGGATGGCATCGCGCACCCGGTCGAGCGGGCGCGCCAGCGCGTGCGCGACGCGCTGTTTGCGCGCGTCGCCGACCCCGGAGCGGCCGGCGTGCTGGCTGGGCTGGCCATCGGCGACCAGGCCTCGATCGAGCGCGCGGACTGGCGCGTCTTTCGCGACACCGGCACCGCGCACCTGATGGCGATCAGCGGCCTGCACGTGACGATGTTTGCGTGGCTGGCCGGCGCGCTGGTCGGCGCAGGCTGGCGCGGCAGCGCGCGGCTGATGCTGTGGCTGCCCGCGCCGATCGCCGCGCGCTGGGGTGGCGTGGCGGCGGCCGCAGCGTACGCGGTCTTCGCCGGCTGGGGTGTGCCGGCGCAGCGCACGGTGTGGATGCTGGCCGCCGCGGCGCTGATCCTCAGCCTGGGCTGGCGCTGGCCCTGGCTGCTGGTGCTGCTGGCCGCCGCGGTCGTGGTCAGCGTCGCCGACCCCTGGGCTCTGCTGCAGCCCGGATTCTGGCTGTCGTTCGTCGCCGTCGGGCTGCTGCTGGCGTCCGAGCCGGCCGGCGTGCGCGCGGCGGCCACGGTCACCGTCGCCGACTGGCGCGGCCGCGCCTGGGCGCCGCTGCGCGAGGCGCTGCGCACCCAGGTCATCGCCAGCGTCGGGCTGGCGCCGCTGACGCTGCTGCTGTTCCAGCAGGTCTCGCTGGTCGGGCTGCTGGCCAACCTGGTCGCGGTGCCGCTGGTCACGCTGCTGATCACGCCGCTGGCCTTGCTCGGCGTGCTGGCGCCGCCGCTGTGGGATCTGGGCGCCTGGCTGGTCGCCGGCATGACCGCGGTGCTGGCCTGGCTGGCCGAGCGGCCGGCGGCGGTCTGGCATGCCGCGGTCGCGCCGCCGTGGGCGCAGGCCGCTGCGCTGCTGGCCGCGGCGCTGGCCGTCATGCCGCTGCCGTGGCGGCTGCGGCTGCTGGCCTTGCCGCTGGCCGTGCCGCTGCTGTGGCCGGCGCCTCA
>BBPE01005589.1_pt1 | contig 10594 bp, 8 predicted proteins | sample 1344301 | NCBI WGS metagenome assembly BBPE01 (sample SAMD00019089, study PRJDB2971) | groundwater metagenome | isolation source: The Cedars highly-alkaline
CAGTGTCGCTGGGTGCGCTGCCGCGGCGTGCCGCACGCCGAAGCCGCCCGCTACACGCTGCCCCGCTCCTGGATGATTCAGGACATCAGCAGCTACCGGCAGCGCATGCAAGACGAGAGCCAGCGCAGTGAGGAGCTGGAGCGGACGGTGCAGGCGCGCACGCACCAGTTGCAAGAGTCGAACCGGGCGCTGGAGGCGTTTTCCTATTCGCTGGCGCACGATTTGCGTTCGCCCTTGCGCCACATGACCAGCTTTGCCGAACTGCTCAAGGAAGGCCTGGGCCCGGCGGCCGGGCCCGACTGCCAGTTGTATTGCGACAAGATCGTGCAGGCGGCGGCCAGGATGCACAGCCTGGTCGATGGCATGCTCTCGTTTGCCCGGCTCGGCAACGCCGGCATGCATGTGAGGACGGTGGACGTGAACGCCGTCGTGCGTGAGGTGGTGCAGGAGTTGAAGCGCGACTTTGGCTGGCGTCCGGTTGTCTGGCGCATCGCGCCTGATCTGCCGCTGGTCAGCGCCGACCCGGTGCTGTTGCGCGAGGTCTGGGTCAACCTGCTCAACAACGCGCTCAAGTATTCGGCGCAGCGCGAGCGCAGCGAGGTCGAGGTGGGCTGGCGGGCCAGTGCGGGCGGCTGTGAGTTTTGGGTGCGAGACAACGGCGTGGGTTTCAATCCGGAGCAGGCCGACAAGTTGTTTGGCATGTTCCAGCGGCTGCACCGGGAGCAGCGCTTCGAGGGAACGGGCATTGGTCTGGCGCTGGTGCGCCGCATCGTCGAGGGCCACGGCGGGCGCGTCTGGGCCAGCTCACAAAGCGGCCAGGGGGCCTGCTTTTATGTTTTTCTGCCGCAGCGGGATGCATATGCGTCTGTCTTGTCCTTGGCTGGCGAAGCCGAAGGGCGCGCGACGAGCGCGGACTGAGGCAAACTGGACCGAGAACCGATGAGAAACAAGCAAGCTGGCACCGAGCGTGAGCACGAATTCGGTGCCGACCAGACCCTGATGTCGGCCACCGACCTCGAGAGTCGAATCACCTACGCCAATGCCGCGTTCGTCTCGATTAGCGGCTATTCGATCCAAGAGCTGCTCGGCCAACCACATTAGCTGGTGCGTCACCCCGACATGCCGGCGGCTGCTTTTGCCGACATGTGGGCCACACTCAAGGCCGGCTTGAGCTGGACCGGATTGGTTAAAAACCGCTGCAAGAACGGTGACTTCTACTGGGTGCGCGCCAACGTGTCGCCGATGGTCAGAGACGGCCGTTTGGTGGGCTGCATTTCGGTGCGCACCAAGCCGCAAAATTTTGGCGCTCAACGCTGCGGTGGAAGCCGCGCGCGCCGGCGAGCAGGGCCGTGGCTTTGCGGTGGTGGCCAGCGAAGTGCGCAACCTGGCGCTGCGCAGCGCGAACGCGGCCAATGAAATCAAGACCTTGATTGGCGAGAGTGTGGACAGCGTGCAAGCCGGTGCAGACTTGGTGGGGCAAAGCCGCTCGGCCATGGACCAGATCGTGCGACAGATTCACCACGTAGATGACATGCTCGACGCCATCAGCGCTTCGGCGCAGGAGCAGGCACACGGGGTTTGCGAGGTCAACCTAGCCGTTGGTGAGCTCGACCGCGTGACGCAACAAAATGCGGCATTGGTCGAGCAGACGTCGGCGGCGGCCAACTCCTTGCGAGCACAAGCTGAGCTGCTCAACCGGGCGGTGCGGGTGTTTGTGTAGTCCGCCAGAGACAATTGGAATCTGACCCCGGTTATCCCCGCAGCGCGCGCCAGAGCAGGCGCGGCAGATCGCGGCGGCCCAGGGTCGGGCGGCTTTGCCAACTGCGGTGCTCCAGGGCGGCGAGGCGTTCGATGATGCGCAGCCCCCCCTGCACCACCAGGCGCAGCTCCCAGCCGGCGCGGCCAGGGACGCGGCGCGCCAGCGGCGCGCCTTGGAGCAGCAGGTCGCGGGCATGGGCGCACAGCTCAGCCACCAGCGCTTGCTGCGCCAAGGTGTCGCAAGGCCGCGCTGCGACGTTGGCGCCGAGAAAATCTTCCATGCGCAGGCCGTGGCCTTGCAGCGCGTCGCTGGGCAGGTAGCAGCGCCCGCGCGGCAGGTCCAGACTGAGGTCTTGCCAGAAATTGATGAGTTGCAAGGCGCTGCAGATCTGGTCGCTTTGCTGCAGCGACAGCGCGTCTTGCACGCCGTACAGGTGCAGCAGCAGCCGGCCGACCGGGTTGGCTGAGAGGCGGCAGTAGTCGAGCAGCTCGGCCATGCTGGCGTAACGCTGGCCGCTGGCGCTGCGGCGCACGTCTTGCTCGAACGCACTCAGCAGGTCATGCAGCAAAGCGGTCGGCAAAGCGTACTCCCGGATCGCCCGATCCAGAGAACTATTGCTTCCTTCGTTGAGCATCTGGCGGCAGGCAGCGAGACGGGTCAGGCGTTCGGACGCGCTGGCCTGGCCTTCGTCGGCGATGTCGTCCGCCGTGCGGGCAAAGCGGTAAATGGCCAGCACCGCCGGACGCAGCCGCCGCGGGCACAAGAAAGAGGCGACGGGGAAGTTTTCGTAATGGCTCACGCCGGCCGTGAAGGCCGCCAGCGGCGGCGTGGATGGCTGGTGGAGCGGGGCATCGGTGCTTGAATCGGACATGAGGGCGCGCTGCCCAGCGGGCGGCGGTGTTGGGTGGGAGTTCGGCGTCTTGACCCGATTGTCCTTGCCTGGCCTTGCTGGCGGGACTGATTGCCGCGCTGCCCTGGCTGGTTTTGCACGGCGCCTGCTTGTGCAGTTCTTATCCGACCGTATCCGGCCAGGGTTGGCAGTGCAGCAGATACAATGAAAGGTTGAAAAAAAGTGCAAAACGAATGGCCTGTCCGGTTCTGGGCGGGGTGTTTGGGTGCTGTGTAGGCGCGCGGGTGGCGAAATCGGTAGACGCACCAGGTTTAGGTCCTGACGGTGGCAACACTGTGGGGGTTCGAGTCCCCCCCCGCGCACCAACTTGCTGAAGAACCCTTATTGCAGGTCTGCCAGAGCGGCTGGCGGGCTTGCTTTTTTTTGGAGAAAACCATGACCGTGCATGTTGAAACCCTGGAAAAGCTCGAGCGCAAGATCACTTTCACGCTGCCCACCGCTGTGATCGATGGTGAGGTTGCCAGCCGCTTGCGGCGTATGGCGCGCGAGGTCAAGCTAGACGGCTTTCGTCCTGGCAAGGTGCCGGTGAACGTGATCGCGCAGCGCTACGGGTATTCGGTGCAGTACGAGGTGCTCAACGACAAGGTCAGCGCCGCCTTTGCCGACGCCGCCCAGCAAGCCCAGTTGCGTGTGGCCGGCGCGCCCAAGATCACCGAAAATGCAGCCGCCCCCGAAGGACAACTGGCCTTTGATGCGGTGTTCGAGGTCTATCCCGAGGTCAAACTCGGTGCGCTTGCCGACCTGACGGTGGAGAAAGTGGTGGTGGAGGTGGGCGAGGCCGCGATCGATCGCACGCTGGATATATTGCGCAAGCAGCGCCGCACCTTTGCCCAGCGCGAGCCGGCTCAGGTGGCGCAGGACGGCGACCGCGTCAGCATCGACTTTGAGGGCAAGGTCGACGGCGAGTCGTTCGAGGGCGGCAAGGCCGATGCGTTTCAGTTCATCGTCGGCGACGGCCAGATGCTCAAAGAGTTTGAAGACGCGGTGCGCGGCATGAAGGTCGGCGAGTCCAAGACGTTCCCGCTCGCGTTCCCGGCCGACTACCACGGCAAAGAGGTGGCGGGCAAGTCGGCTGACTTCATGGTCACGCTCAACAAGATCGAAGCCGCCGAGCTGCCGGCGGTGGACGAGGCGCTGGCCCGGGCGCTCGGTATTGCCGAGGGCACGGTCGAGGCCATGCGCACCGACGTGCGCAAGAATCTGGAGCGCGAAGTCAAGCGCCGCGTGCAGGCGCGCAACAAGCAAGCTGCGCTGGACGCGCTGTCGGCCCAGGCCGAGCTCGATCTGCCCCAATCGGCGGTGCAGGCCGAGCTGGACCGCTTGGTCGAGGCGGCCCGTGCCGACCTCAAGCAGCGCGGCGTTCCCGATGCCGAGAAGGCGCCGATTCCACGCGAGATGTTTCTTCCCCAGGCCGAGCGCCGCGTGCGCCTGGGCCTGGTGGTGGCTGAACTGATGCGCGCGCACGACCTGCGTGCCCGACCCGAGCAGGTCCGGGCGCACGTCCAGGAATTGGCGGCTTCGTATGAGAAGCCGGCCGAAGTGCTGCGCTGGTACACCAGCGACAAGGCCCGCATGGCCGAGGTCGAAGGCGTCGTGATGGAAAACAACGTCACCGACCTCATCTTGTCGCAGGCCCGGGTGACTGAGAAGGTGCAGAGCTTTGACGAATTGATGGGCTCGTCCTGATCCTCAGCCGGTTTTTCACCCCCTGACGCAGGCCCTGTGTATTGGGCTGGCTGGCGGATGGCGGCAGCGGGGTCAAGTCGGCAGGGTTAAAGTAGCGGGCGCGGCCATGGTTTGGCCGCAACACACGGAGAAAAAGGCATGAGCGCAATGGACATTCAAGGCCTGGGCATGGTGCCCATGGTGATCGAGCAGTCGGGCCGGGGCGAGCGCGCCTACGACATCTATTCGCGCCTGCTCAAAGAGCGCGTGATTTTTCTGGTTGGCCCGGTCAATGACCAGTCGGCCAATCTGGTGGTGGCGCAGTTGCTGTTTCTGGAGAGCGAAAACCCCGACAAGGACATTTCGTTCTACATCAATTCGCCGGGCGGCTCAGTCAGCGCCGGTATGGCGATTTTTGACACCATGAATTTCATCAAGTCCGACGTCTCGACGCTGTGCATAGGCATGGCTGCCAGCATGGGTGCTTTCCTGTTGGCCGCCGGTGCCAAGGGCAAGCGCTTTTCGCTGCCGAATTCCAAGGTCATGATTCATCAGCCGCTGGGTGGCACCCAGGGCCAGGCGACCGAAATCGAGATCCACGCGCGCGAAATCCTCAAAACCCGCGAACAGCTCAACAAGATTTTGGCCGATCGCACCGGCCAGCCGCTGGAGAAGATCGAGCGCGACACCGAACGCGACTACTACCTGTCGGCGCACGAGTCGGCCCAGTACGGCCTGATCGACAAGGTGATCGACAAGCGTCCCGGCCAGTCCTGATCTCCTTCGGTCGCCGCGCCCACGCCCTTGCGGCTTGGATTACCATTGTTACCACCCACATTCACCGCCCAACCCGACCCTGCTCATGGCCGATAAAAAAGTCGCCTCCGGTGAAAAAACGCTCTACTGCTCGTTTTGTGGCAAGAGCCAGCACGAGGTCAAGAAACTGATCGCCGGCCCTTCGGTGTTCATTTGTGACGAGTGCATTGCATTGTGCAACGACATCGTGCGCGACGAATTGCCCAGCCAGGCCGCAGGCAAGGCTTTGGGCGACGATGTGCCCACGCCGTCAGCTCTCAAGTCCAACCTGGACGGCTACGTGATCGGCCAGTCGGCGGCCAAGCGCGCGCTCGCGGTGGCGGTCTACAACCACTACAAGCGGCTGCGCCACAAACGCACGGCGCGCAAGGATGAGGTCGAACTGACCAAGAGCAACATTTTGCTGATCGGCCCAACCGGCTCGGGTAAGACCTTGCTGGCCCAGACCATGGCGCGCATGCTCAACGTGCCCTTCGTCATGGCTGACGCCACCACGCTGACCGAGGCCGGCTACGTGGGCGAAGACGTGGAAAACATCATCTCCAAGCTGCTGCAGAGCTGCAGCTATGACGTCGAGCGGGCACAGCAAGGCATCGTCTACATCGACGAGATCGACAAAATCACCCGCAAGTCGGACAACCCATCGATCACGCGCGACGTCTCGGGCGAGGGCGTGCAGCAAGCGCTGCTCAAGCTGATCGAAGGCACCATGGCGTCGGTGCCGCCGCAGGGCGGGCGCAAGCACCCGAATCAGGATTTTCTGCAGGTCGACACCACCAACATCTTGTTCATTTGCGGCGGCGCCTTCGCCGGTCTGGAAAAAATCGTAGAAAATCGGACCGAAGCCTGCGGCATGGGCTTTGGCGCGCAGGTCAAGAGCAAGCAGCAGCGCAGCCTGAGCGAGACTTTCAAGGAAATAGAGCCTGAAGACCTGATCAAGTACGGACTAATCCCCGAGTTGGTCGGCCGCCTGCCCGTGGTCGCCGCGCTGGCCGAGCTCAGCGAGGAGGCTCTGGTCGAAATCCTGACCGAACCCAAAAATGCCGTGGTCAAGCAGTTTTCTCAGTTGCTGTCGATGGAGGGCGCTGAATTGGAAGTTCGTCCGGCGGCCCTGAAGGCGATTGCGCGCAAGGCGCTGGCGCGAAAAACCGGTGCGCGCGGTCTGCGCTCTATCCTGGAAAATGCGCTGATCGACACCATGTTCGATTTGCCTGGCCTGAACAACGTCGAAAAGGTGGTGGTGGAAGAGTCAACCATAGTGGAGAACAAACCGCCCTTGCTGGTCTACCGCGAGGCGGCCAAGCAGGCCTGAGTCGCTGCCGGCGTACACCGGCGCCGGCGTTTAATTTGTCTGCGGGGCGGCTTGATTGCGTCGGCGTCAGCCCCACCTGCCCATTTTGTCGAGGTTGATATGTCAGAACAAACCCCTTTGCCCAGCACGCCGGTCGAGCTGCCCCTGCTGCCTTTGCGCGACGTGGTGGTGTTCCCGCACATGGTGATCCCGCTGTTCGTCGGGCGCCCCAAGAGCATCAAGGCGCTGGAAGCGGCGATGGAGGCCGAGCGGCGCATCATGCTGGTGGCACAAAAGGCCGCCGCCAAGGATGAGCCGTCCACTGCCGATATGTTCGAGATGGGCTGTGTGGCGAGCATCTTGCAAATGCTCAAGCTGCCTGATGGCACCGTCAAGGTACTGGTCGAAGGCGTGCAGCGTGCCAAGGTGCAGACCATCACCGAAGGCCAGACGCACTTTGTCGCCCACGTCACGCCGGTCGATCCGCAGCTCGAGCACGCCCAGGCGTCGGCCACTGAACTGGAGGCGTTGCGGCGCGCGGTAATGCAGCAGTTCGACCTGTACGTCAAGCTGAACAAGAAAATTCCGTCCGAGATTCTGACTTCGATCTCCAGCATCGACGACCCCGGTCGGCTGGCCGACACCATTGCCGCGCACCTGCCGCTCAAGCTGGAGTCCAAGCAACTGGTGCTCGATCTGGACCCGATCAACAAGCGGCTGGAAAACCTGTTCGAGCAGCTCGAGCGCGAGGTCGACATTCTCAACGTCGACAAGAAAATCCGCGGTCGCGTCAAGCGTCAGATGGAGAAGAACCAGCGCGACTTCTACCTCAACGAGCAGGTCAAGGCGATCCAGAAAGAACTGGGCGAGGGCGAAGAAGGCGCCGACGTCGACGAGATCGAGAAGAAAATAAAGGCCGCCAAAATGCCGGTCGAGGCGCGCAAAAAGGCCGAGGGCGAGTTGAAAAAGCTCAAGCTGATGTCGCCCATGTCGGCCGAGGCGACGGTGGTGCGCAACTACATCGACGCGCTGGTGGCCTTGCCCTGGAGCAAGAAAACCAAGATCAAGCACGACCTGGCGTTTGCCGAGCGCGTGCTCAACGAAGATCACTACGGCCTGGAGAAAGTCAAGGACCGGATTCTGGAATACCTTGCGGTGCAGCAGCGCGTCGACAAGGTCAAGGCGCCCATTCTGTGCCTGGTCGGTCCGCCCGGTGTGGGCAAAACCTCGCTCGGCCAGTCGGTCGCCAAGGCCACCGGTCGCAAGTACGTGCGCATGGCGCTGGGCGGCATGCGCGACGAGGCCGAAATTCGCGGCCACCGCCGCACCTATATCGGCGCCATGCCGGGCAAGGTGCTGCAAAGCCTGGGCAAGATCGGCACCCGCAACCCGCTGTTCCTGCTCGATGAGATCGACAAGCTGGGTACCGATTTTCGCGGCGATCCCTCCAGTGCGCTGCTCGAGGTGCTGGATCCGGAGCAGAACCACACCTTTGCCGACCATTACGTCGAGGTCGATTTCGATTTGTCCGACGTCATGTTCGTCGCCACCTCGAACTCACTGAACATTCCGCCGGCCTTGCTCGATCGCATGGAGGTGATTCGACTCTCGGGTTATACCGAGGACGAAAAAGTCAATATTGCCTCGCGTTATTTGCTGCCCAAGCAGTTGAAGAACAATGGCATTCGCGCCGGTGAGCTTGAGCTGCGCGAAGAGGCGGTGCGCGACATCGTGCGCTACTACACGCGCGAAGCGGGGGTGCGCTCGCTCGAGCGCGAGTTGTCGAAAATCTGCCGCAAGGTCGTCAAGGGCCTGCTGCTCAAGAAGTACCAGCCCACGGTGGTGGTCGATGCGGACAATCTGAACGACTTTTTGGGCGTGCGCAAGTTCAGCTACGGCCTGGCCGAACTGCAAAATCAGGTCGGTCAGGTGATGGGTCTGGCCTGGACCGAAGTGGGCGGCGATCTGCTGACGATAGAGGTTGCGATCATGCCGGGCAAAGGCGTCATCACCCGCACCGGCTTGTTGGGCGACGTGATGAAAGAGTCGGTCGAGGCGGCTCGCACCGTGGTGCGCAGCCGGGCACGCCTGCTGGGTATCAAGGACGAACAGTTCGAAAAGCGCGACATCCACATTCACGTGCCCGACGGCGCCACACCCAAGGATGGGCCCAGCGCCGGTGCGGCCATGGCTACGGCGCTGGTGTCTGCCCTGACCGGGATCCCGGTGCGGGCTGACGTGGCGATGACGGGTGAAATCACGCTGCGCGGCGAAGTCACGGCGATCGGCGGTTTGAAGGAGAAGCTGCTGGCGGCTTTGCGCGGCGGCATCAAGACCGTCATCATCCCGCAAGAAAACGTCAAGGACTTGGCCGAAATCCCAGACAACGTCAAACAGGGGCTGGAGATCGTGCCGGTCAAGTGGATCGACAAGGTGCTGGCGATCGCGCTGGAGCGCGCACCGCGTGCCTTGACCGATGAAGAGTTGGCAGCGCAAGCGCTCGCAGCAGCCGTGGTCACGCCGCCCGCGCCGGTGTCGGATGCGCTCAAGCACTGAAGCTGAAAACGGCTTGGTTTTTCTGGTGCGTGTTCTTTTTTTTGGGTTAGAATGCAAGGCTTCTGACAAAAGCCAGAAACATCGCCAGAAACATGCGGGAATAGCTCAGTTGGTAGAGCGCAACCTTGCCAAGGTTGAGGTCGCGAGTTCGAGTCTCGTTTCCCGCTCCAGCATTCAAAGGGAAGTCCGACTTCCCTTTTTTGTCGATTTTTGTCGATGTCAGGGCGGTTGATTTTCAGCCGCCTTGCACGGGGCGCGATAGCAAAGCGGTTATGCAACGGATTGCAAATCCGTCTAGCCCGGTTCGACTCCGGGTCGCGCCTCCAGTTGCCAGGTGGTGGCAAAAAATGCGGGAATAGCTCAGTTGGTAGAGCGCAACCTTGCCAAGGTTGAGGTCGCGAGTTCGAGTCTCGTTTCCCGCTCCAGTTTCTGCATTCTGACTGGGTGAATCGGCTGACCTTGCTGCGTTCGCTCTGAAGGCCGACTGTGGCTCGACCTGAGACAATCCCCACTGGGCCTCGATGGTGAAATAGGTAGACACAGCGGACTAAAAATCTGTTTTGTCAAGTCTTTTTTGCTCATGCCGCCAGGGAAAAAAATCAGCAGTGATAATGGGTTGCGAGCATCAAAGGTGTAGCTTTGTGATTCGCCGTTATGGCCAGGAGCCAAGCAGGAGCCAAGCCGGAGCCAACAGAAAGTGGTGTAGGCTCCAAAGCATCATGTAATGCCCGAGTGGTGAAATCGGTAGACACAAGGGACTTAAACAATTTGAGCCTTCGGGGGGAAACGCCCGAAGTGAAGCCCGTCAAAGTCGGCGAAAGCCCTGGATGCTCCGGCATCCGAGCCAACGCCGAGCCAAGCCCAAGCCTGATAGATGGGAAGGTGTAGAGAGCAGACGGCGGGCACCTACGGCCCAAGGCTATGGTGAAGGCGTGCTCCAGACCACGAACAGCGCATGCGCTGGCGGCGAAAGCCGAAGGGGTAAGAAAATCCCTCGACCTCGCGGTCGTGCCGGTTCGATTCCGGCCTCGGGCACCATTTCAAGCCGCTTCCTTGCGGGAGCGGCTTTTTATTTTGGTGCGCCCGGCGCGGGCGCACATCTGCGGGTGCAAGTCCCGCTGGCATTCACCGTGTGTCGAGTTCCGTGCGATTGCGTCCCTCGTCGCAGCCGGCCGCTCGTGGGCGCAGCGGCGGGCCAAAGCGCTGCGAACGGCCGCTTAATCCAGCCCCAGTTGTTGCGTCCAGTAGCGCAGCTTGGCCAGCGTCCAGCCCATTTCACGGGCGCTGCGCGACTGGTTCCAGCGGTTGCGCTTGGGCAGTTGTTCGAGCTGTTCGCGGTCAGGCGCGTCGGCTTCCATGCTGGGCAGTTGAATCGACTCGGCCTCGAGCGTGGGGCCGGGGTAGAGGGTCATGGCTCGTTCCAGAATGTTTTCCAGCTCGCGGACATTCCCGGGGAATTCGTAGCGCCCGAGCAATTGGAGTGCCGCTGGGGTGATGCAGGGGGCGGCGGCTTCGCCGTTGCGTTGTGCCAGGCGCTCGAGCAGGGCGCGCACGAGTTCGGCAAGGTCATTGCGCCGCTCGCGCAGGGGCGCAATGC
>BBPE01000612.1_pt2 | contig 10592 bp, 9 predicted proteins | sample 1344301 | NCBI WGS metagenome assembly BBPE01 (sample SAMD00019089, study PRJDB2971) | groundwater metagenome | isolation source: The Cedars highly-alkaline
AACGGATAGAACTCGCGAAAACTCTTGAAGCGGTTGATGGGCGCGCTCGGTGTGCTCATGGGTCGATCCTAGGCAACGGGGTTGCGGCGAGGGGTGTTTTCGGCGCGCTTCACTTCTTTCCAGAGCGCCTCTTGCTCGATCAGCGTGAGCGCTGCGAAGTCGCGACCCTGCGCGTGCGCCAGCACTTCCATCTGGCGGAATCGGCGCTCGTACTTGGCATTCGCACGGCGCAGCGCCGCGCCGGGATCGACCTTGGCCTTGCGCGAGAGGTTTATCGCAACGAATAGCAGGTCGCCGATCTCGTCCTCCAGCGCATCCTGGCGCTCGGTTGACGCCGGCATGGCCAGCGCCTCACAGACCTCGGCGATTTCCTCTTGCAGCTTGTCGATCACCGGTGCCGGGCCAGGCCAATCGTAGCCGACACTCGCGCCGCGCTTTTGCAGTTTGAGCGCGCGCTGCCACTCAGGTAGCGCCATCGGCACATCGTCAAGCGCCGATGGCTGCGAGTGGCCATCGCGGCGCTTCGTCGCACGCTCGGCGGCTTTCATCTTTTCCCACGCCATGGATTGCGCATCGGCGTCCTCGATACTCGCATCGCCGAACACATGCGGATGTCGGCGAATCAATTTGTCATTGATGGCAGTGACCACGTCCTTGAACGCGAACGCACCCTGCTCGCTGGCCATTTGCGCGTGGAAGACCACCTGCAGCAGCAAGTCACCGAGCTCGTCCTTCAAGTCGGCGAGGTCGCCGCGCTCGATGGCCTCGGCCACTTCGTAGGCTTCCTCGATGGTGTAGGTCGCGATACTGGCGAAATCCTGCTTCACGTCCCACGGACAGCCATGTTGCGGATCGCGCAGACGCGCCATGACAGCGAGCAAGGTATCGAGTTGGGAGAGCGCGGCTTCGAACCGGTCGAGGTCTGGAATCGCCAAAGCCTCGCGCTGCGTCGGTGTCAGCGTGGAATCAGTCAAGCCAAGTTCTCCAAGGCAGTTGCGCGTCGGCAATGGCAATGAAATCAGGGTTGAGCAAGGTGTCGCGCTGGTTGTAGCGCAGCGGTCGGCCGTCAAGGCCAAGAACCGCACCGCCGACGGCTTCGACGAGGCACTGCCCAGCGGCGGTATCCCACTCCGAGGTTGGGCCGAAGCGCGGATAAAGATCAATCCGGCCTTCAGCCAACAGGCCGAACTTCAACGCAGAGCCCATCGGCACGCGTTCGGACTCAGGCAAGCGTTCCAGCAAGGCCGCAGTGCGCGCATCAAGGTGCGACCGACTAGCGGCAACGCGCAGGCCGCTGCCGGGTGCGCCGACCGTTCCCGCGCCCAAACTCAGGCCCTTGCGCGCTGCCAGCGCCATCTCAGCAGTACCCGCGTCGCGTCGCCAAGTGCCAACACCCGACAGCGCCGACCAACTCACGCCGGTCACCGGAGCATGCACCACGCCCAACACCGCGACGCCGTGCTCGATCAAGGCAATGCAGACACAAAATTCGCCATTCTTTTTGACGAACTCGCGGGTGCCGTCGAGCGGATCGACCAACCATAGCCGCGGCCAGCCGCGGCGCTCCGCCGGGTCGATCGCCGCCGATTCTTCCGAGAGCACCGGGATGTCCGGCGTCAGGGCCTCCAGCCCAGCCACCAACAGACGATGCGCGGCGAGGTCAGCTTCCGTCAGCGGGGAGTGATCGTCCTTGGCTTCGATGCTGAATTCGCTGGCATAGACGGCCATGATCGCGCGGCCGGCGGCTTCCGCCAGTGCGATGACCGGCGCACGCAGGGCGGCGTAGTGTGGTGCCGCGTGCAAGGCATCGGCACTCACGAGGTCGGCCGCCCGCGCGCCAGCCATTCACGCACCAGGAAAAGTGCCGCGATCGAACGTCCTTCCGAAAAATCCTCACGCAGCATCAGTTCGTGCAGACGGTCGAAGCGCCACGGCACCACTTCGAGCGGCTCGGGTTCATCGCCCTCGAGAGCATCGAGAAACAGGCCCTCGGCGACGACGAGTTGGATCTCGTGGCTCATGTACGTCGGTGCCAGGGTGAGTGCGCGCAGGCGCATGAGCTGGGTCGCGCCGAAACCGATCTCCTCGCGCATTTCGCGGCCGGCAGCTTCGTCCCAAGTCTCGCCGGCATCGATCTTGCCCTTCGGCAGACCAAGCTCGTAGCGGTGCGTGCCGGTTCCGTACTCACGCACCAGCAGCACCGTTTCGGGGTCTGGCAGCGCCGCAATCATCACCGCGCCATAACCCTTGCTCTTCAAACGGTCGAAACGGCGCCGCTCGCCGTTGCTGAACTCGAGGTCGATGCGTTCCAAGCGGTAGGCACCGAAATCGAGCTCCTCCCGACCATGGATGGTGGGTAATGGGCGTTTCACGGCACTTCCCGACATAGGGCACCGACCCGGCCGCACGGATGGACAGCAGGCACGCGGCTCACCATGATTCGCAGGATGACGAAAAACACTTTCATCGCGCCGATGCTAGCAGAGGCCGAAGTCTCGGCCTTCCTCGCCCGAGATCTCGCCGTGGTCTGGCACCCGTGTACGCAAATGCGCGAACACCGTGGCGAGCTGCCCTTGCTGGCCATCCGCCGCGGGCGCGGTGCCTGGCTGGAGGGCCTTGACGGTAGGCGCTGGCTCGACGCGATCTCCAGTTGGTGGACGAATCTTTTTGGCCATGCGCATCCGCATATTGCGCAGGCGATTGGCGCGCAGGCGGCCGAGCTCGAACATGTCATCTACGCCGGATTCGCCCATGAGCCCGGCCTGCGCCTAGCCGAGCGCCTCGTCGCTCTTGCGCCACGCAGCGCAACCCATGCACCGCTATCGCGCGTGTTCTACGGCGAAAACGGCAGTGCTGCCATCGAAATCGCGCTAAAGATGAGCTTCCACTGCCATCAGAACCGCGGCGACACGCAACGTACACGCTTCGTCGCATTGGAGAACGGCTATCACGGCGAGACCCTCGGCGCGCTGGCGATGAGCGATATCCCGCTGTTCCGGCGCATCTACGCACCGCTGCTGCTGCAGCCGATTTTCGCGCCTTCGCCGGATGCCTACCACGCCGAGCCGGGTGAATCGGCAAAGGACTGCGCGCACCGCGCAGCCGCAGCGCTCGCCGCGATTTTCGAGCGCGAGGGCACGACGATCAGCGCCCTGATACTCGAACCGCTGGTGCAGTGCTCCGGCGGCATGCGCATGCATCATCCGGTTTACTTGTCTGAAGTACGCCGGCTCTGTGATGTGCATGGTGTGCACCTCATCGCCGATGAGATCGCCGTGGGCTTCGGTCGCACCGGCACGTTTTTCGCCTGCGAACAAGCCGGCATCACGCCGGATTTCCTCTGTCTGTCGAAAGGCCTTTCGGGCGGCGCACTGCCGCTCTCGGCGGTGCTGACCAATGACATCGTCTACGAAGCCTTCTGGAGCGCAGACCGCACCCGCGCTTTTCTGCATTCGCACAGCTTCGCCGGCAATCCCGTGGCCTGCGCCGCTGCCAACGCCACACTCGACCTATTCGAATCGACAAACGCCATTGAGCGCAACCGAGACACGGCAGCAAAGCTCGCCGCACGCGCTGCGCGTTTCATCGATCACCCGAACCTAAGTGACCTGCGACAGACCGGGATGATTCTCGCCTTCGAACTCGTGGCCGAGCGCGGGACGCGACGCAACTTCGACGATCACCCGCGCCGCCGCAGCCTTGCCGCCTATCGCGCCGCCCTCGATGCCGGGGCGGTACTGCGCCCCTTGGGCAATGTGCTGTACTGGATGCCGCCCTATTGCATCGGCGAGGAAGAAATCGCGCTGCTCGACCGGGCGACCGCCGCCGCCATCGATGCCTACGTTCGATGCGTGTGATCCGCTGCCATGTCGAAACCGAGCTGGTGCCGGGTCGCTCACTGCGCCTTCCGGAGGAGAAGAGCCAGCACTTGTTGCGCGTGCTGCGCATGCGCATCGACGACCCGGTGACGCTGTTCAACGGCGACGGCCACGATTACAGCGCGCGCATCATTGGCGTCGAAAAGAAAGCGGTCGAACTCGCTGTAGAAAGCGCGAAAGCCCGCGACAACGAATCACCGCTGGCGATCACCTTGCTGCAAGGTGTGGCACGCGGCGACAAGATGGACCTCATCTTGCAGAAGGCCACCGAGCTCGGCGTGCGCAAGATCCAGCCGGTCACGACCGAACGAACCGAGGTGAGGCTCGATAACGAGCGCGCCGAACGCCGTGTCGCACATTGGCGCGGCGTCGTAGCAGCAGCTTGCGAACAGTGCGGGCGTACGCGCACCCCCGAGGTCCGCGAGCCGGTAGCACTTCAGGACGCTCTCACCGCTTTGCCAACCAACGCGCGTCGGCTCATTCTCGATCCGCATCGTGGCCTCGCCTTGCGAGCACTGGCTATCGACACCACGCATCCGGTCGTATTGGCGATCGGGCCGGAAGGCGGCCTGGGCGAGCGCGACCATCGCCTGCTTCGGGATGCCGGTTTTGAAGGCGTACAGCTCGGGCCACGCGTCCTTCGCACCGAGACCGCTGGGCCCGCTGTCTTGGCGGCCCTGCAAGCACTCTACGGCGACTGGGCTTGAAACCTGACTCTTTCAGGCCGCGTGCTCGAGCGCCTCGTCGATCAGTAACTCGATGGTCATCAGATCGGGAATCACCGCGATATCCGCGTCCATCTGTACGCGCGCCTGCACACCCAGAGGTTGTTCGCGATCATCCTCGATGTTCGTGAGTCGGTCGCGCGCCACGCTCACGAGCCGCGGGAAACCCATCGAAACCAACGCGAAATACGGTAAGCGTGGATTGCCGCCCAGCGCCTTCAGCACCACCACCTTGGCACCGAGTTGTGCGGCTTCCGTCGGCCAGCCTACCATCTGCGGAAAACTCAGTACGGGTAACCGCCAACCGCGCCAGCGTGCGACACCGAGAAGCCAAGGCGGCGCGCCCGCGATGGAATCAGGTTCCGAGTAGGAAATCACCTCGGCGACGTTGGCGTTGGGTAACAGCAGACGGCTGCCGCCCACGTTGATAAGCACGCCTCGGATGTCGGTTTGCGAAGTGCTCATGGCGTGTCCAAGGAGACGTGAAGGTTCATCAGGCTGGAAAATAAGCGTCGAGACGGAGTGCGAGGTGGCTCGCCGGCAAGCTGGGCGCGCCGGCCGCTTGCAGCGCTTCGGCAACCTCCGCGTCGAAACAGCTCGAAGGCTCCTGCACGAGCACCCGGAAGCCTGCACTCAAGGCTTGTTTGAGTGGCTCGATCACTGCCACATCGGCACCGCTCAGAACCACCACCGCGCCTTCCCGCACGGTGACCGCAGCAATCAGTGCCGCGATGCCACCCTCGCGCGGGAACGAAAGCGCGCCAGCATTGTCGAGACCCTCCAACAAAACGCGCACTGCGCCTGCCGGCGGTGTTTCGTGGGATTTAGCGAGCGCCACCGGCAAACGGCTGATCTTTGCCAGCTGTTCCACGAAACGATCATGGCGTCCACCATCAAGCTGCTGCTGGAGCAACACGGCGAGCGGGAACGCAGTTGGCAGCGCGCGCAGTAATTGGCGCACCGCATCAGGACCACCCATGCCCGACAACACCAGCACGACGCCGCGAGCATCGGCGACGTTCCCATCGCCGTCGGTGATGGGAGTCAAGCTCAAGTAGTCGGTATCGAGCGCAGGCGTAGGCACCGGTGGTGTACGGATCGCAGGCACGCTAGGAGTGACGGGCAATGGCGCACCGTCCAGCGGCGCCAAGCTCAGGCCATCGAGCGTCGGAAAATTGAAGTGGGGCTTGGTCGGTGTTGTGCTTTCGTTCTCGCTTTCGTCGACCTCGACGTGAGACACTAGCTTGAAGCCACCGGCATCAAGGCGCTGATCGAAGGCAGCAGCAAGCCGCGCGAGGTCGGCATCCATCACCAGATTCTCGTAGACATCCGCCTGCGACTCGTCAAATTCGGTGTTGACGGTCTTTATCACCGCGTCGCTGGGACGATAGGCACTCGGCACATCGGCAGCCGAAGCATGGCCTTCCGTGACGAAGTCGTCGATGCGAGCGTCGTTCGCGAGCGCTGCGGGCGTGACGAGCACACTAGGCACGAGGTGATCGGCGGCTTCTTGGTGCGCCGCAGGTTCGGTGCCCGGTGGTAGCACATCGCAGCCCAGCAGCTTGGCGGCCAGATGGCGTGCCCAGCGCGCTTGGTCCCAACCGCTGAGCTTAGCCGTGGTTTCGGCCTCGTCGAATATCACCACGAGGCCGGGTGCCAGCAATTCGTCCTCGATGCGGTCGAGCGCCGCCTCGACGGCGGGCTCGACGCTAATCAGCACGGTGGTGACGCCAACCGCACTCAAAGTGCCGGCGCGGAGATCGTTTGGATCGAGTTCGACGACGATCTCGGTGCCGAGCTCGGCAATCGCTCGCCTTAGTTGCTCGCGGGCATCACCAGCACGCGCCAGCAGCGCAACCCGCAGGAGTGACCCGTCAACCACGAGCGGCTACCTCGGCGAGTAGTTCGAATACGTGGCGGATCAACTCGGGCTCCTGGTAGGGCTTGCCAAGATAACGATCAACGCCGATCTCGAAGGCGCGCTGACGGTGTTTATCGCCAGTGCGTGAGGTAATCATGATGATCGGCACGTCGCGCAGGCGCGGATCGCCGCGCATCGTCTGCGCCAGTTCGTAGCCGTCCATGCGCGGCATTTCGATGTCGAGCAGCATGAGATCGGGAACGCGCTCGGCCATCTTCTCGATGGCATCGATGCCATCCTTTGCCGTGCTGACTTCGAAGCTGTGCCGCTCCAATACGCGGCCAGTGACCTTGCGCATGGTGATCGAGTCGTCGACTACCATCACGAAAGGCACCTTGCGCTCAGCCAGTGGTGCCGCCAGCGGCCTTTCCGGACGATCTTCGATCCGCGCTTCCGCCGCGTTGGCGTTGAAGCGCCGCGCGAGTGGTGTGACATCGAGTATCACCACCACTGAGCCGTCGCCCATGATGGTGGCGCCGAAGATGCCGGTGACGGAGCTGACCTGCGGGCCAACCGGCTTTACGACGATCTCGCGGCTACCCAACACCTGATCGACACAAATCGCCACGCGCAGGTCACCGGAGCGGGCGAGCAACAAGGGCATCTGCAAACTTTCGTCGGCATTCGCCGGTGCCTGACCCACGAGGCGTCCGAGGTCGTAGATACCGTAGTCTTCGCCGGCATAACGGAACACCGGGCTACCCGTGGCTTCCTGCTCCGCAAGTTCGGCGCGACCGATGCGGGCGACGCCTTTGACAGACGCAATGGGCACAGCAAACGATGTTTCCCCGATCTTGACGAACACCGCCTGCGTCACCGCGAGGGTGAACGGCAGGCGCACGGTGAATTCACTGCCCTTGCCAGACGTCGAGCGGATTTGCAGCGTTCCGCCGAGTTGGCGAATCTCGCTGTGGACGACATCCATGCCCACGCCGCGGCCAGCCAACTTGCTGATCGAATCGGCGGTGGTGAAACCGGATGCAAGGATGAAGCCGAACACTTGCTCGTCGCTGAGCACGGCGTCGGCGGCAGCGAGGCCACGCTCAACCGCCTTGGCGAAAATACGCTCGCGGTCGAGGCCGCGGCCGTCGTCGATGATGCGCAGCACCACTTCGGAGCCCTCGCGGGCCACTGCGATGCGAACCATTCCCTCTGGATCTTTTCCAGCCCGAATGCGCTCGTCCGGCGTTTCGAGTCCATGCGCGATGGCGTTGCGCAACATGTGCTCGATGGGTGCGATCATGCGGTCAAGCATCGAGCGGTCCATTTCGCCGCCGGCACCATCCACCTTCAGTTGGGCCTGCTTGTCGGTGTCGGTACAGGCTTGGCGCAGTACCCGGCGCAGACGGGGCACCAGCGACTCGAAAGGCAGCATGCGCGTGCGCATGAGGCCTTGCTGCAAGTCCGAGCTAACACGCGACTGCTGCTGCAACAACGCTTCGTAGCCACGGGTCAAGTCATCGAGCGAGTCGTAGAGATTGCCTAAGTCGCTCGTTGATTCGGCCAGCGAGCGAGTGAGCTGCTGTTGGTTCGAGAAGCGGTCGAGTTCCAGCGGATCGAAGGTCTTGGTGTCCTCTTCCTCGCGCTGGTAGCGTGAGGCGATCTGCGCTTCCGTCTCGATCTCGAGGCGGCGCAGCTGATCGCGAATACGCGAAGTCGTCTGCTCGAGTTCGTTGAGGTTGCCGCGAAAAGCACCCAACTGCTGCTCCAGACGGGCGCGATAGATGGCCACCTCGCCAGCGTAGTTCACCAATTTGTCCAGCAAATCGGCGCGGATGCGCACCTGCTCCTGAGCGGTGCGTAGTGCGCCGCCATCGTCGTCGAGAGCCTCTTCGATCGGACGCGACAATTCGCCGAGCCTGGGCTTGTGCGGTGCCTTGATCGCTACGGACTCGGAGATCTCGTCAGGCAGCGCGTCGTTGGCCATCGCAGCGCGTGGTAACGGCATGCCCAACGCCAACGCGCTGACTTGCGCAATGAGCCCGGTCGGCTGCGCGATGGCGCGACGCTCGTTCACGCGAGCGGTCATTGCGTACATGCGGTCGAAGCAGCGTTCAAGAACGATGATGGCGCTGGCATCGAGCGCATGCTTGCCATCGGCGACCGCTTCCAACAGGGATTCCATCGCATGGCCAAGCTCACCGATGGCCCAGATACCGGCCATGCGGGCACCGCCCTTCAGCGTGTGCAGGTCGCGCTGTAGGCCAGAGATGAGCTCGCGGTCCTCGTGCTCGCCACGCAGGCGAGCCATCAGACCCTCGCTGTGGTCGAGCAAGTCGTTGGCCTCTTCCAGAAAGATATCCAACAGATCGACGTCAATGTCGGTGATATCGAGCGCTTCGTCCGGATCGACCGCATCGTTTGCATCCGGTACCGAGGCGGCGTCGAAAACAAGACCTGTCACAACCCGTTTGTCCAAAGCCGTGGTCGGGGCGTCGGCAAGCAGGCGAGCGACCTCGCGGCGCGCAACTTCCTCAGTAATGCGCTGACGCTCAACACGCTCGGCCGCTTCGCGGGCTTGCTCGGCTTCGCGGGCTTGCTCGGCTTCGCGGGCGATTTCGGCCTGCGCCTCACGATTGACTCGCGCGCGTTCAATGGCGTCGCGAGCTTCGGATTCCACTTGCTCGCGTTTCCGCTGCTCCGCGATGGCATCGGCCATCGCGATTTCGGCGGCAATGCGAGCGTCACGCTCGGCAAGGGCTTGCAGCGCCGCAATCTGTTCGGCGTAGGCTGCTTCATCGCTGCGATCATCGAGCGCTAAAGGCGCTGCAACCTCCAACACGGGCTCACTCTCAACGATGTCAAATTGCGCCAGTTGCAGCGCATCCAAGAAGGAATCGAGAGTGAGCCGCTCTGGAATGGGCGTATCGGCGGATTCGAGAAGCTCGCTTACCGGCTCGCTGATCGGCTCGTTGATCGGCTCGCTGATGAACTCAATGGCGGGTTCTGGGAAAGAAATACCGAACTCCTCGAAGCGCGGCACTTCGGCCGTGTCGGCGACACCGAGGTCGACCGCGAGGATCTCTACCTCCTCCATCGGCAGCATCGGCGAACCAGGCTCCGACAAACTATCTCGCACGATCTGCAGGGCGTGGGACAGCGCTGGAAACTGCGGCAAGCGCGGGTCGGACTCGGCAAGAGCGTCGAGCGTCTGGCGCACGGCATACATCGCTTGGCGCACCAACAGTACTTCAGCAGCACTCGGCACTTTCTGTGCGAAGAGCGCGCGTTTGAGGAAGCTCTCAAGGGGCGACGTGACGCTGGTAATGGCACCCACCTCCGTCATTGCGAAGGCACCATTCATCGTATGAACGGCACGCAGCAGTCGGTCTTCGACTACATGGCCACCTTCGATTTCGGCCTGCTGCAGCCAGGCTTCGAGGCACTCGAGATGCCCCTCGATTTCGGGACGCAGGATTTCCAAAAGAACCGGATCGAGCGCGAAAGAAACAAGCTCTGGCACGGCTTGGAACTCCGGCAGCAGTGGCCAGGCGCTGTCGTCGCGCGGTTGCTGAAAGAGCGCCCAAGAAGGATCGATCGCAGGCTCGGGTAGGGCCTCCGATGGCGTCGCGATGCCCTCGATTGCTTCGACCGTCTCGGTCTCGACGGCAAAGGTGTCCGCTGCAGCGGTAGCCGGTTCGGCGGCAACTACCGCCGCTGGTGCCACATAAGCCACTTCTTCGCCAGCCGCGACGCGGTCGGCGATCGCGGTGATGCCGTCAAGATCGGCATGACGTATCTCGCCCGCCAACGCGGCGCGCAACACGGGCAACACCCGCGCAGCCTCGTTGACGATGTCGTAGACAGCCTGTGTCGGCGGCCTTGTGGCATCCAGAACACGGTTGAGCATGTTCTCGATCTTCCAACTGAACTCACCGAGCGCTTTGGCGCCAACGAGCCGGCCACTACCTTTGAGTGTATGGAATACCCGTCGAATAGGGCGCAGCGCATCGACGTTATCAAGCTTCATCGCCCACGCTTGCATCAGCTTGTCGAGATTTTCAATTTCTTCGGCGAACTCTTCGAGGAACACCTCTTGGATCTCGGCGTCGATGTGCTCGTTGGCCG
>BBPE01001240.1_pt3 | contig 10556 bp, 9 predicted proteins | sample 1344301 | NCBI WGS metagenome assembly BBPE01 (sample SAMD00019089, study PRJDB2971) | groundwater metagenome | isolation source: The Cedars highly-alkaline
GCTCGCGACTACAACATCACCCGCGAAGAGGCCGATGCCTATGCTGCCGAAAGCCATCGCCGTGCCGCGGCTGCTTGGGCGAGCGGAGGTTTCGCGGTCGAGGTTGTCCCAGTCACTGTCCCGCAGCGCAACGCCGAAGCCGTGATCTTCGACCGGGACGAGGGCGTTCGTGAAACGTCCCCGGACTCGCTGGCAAAACTCAAGGCCCTGCGGAAGGACGGGACGGTCACCGCCGGTAATGCGGCGCAGCAGAACGACGCCGCCGCCGCCTGTCTGGTGGTCTCCGAAGACAAGCTCGAGGAGCTTGGCTTGGTACCAATTGCTTTCTTGGTCGGATGGTCTGCGGTCGGATGCGAGCCGTCGCATATGGGCATCGGTCCGGTTTCCGCGACGGCCAAGGTTCTGCGCAAGACCGGGCTGAAAATGTCTGATATGGGTCTTGTCGAGATCAACGAAGCATTCGCTGTCCAGGTGCTGGCCTGCCTGAAGGGCATGGACTGGGACGAACGCGATAAGCTGAACGTGAATGGCTCGGGCATTTCGCTTGGTCACCCGATCGGCACGACCGGCGCGCGCATCATGACGACGCTGGTCCATGAGATGCAGCGCCGGGGCGTCCGCTACGGGCTGGAGACCATGTGCATCGGCGGCGGCCAAGGCATGGCCGCGGTTTTCGAGCGCGCCTGAGAGAACGGCAGGGCCATCCGATGCTTCGCGCCTGTGACCTCGACCTTTCCAGCGTGATCCGCCCCGGCGACCGACTGATGTGGGGGCAGTCCTTCGCCGAGCCCCGCACGCTGATCGGCCGACTGATCGCGCAGCGCGAACGTCTCGGTGGCACCCGCGTCTTTTTGGGCATCGGCGAAGGGGGGCAGCTTGGCCCCGAGCATGCGGACTGGATCGAGTTTCTCTCCTATTGCGGCGCAGGCGCAAATCGCAAGCTGGGAAAAGCCGGCGTCCTTGACATATTGCCGGTGCACTACTCCTGCCTGCCGCAGCTGATCCGCGACGGCGGGTTGCAGATCGACGTGCTGATGCTGCAGGTATCACCTCCCGACGCCCAGGGGCGCTACAGTCTGGGCCTAGCGCGGGAATATCTGGTTCCGGCTATATCCTCGGCGCGGGCCATCATCGGAGAAGTTCACCCCGATGTGCCCTGGACCTTCGGGGGGCCTTATCTTGCCGCCGCCGACTTCGCGCTACTTATCGGGTCTGAAAGCGCTCTGCCCGACTTGCCCGCAGCAAAGATCGGACCGATCGAAGAGGCGATTGGCCGCAATATCGCTTCTCTGGTTGCAGATGGCGCGACTTTGCAGACCGGCATCGGCGCAATCCCCGATGCCGCCCTTGCGCAGATGGCCGGGCACCGCGACCTAGGCCTGCATACCGGTGCCATCGGCGACGGTGCGCTGCGGCTGATCGAAGTTGGCGCCATCACCAACGCCCGCAAGTCCATTGATGCCGGCATCTCCGTTGGCGGGCTGCTGATGGGCGGGGCAGCACTGCGCCGTTTTGCCCATCTCAACCCGGCACTGGAACTGCGCGGCACCGAGTACACGCATGGCCCGGCTGGTCTTGGCCGGATCGACGGGCTCGTCGCGATAAATTCGGCCGTCGAGGTGGATCTGTCCGGGCAGGTCAATTCCGAGATCGCCGGCGGCACCTATGTCGGAGGTGTCGGCGGCATCAACGATTTCCTGCGCGCGGCGGGCACTTCCCGGCGCGGCGTGCCGGTCGTTGCTCTGCCTTCGATGGCCGGGGCCACCAGCCGGATCGTTCCGCGCCTGAATGGACCGGTGACGGTGACGCGCAGCGACTCTTGCGTCATCGTGACGGAATACGGCATCGCCGATTTGCGCGGCGCCAGCTTGGCGCAGCGCGCGGCAAGGATGATCGCCATCGCCCACCCGGATCAGCGGGAGGCGCTGGCACGCGCTGCGCACGGGACCGAGCTTTTGTCGTGATGGTCATCAGCACAGCCTTGCTTGACATGTACATACAATCTGGAGTTCAGCCATGAAAACCCACATCCCCTCCCACGACGCCCACCAGGAAATGCGCGAAGCCTTGCGCGGCATGTTGGCCAGTTTTAATTCGGCCTACTGGCAAAAAGTCGATCACGCGCGCGGCTACCCTGAAGAATTTGTCAATGTGCTGACCGAGGCCGGCTGGCTGGCCGCGCTGATACCGGCCGAGTACGGCGGCTCGGGCCTAGGCCTGACCGAGGCCTCGGTGATCATGGAAGAGATCAACTTCGCCGGTGGCAATGCTGGTGCCTGCCACGGCCAGATGTACAACATGGGCACCTTGCTGCGCCATGGCTCGGAGGCGCAGAAAAAACGCTACCTGCCCAAAATCGCCAGCGGCGAGCTGCGCCTGCAGTCCATGGCCGTGACCGAGCCGACCACCGGCACCGACACCACGCAGCTCAAGACGCTTGCCGTCAAGAAAGGCGACAAGTACGTGGTCAACGGGCAAAAAGTGTGGATCTCGCGCATCCAGCACTCCGACCTGATGATCCTGCTGGCCCGCACCACGCCGCTGGCCGAGGTCAAGCGCAAGTCCGAAGGCATGTCGATCTTCATCGTCAACCTGAAAGACGCCATCGGCAATGGCATGGCGGTGCAGCCGATTGCCAACATGGTGAACCACGAGACCAATGAAGTCTTTTTCGACAACCTGGAGATCCCGGCCGAGAACCTGATCGGCGAGGAAGGCAAGGGCTTCAAGTACATTCTGGACGGCCTGAACGCTGAGCGCGCCCTGATTGCCGCCGAGTGCATTGGCGATGCCTACTGGTTTTTGGAGCGGGCGCGGCGCTACGCCAGCGAGCGCGTGGTGTTCAACCGCCCGATCGGCCAGAACCAGGGCGTGCAGTTCCCGATGGCCGAGGCCTACATCGAAACCGAGGCCGCCAACCTGATGCGCTTCAGGGCCTGCGCCCTGTTCGACGCCGGCCAGCCCTGCGGTGCCGAGGCCAACATGGCCAAGTACCTGGCTGCCAAGGCCTCGTGGGAGGCGGCCAATATGTGTCTGCAAACCCATGGTGGCTTTGGTTTCGCCTGCGAATACGACGTCGAGCGCAAGTTCCGCGAGACCCGGCTGTACCAGGTGGCGCCCATTTCCACCAACCTGATCCTGAGCTACATGGCCGAGCACGTGCTCGGGCTGCCACGCTCATTCTGAAAGACATGGCCATGCGTCCATTGGAAGGAATGCTGGTCGTCACCCTGGAGCACGCGATTGCCGCGCCGTTCTGCACCCGTCAGTTGGCCGACTTGGGCGCGCGCATCATCAAGGTCGAGCGGCCGGGCGAGGGCGACTTCGCCCGCGCCTACGACAGCCGGGCCCACGGCTCGGCCTCGCACTTCGTCTGGTGCAACCGTTCCAAGGAAAGCCTGACGCTCGATCTGAAAAATCCCGCTGCCCGCGCCGTGCTGCAAAAGCTGGTGCAGCGGGCCGACGTGCTGGTGCAAAACCTGGCACCCGGTGCTGCCGCGCGCATGGGGCTGGACTACGCCAGCCTAGTGCCGGTCAACCCGCGCATCGTGGTGTGCGACATCTCGGGCTACGGCGACGGCGGCCCCTACACCGAGAAAAAAGCCTACGACCTGCTGATCCAGAGCGAAGCCGGTTTCGTCTCGGTGACCGGCACGCCGGAGCAGCCCTCCAAGGCCGGGCTATCGATTGCCGATATCGCCGCCGGCATGTACGCCTACAGCAGCGTGCTGGCCGCCCTGCTGGAGCGCGGGCGCACCGGGCGCGGCCAGCGGATTGAGATATCCATGCTCGAAGCCATGTCCGAATGGATGGGCTTCCCGCTCTACTTCACCATTGACGGCCAGCCGCCGCCGCTACGCGCCGGTGCCTCGCACGCCGCCATTTACCCCTACGGCCCGTTTACCTGTGGCGACGGCAAGCAGGTGGTACTGGCGGTGCAACACGACCGCGAATGGGCCACCTTCTGCCGCCAAGTGTTGCAGTTGCCCGACTTGAGCGCCCAGTACTTGGGCAATGCCAACCGGCTGGCCCAGCGCGAGACGCTGCAAGGCATCATCGAAGGCGTGTGCGCCACCCTGACCGCGGCGCAACTGGTGGAGCGGCTGGACGCGGCGCAAATCGCCAACGGCCAGCTCAACGAAATGGCCGACCTGTGGCAGCACCCGCAATTGGCGGCGCGCGGGCGCTGGACCGAGATCGACTCGCCCGGCGGCCCGCTGCCGGCGCTGTACCCGCCGCACCATCTCAGCCACAGCGAGCCGCCGCCCATGGGGCCGGTGCCGGCGCTGGGCCAGCACACCGACGCCATCCTGACCGAACTCGGCTACGGTGCGACCGACATCGCCCGGCTGCGTGCGGATAAAGCCATCTGAGCGCGAGACCAATACCTTGACCCAAGATACAAACCCGAGCGCGACGCTGGCTGGCGGCGCAGGCATGACAGCCCACACCACCGGCCTGAAGGCTTTGCCGCGCGCCTACCTTTTTGTGCCCGCCGACCGGCCCGAGCGCATTGCCAAGGCCCGCGCCAGCGGTGCCGACGCAGTCATCGTCGATCTGGAAGACGCCGTGGCCCCCGACGCCAAAGTGCGTGCGCGCGCGGCGTTGGCGGCGCTGCTGGACGAGGCCGCGCCGCTGGTGGTGCGCATCAACGCCGCCGGCACGCCTTGGTTTGACGATGACCTAGCGCTGTGCCGCCACCCCGGCGTAGCCGCTGTCATGTTGCCCAAGGCCGAGGGCATCGACGCCGTCTGCACCGTAGTCGAGACCACCTACCACGAGGTGCTGCCCATCATCGAGTCGGCGCGCGGCCTGCATGAGATGGAGAACATCGCACGCGTGCCGGGCGTGATCCGGCTGGCCTTTGGCAGCGTCGATCTGGCGCTCGACCTGGGCATCGACTGTGACCCCGACGGTGCCGAAATCGAGCTGCTGGCCTTCCGCTCCCAACTGGTGCTGGCCTCGCGGCTGGCCGCCCTGGCCGCGCCGGTCGATGGTGTCAGCACCGCCATCCATGACCCGCAGCGCCTGCAACTGGATGCGCAGCGCTCACGGCGCTTGGGCTTTGGCGCCAAGCTGTGCATTCACCCCCAGCAGGTGGCCACCGTGCAGGCGGTGTTCGCGCCCAGCCCGGATCGCATTGCCTGGGCACGCCGCGTGTGCGAAGCCTTTGCCGCCGCCGGTGGCGCCGCCGTGGCCGTCGATGGCCAGATGGTGGACCTGCCGGTGGTCCAGCGCGCCCGTGCCGTGCTGCGCGACGCAGGCTTTAGCGCCTGATTTTTGCGGTATTAGGTGCCTTGTGGCCTGATGTGCCGGGTGGCTTCGTCTTCGACCCGCTGCCAGACCTCGACCGCCATCGGGTTATTGCTTTCTTCCAGGATGTGCCCGACCAGCCCGATGGCGCGCGCCAGCACGCCGATGCCGCGCACGATCTTCCAGGGCAGCCCGAGCTCGCAGCAGATGGCGCCGATGGCGCCGGTGGCGTTGACCGGCAGCATCTTGCCAGAGGCGCGTTCGGCCTCGGCGCAGATCAGTTGTTCGAGCCGGATGTAGTCACCTGAAAAGCCGTTGTCCTGAGCGATCTGGAACAGGCGTGGGGCGCGCGGATCGACCGGCTTGTGCAGCGGATGACCCAGGCCGGGGATGATCTGACTGCGCTCGCGGTAGGCCGCAACGGTTTCACGCGCAATGCGCTCCAGACCGGCGTCTGTTGTTCCTTTGGTACCCGGCGGCAGCGCTTCGTACAGCATCTTGGCGGCGCCCTCGGTGCTGCCGACGAACACGCTGCCCAAGCCGCACAATCCGGCCGCCACCGCTGCCTGCAGCGATTCGGGCGCACCGGCGTAGGTCAGCCGCGCGACCAAGGCGCTGGGCGTGATGCCGTGCTCGACCAGCGTTACCGCAATGGCATTGAACACGTTGGATTCCTGCGGCGTCGGCATGCGCCCGGCGATCTGCAAAAAGGCCATGTCGCCCAGGTTCAGGTGGCCGAGGATTTCGTCGGGCAGGCTCTTGCCATGCACCTCGATGCGGTCGGGCGTGCACCAGGCAATGTCGGAGCGGATGGGTTTGGATTTGCGGGTCATGAGAAATTCCGGTCGATTGGGGCGGGTAAAACCCCGGGGCATCGCGGAATCATGTGGGTGGTCAAAGGGGCATGTGATGCCTCAAGCCCGCATAATTCCAGAACTTTTCGGCTGTCGAGACCGTCGTCAAAGCGGTTCCGTTTTGCTGACAGGATCATCGCATGAAGTCTCTCCGCCCACTCGTGCAGGCAAGCTCTGCCGCACATCCTCGACAGCGGATCCAGCCCCACCCAAAGACCCTCCTTTCGGAAGGCGAAACAAGCCGCCGGACAAGCCTATAAAGTCCATGCACGTCTCAGCAACAGAGACTCGACACGAGTGAAGGTGATGACATGAACATGAGAGGAGGTGACATGAGCAGCGTTCTAGCGCGGGACGACCGCCCCCAAGCGGATACCCCTTACCGGGACAAGAAGCGCTATTTTTGGATGCTGTCCATCCTTTGGGTGGCATCCCCGTTGATCGGGCTCTACTTGGTCTCGGTTACCGGGTGGAGCATCTGGTATGCAGTCGTTCTGATCCTGTGGTACATCGTCGTTCCGCTGGGGGATGCAATACTCGGCGAAGATACTTCGAACCCGCCCGAATCGGCTGTTCCCGACTTGGAGAAAGACCGCTACTATCGAGTGCTTACCTACCTAGCCGTGCCGGTTCACTACGCCGCCTTGATTGGCTGTGCATGGTGGGTGGCCACGCAGCCAATGAACTGGCTGGAGATCTTCATTCTGGCCTTGTCGCTCGGCACCGTTAACGGTCTTGCGTTGAATACCGGCCACGAACTCGGCCACAAAAAGGGATCCTTCGACCGTTGGATGGCCAAAATCGTGCTGGCTGTGGTGGGCTATGGACACTTCGGTGCCACGCACAACAAAGGCCATCACCGCCATGTTGCAACCCCGCTCGACAGCGCAACTTCGCGTATGGGGGAGAGTATCTATGCCTTTGCGTTGCGCGAGATTCCCGGCGGATTCAAGGACGCGTGGAAGCACGAAAAAGAACGCCTGGAGCGCTGCGGAAAGAGCGTCTGGAGCCTTGAAAACGAAGTATTGCAGCCGGCGATCATTTCGGTAGTGCTCTATGGCGGACTTCTGGCTGCCTTCGGCCCGATCATGCTGATCTTCCTGCCGCTCCAGGCGGCCGCTGGGGCGTGGTTCCTGACCTATGCCAATTACATCGAGCATTATGGAATGCTGCGTGAGAAGCTTCCCGACGGCCGATACGAGCATCAGCAACCGCACCATACGTGGAACTCGAACATGGTGATGTCGAACCTGATGCTGTTCCACCTGCAGCGTCATTCCGATCACCATGCGCACCCCATGCGTTCCTACCAGTCCCTGCGCCACTTCGACGATCTGCCGACTCTGCCCGCGGGCTATGGTGGTATGTACTGGATCGCCCATGTGCCGTTCTGGTGGCGCTCGGTCATGGATCATCGCTTGGTCGCGGCAAAAAAAGGCGACTTGAACAAGATCATGATTCAGCCCAGTATGCGCGAATATTATGAGCGCAAGTTCGGCTCCGGTAGTGTTGCGGGGTCCGCTGGGTCGGTTTCGTCTTAAGAGAAAGTGACGGGCACAGCACAAGCTCAAGCGTCTGCGCTGTGCCCTGTCACTGCTATTCGTAAATTTACCGTGTGCTTCGTGGCTTGGGTGCCCAAGCCGTTTCGCAAACTTGGTCTGAGGGGATTAGAGAATGGCAAAGTATCAATGCCCTGAATGTGGCTACACCTATGACGAGGTGGTTGGTCACCCGCATGAGGGATTTCCGGCAGGAACGCTTTGGTCGCAGGTTCCCGAGAGTTGGGCCTGTCCGGATTGCTCGGTGCGTGACAAGGTGGATTTTGTACGGCTCGAAGAAAGTTCCGACGCTGCACTGGATCTTTCCGTCGCGCCGAGGCTAGCGGCTGCTCAGACGTCGCAAAGGAGCGAGTTCCGCCAATGATGAAATGGATTTGCATCACCTGCGGACACATCTATGACGAGGCCCTGGGTGATAAGCACGAAGGCTTCCCCCCTGGGACTCCGTTTAGCCAAATACCCGATGACTGGTGCTGTCCCGACTGTGGGGCGACGAAAGAGGTTTACGTCCCTTACGAAGAAAAATGGGCCGGATTGATCTGAAGAGTAGTACGGCATGAGACGTAAGAGCGATCTGCCTTTGATTGTCAATAAGGGCTTGGCTTAGTGGTTTGCAGTGAGACTAGACGCCTAACAATATCGAGGAACACATAGCTCCATGGAAAGAATTGTCATACTCGGAGCCGGCGTGGCAGGAGTGAACGCCGCCGCGGCGCTTCGCGGGGCCGGCTTTCTGGGGCTTATCTCGTTGGTCGGTGAGGAAACTGAGCTACCTTACCAGCGCCCGCCATTGTCCAAAGTCTGGCTGACCGCTCCGCAGCAGCCATCGCCTGCACTGATCCGTCCCGCCAGTTTCTATGCCGAACAAGAAATAGACCTGAAGCGTGCATGCAAGGCCATTAAGGTTGACCGAACGAAATGCGAGGTGCAGCTCGCCGATGGCGGCACTCTTCCTTACGATGCCCTGATTTTCGCGACGGGTGCACGCCCGCGACAGCTTGAACTGCCCGGTATCGAGCTGCGCTCCATCCATTACCTGCGCGATCTCGGCAACGCCGCTGCGCTTCGCTTGGCGCTGAACGACACGGATTGTCGGGCCGTGACAATCGTCGGTGCCGGCGTCATCGGGCTTGAGGTTGCTTCGGCCGTGGTTGGCACGGGCAAGGCGGTAACGGTCATCGAAGCTGCCGCCCGCCCCATGGCGCGCGTAGCATCGCCAGCAACGACGAACTTCATTACTGACAGATTGCGCGAAGACGGAGTCACCTTCTTATTCAACAAAAAAGTCGCAGCGTTCGAAGGTCGCGGCGGCCATGTCAAAGCCGTCTCGCTTGCCGACGGCACCAAGGTGCCATCTGATTTGGTCTTGGTCGGGGCAGGAGCCGAGCCCAACGTCGAGCTGGCGCAAAACGCCGGATTGGTCTGCGACAACGGCATCTGCGTGGATCGAGACATGCGCACCTCTGATCCGAATATTTACGCAATCGGCGATTGCGCACGCGGTGAAAACCCCTTCGCCCGTGGGAAGGTGCGGATCGAGACAATTCACAATGCCCTTAACCAGGCGCGAATCGCCGCCGCTGTTTTGTGCAACCAGCCGCAGCCGGTCGCCGCGCCACCGCGTTTCTGGTCAGATTTAAAGGGTATGAAGGTTCAGATTATGGGGATCGCGGACGGCTACGAAAACCTCAGCTGCGACATGTCTAACGTCCCCGAGACGCTTGAGGTCAGATTGATGGCGGGAGAGCGCCTCTTGGCTGTGGAGACTGTGAACCTTCCCGCCCGCCAAAACGCCCTACTCGCGGAAATCTCCGCCACGATTCATTCTTGAAAGCCTGTTTTCGCTTCGCTCATCGAGCGGGCGTTGCTCGTCGGTGCCGACGACTGGAGGCGCGAAACAGGATAAGTACCGATCAAGATCACATGAGCGACTTCACCGCCAAGTGGAGTTACCCATGGCCGCAGGCCGCCTACGGCATCGAGGCGACAATCAGAGATTCCTAACAGCAAAAGTGAGGATCAAATGAAAGGAACAGCAAAAGAGTTCGTTTTCATGGCAGCCATCGTACTCGGGCTCGGTTTTACAGCGGGGAACGCAAACGCTCAGAGTACTGCCATGTATTCGAAGGGTGACTGGGTGCTGGCCGTGAACGCCACCCGGGTTCTGACTGACGAGACCTTGGAGTCCATTAAAGCCGGCGGCGTGTCGGTCCCAGGTGCTGCCTTGTCGATTAGCAATGACACTACGTTGTCTTTCGATATTTCCCGCTTTTTGAACGAGTCAGTCGCCCTGAACTTCCTTGGGGGGATTCCGGCGGTAGCGGGAGTGGATGGCCGCGGAACGATAGCCGGGCTGGGCCAAATTGCCATAACTGATTATGGCCCGGCAATTTTTTCAGTTCAGTATCACTTTCCGGTTCATGAACGATTTATGCCCTATGTCGGTGGAGGCGTGGCGCGCATACTATTTCTGAATGGGGAAGACGGTGCCTTGGGTGAGTTCGACGTCGAAGACGCTTGGGCTCCCGCTATGCAAATCGGTGCCCGCTTCAAGGCGCGCGATGATTGGTTCGTGAACTTTGATGTTCGATATGCACCCTTCAAGACTGATATTTCCGGATTCCTCGGGGGGGCACCTGCCGAAGCGACGGTCGAGGTGAAGCCACTGCTTATTAGTCTCGGTGTTGCGCATCGGTTCTGAGGATTCCGAGGCGAACAGGATGCCACCTGATTGGCGCTATGGAAGCTCTGAAAAATCGTGCGCTTCATCAAGTAATCAACGCAAGCGCCGCACGGCCATGACGGCCAAGTCCGCGAGGGCTTGGCCGTCGTCGTTCAAGACATCCCGAGCGCCGGTACCGCGTCGATGGGTCGCGAACGCCGCGAGGGC
>BBPE01001189.1_pt1 | contig 10548 bp, 8 predicted proteins | sample 1344301 | NCBI WGS metagenome assembly BBPE01 (sample SAMD00019089, study PRJDB2971) | groundwater metagenome | isolation source: The Cedars highly-alkaline
CGCGGTCGTGGAAGGCTGCAGGCTTGCACTGCCCCATGTGAAGGCGCGCGCCGCGGCGTTGGGGAGCGGCTGGATCGTGAACATTTCCAGCGTGTTCGGCATGATGGGCTACCCGACCCAGAGCGCCTACAATGCCTCTAAATTCGCTGTCAGGGGCCTGACGGAGGCCTTGCACATCGAGCTTGCCGTGACGGACCCTGCTGTCTGCGTGATCCGCGTGCACCCAGGCGCAGTGGGCACGAACGTTGCCCGCAACAGCAAGGTGATCGCCCATCTGCCGGGCACGCCGACCGACCTCGACAGCGCGGCCGAGTTCGAGAAGGCGGTGCGCACGACGCCCGACCAGGCAGCCGAGATCATCATCAGGGGCATGGAAAGGCGGCAGCACCGGGTGCTGGTGGGGCCGGACGCCCGCTTCATCGACTGGATGGTCCGGCTGTTCCCCGAAACCCACATGAAGCGGATCGGGTTGTTTCTTGGGGGAAGGGGGAATTGATTTTTGCGCCGGCTTCGCCATCTTCTGCGCCATGAACCAGACACGCACCTTCATGCTGATGGCCGCCATGGTGGCCCTGTTCATGGGCGTAGGCTTCCTGATCGGCGGGCGATCGGGCGCGACCATCGCGTTTGCGATGGCCGCGGCCATGAACATCTTTGCCTATTGGAACAGCGACAAGATGGTGCTGAAGATGCACCGCGCGCAGGAGGTGGGACCGGGCCATCCTCTGCATGCGATCGTCGAGCCGCTGGCTGAGCGTGCGGGGCTGCCGATGCCGAAGGTCTACATCGTGCAGCAGGACCAGCCCAACGCATTTGCGACCGGCCGCAACCCGGAGAATGCGGCGGTCGCTGCGACCACGGGGCTGATGCGGATGCTGGACCGCGACGAGATCGCAGCCGTGATGGCGCATGAGCTTGCCCATGTGAAGAACCGCGACACGCTGGTGATGACCGTGACGGCGACCCTGGCCGGCGCGATTTCCATGCTGGGCAATTTCGCCTTTTTCTTCGGCGGGAATCGGGAAAACGGGCAATCGAACGCGCTGGTCGCGCTGGTTGCGATGATCGTCGCCCCACTCGCGGCAAGCCTGGTGCAGATGGCGATCAGCCGGACGCGCGAATATGGTGCCGACGCGATGGCTTCCGAAATCAGTGGCCAGCCGCTGAAGCTGGCGACCGCGCTTGCCAAGCTGCAGGGTGCAGCGCGGCAGATCCCCAATCCGGTTGCCGAGGCCAATCCGGCGGCAGCATCGCTCTATATCGTCAACCCCGGGCTGGGCGGGGTGCGCGACAGCCTGTTCAGCACCCACCCGGCGGCCGAGAACCGGATTGCGGCGCTGGAGGCAATCGCGGGCAGAAGCCTGCACGAGCCCGGCTCAGCGACGGCCGACCCGTGGCCAACGCGGGACAGCGGAGCCGATCAGCGCCCGAGCGCACTGGGGCTTGGGCAGCCGAGACGCCGCAATCCCCGGGGCTGAAACGCGGCCGCGTGACTCCGAAGTTGCCGGGCTTGGCGCCCGGCAGGCGGCCGTGCGGCTGGTGCACGGGGTCACCGCGCTCGGCCGACCGCTCGACATGCAGCTGGATGGCGCGCTCGCGGGGCTTTTGCCCAGCGACCGGGGCCTTGCAAGGGCCCTTGCGGGGGGCGTGCTGCGATACCTGCCGGGCCTTGACCGGATCATCGACAGCGCCTGCCGCCAGCCGCTGCCGCCCGACGCGCGGGCGCGCAACGTGCTGCGGGTTGCGCTGGTCGGGCGGCTGCTGTTGGACACGCCGCCCCATGCCGCGATCGCGACTGCGCTCCCGATGCTGGAAGGCGGGCCCCGGCGGCTTGTGCACGGGGTGCTTTCGACCCTGTTCCGCAAGCAGGCCCAACTGCCGCTGCCCGAATTGCCCGAGCCCTGGCCCGCGCGCTGGGCAGCGAGCTGGGGCGGGGAGCAGGTTTTGGCTGCGGCCGCGCGGCTGGCGGAGATCCCGCCGACCGACCTGTGCCTGAAGGATCCTGGCGGGACAGCGGAGTGGGCGGAGCGGCTGGGCGGCACTTCGCTGATGGCCGGCCATGTGCGGCTGCCCGGCTCGCAGGCGGTGGAGGCGCTGCCGGGCTTCGACGAGGGCGCCTGGTGGGTGCAGGACATCGCCGCGAGCCTGCCCGCGCGGCTGCTGGGCGAGGCAAGGGGCCGCCATGTGCTGGATCTGTGCGCGGCGCCGGGCGGCAAGACGATGCAGCTGGCGGCTGCCGGCGCAAGGGTGACCGCGCTCGACATCAGCGGGCCCCGGTTGAAGCGTCTGCGGGCAAATCTGGCGCGGACCGGCCTGTCGGCGTCGGTGGTGGAGGCGGATGCCCGCCAGTGGCAGCCCGAGGCGCCGTTGGATGCAATCCTGCTGGATGCGCCTTGTTCGGCGACCGGCACCTTCCGGCGCCATCCCGACCTGCTGTATGCCAAGGCCTCGCTGGAGCTGGGGGCGTTGACCGCCTTGCAGGGAGCGTTGCTGTCGCGGGCCGCCGGCTGGCTGAAACCGGGCGGACAGCTGGTTTATGCGGTCTGTTCGCTCGAGCCCGCGGAAGGGGAAGGGGCGTCTGTTCCCGAGGGGATAGATCCCGACCCTGTCGGGGCCGACGAGCTGCCCGATGGCCTGTTGCCGGCGGCCGGGGGCACCGTCCGCACCCTGCCGGACCAGTGGGGAACGGCCGGAGGGGCGGACGGATTCTTCATCGCGCGCTGGCGCAAGGGCTAGCTGCGCATCAGCGGCAGCGGGCATTGCCTTGCGCGAGTTCGTTGCCGAGGACCGCGCCCAACGTTCCGCCGATCACGCTGCCCAGCCGCTTGTCGCCTTCCCGCGCGATCACGTTGCCCAGCGTTCCGCCGGCAACCGCCCCCACGATCAGGCCTGTTGTGCCATCGCTGCGGCGGCACTGGATGCGGCCGTCTGCGCCCCGCCAGTAGGGGGCAGCGCTGTTGTCCGCCCATCCGTTGTCCGCCCATCCGTTGTTCGACCAACCGTTGTTCGCCCAACCGTTGTTCGACTGCTGCCAGTTCTGCCCCTGCCAGCGGTCGCGGCGGTTGTCGGCGCGGCGGCCTTCGCGATATCCTTGCCGAAAAGCGCGGGCTTCATCGCGGCGGTCACTGCGGTTGTCCCAGCGGCGGTCGTCCCAGCGGCGGTCGTCCCAGCGGCGGTCGTCGCTCCAGCGGCGGTTGTCGTTGCGCCAGCCGTCGTCGCCGGCAAGCGCGGGGGCTGCGGCGCTGAAGGCCATCAGCGTTGCGGCTGCCAGTGCATATCGCATCTTCATCGCATCGGTTCCTTCGGTGATACTGGACCGAGTTTCCGCCGGGGGCACTTGCGCAAAGCTGAAGCCGATGTTCATGGACGCGAAAGCGAAGTGCGAAAGGGATGTGGACAGCGATGAGACGGATGCTGGCAGCCCTTTCGTCGGCGGGTGCAGTGGCGGCAGGTGCTGCGATGGCGCTGTATTTTGCAGGGCCGGCGCTTGGGTCCGGGCCGGTCAGTCCGCTGCCGGTAGAGAGTTGGCCGCTCGCGCTGAGCCGGGCGGACCCGGCGCTCGATCGGGTCGGGCGGCTGAAGTTCCTGGGTGCCCTGCAGCTTGCGGCGAGGGACACGCGCTTTGGCGGGATTTCGGCCCTGCTGTGGGAACCGGCCTGCGGGCGGCTGCTTGCGGTTTCGGATTCGGGGGCCTGGTTCGTGCTGGAGCCCGCGGAGCGCGACGGCCGGCTGGAGGGCATTGCGAAGGCCTGGATCGCGCCGATCCTTGCGCCCGACGGCAAAGCACCGCTGAGCAAGCGGGCAGCGGATGCCGAAAGCCTGGCGCGGATGGGCGACGGCAGCACCTGGGTGTTTTACGAGCAGGACCATCGGGGCGAGCGGTTCGCGGACGTGTCGGCCTGCCGGCCGGAGTCGCTGGGTGTTGCGCCCGACAGGCGCTGGGTGCCCCCAGAGTCCGGCCAATGGCCGGAGAATGGCGGGATGGAGGCCGTTGGAAGCGTCGGGGCATCGCTGCGGATCGCGCTAGAGGCAGTGCCGGGCCAAGACGGCGGGCGGCTGGGGCTTGCCGGTATCCCGGATGGCGCCATGTCTGGCTTCAGCTGGTTGGCGCCGGAGGGTTTTCAGCCAACCGCGATGGACGCGCTCGACGCCGATGGGACGAGGATGCTGGTGCTGCACAGGCGGTTCACGCCATTGGAGGGTGTGTCGGCAGTGCTTGGCGAGGCGGAGATCGGGGCGACCGAAACCGGGGCATTGGCCCCGCGCGAAATTGCGCGGTTCCAGGCACCGCTGCTGGTGGACAACATGGAAGCGCTCGCCGTCCGCAGGGAGGGCGAGCGCCGCTTCGTATATCTGGCATCGGACGACAATTTCAATGCGCTGCAGCGCACGCTGCTGCTGAAGTTCGAGTTGTTGCCGGAGAAGCCTTAAGGCAGGTCGCCGGATCGCCGTCAGGCAGCGACCGCTTCGCCCACCTTCTTGGCGACGTCGCGCTTCAGGCGACGGGCGCGCAGGCTGAGATCGTCGCTGCTGGTCTTCAGCAGCCAGTTGTCGAGGCCGCCGACATGTTCGACCGAGCGGAGGCCGTGCGTGGAGACGCGCAGGCGGATCGAGCGACCCAGCGCATCGGACATCAGCGTGACATTCTGCAGGTTGGGCAGATAGGTGCGCTTCGTCTTGTTGTTGGCGTGGCTGACATTGTGGCCGACCTGCCGACCCTTGCCCGTGAGCTCGCAAACGCGCGACATAGCTGAAGATCCTTGATTCCGATAAGGGTTGTCGGGCCGTGCCGTGAAGGGCCGGCCGGAAAACGAGCGCGCAACATAGCCGGGGGGCGGTTTCCAGTCAAGCGCGTGCGGGTGCGCAGCGGCAGCTACCGCCGCCGCGAAGTCCCCAAAAAGGGGGGCGCAAGGCGGGTAGACCAAGCGTGCGACGCGTGCCATTAACATGTTTGTGCCTGTGTTCGCCATCCACTGCATCGACAAGCCGTTCCAGCAGCAGTTGCGCGCAGCCACGCGCCTCGAGCATCTGGCCTATCTGGAAACGGCGCTCGACCAGGTGGTCGTGGCAGGGCCCCTTCTGGATGACGAGGGCTCGCCGATCGGATCGATGATCCTGATGGAATTCCCCGACCGGAAGGCCGCCGTATCGTTTGCAGCCGACGATCCCTATGCGCGGGCGGGCCTGTTTGCCAGCGTTGCCGTGACGGCGTGGCGGCAGACCTTTCCAAGATAGAGACAGGCGCGCCGGAACCGCCCTCGGCCAGCGGCCGCGAAAAATGCGCTACTCCACTGCCGCGTAGATCATCGTCCGAAGCTGGCGCCGGATCGGCCAGGTAGAGGAAGGGATGAGCTGGGTGAGGAGCAGCACGGTCAGCTCTTCGGTGGGATCGACCCAGAAGAAGGTCGAGGCTGCGCCGCCCCAGAAATAGTCGCCGTTCGAACTTGCGACCATTGTCTTGTGCGCGGCTGTCGTGGTTGCGAACCCCAGGCCGAACCCGACGCCATCATAGGCGGCCTCTGAGAAGGCCGAGCGCGACAGCTGGGGCAGATCCTTGCTGCCTGGCAGGTGGTTCGCTGTCATCAGCTCCAGCGTCTTGCGGCCGACGAGGCGCGGCCGCCCGGTGCGAAGGCTTTCCGCGAACTTCAGATAATCGGCTGCGGTGGAGACCAGCCCGCCGCCGCCGGAGATGAAGCTGGGCGGCATCAGGAAGCTGGACGTCTCGGCATGGTCCTGCACGACGAGGCCGCCGTTTGGGGCCGGCTGGTAGCAGGTGGCGAGGCGGTGGCCCTGCCCCTTGCGGACATGGAAGCCGGTGTCGACCATCCCCAGTGGACGGAAGATCCGCTGGGCCAGGAAATCCTCGAACAGCAGTCCCGAAATCACCTGCACCAGCCAGCCGACGACATCGGTCGCAACCGAATAGTTCCAGGCCTCGCCGGGCGAAAATTCGAGCGGCAGGGTGCCGAGCAGCTCGATCATCCGTTCGAGCGTCATGTCGCCCTTTTCGATTTCGCCGATGCCGAGCCGGCGGTAGGCTGCGTCGACATTCGTGTTGAGCTGGAAGCCGTAGGTGAGGCCCGCGGTGTGGCGCAGCAGATCGATCACCTGCATCGGACGGGCGGGCGGCCTGGTGCGCCAGCCGGTCTTCAGCGTGCCGCCCTCAAAGACTCCAAGGTCCTTCCAGGCCGGGATGTAGCGGTGGACCGGGTCGTCGATCTGCAGCTTTCCCTCCTCCACCAGCATCATCAGCGCGACGGATGCGATAGGCTTGGTCATGGAATAGATGCGGAAGATGCTGTCGTCGGCGAGCGGCCGCTTCTGGGCCAGATCGGCGTGACCAAGCAGGCTTTCGAAAACCGTTTCGCCCTTGTGCAGCACCTTGAGCATCGTGCCGGGAAGCCGCCCGGTGTCAATGTAGGTGGACTGCAGGAAGCCCTCGATCCGGGCAAGACGATCGGTGTTCAGCGGCATCTGGTCCCCTCGGGCTGATCCTGCCCTTTTGAATTCCGGGCGACTTTGGCGTAGCAGGGCTTTGCGCACAGGCAAATGGGCGCAAGGCCAGGCGGGCGGTTAGCTCAGCGGTAGAGCATCTCGTTTACACCGAGAGGGTCGGGGGTTCGAAACCCTCACCGCCCACCAGTTTTCTGCCCTCACGGGCGAGGCCTTTCCGGACTGGGCGCCGCATTGGCGGCGGCGCGCGGTCGCGCTTGCGGACCGTGGCTGCCCGGGATGAGTGCGGCGCATGGATTTGCTGCCAGAATGGCGGGCGATGGGGGGCAAGAGGCCCGGACTGTTGCTGCGCCGCAACAGCGCTCAACATACCCGTCCGTCTGCGAGCAGGCTTAATCACTCTGCCGCCGCGACGTAACGGAACCGCCATAAATGATGGCCAATGGCGACCCGGCCCGGACGGCTGTTTTCGCATGCCGGGGATTCGTTCGGGCTTGTTGACACAATCTGTCGGTTCTTCGGTCTCGGCCCGGGCCAGCACCGGCAAAAGGGGTTTTGCGCAATGGAAATTCGGTTCTCGACACTGGTCTGGGCAGGCTTGCGCCTGGGTGCTTCGGCCTCGATTCTGGCCCTTTCTGCAACCACCGCCTATGCGCAGGAAGTCACCGCGACGATCCGCGGCGACGTTCAGGACGAAAACGGGAACCCGATCCCGGGTGCAACCGTCACGGTCACCCATGTGCCATCGGGCACGCGCTCGGTTCAGACCACCGATTCATCCGGCAGCTTTTCGGCCCCCAACCTGCGCATCGGCGGGCCGTTCGATGTGGCGTTTGCGGCCCCTGGGTTCAGCTCTGCCAACTCCACCATTGCGCAGCTTCAGGCCGGCCTTCCGCAGCGCCTGGCCGCGGTTCTGGTCAGCGAAGGCGCAACGATCGAGGTGAACGCGGTGCGCCGAGCGTCTTCGATCAGCATTGCTTCGGGTCCGGCGACTGTTCTGAGCGCCCGTGAGATTTCCAACATCGCCAACGTCAACCGCGACATCCGGAACCTGGCCGCGCGCGATCCGCTTGTGAACCTGAACCCGGTGAACGGCGCCCTGTCGATCGCCGGCCAGAACAACCGCTTCAACCGCATCACGGTCGACGGGGTTGCCTTTGGCGACCCGTTCGGCCTGGAGGCCGGCGGCCTTGCATCGGCCCGCGGGTCTGTTCCGCTGGATGCGATCGGCGAATTCTCGGTCGAGGTGGCGCCGGTCGATATCCAGCAGGGTGGTTTCCAGGGTGGTGCAATCAACACCGTTCTGAAATCGGGTGGCAACAGCTTCGATGTGAACGGCTTCTTCACCTTTGCCAGCGACGAGCTGGGCGGCACCAGGTCGCGCGACACGCCGGGCAATCCCGGTGGCCGGATCGATCGCAACTTCCAGTCCCAGATCTTCGGCGGCCAGATCACCGGCCCGCTGATCAAGGACAAGCTGTTCTTCGCGGTCACTTTCGAAGGTCTGCGCGATTCGCGCCCTGCCGATGTCGGCATCGCGGGCGAAGGCTTTGCAAACGCCGTCCCCCGGCTGACGCGCGCGCAGGTGGACCGGGTGAAGCGGGCGTCGGAAACCATCTATGGCCTCGATCCCGGAGACGTGCCCGCCAACGCGACCGAACGCGACGACAAGCTGGTCGCCAAGATCGACTGGAACATCGCAGACGGCCACCGGGCTGCCTTCACATATATCTACAACTCGGGAAATCTGCTTGCCGGCCAGGGCAACAACGATATCGGGCTCAACACGCCGACCCTAGCACTGCAATCCAACCTTCATGACCTGGGTGCGGTTAACCATTTCGGCGTGTTCCAGCTGAACAGCGAGTGGACTGACAGATTCTCCACCCAGGCCCGGGTCAGCTATCATGATTACAAGCGGCTGCAGGTGCCGTTCGCCCCGCGCGAATTCGGGCAGTTCACGGTCTGCATGGATGATATTTCGGTTGGCGCTCTTGATGTTTGCCCGACCGGCCAGTCGCGCATCCGCTTTGGGCCGGATGGCCCGCGCCAGGCCAACGAACTGTTCGTGAAGACGCTGGGGATCGAGCTGCAGGCCCGGATCAGGGGGAACGGGCATGATGTGAAGATCATCGCCGAGCGTCGCGGACAGGATATTACCAACCTGTTCGGCAACCGCGTGGCCGGCGAGTTCTTCTTCGATTCGGTTGCCGATCTCGAGGCCCAGCGTGCAGGTTCGCTGCGCTTCGGCCCGCCGATCCGCGGAACGGTCGAATCCATCACCGCCGAATTCCAGAACAATGTCTATGTGTTCGGCGTTCAGGACACCTGGGAGGTGTCGGAAGACCTGACGCTTACCTATGGGGCGCGTTACGATCTGTACGAAACGCCGGACCGTCCGGAGGCAAACCCCTTCTTTATCGCACGCCACGGATTCACCAACAGCTTCTCGCTGAACGGGCGCGGCATTCTGCAGCCCCGGTTTGCTGCGAACTGGCGCGCAAACGAGCGGCTGCAAGTCCGTGGTTCGGCTGGCCTGTTCGCTGGCGGCAATCCCAACGTCTGGATTTCGAACAACTATACCAATACGGGCTTTGGCCAGGCCGATATCACGGTCCGCCGCACGGCGACGGGCTTTACGGTCACGGGCATTCCCGGCCTGTCGGCGGCCGAGCAAAACACGCTTGGCGCTGCAACGCTGAACGGGGTGCGAGGCGGCCAGGATGTGCCGGCCGGCCTGATTGCGCTTTCGCAGCGGGCCGGGGTTGCCGAATCCTCGACCAACGCAATCGACCCGGGCTTCAACATTCCGTCGCAGTGGCGGGTGGCGGCCGTGGTCGATTATGTGGCCGATCTGGGCCCGCTCGGGGATGACTGGAACCTGACCGCGAATGTCACCTGGTCCCGCACCAAGGATGCGCTGACCTGGCGCGACCTTCGGGTGGTTCCGAACACGGTGCAGGCAACGCTGCCCGATGGTCGCCCGCGGTATCAGGGGCAGCTGCGCTTTGGAGACCAGAACTCGGACATCGTGCTGGTGAACACCAATCGCGGCCACAGCTGGAACATTGTCGGCGGGTTCGACAAGGCGTGGCCGTCGGGCTTCTCGATGGGTGCATTCTACACGTTGCAGCGCGTGACAGACGAAAACCCCGGCACGGCATCCATCGCCTTTTCCAACTATGATGGCACAGTCAATCGGGACCCGAACAATTCGGCCATTGGCACGTCGCTCTTTCAGCTTGATGATTCGATCCGCCTGCGGTTCGGCTATGATGCAAAGCTGTTCGGCGACAACAGCACCCGGTTCGAGCTGTTCTTCAACAGCCAGTCCGGCCGGCCCTTCAGCTACACCATGTTCGAAAACGGCTTCGGCCGGTCGCCGATCTTCGGTGTGGTCGGCAACCGGAATCGCCCGCTGCTCTATGTGCCGGACGTGTCGTCGCCGACCGCCGATCCGATCGTGCGCTATGCCGATCAGGCAACCTTCGAAGCGGTGCGGGATCTGGTGCAGAACACGGGCCTGAACCGGTTTCAGGGGCAGGTGGCGCCAAAGAACATCGGGCGCAGCCCGCGGTTCAACAAGCTGGACTTTTCGGTCCGCCAGGAAATCCCGTTCGTCTTCGGCGGGAAGGTTGAAGTGTTCGCCGACTTCGAGAATGTGCTGAACATGCTGAACCGCAACTGGGGCGCGTTTGAGCGCACCCCGTTGCGGGCATCTGTGGTGGACGTGAACTGCGTGACTGCGCCCGGGGGCGCGACTGCGGTTGCCAACACCAACCAGCCCTGCGCCCAATATGTCTTCTCGGCGTTCCGCAGCCCGGAACTGCAGCTGGAAACCGCCCCGTCGCTGTGGCAGGCGCGGGTTGGGCTCCGCCTTGCCTTCAACGGGTTCAACTTCCGGAATTGAGCGAAAGCAACGATTGCCAGATCCTGGAGGCGGCTGTGCAAACGGTCGCCTCTTTTCTTTTCGGGCGCACAAAGCTAGCACAGCCCGGCCGTCGGCCCCCGTGGCGGAATTGGTAGACGCGTCCGACTCAAAATCGGATGCCGAAAGGCTTGCCGGTTCGAGTCCGGCCGGGGGTACCAGGCCGC
>BBPE01000930.1_pt6 | contig 10530 bp, 10 predicted proteins | sample 1344301 | NCBI WGS metagenome assembly BBPE01 (sample SAMD00019089, study PRJDB2971) | groundwater metagenome | isolation source: The Cedars highly-alkaline
GGTGGCCGACGGCCGCGACGCGAGCGCCGCCCAGCGCGCCCGCGAGCCAGCCGATGATCTCGCCGAGCGCGGCGGCGTGGCTGGCGGGCGCGCCGCCGCCCTCCCAGCGGTTCTCCGCGAGCGTCTCGCCCGCCGCGCCCCTGGCGGCGAAGCGCGGCGCGGGCGTGCCGATGCCCTCGACCTGCCCGGCGCACCGCGCCTCGGGCGCGCCGTCCGCGGCGACGGCGAAGGCCGCGAACTTCAGCGACGACGACCCGGCGTTGAGGACGAGGACGACTTCCTCCCCCGGCGCGCTCAAGCCAGCGCCTCCGCCGGCCCCTCGGCGAGCAGCGAGCGGCCCTCGCGCTTCCAGTGGTCGTAGAGCACGGCCAGCGCCGCCGACATCAGCCGCGCGTGCTCGTCGTCGGCGCGGCTCGTCAGCATCACCGGCACCTTCGCGCCCACCACCAACCCGCCGGTGTCCGCCTCGGAGAGGAACACCAGCTGCTTGGCGAGCATGTTGCCGGCCTCCAGGTTCGGCGCGATCAGCACGTCCGCGCGGCCGGCGACGGAGGAGACGATGCCCTTCGTCTTGGCCGCCTCCAGGTCCACCGCGTTGTCCATGGCCAGCGGCCCGTCCACCAGGCCGCCGGTGATCTGCCCGCGCTCGGCCATCTTCGACAGGATCGCCGCGTCGAGGGTGGAGGGGATGGCGGTGTTGATCGTCTCCACCGCGGAAAGGATGCCGACGCGCGGCTGTTCCAGCCCGATGGCGCGGGCGAGGTCGATCGCGTTCTGCACGATGTCGGCCTTGGTCGCGAGGTCGGGCAGGATGTTGATCGCCGCGTCGCTGATCAGCATCAGCCCGTCGCGGCCCGGCACGTCGAGGACGAAGACGTGGCTGATGCGCCGCCCCGCGCGCAGCCCGCCCTCGCCCTTGGTGACGTGGCGCAGCACCTCGTCGGAGTGGATGTTGCCCTTCATCACCGCGCCCGCGCGGCCCTCGTGCACGAGGGCGACGGCGCGCGCCGCGGCGGCGTGGTCGTCGGCGACGGGCACGATCTCGGCGCCCGCGAGGTCCCAGCCGATCGCCGCGGCGACCGCGCGGATTGCCGCCTCGGGGCCGACGAGGAGCGGCAGGATGAGCCCGGCGCGGGCCGCCTCCCACGCGCCGCCGAGCGAGGCCGCGTCGGTGGGCGCGGCGACCGCGGTCGGGATGGGCCGGGCGCCATCGCAGGCCGCGAGGAGGCGGGCGAACTTGCCGCGCTTGCGCACGGCCAGGGTCGGCAGGCTCACGTCGTCGGCCAGGATCCGCTCGGCGGGGGCCACGACCTCCGCCACGCCCTCGGCGACCAGCGTGCCGTCCCCGTCCACCAGCCGGCAGTCGAGCAGCACGCGCCGGCCGTCCAGCTTCTCGCGGACGGTCACGCTCGCCCGCACGGTGTCGCCGACGCGCACGCGGCCCTGGAAGCGCAGCGTCTGGCCCAGATACACCGTGCCGGGGCCGGGCAGCGCGTTGCCGAGCAGCGCCGAGAACAGCGAGCCGCCCCACATCGCGGGCGCGGTGGGGCGCTCCTGCAGGTCGCGCTCGGCGAATCCGGGCAGGTGGCGCGGGTTGAGGTTGCCCGAGGCGTGGGCGAAGACGACGAGGTCGTTGGCCGTCAGCACGCGCTCGAGGCCGGCGCTCTGGCCGACCTCGAGATCGTCGAAGGCGCGACCGCAGAGGTCGTGGTGCTGGGTGTCCATGGCGCGCTTGCTCCGTCAGACGAGGGGCATTTCCGGCACGTCGGCCGGAACGATCAGCGTGGCGGCCGTGGCGGCCAGCACCTCCGCGACGGACACGCCGGGCGCGCGCTCGCGCAGCAGCAGCCCCGCGTCCGTCGGCTCGATCACGGCGAGGTCGGTGACGGCCAGCGTGACCCGGCGCGCGGAGGTGGCGGGCAGCGTCAGCTCGGGCACGATCTTGCTCTCGCCGCGCGCCGCGTGCTGCATCGCGACGATGACGCGCCGCGCGCCGGCGACGAGGTCCATCGCGCCGCCCATGCCAGGCACGAGCTTGCCCGGCACCATCCAGTTGGCGAGCCGCCCGCGCGCGTCGAGCTGCAGCCCGCCCAGCACCGTCATGTCGAGGTGCCCGCCGCGGATCAGCATGAAGGAGAAGGCGCTGTCGAACGACACCGCGCCGGGCAGCGCCGAGATGAAGCCGCCGCCCGCGTCGATGAGGTTGGGGTCCTCCATCCCGTGCGGCGGCGGCGCGCCGAAGCCGATGATGCCGTTCTCGCTCTGGAACGCGACCGAGACGCCGGGGGGCACGTGCCGCGCGACGAGGGTCGGCAGGCCGATGCCGAGGTTGACCAGCGTGCGGTCGCGCAGCTCCAGTGCAACGCGCCGGGCGATGACCTCCTTCGCGTCCAGGCGCGGTGGGGCGAGCGTGGCCTCACTCATCGCGGGCGCTCCACGAGGTGGTCCACCAGGACTCCGGGTGTGCGGACGTGGTCGGGCGGGATCACGCCCACCGGCACGATCTCGGCCGGTTCGGCGATGACGCAATCGGCCGCCAGCGCGATGACCGGGTTGAAGTTCATCGCGGTCAGCCGGTAGGTCAGGTTGAAGTAGTGGTCCGCCTCGTGCGCGTGGAGGATCGCGACGTCGGCGCGGATCGGCTCTTCCAGCAGGAAGGTGCCGCCCTGCACCTCGATCACGCGCTTGCCCTCCGCCACGACGGTGCCGACGCCCGTGGGGGTGAGGACCCCGCCCAGCCCCGCGCCGCCGGCGCGGATGCGCTCGGCGAGCGTGCCCTGGGGCACCAGCTCCACCGCGATCTCGCCCGCGATCATCTTCCTCTGCGTCACCGGGTTGGTGCCGATGTGGCTGACCACGCACCGGGCCACGCAGCCCGCGTCGATCAGCTTGCCGACGCCGACGCCGGGCCGCGCCGTGTCGTTGCCGATGATCGTCAGGCCCCGCGCGCCGCGCTCCACCAGCGCGTCGATGACGCGCTCGGGCGAGCCCACGGCCATGAAGCCGCCGAACAGCACGCTCGCGCCGTCGGGGACGAGGGTCGCGGCCTCCGCCGCGGTGATCGCGCGCCGCACCGCTCAGGCCATGTTGTGCAGGCCGGCGTCCACGTAGATCGTGTCGCCGGTCATGCCGGAGGAGGCGGGGCCGACGAGGAAGGCGACGACGCGCCCGACCTCGGCGATGTCCACCAGGCGCTGCTGCGGCGCGCGCTCCTGCGCCATCTCCACCAGCTCGTCGAACTGTGCGATGCCGCTCGCGGCGCGCGTCCTCAGCGGCCCGGGCGAGACGGCGAAGACGCGGATGCCCTTCGGCCCCAGCTCGGCGGCGGCGTAGCGCACCGAGGCCTCGAGCGCCGCCTTCACCGGCCCCATCAGGTTGTAGTTCCCGACGACCTTGTCGGCGCCGTAGTAGCTCATCGTCACCAGCACGCCGCCGCTCGCCATCAGCGGCTCGGCGAGGTGCGCCATGCGCAGGAACGACCAGCAGGAGACGTGCATGGCGTGCGCGAAGCCCTCGGCCGAGCAATCCACCACGCGGCCGTGCAGGTCGGCGCGCGGGGCGAAGGCGATGGAGTGGATGACGAAGTCGAGGCCGCCCCACTCCCGGCCGACGCGCTCGAACACGGCCTCGAGCTCGCCCTCGCGCTCGACGTCGAGCGGCATGGCGATGGACGCGCCGAGCTGCTCGGCCAGCGGGCGGACGTGCGGCTCGGCCTTCTCGTTGAGCCAGGTGACGGCGAGCTCGGCGCCAAAGGCGCGCAGCTTGGCGGCGCAGCCGAAGGCGATGGAATGCTCGTTGGCGACGCCGACGACCAGCCCGCGCCGGCCGGCGAGCATGTCGCCGACGCGGTCGTCGGGGTTCCAGACGGTGGGCAGGGGGTCGCGCACGCGCTCGGGCATGGCCGGTCTCCGCTTCGCCTTCGCCGCGGGGCGCGGCTCCGCTCCGGTGCCGGTGCGCACCTGCGACGCCGCATCTAGCCGCGACCTTGGCCGGAGTCGTGCGAAAGCTGCGTGAAAGTGCCCCTCAGGCCGCCAACGGCACCGCTTCGAGAAAGCCGCCGACGCGCGCCAGCACCGCGTCCGGCTCGTCCCGGTGCGCGCAGTGGTTGGCGTTGGGCACCGCGTCGAAGAGGGCGGTCGGGAGGCTCGATGAGGTTGCGGCTGCCGGCCCGGGCGTGCAGCCCGTCCACGTTCTGCGTGACGAGGAGGCAGCCGCCCCGGTGCTCGCGCTCCAGCCGCGCCAGCGCCGCGTGGGCGGCGTTGGGGCGCACCGCGGGGTCGCGGAGCTGGGCGCGGCGGGCGTTGTAGAAGGCGTGTACGCGCGCCGGGTCGCGCCGGAAGGCCTTGGGCGTGGCCACGTCCTCGACCCGCACCGTCGCCCAGATGCCGCCCGCGTCGCGGAAGGTGGCGAGGCCGCTTTCGGCCGAGATCCCGGCCCCCGTGAGGACGACGATGTTCACGCGGCCCGGTTCACGCGGCGACCGCCGCGCTCCAGGGCGACATCGCGTCGGTGATGCCGTGGAGCGTGCCGTCGCGGCCGCGCTGGATCAGGTTCGGGCAGGCGAAGTTCGCCGGCATCACGGCGTGCTCGACCTCCGTGACGGAATCCTCCGCCGCCAGCGCCGCCAGCACCTCCGCGCCCAGCCGCCGGTCGGCGGTGACGCCCTCGGCGCCGCTGACGTCGAGGCGCGGGTGGTGCGCCGCCTCCTCCGGGCTCATGCCGAAATCGGCGACGTAGCACAGGGTCTGCACGACGCTGGCCAGGATGCGCCGGCCGCCCGAGGCCCCCAGCGCCAGCTCCGGCCGCCCGTCCGCGCCGCGGACGACGACCGGGCACATGTTGCACAGCGGGCGCTTGCCGGGCGCGATGGCGTTGGGCGAGCCCGGCGTCGGATCGAACCACATCACGCCGTTGTTCACCAGCACGCCCGTCGCGGGCAGCACCACGCGGCTGCCCATGGAGGAGAGCAGCGTGGTCGTCATCGTCACCATCATCCCGTCGCGGTCGGCGGCGGTGAGGTGCGTGGTGCAGGATTCGGCCGCGCGCGGCTCGCCCTCGCCCAGGCCCGCCAGCCGCCGCGCGTAGGCGGCGCGCAGCGACCGCGCGAGCGCCGCGTACCAGGCCGCGTCGGGCCGCGGGCCGAAGGGCACGGCGGCGAGGTCGCGCATCACCTCGACCATGGTCGGCGCCGCCGTCGGCCCGCCGGCGAGCATCAGCGTTCGCCCCCGCCACGGCGCGGCGAGCGCGGGCCGGAAGCGCGCCCGGCACGAGCGCAGGTCCGCCTCCGAGACGAAGCCGCCCATCGCGGCGATGTCCTTCGCCAGCGCCCGCGCCACGTCGCCCTCGTAGAAGTCGCGGGGGCCCGCCTCCCGCAGCCGCTCGAGCGTGGCCGCGAGGTTGCCGAGCGCGAGGAAGCCCGGCGCGCCCTGGTGGGGCGGCACGGGCGGCAGGCCGCCGGGCAGGTAGATCCGCGCGCTCTCGTCGTAGAGGCGCAGCACGGCGGCGCTGTTGGCGATCTTGAGCGTGGTGAACCAGTCCTGCGCCAGCCCGCGCCGCGCGAGTTCCACCGCCGGCGCCAGCAACTCGCGCATCGGCAGCCGCCCGTGCCGCTCGTGCAGCGCGGTGTAGCCCGCGACCGCGGAGGGGACGACGAAGCTCCGCGCCCCGTGGATGTTCGCGTCGCCCTCCACCTCCGGCCACGCGAACAGGTCCTGCTTGAGCCGGCCGGTCAGAGGGAACGCGCGGGGGTCGAGGGCGCGGGGCGCGACGGGGCCGAAATCGAGCGTCTCGACCGCGCCCGACGGCTCCGCCACCTGCGCGAAGCCAATGCCGCCCAGGCCGCTGTTCCACGGCTCGGCGGCGGCCAGCGCGAAGGCCGCCGCCACCGCCGCGTCGGCCGCGGAGCCGCCGGCGCGCAGCATCTCCGCCCCCGCCTCCGCCGCCTCGCGAGCCTGCGAACAGACGACGCCCCCCGCGCCGGACGCGCCGGGCTTGCTGACGTGCCAATGCTGCGAGACGTGCGCGCGGGTCATGCGAAGCGTTCCCTGAATCCGCCGCATCGTCGCGCGTCGCGCTCGCCGCGTGAAGCTTCGGCGACGGCGGTTGAGTTCAAGCCGGCTTCCGCTAGATGACGGGCCGTCCATCTCTACCGCCACGGAGCTTCCGCCATGTTCGGCATGTTCAAGAACCAAGCCCCCACCCTCGAGCTTAACCCGCGCAACGCGCTGGTCGTCAGCCTCGTGTATTGCATGAGCGCCGACGGCGAGATGGACCCGGAGGAGGTGGCGCACCTCGTCTCCGTCCTCGGCCCCAACGCCACGCGCGACGGTCTCAACGCCTGCGTGAAATACGCCCGCGCGACGCCGGCCGAGCAATTCCTGGGCGAGGTCGCACCGCGGCTGTCCGCGGCGCAGAAGCTCTGCATCCTGCTCAACATGATCGACAGCGTCATGGCCGACGGCGAGGCCGAGTCCGAGGAGCAGGCGCTGTTCGGCAAGTTCTCCCAGGCCTTCGGCATGAGCGAGGCCGACCTCGAGCCGCACTTCCGCACGCTCATCGCCAAGAACGACCGCGGCGTCCTCGACCGCTGAGCGGGCTTTTCGCCGCCGGGGCTTTGGCGTAGGGGCTGCGCCGTCCCCCAAAGCCCCGGAGGTTGCCGATGCCCGGCCTGGAAGTCGCCCGCGTCCTGAAGGATTTCGTGGAGCGGGAGGCGCTCCCCGGCACCGGCATCGTGGCCGAGGCGTTCTGGGCTTCGTGCGAGGCGATCCTGCGCGACCTTGCGCCGCGCAACGCCGCCCTGCTCGCGCGGCGCGACGATCTCCAGGCCCAGATTGACGGCTGGCACCGCGCGAACCCCGCGCGCCCGATCGACGCCGCGGCCTACGAGGGGTTCCTGCGCGGGATCGGCTACCTGAGCCCCGAGCCCGCCGATTTCGCCGTGGCGACCGAAAACGTGGACCCGGAGCTGGGATCCATCGCCGGGCCGCAGCTCGTCGTGCCCGTCTCGAACGCGCGCTACGCGCTGAACGCGGCGAACGCGCGCTGGGGCTCGCTCTACGACGCCCTGTACGGCACCGACGCCGTCCCCGGGGAGCGCAAGCCGGGCTACCACGCGGAGCGCGGCCTTCAGGTGATCGCGCGGGCGCGGCTTTTCCTCGACCAGATCGCGCCCCTCGCGGGCGGGCTGTCCTTCGGCGACGCAACCGGCTTCGCGGTCGCCGGCGGGCAGCTGGTGATCCGGACGGAGACGGGCGACGCGCGCCTCGCCGACCCCTCCGCCTTCGTGGGCTGGACCGGCCCGGCCGAGACGCCCAGGACCATCCTGCTGCGCCACAACGGCCTGCACGCCGAGATCGTGCTCGACGCCGCGCATCCGACAGGAAAGGACGACCCGGCCGGCATCGCCGACGTCGTCGTCGAGGCGGCGCTGACCACCATCCAGGATTGCGAGGACAGCGTCGCGGCGGTGGACGCCGAGGACAAGGTGCAGGTGTACCGCAACTGGCTCGGCCTGATGGCCGGCACGCTCTCGGCCGACCTGGAAAAGGGCGGGAAGACCATCACCCGCCGCCTCAACGCCGACCGCGAGTACCACGGCGCCGACGGCTCGCTGCTCAAGCTGCCCGGCCGCTCCGTCATGCTGGTCCGCAACGTCGGCCACCACATGATGACCGACGCGGTGACGCTCGACGGCGCCGAGGTGCCGGAGACGGTGCTCGACGCGCTGCTCACCTCGCTGATCGCGATCCACGACATCCGCGGCAAGCGGCTGAACAGCCGCGCGGGCAGCGTGTACCTCGTCAAGCCCAAGATGCACGGGCCGGAGGAGGTGGCCTGGGCGGTCGAGCTGTTCGGCCGCGTCGAGGACGCGCTCGGCCTGCCGCGCAACACGCTCAAGATGGGCATCATGGACGAGGAGCGGCGGACCACCGTCAACCTCAAGGCCTGCATCCACGCGGCGCGCGAGCGCGTGGTGTTCATCAACACCGGCTTCCTCGACCGCACGGGCGACGAGATCCACACCTCGATGGAAGCGGGCGCCATGGTCCGCAAGAACGACATGCGGGGCACGGCCTGGATCAAGTCGTACGAGGACTGGAACGTGGACGTCGGCCTGATGTGCGGGCTGCGGGGCCGCGCGCAGATCGGCAAGGGCATGTGGGCGATGCCCGACGCGATGGCGGCGATGCTGGAGCAGAAGGTGGGGCACCCGCGGGCCGGCGCCAACACGGCCTGGGTGCCCTCGCCCACCGCCGCGGTGCTGCACGCGCTGCACTACCACCAGGTGGACGTGGCGGCGCGCCAGGCGGAGATCGCCGCCCAAGGCCGCCGCGGCAAGCTCGCCGACCTGCTGGCGATCCCCGTCGCCGACAACACGAACTGGCCCGACGCGGAAATCAAGGCGGAGCTCGACAACAACGCGCAAGGCATCCTCGGCTACGTGGTGCGCTGGATCGACCAGGGCGTCGGCTGCTCCAAGGTGCCGGACATCCACGACGTCGGCCTGATGGAGGACCGCGCGACGCTGCGCATCTCCGCCCAGCACATCGCCAACTGGCTGCGCCACGGCATCGTGACGCACGACCAGGTGACGGAGACGATGCGGCGCATGGCGGCCGTGGTGGACCGGCAGAACGCCGCCGACCCGCTCTACGCGCCGATGGCGCCGGGCTTCGACGGCCCCGCCTTCCGCGCCGCCTGCGCCTTGGTGTTCGAGGGCGCAGCGCAGCCCAACGGCTACACCGAGTTCCTGCTCACCAAGCACCGGCGGGAGGCGAAGGCGGCGGCGTGATCCGTCACGGGGTCGTCACGCCGCAAGCCGGAGCGTGGCGCTACCCTCACGCTCCCCTTACGCGAAGCATGGAGCACCGGCCGTGGCGACCGTGGACCTCACGAAGCACCTCGACAAAAAACACGAGAAGAAGAGCCTTTCCGAAATCCTCGACCTGCCGGTCGAGGCGTTGCAAGGCGTCTCGGCCAAGGACGGCGAGGCGTTGCACGCGGCCTTTGGCATCAGGACGGTCCGCGACCTGGGGCAGAACAAGTTCTTCCGCCTCGCCCAGGCGCTGGTCGCCATGCACGAGGCGCACGCGGCGGGCGGCGGCGCGGAGTGACGCGAGGCGGCGCGGCGTCTAGCCTGCCGCGCCGACGCCCCCCCGGGAGACCGCCACATGCCGCGCATCGAAGCCCGCCTCGCCGAACTCGGCCTCTCCCTGCCCGAGCCCTCGACGCCCGTCGCGAACTACATTCCCTACACCGTCAGCGGGAAGATCGTGTTCGTCTCCGGCCAGATCCCGCGCAAGGGCGGCGCGATCTGGCCCGTCGGCCGCTGCGGCGACGACGTCGGCATGGAGGAGGCGCGCGAGGCGGCGCGGCTGTGCTTCCTCGCCATCCTCGCCCACGCGCGGACGGCCGCGGGCGGCAACCTGGACGGGATCGCCCGCGTGCTGCGCCTGACGGGCTACGTCGCCTCCGCGCCGGGGTTCCGCGAGCAGCCGCAGGTCATCAACGGCGCGTCGGACTGCGCGGTGGAGGTGTTCGGCGCCGCCGGGCGCCACGCGCGCAGCGCCGTCGGCGTGGCGGAACTGCCGGGCGGGGCCGCCGTCGAGGTGGAGGCCATCCTGGAACTCCTTTGATCCGGGCCAATTTCGCGCCCTGATGGAACTGACCCTCACCCTCCACCGCAGCATCCACGACGCGCCAGCGGCCGAATGGGACGCGCTGGCACGTGGCAATCCCTTCGTCGCGCACGGCTTCCTCTCGGCCCTGGAGGATTCGGGCAGCGTCGGCGGGCGCACGGGCTGGCTTCCGCAGCACCTCGTCCTGCGCGACGGGGCCGGCGCCATCGCGGGCTGCGCGCCGTGCTACGCCAAGATGCACAGCTACGGCGAATACGTCTTCGACCACGCCTGGGCCGATGCGTATGAGCGCGCGGGCGGCCGCTACTACCCCAAGCTCCAGGTGGCCGCCCCCTTCTCGCCGGTGCCGGGGCCACGGTTGCTGCTGCGCGCGGGAATGCCCGTCGCCGCCCTCGCCGAAGCCCTGGAGCAGGCCTGCGTCGCGTTGAAGGCCTCCTCCGTCCACGCGACCTTCTGCGAGGAGGCGGAGTGGGACGCGCTGGGCGAGCGGGGCTGGCTGCGGCGCATCGGCACGCAGTTCCACTGGCACAACCGCGGCTATGGCTGCTTCGACGACTTCCTGGGCGCGCTCGCCTCTCGCAAAAGAAAGCAACTCAAGCGCGAACGGCGCGAGGTGGCCGAGGCGGGCGTCACCTGCCGCGCGCTGCGGGGTGCGGAGATCACGCGCGAGCACTGGGCGCATTTCAACCGCTTCTACCTCAACACCGTCGAGCACCGCTGGGGCGGCGCCTACCTCAACGAGCGCTTCTGGCCGCTGCTCGGCGAGCGGCTCGGCGACCAGGTCGTGCTGATGTGGGCCGAGCGCGAAGGGCGGCCCATCGCCGGCGCGCTCAACCTGCTCGGCCAGGACGCGCTGCACGGGCGCAACTGGGGCTGCGCGGAGGAGGTGCCG
>BBPE01000256.1_pt1 | contig 10508 bp, 7 predicted proteins | sample 1344301 | NCBI WGS metagenome assembly BBPE01 (sample SAMD00019089, study PRJDB2971) | groundwater metagenome | isolation source: The Cedars highly-alkaline
AAAAAAAATCGTGCAAAGTTGTTGACACAAAAAAAATGCATGGCTAGCTTCCGCCGCAACGCAAGTCACAACACGACGAGTGATTCCAATACGCCTCCATTCGCATCGCGCATACGACGATCTCGCCCGAACGGCTCCGGCCCGGGGCGTGTGGTCAGACTCCCTCTCGCGCTATGCCGAGGTTTCTTTCTCCGAAACACCAGACACGGTCGGTCGAACCGTGCAGGCGGGGTGTTTTCGCGTGTCGCGCCGTTTTCGCGACGCATCGCCCTCCGGGCTGTCGGCAGCACTGCCGGCTCGGATTTGCCGCGGGCTACTTGCCTCGGCCTTAGCCTTTGCTACTGGGTAATTCAACGCAACACGCTGTACGCCAAACCACTGACGAGGAGTGAACCATGGCTGTCAAGAAAGCTGCGAAAAAAACCGCTAAGAAAGCGGTGAAAAAAGTCGCCAAGAAATCCGCCGCTAAAAAAGCGGTGACGAAGACCGCAAAGAAGGCTGCACCGAAGAAGGTAGCCAAGAAGGTCGCCAAGAAAGCGGTCAAGAAGGTCGCCAAGAAAGCCGCCCCGAAGAAGGTAGCCAAGAAGGTTGCCAAGAAGACGGTCAAGAAGGTCGCCAAGAAAGCCGTCAAGAAAGCCGCTCCGAAGAAGGCTACGAAGAAAGCCGTAACGAAGAAGGCTGCCCCCAAGAAGAAGGCGGCGCCGAAGGCTGCCCCGAAGGCCGCTCCGGCTCCCGCTGCACCTGTAGCGGCGTTGTAAGCCGTTCCATCCGATTGCCGCATCACCCCGAGCCGTTGCCCAGGCGGCTTGGGGGTTTCGCAAAGGCCTGACGCCCCGAAAGGGGGGGGGTTAGCTTTTTTGGCATCAGCGCCCGTTGGTCAAGTCCACCCACTGCGTGGGAGGTAGTTCGAGCACGCGATCGAGGAAGGTCGGCATCAACCCGGACGGCAGCGCCGACTCGTTGTTCCAGAGCACCACGATGCCGATATCGCGACGCGGCAGCAGGGCAATCATCCCGCGGTACCCTTGCACCGCGCCGGCGTGGTAAATCATCGGTTCACCGGCGTAGTCGAAGACCCGCCAGCCCATGCCGTAGTGCGCCGCGCGCAGGCGCTCGCGCCGCCACGGGGAGCCAGCAAGTTGGTCGGGCGTGCGCACGATCGGCGCGTGCAGGTCGGCGAGCAGGGCCGGCGAGAGCAGGTCGGGGCGATGGCCGAGCTGGGCCTTGGCCCAAAGCGCCATGTCGTGGATGGAGGCATTGATGCCCGCAGCGGGCGGCACCCGGTAGTAGTTTTCGCGTGGCCGAACCGCGACCCACCCACTACTGGTTCGCACATGCGGCCGTGCCCAGCGGTCGCTTCCTTCGAGTCCATCGCGCCCGAATGTTGCTCCGGTCATTCCGAGTGGCGTAAACAAGCGCTGCTCAACCAAGCGCGTGTAGAAGTTGCCGGTCACTGCAAACACGACGTCGCCAATCAGGCTGAAAGCGACGTTTTGGTAGCCGAAGCATTCGCCCGGCGCGCACAGCAACGGAGCCTCGCCGAGGCGTGCGGCGAGCAGCGGAAACGGAGTGCCACTTTCGAGGTCATGATCGAAGGTGTGGTGTTTGAGCCCGAGCCGATGCGCCAGTACATCACGCACCGTCAAGTGTGCGGAGCCGGTGGCGTCGGCCAGTTGGAAGGTGGGTAGCTGTTGACTCAGGGGCATGTCCCAGCGCAGCACACCGTCCTCCACCAGCAGCCCCGCGAGGGTGCCGGCGAATCCTTTCGAGAGCGAGGCGATACGAAACGCCGTGTGCTCATCGATGCGCTCACCCGCCCGCCCGCCGGTGAGGCCGTAGCCGCGTTCGAGTACGGTTCGCTCACCGTGCACAATCGCAATGGCGAGGCCAGGCACACCGCGAGCGAGAATGCCGCGTGCAAGGGTGTCGACCTCGGCGGCAGCGCTATCGACACGGCGTGCGTTGATCGGAAGGCGCTGCGGCGGCGTTACAGGAGCGGGCGTGGCCAATGCGGCTGAAGTCGCCGTCGCTGGGACAACGGGGGCGGCGGCGCTGGCCGTCGCTGCGAGGAGGGCCGCGAGTAGCAGCGACAACGGTAACTTGCGAGAACGCATGGGCGACGTATGCTGGAGGCGCTCTGATTCTAGCGCCTCACTGCCACGTTCACGCCTTAACAGAGGAGTTTCGCCGATGGTCTATTTCCTGATCGTGGTGTTCGGGCTGCTTGCGGCGCTCGTTGGCTGGGTGGTGTTTACCTACAACGGCCTTGTCGGCGCGCGCAATGCATTCCGTAACGCCTTTGCACAGATCGACGTTCAGCTCACGCGGCGCCACGACCTGGTGCCGAATCTCGTCGAAACGGCGAAGGCCTACCTCGCGCACGAGCGCGATACGCTCGAATCGGTGACGCGGGCTCGCAGCGGTGCGCAGGCTTGTCTGAGTGCGGCAAAGGCCGCGCCCGGCGATGCGGCCGCGATGGCGCAGCTCGCCGGTGCAGAAGGACAGCTCGCTGGCGCGCTTTCACGGCTGATGGTTACGGTCGAGGCCTATCCCGAGCTCAAGGCCAGCGCCAACATGCAGCAGCTCTCCGAAGAACTGACCTCGACCGAAAACCGCATTGCCTTTGCCCGTCAGGCCTACAACGATTCGGTGATGGCCTACAACAACCGCTGCGAAATGTTCCCCGGAAGTCTGATCGCGGGCCAGTTTCAGTTCCGTCCGGCGGCCCTGCTCGAGATTCCGGCCGCCGATGACCACAAGCGTGACGCCCCGCGCGTGCAGTTCTGAAGGGCGGATCGGTGAACCTGTTCGAGCGACAAGAAGCGGTACGACGCCAGTCTCGCTGGCTGCTGCTGCTGTTTCTGTTGGCAGTGCTCGGCATCCTTGCAGCGGTCAATCTGCTGGTCTGGTTCTTCGTCGGCCAAGGTGTGGCTGCGGACGCCAGGTCGATCATCCTCCTGCTGGTCTTCACCACGGCAGCAACGCTGCTGCTGATCGGCGGCGCGAGTCTGTACCGCATGATGACGCTGCGCAAAGGCGGTGCGGCGGTGGCGGCGTCGCTTGGCGGCATGCTGGTACCGCCCGACGTGCAAGAGCCCAATCTGCGCCGTTTGCGCAATGTCGTCGAAGAGATGTCCATCGCTGCCGGTACATCGATGCCACAGATTTTCGTGCTCGAAGACGAGCCAGGCATCAACGCCTTCGCGGCAGGATTCGCCGGGCCGGATGCGGCTATTGCGGTGACTCGCGGTGCGCTTGATCGACTCAACCGCGCCGAGCTTCAAGGTGTCGTCGCGCACGAGTTGGGGCATATCCAGAACGGCGATATCCGCTTGAATCTGCGCCTCGTTGGTTTGTTGTTCGGCATCACCATGCTCAGCATCGTCGGTCGTCACCTGATGGCCGTGCGGGTGCGCCGCTCCAGCGGCAGCGGGGCGGCCGGGGTGGTGCTGTTCGGGTTTGCGCTGCTCGCCATCGGTGGCATCGGACAACTCTGCGCGCGGCTGATCAAAGCCGGCATCAGTCGGCAACGCGAGTTCCTTGCGGACGCGTCGGCACTGCAATACAGCCGTGACCCGGACGGTCTCGTCGGTGCCTTTCTAAAGATTGCCGGTGTGGCCGGGCAGGGGCGTATGCGGGCACCAGAGACCGAGGAAATCAGCCACATGCTGTTCGAGGATGGCATCGGCTTCTCGGGCTGGATGGCAACGCATCCGCCGCTGCTGGCGCGCATCAAGGCGCTACGGCCGGCATTCAAACCGGCGCAGTTCGAACAGGCACTGGCGCGCCAACACCTGCCGCCACCCTCGGGTATCGACGAAGACCACATGAAAGCCCTTGCTCTCGATCCAGCGCTACCGCTGGAGGGGGCAGCGATGCGTGTCATCCCGGCTGCCGCTGCGGAGGGTATCGGCGCTTGGCAGCCGGCCGACCTCGATCGCGCGCGGGCGATTATCGCGGCGATTCCTGATGTTCTGGACCGCGCGGCGCGCGACCGGGACGAAGCGATGCCCTTGCTGTTCGGCCTGCTGTTTTCGCCCGAGCTTCCGGTGCAGCAAAAGCAGCGCATGGAATTGAAGGCGCGACTGGGTGAGCGGATCGTCGGGCAGGTGGGTGACTACGCCGAGCGCGTCCACGGCCTGCATGCCGCGTTGCGTTTCCCCCTTGCGATGCTTGCGGTGGCCACCCTCAAGCGTCGCGGGTGTGCGGATATCGAAGCCATCGCCGATGTTTGCAGCGCACTGTCCCGCGCCGATGGACGCATCAGCTTGAAAGAGTACGGGCTTGCGCTGGTGTTGCGGGCCGAATTGGCCGAAGCGATGGATCCGGCGCGCGCCTGGCGGCGGCAGCATCGCAAGTTGGTGGATGTCGAGAACGAAGTGGTGCAGCTTCTCGCCGCGATGGCGCACGCCGGACATGCACAGGCCGCCGACGCGCAGCGGGCCTTCATGGTCGGACTTCGGCACGTACTTCCGCAGTCGCCCGCGCGTTACGGCCCGCCACTGCGTGGCGTCACCTCGCTCGACGAGGTCTGGCCCGTGCTCGACGCGTTGGTTCCAAAGGCTAAGGTGATGCTCGTCGAGGCGCTGCTGGCAACAGCCGCGCACGATGGTCAAATGGCGATTGCCGAGGCTGAATTGCTGCGCGTGGTGTGCGCGGTGCTGCATGCGCCGCTGCCGGCGGCGTTGGCACCCGTCCACGCCTGAGCGACGATCAGACGCCGTTGCGGGCGGGCGCGAGGTTTCCGACAATCCAATCAGCGGCGCGTTCGGCGATCATGATGGTCGGAGCGTTGGTGTTGCCGCCGATCAGTTTCGGCATCACCGAAGCATCAACAACCCGCAGACCTTCTACACCGCGCACCCGCAGGGCTGTATCGACCACCGCATTCGAGTCGCTATCGAGGCCCATCGCGCAGGTGCCGACGGGGTGGTAGATCGACTCGGCCTTGCGGCGGACAAACGCGTCGATGGCGCTGGCCTCTTGCACCTTCGCGCCCGGCAGCAGCTCCTCGCCACGGTAGGGCGCAAACGCCGGCTGGGCGATGATCTCGCGCGACAGGCGCAGGCATTCGCGCATCATCTGGCGGTCGAAACCCTCGGCGTCGCTGAGGTAGTTTGCTTCGATGCGCGGTTTGGTGTTGGCATCGGTGCTTGTCAGGTAGAGCCGGCCGCGGCTCTTTGGCCGCAGGTAACACGCGTGCACCGTGAAGCCAAAGCCCGGCAGCTTGTTGCGGCCGTGGTCATCGAGCTGTGCCGGCAGGAAGTGGAACTGCACATCGGCGCGTGCGTCTTCGGCAAGGCCAGAGCGCAGAAAGCCACCCGCCTCGGCGATATTGCTGGTTCCGGGGCCCTGCTTGCGCAGATAGTAGTTCAAGCCGATGCGCACTTCGTTGAGCAGCGTATCGGAGTCATCGTAGGTGATCGCCTGCGTCGAGCGTTGCAGCGTGCAGACGTCGAGGTGGTCTTGCAGGTTGCCGCCCACGCCGGGCAGATCGCTGCGCACCTCGATTCCCTGCTGGCGCAGGTGCGTCGCCGGGCCAATGCCCGAGAGCATCAGCAGTTGCGGGCTGTTGATGGCACCGCCGCAGAGGATGACTTCGCGCGCCGCGCCCTCGGCGAAAGCGCCGGCCGCTGTGGTGTACAGCACACCACTGGCTCGCCGACCTTCGAACAGCAGCTTGCGTGCCATCGCGCCGGTAATGACCTTCAGGTTCGGACGTTTGCCGCGAATCGGGTCGAGGAAGGCCGTCGCTGTTGAACAGCGCGAGCCTCCGCGCGTGGTGGTTTGGTAGAAGCCAAACCCTTCCTGCACGGCGGCGTTGAAATCCATGCTGTGTGGGAAGCCAGCTTGCGTCGCCGCCTCCACGAACACAGCACTCAAGGGGTTTCTGTAGCGATGGTCGCTGACACCGAGCGGGCCGTCAGCACCGTGCCAGTGATCGGCACCGCGTTCGTTGTCTTCCGACTTGCGGAAGTAGGGCAGCACCGAGTCCCAATCCCAGCCCGTCGCACCCAGCGAAGCCCACTCGTCATAGTCACGATGGTCGCCGCGGATGTAGCACATGGCATTGATCGAGCTGCTGCCTCCAAGCACCCGGCCGCGCGGCCACCACAGCATGCGGCCATCGAGATTTGGCTCGGGTGCGGTGCTGTAGTCCCAGTTGATGCCCTTCTTGCCGATGAGCTTTGCAAGGCCCGCGGGCATGTGTACGAAGGGATGCCAGTCGCGCGGACCGGCTTCGAGAAGAAGAACCTTGATAGTGGGATCGGCGCTGAGCCGATGGGCAAGAACGCAGCCGGCGGAACCGGCGCCCACGATGATGTAATCGAACACGTTGGGGCTGCCGAAAATCGATGGACGATGCTGGTCCGCGAAGCTAGAGCGTATGCTCTAGGATGACTGCGGATTGCGCTTCGGTGATAGCCACATCAGCACCTCGGCGGTGAAGGTCGGCTCGCCGCTGACGACAAGCCGCGCCTTAAGCTGCGCGACGTGTTTCGCCCGATTTCTCGCCGCGCACCAATGATGCCGCGATCAAGTCCTCGTGCTCGAAGTCGTCCACGCTGATGGCGTCCCACGTCAGGCGGCGCAGTTCCTCCAACTGAACCTTCTCGTCGCTGGTGATGATGCCCTTGTGCATGGCCTCGGTCAGTTGGCCGGCGTAGTCGAGCGCCGAAAGTTCGCCGCCTTTGATCGCCTTCATGAACTTGCGCTCGACCGGCTCGGCGAGGATCACCGATGCCAGCGCTGCATTGACGCGCCCAGCGGGATTGTTTTCGCAGGGGGTCAGGAACACGCCGCTGATCAAGCGGTCGCGTGCGTCGGAGGGCGACATCAGCAAGGCAGCGGCGCGGTGGCCGAGGCGGTCGCTGGGGGGCTGCGCACGGCGACCCAAGGGAAAGACCAGCAGCCACAGCAGCCAGCCCACCGGACGGATCGGGTAGTTACGCAGCGCACCAGACAGCGCGTTCTCGATCTTGTGAACGCTATCGTGGAAAGCCCAAGCCAGCAGCGGCTGTTCGGAGGCCGGGCGGCCTTCATCTTCGTAGCGCTTCAGCATGGCGCTGGCGATGTAGAGCTGCGAAAGCACGTCGCCCAAGCGGCCAGAGAGTTTTTCTTTGAACTTCAACTTGCCGCCGAGCGTGAGCATCGACGTGTCGGCCACGAGTGCAAGGTTGGCCGAGTAGCGGTTGAGGCGGCGATAGAAGCGGCGCGTGTAGTCATCGCCCGGTGCCTTGCCAAAGGCGGCGAAGGTCATGCCCATCCAAAAACTGCGCACCGCATTGCTGATGGCGAAACCGACGTGGCCGAACAGGTTGAGATCGAACTCGCGCAGGCGCACCACCGGATCGGGATGCATCGCGGCCTGCATTTCCTTCAGCACCCACGGATGGCAGCGGATGGCACCTTGCCCGAAGATCATCAGCGAGCGCGTCATGATGTTCGCGCCTTCCACCGTGATCGAAATCGGGGCGGCCTGCCAGCCACGGCCGAGGTAGTTCGATGGCCCAAGGATCACGCCCTTGCCGCCATGCACGTCCATCGCATCTTTGCCCACTTCGCGGGCCATTTCGGTGGCGTGGTATTTGGCGATTGCCGAAGGCACGGCCGGCTTCTCGCCGCGGTCGACGGCGGCCGCGGTGGCCTGCGATAGCGCAGCGATGGCGTAGGTGTGGCCGGCGATGCGCGCCAGTGCTTCCTCCACACCCTCGAAGCGGCCGATCGATAGGCCGAACTGTTTGCGGATCCGCGAGTAAGCACCGGTGGCGGCTGCAGCGAGTTTTGCGGCACCACTCGAGGTCGAGGGCAGGGTGATGGCGCGACCCACCGAGAGACACTCCACCAGCATGCGCCAGCCGTGGCCGACGTACTCCTCGCCGCCGATCAACTGCGAGAGCGGCAGGAATATGTCGCGGCCATCCAGCGGGCCGTTCATGAAGGTGCAATTGAGCGGGAAATGGCGGCGGCCGATGTTCAGGCCGTGCGTATCGCGCGGGATCAATGCGAGCGTGATGCCGCGGTCTGCTTCGTCGGAGAGCAGCTTGTTCGGGTCGTACAAACGGAAGGCCAAGCCGATGACCGTCGCCACCGGTGCCAGCGTGATGTAGCGCTTGTCAAAGGTGAGCTTCACGCCCAGCACCTTCGCGCCATTCCACTCGCCTTCGCAGACGATGCCGAAGTCGGGCAACGAGGTGGCGTCGGAGCCGGCTGTCGGGCCGGTCAGTGCGAAGCAGGGGATCTCGCGGCCGTCGGCCAGGCGCGGCAGGTAGTGCTTTTTCTGCGCCTCGGTGCCGTAGTGCAGCAGCAATTCGGCCGGGCCTAGCGAGTTCGGTACGCCCACCGTCGAGGACAGCACCGACGAGATCGAGGCCAGCTTCTGGATGACTTTGTGGTGCGCCAATGCCGAGAAACCGAGGCCGCCGTACTCCTTCGGAATAATCATGCCGAAGAACTTGTTCTTTTTGAGGTATTCCCAGACTTCCGGCGCGAGATCGGCGCGCACATGCGTCGTCTCCCAGTCGTTGGTCATCTTGCAGACCTCTTCCACCGGGCCGTCCAGGAAGGCCTGCTCCTCGGCGGTGAGGGTCGGCTTCGGCTGTGAGAGCAGATCGCTCCACTTCGGCGCGCCCGAGAACAGCTCGCCTTCGAAACCCACCGTGCCGGCCTCCAGTGCGGTGCGCTCGGTGTCGGACAGCGGCGGCAGGATCTTGGTATAAAACTTCAGCAACGGCGCGGTGACGAGGTTTTGCCGAACCGGCGTGATCAGCAGCGGCAAGACCACCACGGCCAACAGCCCGGCGGCGATCCAAGTGGCGGTGGGCGACACGCCCGTCAGGCCAACAGCGACGAGGGTGGCCGCGGCCACGGCGGTGAACACCGCCAGCGACCAACGGTGGTAGGCCGCGAAGGCGACCACCAACAGCAGCGCGAGGAAGGGCAATAGAGCGGTCATGGCTGGGCTCCGCGGAGGGTCTGGAAGGATCCCGCGTGGGGGCGGGGAGTAATGAATTCGATGATGGCGCGGGTGAACGCGTCATTGTCGTCGCCTGCAACCATATGCGTGGCCTGCGGCAGATTGACGTGACGGGCGTGGGGTACCAGTTCGAGGAAGTGCGCGATAGTCTCCCGCGAAATAAGGTCGCTGCGGCCGCCGCTGACTAGCAGCACCGGCACGTCGAGGCCGCGTGCGGCCTCGGCGAGCTCGTCTTGATGTTTGGCCGAGTCGGCGAGATCCTCCAAAAGGCGAGGGTCCCAATGCCAGCGCAGGCGGCCGTCTTCGCTACGAACGAGCAGGTGGGCGAGATCAGACGGCGATTTACGCTCGCGTCGGTGTGGCAGGTAGGCCGTGATTTCGCGCGCCGCGTGTTCGTGATCGTCGAAGCCCTGCGGATGCGCGCCCATGAAGTCGAGGATGCGCCGCATCCCGGCCGTCTCCCAGCGCGGCGTCACATCCACCAGCACAAGGCCGGCGAAGTCGGCACCACGCGCCTGCGCCGCCAGCCCCACCAGTCCGCCCATCGAAGCGCCGACCAGCACGGGCGAGTGGGTCAGCGTGGCGCGCACCGCCAGCGCATCGGCGATGAACTGATCGACGGCATAGCGCTCTTGCGTCGGGTTGCGGCCGGACTGGCCGTGGCCGCGGAGATCCCACGCGGCGCTGGCGATACCGGCGGTTGATAGCCTCGCCATCGTTTTCGTCCACGCCTGCCGCGTTTGCCCGAAACCATGGGCAAATAGCACATCCGGCGGATTGCCAAGACGGCCTGCCGCGCTGGCGGCGAGCGAGAGACCGCCCGCGCCGGTCCAGACGAAGGAGGCGAGAGATTCGGAGATGGGCGAGGGGTTCACCATACGGGAGAGTATGTTCAGCCCGATTCCCGCTTGTCAATACGTTTTCCTTGTGGTGAAAATCTTGTCCAGACCTTATGGTTTGTCCTTCGCCAACGCCTGCCAACGCCCATGCCCGCCGCTGTCAAGATCGAGCGCCACCCACGTTTATCGGCCGATGACTGGGCCCATGCGGCGCTCGACGTCATCGCCCAAGAGGGCATCACAGCCCTTGCCGTCGAACCGCTGGCGCGCCGACTCGGTGTCACCAAGGGCAGCTTCTACTGGCACTTTCCCTCGCGCGAGGCCCTGCTGGCCGCAGCGCTGGAACGCTGGGAGGCGATGGAGCAGGAAACGGTGTTCGGCAAGCTCGAGGCCTTTTCCGAGCCGAGAGAGCGCTTGAAGGCCTTGTTTCAGTTGGTTGCCCACGAGTTGAAGCCGCACCGCATCTACAGTGAATTGCTTAAATCCCTCGACCATCCGCTAGTGCAGCCGGTTCTGGCGCGGGTCTCGCAGCGCCGAATGGACTACCTCGCCGCGAGTTTCCGCCAAGCGGGCTTGGCGCGGCTCGATGCGGTCAACCGCGCGCGGCTCACCTATGCCGCCTATGTCGGCTTTCTGCAGCTTAGCTTGCAGCTTGGTCAGCCACGTTTGCAGCACGCGGAGTTCGATGCCTA
>BBPE01001052.1_pt9 | contig 10504 bp, 8 predicted proteins | sample 1344301 | NCBI WGS metagenome assembly BBPE01 (sample SAMD00019089, study PRJDB2971) | groundwater metagenome | isolation source: The Cedars highly-alkaline
CCTGATCGAGTCCGACAAAAGCCCCGCCACAGATAAACAAAATATTGGTGGTATCAATTTTGATGTACTCCTGCTGGGGATGTTTGCGCCCTCCTTTGGGTGGAATACTGGCCAGCGTGCCTTCAATGATTTTCAACAAGGCTTGCTGGACCCCTTCGCCGGAAACATCTCGGGTCAAGGAGGCGCTATCGGATTTGCGGGAAATTTTATCAATTTCGTCGATGTAAACTATCCCCCGACTGGCCAGGGCAACATCGTTGTTGGCAGCCTGCAGTAGGTTGACCAAGATGTTTTCAACATCTTCGCCGACGTAACCAGCTTCGGTCAAGGTGGTGGCATCGGCAATGGTGAAGGGGACACTTAAAATGCGGGCCAAGGTCTGGGCCAGCAGGGTTTTACCGCTGCCGGTGGGGCCAAGTAGCAGGATATTGCTCTTTTGCAACTCAATGTCTTGGTACTCCCGGCACTCCTTCCCCTCCCTCTCGACTCGCTTGTAATGATTGTGGACTGCCACCGCCAGGCTGCGTTTGGCCCGCTCCTGACCGATCACGTAGTCATCAAGCAGGGCCTTGATCTCGGTGGGCTTAAGCGTTGGGCCAGCGGCAAGAGCCGACGGCTTGTTCTCACCCAGATCTTCATTGACAATTTCGTTACAGAGATCAATGCATTCATTGCAGATAAAAACACCAGGGCCGGCGATCAGTTTCTTGACATCGCTTTGCGGCTTGCCGCAAAATGAGCAACCCGCATCCATTCCATCACTGTTTTTTTTCTTTACCATTTTCAGACATCCCCGCTGATAGTGGTTCGTTCAGTTAAAACCTTGTCAATGATTCCGTAGTCCTTGGCCTCAGCAGCGCTCATAAAGTAATCACGCTCGGTGTCTTTTTGAATTTTTTTCAGATCTTGACCGCTATGAGAGGCCAGAATTCGGTTAAGGTCTTGGCGCATCCGCAAAATTTCCCGGGCGTGAATGTCGATGTCCGACGCTTGACCCTGGTAACCTCCCATGGGTTGATGAATCAAAATCCGGGCATTGGGCAAAGCGTAACGCTTGCCCGCCGTCCCCGCCGCCAGTAGCACGGCCCCCATGCTGGCGGCCTGGCCAAGACAAAGAGCGGCGATGTCGCACTTAACATAACGCATGGTATCGTAAATAGCCAGACCGGCAGTAACCGCCCCGCCGGGGGAGTTGATATAGAATGTTATATCTTTGTCCGGATCATCGGCCTCAAGAAAAAGAATCTGGGCGACAACCACGTTGGCCACCTCGTCGTTGATGCCAGTCCCCAGAAAAATAATCCGCTCCTTAAGCAGGCGGGAGTAGATATCGTAGGAACGTTCTCCCCGGGGGGTTTGTTCGATGACATATGGGATCAAGCTCATGACGTTTCCTCTTTTGGGGGCTTAGTGGGGTCGGGCGCCTCGCCTTGATCCGCTACGGCCGTAACCGTCTTGATTTTAACCGTGCCGACTAGAAAATCGAGAATCTTTTCGGTCAGCAGTTCGTGGAGCAGGGGCATCAGTTCATCGCGACTCTTAAAGAATTTTTTAACTTCGGGCACCGGCATGTTGTACTGATCGGCAATTCGCTGAAAACCCTTATTAATATCCTGATCGGCCAATTTGATGCCTTCCAGTTCGGCAATTTTTTTCAGGATAAAATCTCCCCGAACCCGTCGGGTGGCCCCTTCCTGGTACTTTGCTACCAGAGAATCGCGATTCATCCCCGCCGCTTCCAGGCTCAGACCTCGATTTTTAAGGTTGCTTTCCAGCTCTTTGATCATCGCTTCAATCTCGTAAGCTACCAGCCGGGCTGGAACTTCAAAATCGTACATCTTAAGCATTTTCGCCATCATCCGATCAATCAGATCACCACGACGAGCGTTTTGCTGGGCCTTCAGGCGCTGTCGGCGAACATGATCGCGCAGATCCGCCAGGGTGGCAAACTCGGTCCTTACGTCCTTGGCGAACTCATCATCGAGTTCCGGCAGCACCCGTTCGTTGACATTTAAGACCTTGACCTGAAATTCGACATTCTTGCCGGCCAGAATCAGATTAGGGAAATTGGCGGGGAAATCGATAGTAAAAGTTGCTTCCTCTCCGGCCTTGAGGCCGATCAACCGATCTTCAAATTCTGAGCCGATCTGGCCGCTCCCGACATCGATGGAAAATGACCGACCGCCGACCTGCTTGATCTCTTGGCCCTGATTGTAGGCGGCAAAATCGATGACTGCAATATTTCCGATCAAGATTTCCCGATCGCCAACACTTTGCACTGGAGCTAACTGCCGACGCAGTTTTTCCAGATCAGCGGCGATATCCTCATCGCTAACCGCCGACTCCGCGGGAAGCTCAACTTCGATCCCTTTGTATTCCCCTAAATCTAAAACAGGACGGACATCAATTTCAGCCTGGTAAAAAAAAGTGCCGTCATCTTGGTAACGGTGCTCGCGGACCTCGGGATGGACCACGGCATCAAGTTTGGCCTGCTCCAAGGCATCGAAATAACTTTCTTGGATCAGGCGGTCGGCAACTTCAAGCGCCACTTTGGGGCCATAGTTTTTTTCCAGTATTTTGCGCGGGGTCTTACCCTTGCGAAATCCCTTCAAATTAACTTCGCCCTTGAGCTTCTCATAAGCGGTATCAAGTTCCCTGGCCACCACCTCCAGAGGCAGCACCACCTCCAGTCTTCGAGTGAGCGGGCTTATTTCTTCAACGCTAACCTGCATATTGCCTTCCTTGTTAAGTGTTTGGTTGCTGAGGACAGTTCAGAATAAAGAACATAATTAAAAAAAAACAAAACTTTGTTCTTCCGATACGTCAAGATGGTGCGAGAGGAGGGAGTCGAACCCCCACGGTTGCCCGCTGGATCCTAAGTCCAGTGCGTCTGCCAGTTCCGCCACTCTCGCTGCTTTAACATTTTGCATTTTTCCTTCTCAGCTTGCTCTACTATATAAAAAACCACGGAAGAATACTCAACCTGCAAGAGAACGTCAAGGTAAGATACTACCGTGATTGGATACTAATTAAATTGACTTTTCTCTGTATCGGTGGTTGTTTCAGGCGGGAACCAATTGGATCGTTTTTGATGGTCGGCACAACTTTGCCACCGCCAGCTTGTCGACGGGCAGTTTCACCGTGCTTCGCAACCGCCTGCCAAATAAAAAACAAGATTTCGTTTTTTTGTTATGATCACGAAAACCAGATTTTTTTTGGGGGGGTTCGTGGATATTGTCCATTTAATTCATGGCAAACTAGACGACTCCGGTATCCAGGTGGATCAAGCTGGCTGCTTAACTAATTTCCCATTAATATGGATTGCTCATGACCTCAACTCATCTTCTCACTCCCGAAGGTCGCGCCACCCTGATCGGCAGCCTTCCGGTGCAAAGTTACAGCGAGGCCCTAGATCTGATTCTGACTCATACCCCGGAAATTCCCCTCTGGCCACAACTGCCCGGCAAACCGAGCGCCGGAATGCTTCAGCAATTCAGCGAGAATTTTCCCGGTTTTTACGAGGAAGACGCCAAGGCCCTCTTTCGGAGCAACGCACCTGAATTCGCTCAACAACAACTTGATTTTTTCGAGGAATATCTGGCCGTCTGTGCAGAACCGGCCTACCTGGATCAATCCCTTTTTGCCAGTAGTGAAAGTCGGGTCCCTGGTATTTATTATTTACGAGAAAGACTAACAAAAAGGTCACTGTCTGGCCTGTGGGCCCTCAAGGGCCAGATTACCGGACCCTTCACCTTGCTCACCGGGCTCAAGGACGAAGAGCAACGAGATGCCTGGTATAACCCCGCCATTCACGAAATCGCGGTCAAGGGCCTGGCTCTGCGAGCGGCCTGGCAGGTCCGCTTTCTGGCCGCAATCGGGGTTCCGGTCTTGGTCTTTCTCGATGAACCGGCCTTAGCCGGGCTCGGATCATCGAGCTATATCACCGTTTCTCTTAAAGAAATAGGTCAAGATCTCGACGAGGTACTCACGGCAATCCGCAAAGCCGGCGGACTGGCCGGGGTTCATGTCTGCGCCAATACCGACTGGGATTTTCTTTTAAGCCGTCAGTTGGATATTTTGAGTTTTGATGCTTATGGCTATTTTGATCGCCTGATCGGCAGCAAAAAGGCGATCCACACCTTGCTTGAACGCGACGGAATCCTGGCCTGGGGTCTGGTACCTACCGCAGAACCGGAAGCGATCAGTCGTGAAACAGCGGAGTCGCTTGCTGTCCGCTGGGAACAACAGGCGAAGCAATTGACCACTGACGACTGGGATTTACCCCGGATTTTACAGCAAAGCCTGATCACTCCCAGTTGCGGCACCGGTTCGCTAACCCCGAAAACAGCTAGACGGGTTTTGGAACTAACCAGGGATCTTGCGGCTATTTTAAACTCACGGTTCAAAAACTAAAAAAACGAGAAATCTCGAGATATGGAAGAAAGCAACGTTATCGTCCAGCGTCGGCAAAAGGCTGAAGAGTTGATCAGACAGGGGGTCAAACTCTACGCCAATGATTTTAAGCCCAGCCATCGAATTATCGACCTTCTGCCCGCCCCGACGATCGACAATCATCCCGCCCACGATGCCCCCTTGGCCGGCGGAACCAAGGTCGTGGCCGGTCGGGTTATGGCCCTGCGCAAGTTCGGTAAAGCCGCGTTTCTAAAGCTTCAAGACGGCAGCGGTAAGATCCAAATCCATATCAGACGTGACGATGTAGGTGAGACGACCTTTGCCCTCTTTAAGAAAATCGACATTGGCGATATTGTCGCATTTTCCGGCCCGCTTTTTCGCACCAAGACCGGAGAAGTCACCATTGAAGCTACCTTCATGAAACTGCTGACGAAATCCTTGCGACCGCTACCGGAAAAATTCCATGGTCTAACCGACATTGAAACCCGTTACCGCCAACGTTACGTGGATCTGATCGTCAACTCCGAGGTCCGCGACACCTTCCATAAGCGGGTGGAAATCATTCGTATGATCCGGGATTTTCTCAGCAACCGAGGCTTTCTTGAGGTGGAAACCCCGATGATGCAAGCGATTGCCGGCGGGGCTACCGCCAAGCCCTTCAAAACCTACCACAATGCCTTAAGCCTTGATCTCTACCTGCGGGTTGCCCCGGAGCTTTATCTTAAAAGGCTGCTGGTCGGCGGGATCGAGCGGGTTTTTGAAATCAACCGGAGCTTCCGTAACGAGGGACTTTCCACCCGTCACAATCCTGAATTTACCATGCTGGAGTTTTATCAGGCTTACGCCACCTATGACGACCTGATGGAGTTGACCGAAGAGATGATTCCCTGGATAGCCGTCGAAGTTTGCGGTTCCATGCAGATTAGCTACCAGGGCCGGGAGGTGGATCTGGCTCCGCCTTGGCGACGCTACACCATGGATGAGGCTCTCCAGCAGATCGGGGGATTAAGCCCGGAGATCCTGCGTGATTTCCCGGCTCTAAAAAAAATGGCCCTTGATCAAGGGGTTGAACTCCAACCCCAGGCGGGAATCGGCAAAGTGAAAACCGAGTTATTTGCCTTGCTGGTGGAGGAAAAATTGGTCAACCCCACCTTCATCACCGCCTACCCTACCGAAGTTTCTCCATTAGCCCGCAAGAACGAGGTTGATCCGGAGTTTACCGACCGCTTCGAGCTTTTTATTACCGGTCGAGAGCTGGGCAACGCTTTTAGTGAACTTAACGACCCTGTCGATCAGCGCCAACGCCTGGAACAACAAATTGCCGATCGCGGGGAGGACGAGAAAATTTTTCCGGTCATCGATGAAGATTTTATCCGCGCTCTAGAGTATGGGATGCCACCGGCGGCCGGCGCCGGCATTGGCATCGACCGCCTGGTCATGCTGCTTACCGATTCACCATCGATTCGCGATGTGATTCTTTTTCCTCATCTGCGCTCAGAAAAAAAACATGAAGCGCCCAGTTAACTATTATGAGCTTTGAATGGTTTATCAGCCGCCGCTATCTCCTGGCCAAACGCCGCCAGGGGTTCATTTCCATGATCTCGTTTATTTCAGTGACCGGAGTCATGGTGGGGGTGGCCGCCCTGATCGTGGTCCTGGCGGTGATGACCGGCTTTACGGCCGAATTCCGTAATAAAATATTGGGAATCAACTCCCATATCGTGGTCCAACGGCCAGGATTTGAGCTGCGTGATTATCAGGAAACGGCAGGCCGGATTGCTGCCATCCCGGGAGTGCTGGGGGTTACCCCTTTTATTCACGGCCAGGCCATGATCAGCGGCGGGGCTGGCGGGGTCGGGGCGATTATCCGCGGCATTGACCCGGCCACCGTGGGCACAGTCCTTAAACTTGACGACTTTATGGAGAGCGGTCAACTGGCCGAGCTCAAATCCCCAGATAACCGCCATCCAGCGCCAGGCATCATTCTCGGCAAGGAGCTGGCGGCCCACCTGGGGGTGGAGACAGGGGATCGGATTAAATTGATCTCTGCCGCCGGGCCGCTAACTCCCATGGGCATACTCCCGCGAATCAAGACCTGCAGGGTAGTGGGCCTTTTCTATACCGGGATGGTAGAGTTCGATTCTTCACTAGCCTATCTCAATCTTGATACGATCCGCGACTTTCTGGACCTCGGTCAATCAGGGGTTCACGGCCTTGAGGTTCGGGTTAGCGATATTAACCGGGCCGACCAGGTTGCGCAGGCCATCAACCAAAAACTGGGGCCAACTTACTATGCCAGGGACTGGATGAGCATGAACCGCCAAATTTTCACCGCTCTGGCTCTGGAAAAGGCAGCCCTGTCGGTGATCATGACGTTGGTGGTGCTGGTGGCTGCCTTCAATATCGTCAGCACCCTGATTATGGTGGTCATGGAAAAAACCAAGGATATCGCCATATTGAAGGCCATGGGGGCCACCGACCGTAGTATTATGCGAATTTTCATCTACGAAGGTTTGGTGATCGGTGCCACGGGAACCGGATTGGGGGTCGCGGTGGGTTTGGGCTTGTGTGAAATTCTCAGCCGCTACCTCATTATCGACCTGCCCGATATTTATCCGATCTCCACCTTGCCGGTATTGGCGCTGCCGCTTGATGTCCTCATGATCGCTGGAGCCGCCATACTGATCACTTTCGCCGCCACCATTTATCCATCCTGGCGGGCGGCCAGAGTTGATCCGGCGGTAGCGCTGCGCTACGAATAAAGGCTACAAGAAAATGAATACTCCCTTGGTGGAATTGCGGAATATCGGCAAGCGTTTCCCTGAACCTCGGCCGCTGGAGATCCTAAAGGGGGTAAACTTAACTATTAACGCCGGCGAGACCATTGCGGTGGTAGGCAGCTCCGGCAACGGCAAGACCACCCTGCTCCATATTCTTGGGACCCTGGACCGGCCCACTTCCGGTAAAATACTTTACCGCGGCGAAGATGTTTTTAGCCAACCCCCAGATCGTCTAGCCGCCTTTCGTAATCACCGGATCGGCTTTGTTTTTCAATTTCATCATTTGCTGCCGGAGTTTTCCGCCCTGGAAAACGTGCTTCTGCCCGGCCTGATTGCCGGCCAAGATCGGGCGATCACTGCCAAAAGAGCAGCCATCCTGCTGGCCGATGTCGGCCTTACAGCCCGGGCCGCGCATCGGATTGGGGAACTATCCGGCGGTGAACAACAGCGAGTGGCCATTGCCCGCGCCCTGGTCATGAAACCCCAGTTGCTGCTGGCCGACGAGCCCACCGGCAATATCGATCCTCAGGCCGGCGAAGCGGTCTTTGAATTGCTCTGCCGCTTCAACACCTCGCTGGGCCTGACCATGATCGTGGTTACCCACAACTATCAGTTGGCCGCCCGGATGGACCGGGTTCTACGCTTGGCCGACGGCAAGCTCGACGAAATTGCCGCCGACCAGTTGATCATCCCCGACCCGTTTCGACAAAACGTCAAAGCTGCTTAAGGGCCGGCTTCACTCCCCCCCCTTAGGGCTCACTCAGAAATAAATTTACATATTTAGGCCACCAAATTGACCTGACCAGGTCTGGGTGCGCTCTTAGAGGCCTCTGAGGCGTTAAAAATGAACAACTGTCGTATTAAGGCCAATATTAATCGAACAGAACTTTTCAGTTCAAGCTCAACTCTTGACAGCTTCAGCGATGTCTGCTAAGGACTTCATTTTCCTGGTTGGACGATTACGACTTGTTCCAGCCACCCTTTAACCCGAGCGTGCTAGGTATCTCATGAAATTGAAGTTGCGGAGATCTTCCGGCTGTCCGATTTCACGTACCCACCTTGTCGATTTCTCCGGCAGGTCATTCGCCCATTCATCGTTTTGGGAATCAATGCGCCTGCGCTTAATGCTCGGCATCGTTTTCTTCCTGGTGATGTTGGTGGCCTTCGCGCCGACTAAAGCCGTCAGTGCGACCTCCCCCGGAACCACCCTTTTTTTGCCTTTACGAATCATTAGCCCCGATCACCAGGATGAACTGGCCGAACTGGTTGACCGCACTCTGATAAATATCGATTTTGAACCGGCAATTTCCCTGTTTGCCAGGGAACACCTCCGGCAATTACTGCGTGACCCGACTGCTTGGCCACCGTCATTAGCAACCCTGAAAACCCTGCCACTACCCGCGGACACCCGTTTCCTGGTGACCGGTAGTCTGACCCGGCTGGGCGAACAATTCAGTATCGACACCGTGGTTTTCGATTTAACGAGTAAAGTCGACCCTCGTCACTTTTCGACTTTAGCAAACAACCAAGACCGGCTTGCCCCGGTTTTGACCCAGCTCGTTAACGAGATCATTACCTATACCGAGCCGACGCTGATCATCAGCAGCGTCCACATCTCCGGCAACGATAAAACTGGAGCCGGCGCCATTCTCCATCGGGTTTCCAGCCGGGCGGGCGAACGGCTGAGTCCCAAGCGTCTGCGGGAGGACATACGCTCGATTTTTGCCATGGGTTTTTTCGACGATGTTCAAGTTAAAACCGAGGTCGAAGCCGATGGAACTAAAATCACCTTCGTGGTCACCGAAAAGCCGATAATCGGTCAAGTGATCATCAGCGGTAACCGACGAATCAAGGAAAAAGAGATTCGTGAGAGTATTGCGGTAGTGCCGCACACCATCATCAACACCCTATTGGTTCACCGGGCGGCGGACAATATCCGCGCGCTATACAAAGGCAAAGGCTACCACGACATCCAGATAAGCACCGAAATAATTGCGATCAGCCCCAGTATGGTCAATGTCCACTTTGCTATCGAGGAGGGACAACGCGTTCATGTCCAGGCCATCAACTTTGTCGGCAATGAGAACTTTCGCCCCAGGATACTGCGCAGACTCATGCACACCACAACCAAAGGATTTTTTTCTTGGATTACCAAATCCGGGCGTCTGCAACCGGAACTCTTGGAGCAGGACCGGTCCCGAATCGTCGCTTTTTATCACAACCAAGGCTTTATTGACGCCCGAGTCGGCGAACCGAAAATCACCCGGGTGGACAATCGCCTGACCATAACTTTCAATATTGAGGAAGGTCCTCGCTTTACCGTGGGCGAGGTCAGCCTGAGTGGTGAACTCATCGCCCCGGTCGACGAGCTGATGGCCCTGATCGAATTGAACCGGGAAAAATATTTCAGTCGCGATATCCTGCGGGAAGACCTTACCCGTCTCACCGACCGCTACGCCCAGGCCGGCTACGCCTTCGCCGACGTGATTCCCCTGGTCAGTCGTAATGACGAAACCAAACAGATGAATGTCGTCTTAGAACTGACAAAAAACTTCCTGGTGCATATCAACCGAATCACAATCCGCGGCAATACCCGAACCAGGGACAACGTTATTCGCCGGGAGATTATGGTGCATGAGGGTGGCATTTTCGATACCAGCGCGATTCGCGCCAGTATGCAAAATCTTCAGCGGCTCAATTTCTTTGAAGAGGTAAACATTCGTCCCGAGCCCGCCCTGGGCCGTGAAGACCTGATGGATATCCAGATCGAGGTCAAGGAGCAACCCACCGGCACCTTCAGTATTGGCGCGGGTTACAGCTCCGTTGATAACATGATGCTCATGGGCCAGATCAGTCAGGACAACCTCATGGGCCGGGGGCAGCGCTTGGACCTGCAGGCCAATTTAAGTTCCAGGGCCACCCGTTACAACCTGAGCTTCACCGAACCTCGTCTTGACGACTCCCACCTGGCGCTTGGCTTCGATCTTTATAACTGGGAGCGAGAGTTTATCGACTATACTAAGCAATCTACCGGCGGGGCCGTGCGCTTTAGTTATCCAATCTGGGAAAAGTGGCACGCTCACTGGGGTTATGGATACGAAACCAACACCCTAAGTGATGTCAGCGCCAACGCCTCCATCTGGATCATGCAGTCCATCGATCTCAGGATCAACAGTTTCGTACGTTTAGGGGTAGTCCGCGATACCCGCGATGACCGCCTGGCTCCAACCCGGGGCTCTTTGCATGATATTGGCGTCAGGCACGCCGGGGGTTGGCTCGGGGGCGACACCGCCTTTACCAGCCTGGAGGCA